>Ga0180437_10004311_pt1 | contig 20348 bp, 22 predicted proteins | sample SS_ome_4_FD_132410 | JGI IMG/M metagenome (GOLD analysis project Ga0180437, IMG submission 132410) | Hypersaline lake sediment archaeal communities from the Salton Sea, California, USA - SS_3_D_1 metaG | ecosystem: Environmental > Aquatic > Non-marine Saline and Alkaline > Hypersaline >... | reverse complement strand
TTCGAGCGCCTTATCGTGGCTGCGGTGATCGCGATTCTCGAGACCAACGAGGAGAACCTCAAGGACCTGGGTTTAGCCCTGGAAGAGCCCAAACCGCCCTTTCCACGCTTTCTCAAGGATGAGTCGATAAAGCGGCTTGGCACCAAGGCGATCGAGCAGCCCCTGGGAAAGACTGTGAAAGGGCAGTTCTTCTGGATCACCGGCCTCTTAAGGGAAAACTACGACTTGATCTACCCCTATCTGAAAGCGGATGGGAGCAAGGTACCTCTCGCGGAGTTCGACTCGAGCCAGATCTACAACTACGATCTCTGTGCCCAGAGCCTGCGGCGCAGAGACAAAAGCTACGGGCCGGCCTACGAGGTGCTCTCCGGCGGCTTAAGGGAGTGGTTGTTCGAAACCATCGTAGAGCGGTTGATCGACAACAAGATCATCGATGTGCGTCCCCAGATACAAGGCGACAATGTCGAGAACATCGACGAGCTGGGCGGATACGGGCCCTTCCTGCTGGCCGCCAGCCAGAGTGGCGGCGACGGCAAAGCGTTGTTCCCGGAGACCTTTGGAGGCGGGCTGGGGGTGGAGCGCTGTCTGTTTGCCCTGTGCCTGGGAGAGAAGATCCGTCAGGTGGACCAGATCACCCTGTTCGGCAAGAATCCCGACTCCTATCCCTTGTATCTGTTTTGATGCCAGCTTTGCAGTTTGTCGTTGGTTCTTGTCGCAGAAGCGTATTTATCACTTCAACATGGGAGGAGTTTGTATGAAGATCCTTATCATACACTTCCGCTCGGCACCTCCGCCTACATCTAGAAACCTCGTTACGCCGGCCAGTGACTCTGCGGGTACCGATGGAGTGTCCCTGGAGATACAGAAACGGACCGATCTTTTGGAGAAGCTGGGTCATCAGGTTTCGATCTGTTCTGCATACTCCTGGTCTGATTTCCCCCTCCCGGAGCTGGAGTTCGACTCCGGGGAGGTGAGGCGGATCATGGGGAATCTGTTCGGGCGTGGGGGGATCGGTGACTACCAGGGGGAAAGCGAGCTGCGCAGCGCGGTAGAAGCCTCGGTGCAGGTGTTGGAACGCGAGCTAGGCAGGATAGTGCACAGCGTCTCTCCCGATCTGATCTTCGTTCATAACATTCTCTCTCTTCCGGTGCATCCGGCAGCGACGATTGCCCTTACCGGTCTTCTCGAGAAGACGGGAATCCCCTGCGCCGCCGTGCATCACGATGTCTTGAGTGAAGGTGCCTACAAATTTACGGCGACTTGCCCGTACGCTCAGCAGCTACTCGATGATTATTTTCCCCCGCGACTTCCGAATCTCAGCCATTGGGTCATCAACTCCAGGAACAGGCGGATTCTCGCGAAGAGCAGCGTAGTTGCCAAAGTTATCCATGACACTATGGATTTTCATTATCAGCTACCTGAGAAAGAAAGAAGCGTGCTACGACAAAAGTTGAGGCAGTTTTACAGAATCAAAACGGCGGATATTGTCCTTTTTGTAGGCTGCCGACTGGTAGCCAACAAGCAGATCGAGTTGGCTGGTTATCTGGCCGCCTCGTTGCAGAAGCTTTCTGAAAAACTAATCGGTCGCAGTTTGTACAACGGCGAAATTTTCACTGACGCCAACAGCTTTGTCCTGGTCCTGGCGGGACGACCCGAACGTACATTCGCCACGTACCGAGACAGGGTCTTTGCCCTGTTTGATTCGTTGAAAATCCGCTATCTGTACGTCGGCGATCGGGTGCGGCCCCTCCGCGCAGAGGAACAAGATCTATATGCTTTGTATCCCGATATGTACAGCATGGCTGATTTCGTCCTCTATCCCACAGGCTGGGAAGGTTTCGGAAACCAGTTGCTGGAAGCGATGGCTGCGAAACTGCCGGCAGCAGTCTTCGAGTATCCGGTTTTCAAGGAAGACATCGCCCCGAAAGGCACGAAGATTGTGAGCCTGGGGGATAAAACCAAGGGTTCGGATGACAAGTCGGGGCTGGCCCGCCCTGATGAGGAGGTATTGGCTCGGGCCGCCGGTGAGATCGTTGATTTGATAGGCTCAGCGCACGAGTATGAGAAAATGGTCGTTCATAATTTTGAGGTCGGGAAAAAACATTTCGGTTTTTCGGTGTTGAGGGAACACCTGAAGGAGGAAATCGAACGCGCCGCACAGTCGGATCGCTGATCCTCTCTCATCTCTTCGAGGAGTCCCGACAGTGTGGGTTCAACGGGTACCAGGTCGCCGGTTATATCCTCCCACTAGCCGGAGCGCAGATCTTTGCAGCTGGAACGGATCGCCATGTAGGTCGGCAAAATGATTTTCCTGTTTCCCGGCGGAGGCTCTCCATCGAGCATATCAATCAACAGTCTTGCCGCCGTTCCGCCGAGGCCGGCGGCGGGAACGGACATGGTAGTCAGTGGAGGGTTGAGATAACGGGACAGATGGTCATCGTCGAAGCCAGCGATTGATATATCCCCTGGTATAGCAAGACCCGCCCGGCGAATTGCCTGAATAGCGCCGTAGGCCACCGTGTCATTGCTGGCAAACACAGCCGTGGGCAGAGGTTCGACCTGAAGCAACTCCTCCATCGATTTGAATCCACTCTCTTCGGAAAAATCCGCTGTCCGGACCAAAGCCTCAGAATAGGCGAGTCCCGCCTCTTCGAGAGCTTGTCGATAGCCGTCTCGCCGCAGCTGCGCCGCGTTGTAGACGGGATTTGCGTGCAAGATCAGCGCAATCCGCTTGTGGCCCAATTCAATCAGGTATTCCACGATCATTTTGGCTGCATATTTGTTGTCAATGTCTACTTGAAGGAGCGAACCCTCGGATATGCTGCCTATCATCACTGTGGGAACCTGAGCGTCAACGAGGGTTCGAAGACCTTCATCATTGTCATGGGTGTTGAATAGAATGATTCCTTCTGCATCGTCCTTCCGTACGAGTTCCAGGTAATTGGCCTGACTCAGCCGCAGCGGCTGAATGACCAGCTGGACCCGATGTTTGTTGAGCACCGGCGTCATACCTTCGACCAGGCGGATTACGTAGGCATCGGAGAATAGGTAGTGGTTGTAGCAGATGAACAGACCTATGGTACGGTGTTTGCGCATGGCAAGCTTGCGGGCCATGTCGTTGGGAAGATAGTTCAGTTCAGCCGCGGCTTGTAGCACTTTTTGGCGGGTTTCCTCGGAGATGGTTTTCCCCGGAGTGTTATTCAATACGAAAGAAACGGTGGTGCGAGATACACCGGCTTTATCGGCAACGTCCTGTGCAGAAACCCTTTTCTTCATCTTTGTCGATCCTCGATGATGATCCCCTTTTGTTTATTTACCGGAAAAACCGATAAACCCCTTCACGTAGTATTTCTGCAGAAGAGCGAATACTAGTAGAGGAACCGTGGTAATCAGAACCGCCGCAGCGGTGATGATTCCCCAGTCTACATGGTACTGGCCCCGTAGGAGGGGGATTCTCTGTGTGGCCACGAGCAGTTTGGGATTGTAGATAAAAATAAGGGCGAGGAAGAAATCGTTCCAAACCCAGGTGAATTGAAGAGAGGCCACCGAGGCCAGACCCGGCCAACTCATGGGCATCACAACCCTCAAGAACGTCTTCCACGGCCCGGCACCATCGATGCTGGCCGCCTCCTCCACTTCTTTGGGCAGGGTGGAAAAATATCCCCGCAAGAAAAGAATGATCCAGGGCAGTCCCCAGGCCGTATGTACGAGGAGCAGGCCGAATAAGCTGTTGATGAGGCCCAAGTTGTTGAGGATCTGGAATAGGGGAACGGCGATCATGTGCTGCGGGATGGCAAGCAGCATGACGGTTACGATGAAGATCGTCTTTCGCAGAGGAAACCTGTATCTCAGGATCCCGTAGGCCGCACAGGAAGCGATGAACAGTGGAAGCAGGGTAGCCGGGATGACGAGGAGAAGCGAGTTCCGCATTCCCTGCCCGATAGGGGCTGTAGGATGGGACCAGGCACCGGCATAGTTCTTGAGAGATATGGAGGAGAACTTCATTCCCCACCACCCGCGTACCACCTGTTCCAGGGGTATGATGGAGGTTACAAAGATTCCGATAAAGGGGATAAGCCAGATGACTGCAAACAGCCACGCCAGAGTGTTCTTGGTGATCGCACCTGCTACATTCGTTCTCCGTCTCATGCCTTTTCTCCTTTCAGGTTCCTGCGGGTCAACCAGATGCCGACCCCGACGGTAAACAGGGTGAGCAGCGTGGCTACGGTGGAGGAAAGGTTGATGTCCAGCCGCCTGAAGGCGTAGAAGTACATCTGGAGCGAGAGCACCATAGAGGAACCCCCCGGCCCGCCAAGGGTGGCGGCGTATACTACGTCGAAGATCTTGATTTCATAGAGAAGAGTCATGGCGATTACCACAGAGGTTACCGGGGTGAGCATGGGTACGGTGATCCGGAAAAACTTTCTGATGCTGCCCGCACCATCTACATCGGCAGCTTCGTAGAGCTCCTTGGGGATAGTAGCAATTCCGGCGGCGTGCATGGTCAGACTGAAGCCGGTCCATAGCCAGATGGAGCCGATAATCAGTGCCATGAGCGCGGTTTGAGGATACGCGGTCCAGGTCTTGCCCAGAAGCTCGCTTCCCAGGGCTCGCATCACAAGGGGCACGATGCCCGAGTTTTCGTCGAAGAGAAAACGGATAATTACTCCGCCGACGATCATGGGGATCACCATGCCAAGGAAGATTACCGACTTGATGAAAGGTCCTCCCTTGACCTTGTGCAGCATGACAGCCAATACCATGCCGAAGATCACGGTGACGGGCAGGTGGATGATGATCCAAACGGCGTTGTGGATCAATGATCCCCATGGAGGGTATGTGTTGGGAAAGCGGGAGAGATTGAGGGTGTCCTCGTTCTTCAGGAGAGTTATGAAGTTCTTCAGACCCACCCAGCTGCCCTGCTCATCGAAGAAGCTCAGCAGTAGGGTCTTGACGGAAGGGTAGATGATAAAAACCGCCATCAGGGCTACGGCCGGCAGCACGAAGCTTGCGGCCAGAGCCCATTCCCGCGTGCGACTGGTCATGGACGATCTCCTTTATTACCTGCCTGTATTGTTGATAGAAAAAAATGGGGGTTGGATCTTCCAACCCCCTTCTTTCTGCTATAATTCCACATCCGATGTTTACGGCATCTCGGCCTGGAGCTTTCGCAGCACGCTGTCCAGGGAATCAGGATCGACCCACAGCAGCTTCAACTGGTCCCAGAACACTCGCTGCCAGTCGCCGCCGATGGTATCGTCCATGTCGGCCACAGTCGTTTCCATGCTGGAAACAACATCGGCTACCATCTGGTCGTTGGCCGGATACACGCTGGCGGGAATATCGTTGCGGATGACGAACTTTCCGCCCTGTCGGGCTCGAAGTAGCTGTCCCTCCCTGCTGAGCATGAAGGTGAGCAGCTTCTTGGCCATGTCGACTTTTTCGCTCTCCCTGGGGATGAAGGCCCAGTCCGGTCCGGTTACGATTCCTTTGGCTCCGGGCAACGGGAAGATGCCAAGATCGCTTGGATCGTCCACCATGCCGGTCAGCCAGTTGCCCATGAAGTACAGCGCGTAATCTCCGCCCCACCAGAGCTCCACGGCCTGGGTCCACTCCACCGGGTCGCTGAACGCCCCGGCTTCCAGCAGCGGAACCAGGTAATCCCGAAACACGGTGCGCACCCGGCTGCTGGTCCAGCTGACCTCTCCGTTGATTAGGCTGGTCTGCAGGTCCGGTCCGCCGGCGGCGATGATGAAGTGCTCGGTTACATCGCTGATCGGCCAACCCACGCCGTCACCGGTTACGATGGGATTTTTGATCCCGGAAATATTGCCGATGCGCCGCAGGAGACTGGTAAACTCATCGGGTGTCTGCGGGACAGAGAGTCCGTTCCTCCGGAAGAATGACTTGCGGTACCAGAATCCCGGTTTGGCCACCATGACGTACGGTACACCTGCGGTCTTGCCCGCCGCCTCGATAGGAGAGGGGATGAAGGCGCCTCGTCCGCTGGCCCAAACGTCGGACAGATCCGCGGCATACTGAGGATTTTCTTTGATCCACCATTCCCACATGAAGATCACGTCCGCCAAAGCCTGTCCGGCCTCGAACTGCGCCGGTAGAATCGAGGACAGATCCTCCGCGCGGTAGGTCAAAGCCGTCACGCTGACGCCTTCCTTCTCCTCAAAGGCTTCGAGCACGGGCAGAAACTGTTCCAGCTCCTGGCCAGCCCAGGGTACGGCGATGGTCAGCCCCGGTTTTTCCTCTACTACAGTCATACCACCGGCGAAGAGTGCCGCGGGGAGAAGGACGCAGAGCACGAGAACGAATAACTTTTTCATGAGAACCTCCTTGTGTTGTTACTGGTTCGTGTTACTAACACTATAGTAGTGGTTAAATAACCTGTTGACAAGATTAACGCCTGTTTAGGTATTCCTTGTGAAGTGATTACTTTCGGACCTGAAAGCCCTCTCCCTCTTTGCGGGACAGATCCACCAGGATTTCCCGCCCTCCGAATCCATGGACATTGCACTTGGCCCGGACCAGGACCCGGGTGAGGCCCTCCGGGATGGCGATCCCGCTTTGGCTCCTGGTAAAGGGCTGCTCGTTGTCATGGGGATGAGCAAGGATCCTCTCTCCCAGAATCTTTCCGCTGTGCGGATCGAGCACCTGCCAGGCGTCGGCGTAGTGGTTCCAGCCTTCATCGTTGTGCCGAACCGTGACATCGAAGCGCCACACACCTGCTGACACCTCGGTTGCCTTCACATGTTCGACCTGGGCGAAGTTCAAATCCGGGTTGGAGTCCGGGTTGCCTGCATTCCCGGATCCGTTTTGATCATTTCCGCCGTGGGCAAAGACCGCAGCCAGAAACGTCAGGAGAATGATGGACGTCCTCACTATTGCTGCTCCACCAACTGCAGATCCCGGTACGTCTTATCGCTCTTGGCCGCCATGACGAAGTCGTTGCGATGCAGTCCCCTGATCTTATGGGTCCACAAGCTAACGGTCACACGGCCCCATTCGGTGAGAACGGAAGGATGGTGTCCTTCTCTTTCAGCCAGTTCACCGATTTTATTGGTGAATTTCAGAGCCGCTGTAAAATCGGGAAAACGAAAACTTCGCTCAATACGGTAAAAGCCGTTCTGCCTCTCCAACTTCCAGTTGGGAACCTGGGGAAGGTAATCATCTATCTCCGCGCGGGAAAGCGGCTGCTCCCCGCCCCGGAAAGGTGTGCATCTCATTATATCCAAGGAGCTCATATACCCTCCTGAACCACAATATAACAATTTCACTATCCCTGTGGCCAGTTTTGAGGGGGCAGCGCGTGCGGTATTTCAGAGTTCTGCTTGTAGGATGCTCCAAATCGAGAGAATCCCCTGGGCGGCGGGGCCATCTGCGAACTCCACAAGAGGGATACCCTGCATGAGCGCCTCCTGAACCTGGGGATCGAAAGGAATTTTCCCGATACAGGGAGCTCCTGCCTGATCTGCCAAGGCCTCGATCGTGCTGCACTGATCGGGATTTAGGTCGGCTTTGTTGATGAGGACCTTTGCCGGGATTCCGAAGTGGTTGGACAGGTCGAGTACCCGTTTCAGGTCATGGGCTCCGGACACCGTGGGTTCGGTGACGATCAGCACCATGTCGAGACCCGTGATTGCGGAGATCACCGGGCAGCCCACTCCGGGTGGGCCGTCACTCAAGATAGTCCGGGTACCGTATCGGACGGCCAGCTCTGCAGCTCGGCTCCGGACCTCTGTGACCAGCTTCCCCGAGTTCTCCTCGCCGATACCCAGACGAGCATGAGCCATCGGCCCGTACAGGCTCCGGGAGACAAACCAGGTGCCGTTTATGTTGTCTTGACTGCTGATCGCCTCTACCGGGCATATGTGGAAGCACAGGCCGCAGCCCTCGCAATCCAGTGGATCGATGCGGTAACGGGGCCCGTCGTTTCGACTTTCGGCCACGGGATGGATCGCCTGGAAATGGCAGGCTGTGGCGCAGTCGCCGCAACCGGTACAGGCATCTTCATCGATTCGATAGAGCTTTCCGCCGGTAAAAGGGCTGCTTTGCACGACAGAGGGTTTGAGAAGTAAATGGAGGTCCGGGGCATCCACGTCCGTATCCGCAAGTACTGCCGTCTGTTTCGTACCTGCCGGCCCGGGATGGTTTGCCCGTTTTGCCAACACCGCCAGACTGGCGGCCACAGTGGTTTTCCCCGTGCCCCCCTTGCCGCTGATGATTCCGATTTCCCGTGCCTGTTTCCCGGTTCCGGATTCGGATGCGGAGGGATGCTCCGAAGACCCCCGAGCCATTACCGGCCATGGCTCTTCGCCGGCTTGAATCGTGACGCTTTCTTCCTCCGGTGCCTGAGGAACCGGGTCAGCGGAAAGGGATAGGGTCCGTTCGTAAATCTCGAGAAGTTGTTGCTGGAGCTCCGGATCGCCCCGGGCCAAGATTTCACCCCGGGAATAGCGTTCGGCATACTTTCTACGGAAGGGGATTCGTCCGATCACGGGAACCGAACAAGCATCGGCGTAGGTATCGATCAAGGAATCATCCCCACTGCTGCGGTTGATCACGATCCCGGTGGGTATTCCCATCTGAAGACTCAAAGATAGAGCCAGCTTCAGATCGTGGAGACCGAAGGGTGTGGCTTCCGTGACCAGGATACAGGCGTCGCTGCCTTTCAAACTCTGCACCACCGGACAGGCGGTACCGGGGGAGGCGTCGATCAGGGTGATCCGCCCCTCGTTTCGGGAATCTTCCCGGTTTGCTCCATTCTTCACGGCCTGTACGACTTTAGGGGCGATAGATTCTCCGACATTGAGAATCCCGTGGGAGAAGAAGAACGGCTTCTCGCCGGATGATCCTCCGACGGTTCCCGTTTGTAGGGTTCCGATGGCAAACGGCTCTTCCCGTAGGGCCTGCTCCGGGCAGAGCACGCTGCAGGCGCCGCAGGCGTGGCAGAGTTCGGGAAAGATCAGGACTTTGTCTTTGATGACCGCGATCGCATTGTAGGCGCAGACCTCGGCACAGCGACCGCATCCCGTACATTTTTCCCGGTTCAGGAACGGTTTGAGCACGGTCACCGCTTCCGTATGTGTGAACTCGGGTTTCAGAAAAAGATGGTCGTTCGGCTCCTCCACGTCGCAGTCCAGCAGCGCTACTGTTCTGCCGGCCTGGGCGAGGGTCCAGGCCAGATTCACGGCAACGGTGGTCTTTCCGGTGCCGCCCTTGCCGCTTGCTATGGTGATCTTCATTGGTGTTCCCTGTTGCGCGCTAGCGAGTCTGTAATGTGTTTGCTCGGGAGCCCGTTCAGGCCCGGATCATGGGCGCGCCGCACTTCGGGCAGGACAGAGCGCTGCAGGGCGTACCGGGCTGGTGCGGCATCTTGGTGCCGCACTGAGGACAGAGGCATTCGCCCCCCGGTCCAGCACCCCGACCTCCGCCTCGACCGCGTCCCGCTCCGGCTGAGCCTCCGGCTCCGCGTCCGCTTCCCTTTCGGGGTCCCGTCGGGGGACCCTTTCCGTCTTTACCTGGCATACCCTACCCCTTCCGAGGTCCGGACATGCCGAAGTGGGACTGTACGGTCGGGCTTTCCGTGGCTTTGTATTTGCCATCGCGGAAGGCCTGCAGTGCGTCGGAAACCGTACCGCTGACCCCGGTAATGACGGTAATCTCCGCGGCCTGAAGGGCACGGTGGGCGTTGGGGCCCACATTGCCGGTGAGTACTGTTTCCGCCCCGTGATCGGCAACTGTTTGGGCTGCTTGGATTCCCGCTCCTCCACCGGCGGATTGGGCCGCATTGGTCACGGCTTCGGACTTGCCGCTTTCGGTATCGATGATGATGAAGTATTGACAGCGGCCGAAGCGTGGATCCACCTGGGCACTCTGATCGGTTCCGCTGGAACTGATTGCTATTTTCATTATTACTCCTATGGATTAATCTCGATTGTTTTCCAGCTCACCCAGACGCGCGCGGGCAGCCTTGACGTTATCTTCAAGAGCCTCGATTTGGCTTCGAATCGTCTTGGCTTCCTCTTGGGGAGCCATCTGCGTGTAGGGAGCTGGATATGGATAAGGTGCTGTGCCGGCTTGCCCCGGATACCAACCTGTGGCAGCCCGTTGCCAGCCGGTCAATCCCGTGGCGTAGTACCAGTTTCGGTGGCCTCTTCCGCCCCGGCCACCTCCGCGGCCGAATGCGCCTCTGCCGGGCGGAGGATTTGCATAACCGGGGACCGGATACCCCGCGCAGTATCCGGCTGCCCGCCCGGTCCCGGGACCCCTTCCCATGGGACCTGATCTGTCTCCTCGTGGCATAGTAAACCTCCTGACATCGGGGACAGACTCAAGAGCTCCAACGTCCTCCGCCTCGACCTCTCCCGGGACCGCCCAAGCCCCTTCCCCACGCACCGGCCGGCTGCCAGCCGGCCTGTCGAGCGAAGTCAATGACTTGATCGCTGTGGCATTTCGGGCAAGATGGAGCGGGTTGTTCCTTCGCCGCCTCGGTGGAGAGCTCTCCTTCCCAGAGGGCACCGCAGCTCAGACATCGATAGCGGTTTTGCTTGAGTACCACGTTTCCGCCTTCGATTCGAATCGCCTTGCCCTCGGTGAGAGCCTTCGCCACTTTCTTGTGGGCGCTCTCCACGATGCGAGCGCAGGTGGCCCGGGAAATACCCATGCGTCCCGCCGCCTGCTGCTGATCCAGGCCGTCTCTGTCCACCAGCCGGATCGCCTCATACTCGTCGACTGTGAGCGTCTCTTGCTCAAGCTGAACCATTGGGATACCCTGGGGCTTGAAGTAGACTACGGACGGAGGATACTGGACCCGTCTGTCCTTCTTGGGTTTGGCCATAAACCCATTCCTTTTTTGAGAATATTCTCATAAAAAATATAATGAGCATATTCTCATTTGTCAAGAGATTTGTTATCTTATAAACAATAACATGAGGACGGAAGACATCGCAATCTCCATTGGACTATATAATCGGAGATTGCGATCTTATGAACGGAAGGAAAACAAAGATGTCAGATACGCATACGAGAGATCGGGAGAAAGAGCGCCAGGAGCAGGACAAGCGAATCGCCGAGCAGCTTGCCCGGATCAAACACAAGTTCCTGATCATGAGCGGGAAGGGCGGAGTGGGCAAGAGCACGGTTGCCGTGAACCTGGCGGCCGCGCTGGCTGACCAAGGCTACTCCGTCGGGTTGATGGATGTGGATCTTCACGGCCCCAGTACAGTGAAGATGCTCGGATTGGAAGGTGAACCTGTGAAGATGAGCGGACAGCACCTTCTGCCGATTCCGTACGGCGAGCGGATGAAGGTCGTGTCTATGGCCGCCCTGCTGGAGGACCGGGATATGGCGGTCATCTGGCGGGGGCCGTTGAAGATCGGGGCCATCAAACAGTTCATTTCCGACGTACTGTGGGGAGAACTGGACTACCTGTTCATCGACTCTCCTCCCGGAACCGGGGATGAACCCCTGACCGTCGCCCAGGTCATGCAGGGTGCACGGGGAATCATCGTCACCACTCCCCAGGAGGTCTCTCTCCTGGATATTCGAAAATCCATCACCTTCTGCCGGCAGGTCAACATGCCGGTTGTAGGTATCCTGGAAAACATGAGCGGGTTGATCTGCCCGCATTGCGGTGGGAAGATCGACCTTTTTTCCTCAGGCGGTGGTGAGCGTACTGCCCGGGAGATGGGGGTTCCCTTCCTCGGGAAAATCCCTATCCGCCCCGAGATCGTAATTTCTACGGATCAGGGGCAGCCCTACGTTCTCCTGGATGACAAAGGAAAAGAGGATTTCAGCGGCATAATCGACAAATTGATTCACGGAGGGACAAAAGAATGAAAATTGCAATGCCTATTCAAGGAGGTAAGCTTTCCCAGCACTTTGGACACAGCGAGCAGTTCAGCCTGTTCGAGATTGAGGATCAATCGATCCAGGGCCGAGAGGATATCACCCCTCCGCCTCACGAACCGGGTCTGTTGCCCCGCTGGCTCAAAGAGCGAGGGGTGACTGTGGTCATCGCCGGAGGCATGGGGCACAGGGCACAATTGATCTTCGAGCAGGCGGGAATCGAGGTGATCTGCGGCGCGCCCAGTGAGACTCCCGACATCGTGGTGGACAGCTACCTGAAGGGAAATCTGGAGACGGGGGATAACGCCTGCGACCACTAGGGGCGCCCTCCCTGAACTAGGCGCCTACCGGAGCACCGGCACGTGCCGGAGCACCACCCCGGCAGGCGCACCTAGGCGGGTCCCCCGGTAGCTACCGGCGGTTGCGCTCCAACCACTTCTCAGCATAATCGACGCACAGACGCTGGGGAAACAGCTGGGCCCTGGTGTAGCCGACTCTGCCCTTACGGATCTGGTCTTTGCATTCCCTTTCGAAATCTCGTCCCAGACGTTCGAAATCGTCGCTGTGGTAGTTGATATCTTTGAAGCGCTTCCAACGGCGGTGAGCCCCGATCTTCACCGGCGCTCCGGTGGTAACGATTCGCTTCCCGTGAAAGTTGGCACGGTCCTCGCCGAGATGCATTGACGTGTTGCTGCTGTGATCCACACCCATGAGAAGTACCCAGCCGTCCAGTTCGTAGACCCGGGCTAAAGGAGAGCGTTCGCCCAGTCCGAACTCAAGGCTGTGGTCTTCTACGATCTTGAGGGCGTTCTCGCCCCAGGCGGCGAAGGATACCTGGGGATGAGCGCTGCGCACTACGGAATCGAGCTTGCGGAAACATTCCGCCACCAAACCCATGCCCCGGCACGGTGTCAACTCCGGATCGTAGGCCGGCATGGTTCTGCGGATCGTCTCCCACCACGACTTCGGCACCGGTGGATTTTCCCACAGGGAGGGGTCCGACAGGTCCCCCGAGTGCGTGGGCATGATCAGTGTTCCGTAGCTGCGCAGCACCTTCTGCAGGGCAAGTATGACCGCAACCGGTCCGCCGCAGACCCAGCCCAATGCGCTGAGGGAAGAGTGAACAATCAGAACCATACCGGGACGAATTCCCAGAGCTCGCAGGTCTCTGGCCAGAGATTCAACGGTCACGGGTCCTTTTGTGGATGCAGAGATCGCCAGCTCTTCCTTGCTCATGGGTCTTACCCTATTTTCGGCCGGGAAGAACAAAAAACCGGCGGGAAATCGCTCTCCCGCCGGTATTGCCGTTTTATTCGTGGACCAACGAGCTCATCAGCGGTCCAAGGATATTCTGCCGCTAACCGTCTTTACCTCGAACGGAACAGTACCTTCTCCCACGGTCCCCTCCAGCTTGTTTCTCTTCTGTTCGACGATCTGAACGGGGAACTCGCAAGAGACGGATCCGCTTACGGACTGCAGCCGCAGATCGGCATCGAAATCCGAGAACACCTCCAGCTCCACCGCCCCTGATATCGTACCGATTTCCACCGAGCCGTCCGAATCCAGTCCCAGGATCTCCCCGTGAATCCTCCCCGAAGTGGAGTTGATATCCAGAGTCTTTCCCGCGGAGGCGAAGTGGATCGATCCACTGATGGATTTGGCTCTCAGGTCACCGCTTCGCTCGGTATCGATTCGACCCGAAACGGTCTCCAAAGTTTGATCGACTCCTGCGCTCATATTCTCGATGGTGATGTTTCCGGAGATGTTGTTCGCCCGAATTTCCTCGATGGAGGAGGGCACTTTTACATCGAAAGATACCGAACCGAAGGGAGACCCGGGGATGTTGCGGTAGAGGGGGCGAATACTCAGGCGGGATCCTCGGGGCTCGATTTCGATTTCGAACTCCTCGAGGTATCTGGCCGAGCGAGCTTGCTTGACATAGCGTACCTGCACGTAGTCCTGATTCCAGCCCTCGATGAGGATCGGGCCTGAGACGTTTCGGATCTCCAACTCGCGGAAGTCACCCTCGAACCTTTCCGTGACTTCCCGGCTCTCCCAGCCCGGCCTGAACGCGGCATCCCGACCCGCTCTATCGAAGGATCGATAGCTGTCGCCGCGATAGAACGGCTCGATCCAGAGCAGATAAACCAGGGCGTACACGGCCAGAACGGCAGCCAGGATGCCGAAAACGGGACCGAGGATATCGACCCAGGTTTTTCTACTCCTCATCTTCCATCTTCTCCAGTTCCCGCTGCATCAGACGCTTTTCGAGGCTTCCGCCCTGGTAGATGAAGGCGCTCAAAAAGTGAGCCACGATGCCTATGCCCCAACCCAGGGCCGGCCAAAGCCACCACTGATAACCGGACCACGTCGTGTTGTTGATGATGGCCAGCACCACCATGACCACGGCATAGATCAGGAAGTGACGGATAAAGTCCATCTTCTTCATAGCGATCTTGCGGGCGCGTTCGATCTTTTCTTCTTGTGTTGCCATTGCTTCCCCCTTAATAATTGTTATGTATGGGTGAATAAAAATTAATATTTTTAATCAATACCGTCCATAATTTTAGTGATCAATCAAAGATTTTAATATCCATCTTTGTCGTCGTCTCTTCGACGATACCTGTATACTCCTGAAACAACTGAAACGAGAGAATCTGTCACCCCTCTCTTGTTCGCCCCCCTCCGAACGCCTCCAATGAAAAGTATAGTGCATCTCGAAAACAGGAGGAAAAAAGGCCCGTCTCCCCGGGGGAAACGGGCTATTCAAAATTACGATGAGTGCAGCTGGAACCTCAGGTCTCCTGCGATTCCTCCGGCTTGTGCGGCTCCTCCGCAGGAGTTTCCTTTTTGTCGGCCCGATCTCCGACCCAGAACCGCGTTTTGAATCGATCCCGGAATCGATCCTTCCACTCCTCGTCCCGGGTTCTACGACGATCGTGGTCCCTGTGACCGCCGGCCTTGAACAGGATGTGGGCAAGAAGTACGATACCCCAGCTCTGCCAGTAGGTCAGCGGCGGCAACCCGAAGACTTCCGGCATGATCCAATTCCAGAGTACCATAACCAGCAGTCCGAACAGAAGGGCCAAAGCGGCTGCCAAAACCACGCCGCCGATTATCATACCGACGCGTAGAAACGGTCTTCTCATGTCATGAAGCATCTATTTACCTCCTCGGGGTGCTTCCCCGTCTTGTTTTCTTGTATTTCCTTTGCGTTCCGGGAATCCGGCTCGCTCGGCCGGAGACGTTCCCGGCCTTGTTGTAACGCCAACTCTAGGCCATCTCATCGACGACCTCCTTGAGGTCGTGCAGGCGTTTGCGTAGAAACTGCACGGCGTAGCGTTTTCGAGCGATCAGGGTGTTCAGGGGAACCCCGCTCTCTTCGGAGATCTCCCTGAAGGTTTTACCTTCCATCGCCTGTTGGATGAAGGCATCCCGCTGCTCCGGCGGAAGCTCCTCCAGCGCTTCGATCAGAGCGTCCATGACTGCTCGACGGATCACCTCCTTCTCGATATCGATGCCGCTGTCGGCGAGCAGCTCCTCCAGTGTGGTATCTTCTCTCTCCTGCTGGAGACTTACGGTGGTTTTCCTCCTGCGGTATCGGTCGATGATCTTGTTTCTGGCGATCGTGTACAGCCAGCCGATGACATTCTCGATCGGCTCTGTGACGCTTGCGCTGCGAATCGCCTGGAAGAACACATCCTGAAGCAGGTCCTCCGCCTCTTCCAGGCTTCCGGTTCGGGAGCGGATGAAACCGAGCAGGGATTTCCGCTCGTTCCTGTACACCTTTTCCAGGCGCTGCACTAATACTGCCTCCATGCTACAGGTATAGACGAGCCAAGCTCCTGGTTTATTGTACAATCGCCGGCTTTTTTCTTTTTCATACCGCCTCCGCTTTATACTAACGTCGCGACTCGGTGAGCGTAAAGGAGCGATCCCCTAGCGCGTAGGAACAGCAGGCCGGCACAGCTTGACAGGGGTACGTTCCCGCGGTTTACTCAATGTAAACCATCTGATCGATACAAGGAGTGCGAAAATGGCACGATTCTCAAGACTCAAGGTTCTCAACACCATGGTAGATCAGGGTGTTGTACCCGTGTTCTACAATCCCGATCTGGAAATCTCGAAAAAGGTGGCCAAGGCCTGTCTGGAGGGAGGGTTGGAGGTAGTGGAGTTCACCAACCGGGGCGATCACGCCGTTGATGTCTTTTCTCAGCTGGAGTTGTACTGCCGGGCCGAGCTTCCGGAGCTGATCCTCGGAGTGGGTTCGATCGTGGATCCGTACACCGCGGCCATGTACATCGCCCGGGGCGCGAACTTCGTGGTTGGCCCCCTGCTGCATCCGGAGGTGGCCCGGATCTGCAATCGGCGCAAGATACCCTACTCACCGGGCTGCGGCAGCGCCTCCGAGATCTCCGAGGCCGAAGAGCTGGGCTGTGAGATCGTCAAGGTCTTTCCCGGCGGCCAGGTGGGCGGACCGGCTTTCGTCAAAGCGGTCCTGGGACCCTGTCCCTGGGTCAGCATGATGCCCACCGGCGGGGTGGACTGTACCGAGGAATCCCTCAAAGCCTGGTTCGAAGCCGGTGTGACCTGCGTGGGTATCGGCAGCAAGTTGATCCGCAAGGATCTGGTTCAGGCCGGGGATTTCGACGGAATTCGGGACAATGTGAAGAAGACCCTCGAGATCATCCGCAGGGTACGCCCCAAGAAATAGGGATGAGCTCTGTCGACCTCGCGGGAATCTTTCCTCCAATACCGACGCCCTTTGACGCGAACGGCTCTGTCTCACCAGCAGGTCTGAAACAAAATCTTGAATTTCTCAATCGCTACGACCTGAGAGGATACGTGGTATTGGGCTCCAACGGGGAGTTCGTTTTTCTCGATCCGGAGGAAAAACTAAGAACCATCGAGATTGTTCGAGATCTTATGCCCTCTGGAAAACTTCTGGTCGCGGGTACGGGTTGCGAATCCACCCGGAGCACGGTTCAGCTCACCCGGGAAGCGGCGCAGGCCGGAGCGGATGCCGTCCTGGTGATCAACCCCCACTACTATAAGAACAGGATGGATGGACAATCCCTGATCCGGCATTACAGGACTGTGGCCGATGAATCCCCCGTTCCCGTCGTTCTCTACAATATGCCCGCCTCCACGGGATTGGATCTGGACGGGCGTACCGTCGTGGAGCTCGCCGGGCATGCAAATATCATCGGCATGAAGGATTCCAGCGGCAATCTGACCAAGATGGCTCAGATCCTGGGAGCCATCCAAGGGGATTTTCAGATGCTGGCAGGTTCGGCGGGTTTTCTTCTCCCCGCCCTATCCCTCGGAGCCGTCGGGGGTGTCGCCGCCCTGGCCAACGTCGCCCCGGGTCTGTGTATCCAGCTGCACAACGCTTTTCTCCAGGGGGAGCTCCGGCGATCCGCGAAGTTGCAGGTGCGAATCGTGGGGTTGAACAATCTGGTGACGCGGGAGGGGGGCGTACCGGCGTTGAAAGCGGCGATGGAACTGATCGGTTTGTTCGGCGGCGCGCCGCGGCCGCCTCTGTTGCCGGCGGATGCGCAGATGCGCGAGCGCCTGAGGCAAGCCCTGTCGGAGCTGGGTATGTTGGACAACCGCCAGGAGAAACGCGCCGGGAGAAGTAGTTGAAAAAAACAATAACCTCCGTGCTCTATCTCGGGGATACGAGCCTGAACACCGCCGCCTCCTACTTGGCAGGGGTTATGACGCATTTCAACATCGGTTTCGACTACGCCGGCTCGGATGAGCCGGCGGACCGCTTCTTGGTGGATGAGGCTGAATATCGGCTGATCGTCTTGAGTGACTATCCGGCGCAGAATCTCGAAACGAGCCAGATGGAGCAGATCATCGCGTTGGTTTGCAGGGGGACCGGTCTGCTGATGATCGGCGGCTACAACCGGGTCGGGGCGAAAGCGGGTGCCCGGGTCATCCTGGAGGCGATCCGCTACCGGACCCGGGCGGAGGCTTCCTCCTGTCTGTTTACCGAGGAGGGCAGGGATGTTCTGCTGGCGGTTGGTGGGTACGGAGGCGGCAGGACCGCCGCTTTCACCTCCGACGCGGCCCCTCACTGGATCGGAGGATTCGTGGATTGGGGTGATGAGCGGGTTTCCTGCAAAATTGCGGGAGCCGAGGTAGAGGTAGGCGCATTCTACGCCGCTTTTTTCAACAACCTGATCCGCTGGACCGCGGGGCTTTGACCTTTCCCGGATTGATCAATGATATCCCGGTGTTCTGGAAATCCTTGATGTTTCGTGTCGCGAGTTGGTGATCGGTGGCGCATGAGCTCGGAGAGAATGTTGGTATCGATAACGATCATTCCAAAGTATCCGGTTTTTAGTCCGGCAGCACCTACCCCCCGAGTCGCTCCAGGCACTGGGCCGCCGCGCCGAGCACTCCCGCCTCGTTCTGCAGTGCTGCTATGTGGATCTTGACTCCTTCGAGGGGCAGCGGCCAGGCGAAATCCGCGATGTAATCCTGGATGGGCTGCAGCAGTTCCTTCTCGGCAGCGGATATTCCCCCTCCGATAATGCATGCCTGGGGGTTGAAGATGTTGACCATATTTCCGAATACCCGGGCGATATGCCGGGCGGTCTCCTGGACCACTTCCCCGGCCCATGGATCGCCGGCCTGGGCACGTTGGAATACGGTTTCCGCGCTGATCGATTGAAGCTCCGCCGGATCCACAGAAACCCCTGAGCCGCGTTTTGCGATCTTTTCCCGGTAACTGCGCTCGATTGCCGAGGCCGAGGCGTACTGCTCGAAGCACCCCCTGCTGCCGCAGCTGCAGAACGGGCCCTGGGCGTCCAGGCACAGATGCCCGATCTCTGCGGCCAGCCCGCGGGTGCCTCGAAACACCCTTCCTTCCAGCACCAGAGCGCCGCCGACACCGGCTCCCAAGGTGATCATGACGAAGGAATCGTAGCCCACGCCGATCCCGAACTGAAGCTCTCCGGCGGCCGCGCAGTTGGCGTCGTTGTCGGCGAATACGGGGAGCATGAAATCTTCGCTCAGGTATTTGACTAAAGAGCGGTTCTTGAATGCCGGAAGATTCTCCGAGCCCTGAAGCACGCGACCTTCGTTTCGATCGATGAACCCGGGAGATCCGATGCCGATCGCGGTAACGTCGACGCTGAGCTGCCGGCAGCGGCGGCGGATGCAGTGCGCAACCATGCCGAAGATGTCCTCGTAGCTTTGACCGGGAGCGATCTCCAGGCGCTCGGTGCCGAAGAGCTTTCCCTTCTCATCGACAATCCCGACTTTAGCGGCGGTGCCGCCGAAATCTACGCCACAGAAGTAGCGATGTTTCTGTTTCATCATAGAGGACTCCTGTGTACATTTCTAGAGCGTGGAAGAAGAAGGCTCGCGGAAAAACAGGCGAGCGACTTTCTATCCTCCCGTTCCCGTCGATGATAACACAAAAAACGTGCGGGCACGACCTGGCTTGAAATATTGCTCATATGTTGAGCTCACCGCTTCAACCAACCCATGCGGAAGACATTGAAAGGTTGCCGTATAAAATTTATAGTGTCCCGCATCACCCAGAAACCACATCACCGGAAACTGAAGAAGAAGGAGGAATACGATGGAATGCTCCGTGCGCTCAATCGCGTTGAACAAATTCGTAAAGTACTTTGATGGTCAGTGGCAGGGTATAACAACGGCCTCGGACGGCGCCTGTTATTTCGGCGCATCGACACATTCTCCACAGCATGGTAGCTCCTTTTTCAAGTTCGAACCGTCAACCAACAAGCTGACGGTGCTCGCTGAAGATATGACCCAAATATGCGGGGAAGACCTGACAAAAACTCCGCCCCAGGGAAAGATCCACTCGCCTATCGTCGAGTTCGAGGGGTGGCTGTATTATACGACCCATCTTTCAAATTACTGGGACGAAGCGATGGACAGGTACACGGGTGCTCATGTGTTGGGCTACGAACTGTCGACGGGCAATTTCAGAGATTTTGGCGTTGTTCACCCCCGGTACACGATCTACTCAGCTATTAACGTAGACACAATAAACAGAAAGCTGTACGTGTTCGCCGTGCCCTTTGCCAGAGCCGACGTGGAAAAAGACGGGAGTCATCTGCATCAGATTGACATCGAAACCGGGGGAAATGTTGATCTGGGACTGGTGGGACAAAAACAACAAAGCTGTACGTATTATTTCTTCATCGATGAGGCGGGAAACTGCTGGTTCACTCTGTGGAAAAATCACTGGCCTCTGTCTTGGGATCATGGTGATCTATACAAATTTGATGCAAAAGCCAAGGCAATCAAACTCTACAAAAACGTCCTGCCCAGCGGTAAACTAGCGCCTGATGGCGCGCCTGCACCGGCTAAACTCAACACTGAAAGAAGCTGGTCATGGTTGGCAACCTTGCCCGGCAACAGAAAATGTCTGTTTACCACGGGTTGCTTCGGCGGCGGCGACGAGCGATTGTGGATTTTTGATCCCGAAAAAAACATCG
>Ga0180437_10004310_pt1 | contig 20349 bp, 15 predicted proteins | sample SS_ome_4_FD_132410 | JGI IMG/M metagenome (GOLD analysis project Ga0180437, IMG submission 132410) | Hypersaline lake sediment archaeal communities from the Salton Sea, California, USA - SS_3_D_1 metaG | ecosystem: Environmental > Aquatic > Non-marine Saline and Alkaline > Hypersaline >... | reverse complement strand
TCGCATTGCAAACCTTTTTGCGGCATCTTTTTCTTTTGAGATCAACCAGCGAACATAAGTATCCTTTGCACCTTGTTCAGCTTTTACTAATTCTACTTGGTCGTAGTGGAATAATTTCATTCAATACCCTCCATAACTATTTAACGTTTCCTTAGTATCAGAAATTTTCTTTTTAACCTTGTTGTTTCGAATTGAAAGAATTATTCACTGACGCAATTAAAAGGCAGTTCTTAAAATTCACTCACTTTTCATTCAATTTGGTTTGAGTATTACTGAGTTCTCATTGCGTAATATCTAATGTGTCTGTAGATGTAAATAACTTGAGTATTACGCAATCTTATAATCCGTAATATTGAAAAGTGGCGTTTTACAAAACTTTTTAAAGAAAAAGCACTTTATAGGTACAAACAATAAATCATAGTTTTTTTGGTGACTATTATGAAAAAGATCAGAAAGAAAACAGCAACTGCCTGCAAATGCGGAGCAAGCTGCTAAAGTCTAAAACAATGATACATGTGAAAAATTCACCAATTTCTTTTTTATTTTTCTATATTTCGAGAAAAAACCAGAATTTTTGCTACATATCATTTTTCTAATAGCTTTATCTTTGACTTAGTTTCAGCAGGACAAGATGGACAGAAATCTGTCAAAAATCTGTTGATCTGTTCAATTTCCAATGAATTAAAATTATACAAGTTAAACAATGATTGATTGATTCTCTTTAGTAGACTGTAATCGATATCAGGACTGTGAAAGGGTTGTGCTTCAAGTATTTTATCAACATTACCTACAATATTCCTAATGATATTTTCTTCTTTAGAGGTTTCCGGTAATTTAAATGGGAGGTATTTAATACATTCCCTATACTTCATACTTCCACCAGGAATTAGCAGCCCCCAATACATTACTCGATAATAAAATTCGGCTAATGGAGAGTTTAAATAGGCTAAGGCGTATTTTATTAAAAAGTCATTTCGGTTCTTTTCATTTTCAGCATTCAAGAAAAGCAGATAAAGTGTATTAAGCGCATAATAATACTTTTCGTGGTCTAATTTTGAGGAATTCCCTCCACCATCATACGCCGTTGTTAGGTATTTACTTGTATTTCTGAAAAAAAGTTTCTCTCTCTCGAAAATGGATGGGTTTTTAGATAAGTAGAGCCTTTCGTCATCTGTTTCTGGCTCATATTTAAGATATATATGTTTCCAGTTAATTCTGTATCGTTCTAAGTCTAAGCCATTAATAATTCTTCGATGGCGTTTTTGTTGTAATAATGATAAAGATTTATACTGTTCTTCACTGATTAGAACTAATTTTCGCGTCTCCGAACTTCCAATTCGTATGCATTGCTCAATCTTAAAAAGATCTCCCAATACAGTTATCCCATCTTCCATCTTTTTAATAATTGAATGATATTTGTTGCCTAAAAATGGAGAAAAGATGTTTTCTTGCGTCATGGAAAAGAAAGATTGAGGGAACATCATTACGATATGTTTTGGTGTTTCTTTCTCAGTAGAGGGTATAGAACTTAACGAGTGTAAATCATTTGTCTTGAGAACAACTGAAGTTATCGGATCGACCTTTTTATTAGTCTTTGTCTTTTGGAAAATATAAATTCCTACACTAACGTCCTGTTTAAATACCGATTCACATAATGCGAGGTTAATCATTTTTTTGATGCGACACTTTTCTAATATATATTCACGCAATGCTCTCCCATATCCACTATAAACCATAAAAGCGGTTGATAAAAGAAATCCAAGCATTCCATCAGGCTTTAATAGATCGATTGCTCGTTCTATAAAGAGGATATATAAATTTAGGCGTCCTTTTGCTGTCTTGAATTTTTTCTGATAGATTTTTCTTTCTTCTTTGGGTATTTGTGTCACGCCAACATACGGAGGATTTCCTATGATGTAATCAAAAGAGTTTTCATCAAGTCCTGATTCAATCAGAAAATTAGAACTGAATATCGGAGGTTTTGGAAATACGAAGGATGGTTTTTCTTGAAGTGCCTTTCTATAATAAGGCAATAGTTCAAGTGCAAACCTTATTTTTGTCATAAGACAAGAAAAGGGATTAATATCAAGACCTAGAATCTTTGAGCAATTACATAACTCTTCTAAAACTTGAGACCATCCTAATAATTCAGCATCTTCTATCACATCTGAGATATATCGTTTCAAAGCCTCTATTAGAAAAACTCCACTGCCACATGCAGGATCTAATAATATCTTCTTGTTCAGTTGATTCCCTTTTAGATAACCGACACTATCTAGAATAATTTTAACTACAGATAATGGTGTATAAAACTCTCCTAAGTTTTTTCGAATCTGTCTATCTATTATATGTTGATAAAGTTCACCAAAAATGTCAGTTTCTTGAGATAAAGATATTTCTTCTAAGAACTTCATCATGTTACTTAAACCAGTTCTCAATTTCTCTAAATGAGATACCATTCTTTCGGGTGCGGCTTTTTCGTTTTCGAATTTTTCAAAAGGTTCAAACCACCAATCGAATTGTTTTTCGTAGGGTTCACTATAGAGAAGATGAGTATCTATTTCGTTAATGAATTGCACGATATCAGTAAAAGATTGCTTTTTAGAAGCGAAAGATGCTTGAGAAAAAGGTAATTTGTATTTCTGTGAGAAAATCGCTAGAATGGATTTGAATAGCATAACGAGTAAGGTTTCAATACAAAAAAGCGTTTTTTGCTTACTTTCATTCTTCAAACCCACATCTTTTGTTATATTTTTCCATGTGCGAGGTATTGTTTTCGGTAATTTTCCTTTGGAATGCAGTTTCCATTCAGTAAAAATGGTTTGAAGTTTTTTTGATTTATAAAGATGATATTCAAACAAAGCAAGCAAAGATTGAACGACAATGTAAAAAGAAGAATCCTCTTTTAGAGTAAATATTTTTAAAACGTTGTCCTTTGCAATAGAGTCCATAGTCTTCCATCACAAATATGATTTGAATCACAGAAACGCTATTTTGACATCTATACTGATAACTAAACCTTATTTTGACTTATAACTTAACTGGCGAGTAGATTCATATTTGTAAATGATTAACCTTATAAGGCAAAAGATAGAAATATGACTTCAAAACTCGACCTTAGGCGGTTGATACTAAGAAACAAGGTGAACGAAAATAGCTTTTGAAATGGATGATATTCTAGCAGAATTAGATAAAGAAAAACAGGCATTGAGAATTAGCATAGTTAGACGCAAATATGGGAAAAAGGTCACTCTCCTTTCTGGTTTTGGAATTTCAAAAAATAAGCTCAAACAAATAGCGAAAAAATTGAAAAAGACGCTGGGTTGCGGAGGTACAGTAACCGAAGTTAATCAAGAACTTATTATTGAACTTCAAGGCGATTGGCGTAATGATCTTCCAGAGCTTCTAGAAGCTGAGGGCTATAATGCAGAGGAAATAACCATCAGAAAATAGATCTAGAGACTTCTTTGCATTCAGATCAAGAAATCTGTATTTGCTCAAATATATATCAATATTTGAAATTAAACTGATCCGCTATGAGCTGAAATTTAGTATATACGCTGGTGAAGGATCAGCAAGTTAAATGTAGTGCAACTACGCCATTCTCCTTTTTTATCAATTTTTTTAACTCGTGACATGATCATATAAGGTATGTATTTATAGAAGAATTTGCAATAACAAGCCGTATACTATTTTTTAATGAAGAAAAAGGATGTCAAGTTTCTGTAACAATCGTTTAAGAGTATGAAAGGTGAAATAAATGGATGAAGAAAATTCTAATGAAAACGAAGATAAAATGAAATATGTTAAATATGTTGAATTTTCAGATCTTGATAATATGATCAGAGCAATGGTAAGTTCTAGAGCGCCGTTACTTTTGCATATAGATTTTGCTGGAAGGCATATATATTTCCAATCCCAACCAGGATTCAAGGAGACGATTTTTTACTATATCGAATTACCTGAAGCAATCAATGAAAACTTTGTTGTGTATGACTTAATGTCTGGAAACATTACTTTTTCAAACCAGTTGCTAATAGATCCAAACCGGAGATCAATTCCGATCGTCGAAATATCGAAACAAAACATTTTCCCTAAGGAGATCTTAGATTCAAAGTAGATAAGGGTTTTTGATAGACTTTATACAATGTAGAACTAATTAGTATTATTGCTGGAAGAATTATAGCGAATCCTAGTAGCGGCGAAAAATTCCAAATAAAGCCAGAAATCTGGCCAGCAAGCAAAAGTTCAATATTATGGTCAAAATAAGTAGTATTTGTTGGGTGTACATCCGTTATAGCGCCAATTGTATTAATTCCGATACTTATAGATAGCAGGATTCCGAAAACAGTCCAAAAAACTACATTTCCGTGCCTTTCTAAAAAACTTCTGGCGTTATTCCATGGCAAAAAGCTAAATACCTCGTCTTTTGGTAGTGTCAATACTTTGCCCGTAAACAATACAAAGAGAGGTAACACTGGGGTAAGTCTTCTTGAGCCAAAAATCCAGCCGCTTGAATATTTCTGTAATGCAAAGAAAACAAGCAAAATCAGGAATAATGAAATGAACAATAGTGCCTCCTTTCTTTCAGATTTGTTTTGCACCATCTTAACAAGACCATACAAGCTGAAGAGTAATATTGGTGAATAAAGAAAAAGACCTCTTCGTGGCGTAATTAGAAGACCTATCAGACCTCGTTGCAGCGGGTTGTTGAATCCTGTTGACACATCACTATGAGTAACTGCATAGGTATATGTTGTTACAAATGGGCTTCCAAAGCATACAAATTGATACCATGCTAAAACTATTACAAATAAACCGACAGGAATTAAAAAAACCCATATAAGACGCCAGTTTTTGCTACTCAATAAATAAACGAGCATAGGGACTATTAGAAGTAGATTAGGATAATCCAGTATAATAAGAAAACCCATACCCATTCCTGATAAAAAAAGGCGTACTATGGTGTTTTCAATTTGCTGTTTGTTAATGAGAAAGTAAGTTGAGAAGATTACAAAAAATTGCGAAAACACATTAGAATATAGAGTAACCGAATGAGGGAACGCAAATGTGGCGAATGCAAAAATTAAACTAGTTATGATTGATACCTTTTCGTCCATTCCAAGAGTGTTTTTGCACATTAAATATACCATAAGTACGGCAAAGGAAGTAAAACAGCAAGATAATAAAATTAAAATCCATCCATCCCATGGAAACGAAATATTTAGTATATTGGTAGCAAACAAAACGGGTAATCCTAAAAAAGTTAATCCAGGTGGCTTATTAGGGTAGTAATGCCCATTAGGGGATAAACTGAGATCCCAAAGTTGTGGATGAGGAAATGTTGGAATAAATCGGTCTATATAGAGTACATTATCTTGAACTAATGCCATTATCTGGGCATATCTCGTTCTTTCACTTGCAGAACTCCATCCAATTCCATTATTGCAGAATAGGTAGATTAAAAATGTTCCAAGAAACAGTTTGATAGAATTTAACTCTTTAAGGGAACGTATCTTTATGAGCCATTCACTTTGGTTATCCAATAGATCACCATTTAACGGGTTGAGTCATTAATTTTAGCCAGCTCTCTCCGATCATTAGAATCAAAAGGAAATATAAAAGTTCCGTTAAGACCGACTCTTAGGAGTAAAGACCCGAAATATTTCTTTTTCATCCATTTGTAAAACTTGTTTCACAACATCGTCCATCTTAAATCGATCCATACCCTTAATTTGCTTCTTTTTATGCTCTAAAAATGCTGATAGAACCTTAATTTCTAATTTTTTACCAGATTGTGTCTTAAAAAGACCAAAAATATCTCCATTATCAGAGAATTTTATTTTAAGATTTCCTTTTCCAATGGTACACCCTGTTGAAAATTGGATCCCATCAAGTAGGCATCTATAGGGAGGTCTCTCTCGTGTTTGAATGAAGGCTTCGAGCTCGAAATGTCCTTTGGAATCTAAATATTTCAGGGCTAAGAGACCCATGCGAATACCTATGGCCAAGAAAACACCAGGGTGGCCATGAAACAGCACAGCTTGATCATATATTTTCTTCATTTCTTTGTTCATCTTTTGTGCCACATATACAAATTTGAAATGATTCAAACTTGTACATTATTTTGTGAGAAAATTTATGTATTTATTGATTGATTGTATAATTCACCTAGCAAAGGAACTCAAAAGTATTAAAAACAACTATATCGCACGCTGACTTACCGGAAAGGGGATCTCTTTTGATTGATGAACTTATCATAATGAACCCACACGGCATAATTCTATTTTACAATAATTACACGGATGAGAAATGTGATACCAATTTTGTAACTAACCTCCTTTTAGCAATTCAACAATTCGCCGAAATGGTTCTTAGCAGTAATTTGGAAGCAATCAGACTTGAGGACAGACAATATCTTTTTTTAAAAGATGATAATATATCTGTTGCCATTAGAACGAATAAAAAGCAAGTTACCGAAAATATAAAGGAATCTATCTTTTTAATAAGAAATAGATTTTTAGAGAAATTTGGATCACTCAAGGGATTCTCTGGCGATGTTTCGATTTTTAATACATTTGAAAATGAATTGTTAGAGATATTACCAAATGAGAAGCCAAAAATATCAAGCCAAGAGCTTCTTACACAACTTTTTGGAATCAAAATTAACAGCAAAAAGATACTAGATGAACTATAAATTATAAGGAGTTGATTAGAATACAGGTAATTTCTACGGTATTATTGGGTACAACATTTTCAGTATTAGGACTGATTTTGTTCCTTTATTGTTTACTAGTTGTTAGAAAAATTTTAAGCCTCTTTCCACAGGCAAAAATGCGTAAAGATTGGATGATAATAGGAATTTTGATCGGGTTTTTCGCGATTGGGTATGCAGTCAATATTTGGGCACTTCTCACAGAAAATCTTCTCGTTCAAAGCTTCATGCAGTCATTTGTGTACTTGTTTGGTGCCATATTTGTGCTGGTCGTCATCCAGCTAAGTTATAGAACATATAAACTCATTCTAAAATCCGCTAAAGAGTAATGGCAATAGTTTGAAGACCTAGTAGATTCAAAAAATGAATCTACTAGCATTTTCTTATTCAATACGCAAGAATACATTTTTTTAAAGGATAGAACATGGATACATGCCAATATGTCCATAACATCATGTTTATATCTAAATTGAAACATTAAATTGTTGCTCAATTTTGATGATCGCATTATTTACGAAAAAAGTGGTAATCACATGCAAAAGATTGAATTTGATAGTGAACCATTATTACAGGAATTTCAATTCGCACTCTTATGTTCCCTTAAAGATCCCAAAAGAGAATTAAATAAAGCATGCAGCGTTATTGGTGAACGGTTTGGAGGTCGCCTTACTCCAGTTTCATCTTTAGATGAGTTTGCTAGTTATTTTCAAGACTTCCTAAAAGATTATCTCAATATAGCAGATGGCGTTTCTGTGAAGTATGAAAATCATGTATTAACAATTGATATAGAAGGATGTAAATTCTGTCCAGCGAACACTAAATTTAAAATTGAAAAGAAGCAGGGTGCAGTATGCCCCCTAGGAGGGCTACTTCGAGGGGCTCTCAAAAATGTTGATGGGAAAATAAAGTTATTTCGCTGGAAAGCCACAGAAAAACCTCCAGGAACTATTGGGATTTGTACTACGAGTTATGAAATCGTTATTGAATAGTGCATTTTGAAGCTAATTTTGCTTACTTACATTTCTTTTTTATTTTTTCTACTTCTAAGAATGCCTGATAAGAATTAATATTTCTTAAAAGTTAATTTTCGATAATTAAAAACTATTCTATAAAAAAATGGGAGTGCTAACGTTTTTCTTTTATCTCGCTAATTCACTTAAAGTTAAGACTCTCTTTTTCTAGCAAAAATGTCAATCTTTTTTTTTGAAACTATTACCAATTCTTATTATTAGTAGTATTCTTAATGATCGATTATTACCAATACTCAAATTACTGGACGCTTGTGTAATATACGTTAAATTTATATAGAAACACTCGTTTACTTGGCCTGAGGACTTCACATAACCATTTTTTCGAGTTATTTATGTCCCTCATAATATGTTTTTATGATAGTAAAAGTATAATAGTATTTACACCACGTAGATGATTGATTTCAATAAAATAGTAATGCAGGTGATTCTACTATGCAAAAAATAGAATTTGCTGAACCCCTTTTACAGGAATATCAATATGCATTGTTATTTTCTCTTAAGGATCCACAAAGAGAGTTGAACAGTGCATGCAGAAAAGTTGGCGAACGATTTGGAGGCAAAGGTGTAAAAATCAAGGACATGGATGAATTTTCTTTGCTATTTGCTGATTTCTTGAAAAACTATCTCAAAATGGTAGAGGTGGTTTTTGTAGATTATAACAAAGACACCTTGTCGATTAGTATAGAAGGTTGTAAATTCTGCCCAGCGAATACACAATACAAAATAGAGACGAGCGAAAAAGCAGTTTGTCCGCTAGGCGGATTAGTTCGTGGCGCGTTAAAGAACGTTGAAGGCAAAATGAAAACATTCAAATGGTTAAAAACAGATAAACCTCCAGAAACTGTTGGAGTGTGTACTACCACTTACGAAGTTAAAATCGAATGAAACAAATCAAGAAAGACTTACTTTCTTCATAAACTTCTTTTTTACGAGTAGCTAAGCAAGAAAGCACCACCGCTTCAGCGTGGTGATGAATGGCGGTAGTGGGTGTTCACGTTCATCACCTGCATCGAGGGGTCTCCCTCACGTTATATAGGTGGAATGAGGAAGGTATCAATAACAATTGGAGGGATCATACGCACACTTGCACACAAGGTGCATACTCCGATTGCCTCACCATCGTTAGACGTACCTACGGGGCGTAGGGATGTTAAGCCTGTGGAGATAAGACCTCCGTAACCCGCCAGGGGATCGAGTCTGTCGTAGAAGCAGGAAGCCTCGAGGCTTTAGCACGAGGTAGCTCACTATAATTTAGTGTCTCAAAGTCTTTAAATGCTCCAGAACTCTCAGGATTTTATCATTTCTCCGCAAGAAGACCCCTCAACTTGTTGGGGGGAGATTGACTTCTGGTAAAAAATCTCATTTTTTTAAAAAAAATTAGGGGATCTGAGCCCCTTACGAAAAAAAGTCTACAAACCGTATTGCTCTTTTACAAGATGAGCGATTCCTATCTGTTCCAGACGTGCCATTGGGACGAGACTAGAGATGTGAACGACACCTGGAAGTCGACCGATTTCAATGCCTCCGGTGATAGTTACACGGTTCTTCACTTCGTTTATGTCCATAGAGCATAACTGTGCCATTCGTTCGAGACCGTTCATTGTTGCAGCATTGAGATCTCCACCTGTGCCCACTACAGATATAGGGGCAACTGCGGTTTGAAGTTTAAGGTTATATTTCTTAGCTACGGATCGCGCGATCTCCAGTTCATTACTAGAAGGCAATCTTGCTAATGGCGGTAGATCTTCCATCTTTGGTATCAATATCGGGCCATCATTCCCCAATTTCTTAATAACTTCAACACCCATAGTGACCTCAGCAGAGACGTCCGTCGTGTGACCAGAAATCTCTCCGTCACCCTGCATCGCATGTACATCGCCTACAACTATGCCAGCTCCATCCACTTTAACAGGTGCGATAACAATTGTTCCCTCACCAACAGTATCGACGTCCATGTGCGAATCGGTGCGTAGCGCTAGATCTTCTGCTGTAATAGCATGGTCGTGAGGAGCTCCTACAAGAAACGTACCAAAATCTCCGGCGTTATGGCTGCTGGGCATTTCAACACCAGGTAATGTTCCAAAGTTTCCTAGCATTGGTCGTACCTTAGATATAATGCCGGCTGGTGTATCTGCCAAAGCTAAAAGCAATATCGAATGGCATGTAAAACCTGCAGGTGCTGCTGCATATTCTTTTGCGTTTCTAGCTATATCTTCCGCTGTGGCTTTGTCAACAGTCACTCCAACAGTATGACCATCGTCAAACACCATAGTATAGCCATTTGTTACATCAAACGCAGATACTGGCGTACCACAATTGGTGCAACGGATTGCATCCTTACCAATTCCCTCAATTCTTGTACTAGGATTGATCGTTCCACATCCTGGACATTTTTTAGCAACAAATGGGTCACCAACATAACTTCCATCTCTGAAAGTTTCTGTACCAGACGCTGAAGCCTTAGAAGTGATAGAGATTTTCTTAATTTTGAGAACTAACCCGTCCCCAACAACTGCACCCTCAACAGCTACGGGGCGGCTGATAGTATGCCCACTTCGAATCTCTGGCGTGATCATTGGACCGTAACACGCTGGTTCGGTACCCGTTGTTAATACGCCTCCATCTCTCACGGGGCCAAGCATATCAGTTTTAGGTCCGATCAAGTCGACAAATTCACTAACATAAACGGTATCTGATGCTACCATTTATTTACCTCCAACATTTTTCTTTTTAAATCACCTAAAAAACGAGGTGTAAAGTATTACTATGGCATATCAGATATATAACACCAACTCTGTGGCATTTTGTTATTTTTTGTTGTAGTGAACTACCACCCTACGAGTAGGCTGGTTTCCTGAATCATCCATTCCCCAACGGGATATGTCAAACAGGCTCTACGGGCAGTTCCTGCCCTGAACGGGATATGAATGTGAGAACTGGCGAGTGTTACCTCAGCTCAATTCTACTTAGAATCTCTGCAAAACCGTATTTAAAGATTAGGGAGTATCGTGAAAGTGAAAAAAGTAATGCAATTCATCCCCCCAGCAAGTTGGGGGGTCTTCTTGAGGAGACATGATAATCCCGAATAAACGTGAAATTCTTTACGTGGTACAAACAGAAGTTTTTACAGAAACCGAAATATTTTTCAATTCATTATGTTTTTCGATAATAGATAGAATTAAAAAAATTACTCATACGAATAGTAATTGTTGTAACGCAAATTTTAAATTGCGTTCAGAAATTGCCTACTAGAAATGAGAGGTTGATTCATAGAAATCAAATGCAACATTTCTCAAATACTTATAATTGAAGTCAATATAATGACAAAAGAGGTATACAAATGGCGAAATTTCCTGAAGTTTTAGACGTTACATATGCTAATAGTTTACCAGTTTCGAAGATACCGACAGAAATTGTGGAAAGAAAAGGTGCAGGGCATCCAGATGTACTTTGTGATAGAGCATCAGAAGAGTTGAGTATTAAACTCTCTGAATGGTACCTGGATACTTTTGGAGCAATTATGCATCACAATGTTGATAAATGTGTCCTTAGCGGGGGTCAGTCAAACGCAAGATTCGGCGGAGGCGAAGTAATCGAACCAATATATCTTTTACTTGTCGGAAGGGCAGTTGGAATAGTCGGAGGAGACAGAGCATCCCAGGTTCCTATTGGGAAACTTGCTGTACGACATACAAAACGATGGCTCGCTGATACGCTTCCACATTTAGATGTTGATGGCGATATCATTATTGATTATAAAATTCGAAGTGGAAGCACTGACTTGGTGGGGAACTTTGAAGAAGGCGTGGATATCCCTAGGTCAAATGATACGTCCATTGGCGTTGGTTATGCACCGTTTACTGATTTAGAGCGCTTAACATACGAGTCTGAAATACTTCTTAACTCACGAAAAGTCAAGTATCGCTTCCCGGAAATCGGGGAAGACATAAAAGTCATGGGCGTCAGACGCCGGGACCAAATACAACTTACTGTTGCAAATGCTATCATCTCAAGTGTATGTCCTGATGCAGATCACTATATGAGCGTAAAGGATGATATTAAGGAACTCGTCTTGAGACAATCTGCTGATATTACTGACAAGGAAGTTATTGTGAAAGTGAATACCGCTGATGATCCCGCTGCAGGAATCTACTACCTAACATGCACAGGTACGAGTGCTGAACATGGAGACGATGGCCAGGTTGGACGTGGTAATCGCTCAAATGGCTTGATTACTCCAAAGCGACCTATGACACTAGAAGCTGCTGCTGGTAAGAATCCTATAAGTCACGTGGGCAAAACGTATAATGTAGCAGCACGCAGAATTTGTAATAAAATAGTGGATGAACTTACAGAAGTCACAGACGCTTCGTGTTGCATCGTTTCTGAAATCGGGTGCCCCATCACAGAGCCTCAGGTTCTTGAAGTAGAACTACATGCAGAGAATTCAAGTCCCGAAATCAATTCCACAGTTGCTTCAATTGCTGAAGAAGTAATGAATGAATTGCCAACACTCTGGCGTGGATTCCTTAATCGTCAATATGAACTTTATTGAAAACTGAAATTAAATTTCTTGGTAGGAGCACTTTCCCCGCTATTTTTTCTTATTTCTTTTAAAATCTCGCTATGATACTTGTCATAGCCTTATTTGAGTTTTTAAGGTAGTCAAAACTCTTTAGACTGTCTTTTCTATAGGTGCAAAAGTTTTTTATTAAAGATATGCTGTGTTCATCTTAAGCGTAATGAATGATATAGAAATTAAAACTAGTCTTAATTGCGTAAAAACTTTGTTTATATTTTTAAACTTGGAATGTCTAAATGTATCGTTGAGGTTCCATTTATGGCACGTTATACATTCAAGTGTATTGTAGCAGGCGATGGGGGTACAGGAAAAACAACATTGATTAACAGATATATGACCAACACATTCTCAGTTGATACAAAGGTCACAATTGGAGCTGGCTTCTATACAAAGACTCTAGAGATAAATGATTCAATTTTGAAACTTCAAATATGGGATTTTGGTGGAGAAAAACGCTTTCGATTTATCCTTCCAACCTATTGCAAAGGCGCACATGGAGTAATTATGGCTTTTGATCTTACGCGGCTACCAACATTAATAGGTCTCGACGAATGGATAGATATCATTAAGAAAAATGCAGCGAATCCAAAGATCATTCTTATCGGAACAAAGCTTGATTTAGAACAAACAATAGATGCTGAAATAATTAATGAGTTTCTCGCAAGGAATAATGAAGTGTCTTCATTCTATAAAACAAGTTCTAAGACTGGAGAAAACATTGAGCTTATTTTTGAACAAATGGGACAACTATTGCTTGAAAGTGTTTAAGGTAATAATAATGCCTGAAAACGAAAAAAAGATCGTCGTCTTTTGTAGAATATGTGATTGCTTTGTTTCGATTATATTTTCAAAAAAAGAATTTCTCGAAAACTCAAAGTTTGATGGTGGACTTGTTTCAGGCACATTTTTACATAAATCAAAGAATAAAGAAGATCCTGCGCATGCTCTCTTAGTTTATTTCGATAAGAATTTCAATCATCGTGGTACAGTATGCTCAAAAGTAATTAAGGCAAAAAGTACAAAACGTGCAAAGAGAGAGGAAATGAAGCGCTAGCCTTCACCGTCCTTAAGTTCCCTATGTTTACTCAAAACTTGTTTACTGCAAGCTGAGTTATTTATGTCTTTTTCTATGTGTTGATGAGAAGGTTTTTAATTTTTGAGTTTATTGAGGCTAAATACATGAAACATATTCTTAAATCGACAAGGGATTGCTTTTGAAAATACTTTTAATCAACCCACCTGTTTTTCATGCTAAAGAAGTGCGTATCAAGTCACGTCTTTTTACGACTGATAAATATATGAATGTGTTTGGAGAGCCGATGGGTCTTATGTATCTTGCAAGTTATTTGCAAGCAAATGGGCATGAAGTACAAATTGTTGATGTATCCAATGATAAAATTTGGAACAATTTGCCTAATATAATCTGTAAGTCAGGTGCAGATATAATTGGAATTACCAGTATGACGACTGGCATTAATGAAGCGCTAGAAACTGCTCAAATATGTAGAGAAGAACTTAACGTTCCAATCGTTTTTGGTGGAGCTCATGCTTCTGGAACACCTGAAACTTTGACTAAGCATCCAGCTGTTGATATATCCGTTATAGGAGAAGGAGAACAAACATTCGTAGAGTTGCTATTCACAATTGAGCAAGGAAATTCACTGAAAGAAGTCGATGGAATTTGTTTTAAACAAAATGGATCTATTGTACGAACTGCGCCAAGGCAGTTGATTAGTGATTTAGACAATATACCGTGGCCAGCTCGTGATCTTGTTGATATGAACAACTATTATATGGATATTTCTTCGCATCGAGGTATCTGGCCTGCTTACACAGTATTTGCATCACGGGGTTGTCCTTTTAATTGTGCTTTCTGTACATCCAATATCTGGGATCGTAAATGGCGAAAACGTGATCCAAAAAAGGTTATAGATGAAGTAGAAGCAGTATATGAACAATTCCGTAGACCTGGCATCAAATTTGGTGACTTCGTTTTTAATATTGACAAGAATTGGGTAGAGCAAATCTGCAATGAGATATTGAGTAGAGGACTAGATATTAAATGGAGCGCAAAAACAAGCATACATGGCATTACACCTGAACTTCTTGATTTGATGAATCGTTCAGGATGCGTATTACTTAAATATGGTGGAGAAAGTGCAGATCAAGAGATCTTATCACTTTTGAAGAAAAAACAAACTAGTGAAGAAGTCGAAAACGCAATAAAATGGACAAGAGAGGCGGATATTTCACCTCACTTATATTTTCTTGTAGGTGTTCCACAAGAAACAGAAGATTCAAAAAAACGAACATTTGAATTTGCGAAACGACTTTTTCATAAATATGATGCAAAAATTAAATTCAGCACTTTGTATGTGTTTCCAGGAACAGAAATTGAAGAAATGGCTGGATTAAAGGGATATGATTATTATACTCCTTTACCCGAAATTGAATCCAAGTCACGTGCTCCTTTATACAGTGTTGTTACAGGAATGTACTCTGAGAACGAAATTAATCGAATACGTGAACGTTACGATAAATATTTCGCAATTCGTTCGGCATGGAGATACTTACGTAGAAATCCTTTTAGTTTACGTACGCTCAAGTACGTTTTTAAGAATCTCTGAGCCTCCTACCAAAAACCAAGTGTGGTTTTTTGATACTTATTCCTAAAAGGATTTTCCTGATTATCTTCCACTTTTTTTTCTCCTCTCTCTACTCGAACTACAAGGCGGAATGTTCCTCGCATCACGCGTAGAACACGTTCTTGTGCATGAGAATGAACCCGAGAGGTCTGACGCCTTCAACGACGGGAATGAATGACAGGCAGATGGACGAGAAAGGTTATATAAACTCCGCAACCTTTAAAAAAAGGATACTCTTTCTTGGTCTATATCTCTTATACTTTAAAGGTCTAAAACACTGGGCTAACTTTCGTTTTATCAACCTACAGAATACCATCATCATTTAGGCGAATTATCATGGAATCTTCACCTAGTATCAAAGAAAGAGTATACACGGTCAGTACCTGCACTCTAGCAATCTCATCGTTTGTGGTAAATCTTGGCTTTGGATTGACCTTGCCGTACTTCCCATTGTTCGCAATAGAACTGGGTGCGGAAGTCTGGCATGTCGGTTTTCTTGTTACCTCTTTCATTGTGGGGCGTGTTCTATTTAATGACAGAGCCGGAAGGCTTTCAGATACATACGGAAGGAAACTTATCATCAATCTCGGTGCCCTTGGGTATGCATTAATTTCGATCGTCATGTTCTTCATCACACACTGGTTACACATGCTGGTACTGAATTTCTTCTGGGGAATGGCTTCCGCTTTTGTTTGGTCGCCAAGTGAGGCGTGTTTGGTAGATCAGATCTCACCTAAGAAAAGAGGAGAAGCACTTAGCATGTTTTTCACACTTACTAACTTCGGATGGGTTGGCGGACCGGCATTAGGGGGTTTAGCGCAACATTATGCTTTCACTACCCTCAATATGTCGCTCGCAGACTCGTTTCGCTTCCCATTCTATATAGTCTTTGTACTTTCTTTACTTTCACTTGTCATTGTGCGTCTTTGTGTCCAAGAAACACGTGGAAAAGGAGCTGCATGCGAAATTTCTGGCCCATCCTTGAAGATTGACAATCCAAGTAAAGGAAACTCAAAATTACCTAAATATTTGAAAAGAAACCTCTACGTATTTTTCTTCGCTGCATTTGCAAATGGGTTCAGCTGGGCATTCCTTGAGCCTTTATTGCCCATTTACTTGACCGATAAAATTGGAGCTATTCCTCTTGAGATCGGTATAATCTTTACTACAGCAGGTTTATGTGGTATATTTGTGAATTATCCCTCTGGACGAATGAGTGACAAATTTGGTAGAAAACCACTAATTAGTGTAGGAATGGTCTGCTCGCGAACAGCGACTTTATTAATACCAGCGTTCTCTCAAACAGCTGCAAATGTAACCGGTGTAATGGGAGTTAGGTCTGTAGGTTTTAATGTAAGTCAGCCAGCTTTACGCGCTCTACAAGCAGACCAAGTTCCACATGCGCGACGAGGGCAATTATTTGGACGAATTGAAATGTTCTTTGATGTCGGGATGATTATAGGATCTCTTATCTCCCCACCTCTCTACTCTGCATTTGGATCAGTCCCATTGTTTACTTTATTTGGTCACGTCATTCTTGGAGAAGTCATTCCTTTTGCAATTCCTGCCATCATGGGAATCTTAGCATTGGTTTGTATTTTGGTATTTGTTCTTACAAAAAAGGAAAGTGAGTAGATTTAGGTTAATATTCTTCATTTTTTGATTGCTAAAACAATCAGAAAGAAAAAGAGAAAGGTATTTTGCAGTTAATTTTCATTACCTTTTATTTTTTTAAGCGCTGTTTCATTTGTTTTAAAGTTATTTTTTCTCTAGGACGGTTGTGAGACGGCCACTTCAGCACTAGGAATACGGAATTGAGGGATTTGCATCTGTTTTTCTTTTAGAGCAGCTTGTGCGGCAGCTAACCTAGCTATAGGGATGCGGAACGGTGAGCAACTGACGTAGTCTAGATTAATTCGATGGCAAAATTCAACAGTCTTAGGATCACCACCATGTTCTCCACAAATTCCAATTTTCAAGTCAGATCTGGTTGAACGTCCTCTTTCAACAGCCCATTCCATTAGTTTACCTACACCTGTTTGATCAAGTGTTTGGAAAGGATCATCGGGAATAATTCTTTGTTCTACATACAGAGGCAGGAATCGACCTGCATCATCCCTAGAGATCCCAAGAGTTGTCTGAGTTAGGTCATTCGTTCCAAAACTAAAGAATTCAGCAATTTTTGCTATTTTATCAGCGATGATCGCTGCTCTAGGGATTTCTATCATTGTACCAATTTTATAGTCTACTTCAAATCCATATTTCTCAAAGACTTCATTTGCAACAGTTCGAGCAAGTTCTTCCTGCATTTTAAGTTCATTTATACGACCAACAAGTGGAATCATAATTTCGGGTTTAACATCAATACTTTCTTTCTTGACTTCACAAGCGGCTTCCAGTATAGCACGTACTTGCATTTCAGTAATTTCAGGGTAACTGATTCCTAATCTGACACCTCGATAGCCCAGCATTGGATTAAACTCACGGAGAGATTCTATCCGTCTGTGAATTTCTTCATATGATATATTGAGTTTTTCAGCCAAAGCTTTTTGTTCGACTTCATTATGAGGCAAAAACTCATGCAAAGGTGGATCAAGAGTTCTGATAGTTACTGAAAGACCATTCATAGTTTTATAGAGTCCAATGAAGTCTGCTTTTTGCATTGGAAGTAGTTTCTCAAGCGCCTCATGACGATCTGTTTTATTGTCTGCTAGAATCATTTCTCTCATAGCGTTTATCCTAGATCCATTGAAGAACATATGCTCGGTTCGGCAGAGACCTATACCTTCGGCTCCAAAAGCAATAGCATTAGCAGCTTGATCCGGCAGGTCAGCATTAGCCCAGATCCCTAAGCGTCGATATTCATCAGCCCAATTCATGAAGTTCTCATAGATTTGATATGTTTCTGATTCTCCAGGTGACATTGTTTTGCTAATTACGACTTCCACTACCTCTGATGGGCTCGTTTCAATGAGTCCCTCAATTACTTCTCCTGTTGTTCCATCGAGGGAGATCCAATCACCTTCTTTTATTACGGTACCATTGATTGCAAACTGGCGCTTTTTGTAATCGATCTGGATTTCACTTGCTCCAACTACGCAAACCTTTCCCATTTGGCGTCCTACTAAAGCTGCGTGAGAGGTCATACCGCCTCTAGATGTTAAAATACCTACACTTGCTTCCATACCTTTAATATCCTCAGGTGAGGTTTCGTGACGAACTAGAATAACTGAGTCGCCCTTTTTCTTGTATTCTTCTGCGTCAGCGGCAGTAAAGACTACCCTGCCAGTAGCAGCCCCTGGGCCCGCATTTAAGCCCTTAATTAGTAAACGTCCTTCTTTAATTGCCTTCTTTTTTTCTTCGATATTAAAAATCGGTCTTAGCAATTGGTTTAATTGATTAGGATCTACACGTAAAAGAGCTTCCTCTTTTGTAATGAGGTTTTCTTTCACTGCTAATTCATATGCAATCCTAAACGCAGCAAAACCAGTTCTTTTCCCAGTACGTGTTTGCAACATCCATAATTTACCTTTTTGAATCGTGAATTCCATATCTTGCATGTCTCGGTAATGAAGATCCAATTTCTCAGCAATTTCTACTAATTCATCATAACAATGGCCAATAAGTTCATTACTTTTAAGATTTTGAAATTCTTCGGGAGTACGAACACCAGCTACTACATCTTCACCTTGGGCATTAATTAGATATTCGCCATATAGTTTTTTCTCACCAGTAGCAGCATTACGCGAGAATAGAACGCCTGTAGCGCATTCGTTACCCATATTGCCAAAAACCATCGTCTGAACGTTTACTGCTGTACCCCAGTCATCAGGAATATAATTCAATTTGCGGTAGACTTTTGCACGTTCATTATCCCATGATTTGAAAACGGCGCCAATAGCACCCCAAAGTTGATCTAATGGTTCTTCAGGAAAAGGTTTCCCTGTTCGGTGCTTTATAAATTCCTTAAATTCAGTAACTAATTCTTTGAGCGCTTCAGCGTTAAGTTCTGTATCGAATTTTGCACCACAAGCTTTCTTTTTTGCATCAAGAAGTTCCTCGAATGGATCGATTTCTTCTTCTGATTCTGGTTTAAGTCCTAAAACAACGTCTCCATACATAGCAACAAAACGTCTGTAACTATCAAATGCGAATCTTTTATCGTTAGTTTGTTTGATTAGTCCATGGACAGTCTTATCGTTTAAGCCCAAGTTCAATACGGTATCCATCATTCCTGGCATTGAAACACGAGCTCCAGAACGAACTGAAAGCAATAATGGATTTTCTTGATCGCCGAATTTCTTCTTCATTTCTGCCTCTATTTTGTGAAGCGCTTCCATCACTTGTTTTTCTAAACCTAATGGGTACTCCTTCTGAAGATAGTAATGATTACACACCTCAGTTGAAATAGTAAATCCGGGAGGAACCGGAATTCCTAAATTGCACATTTCAGCTAAATTTGCCCCTTTGCCTCCTAATAGATTTTTCATGGTACCATTACCATCTGCACTATCGGATCCAAAGTGAAATACATACTTCATAGTCATTCATTTTTCACCTTATCTTGTCACACGATCATTTGTTTACAAACATGTTCTCTGAAGTTTCGAATTTTTTATGAGAGACATTTAAGACATATATAAGAGTTTTTCGGTCTATTTCGCGATGCAAATTATATTATAATTCCATAATATTAACAATTTCATATTTTGCAAATGCCAAACTTTGTTTTCTATTTGTAAATTGAGTAAGATTGAAAGACATAATTATGCCTCAAATATCATTGAAGTTCTTTGCTCTATATTTTTTGAAATTTTTCTTTTTAGACTATACTCTTCTATTATAAGCTATATACGTTCTATATACGCTATTTATTGTAAATACAACTTCAGTTTCTTCTAATGAAGTTAAGATTTTAGATTACTTTGTTTAGGGAAAAGATCTTCAATAAAAAAAGGTTGTGGATTAGGCACACATAAATATCATAATCTATCATTGGCAAAGGAACTAAATGTATTTTAAGAAACTTTTTTTATGATCCTTAGTTCCTTAAACTTATGTAGGAAGCAGATATACATATTATTGTGTTAATTCATCAATTCGAGACATCTCATCCTTAGTAAGTTTAATGTGCATTGCACCAATATTCTGTTCCATTTGACTTGCCTTTGATGCACCAGGTATAGTTACAACAACATCGCCGTGAAAATTGATAAGCCAATTTAGAGATACTTGTGCGGGAGTAGCATTATGGGCTTGAGCCATCTCTTCTAAAGCGTCAATCAATGGTTGGGTACGTTTTAATTTCTTTTTGGGACGAAGTCCAAAACTCATCATCCTTCGCACTCTCCCATGTTTTTTAATCAGAGAAGGATC
>Ga0180437_10004308_pt1 | contig 20352 bp, 25 predicted proteins | sample SS_ome_4_FD_132410 | JGI IMG/M metagenome (GOLD analysis project Ga0180437, IMG submission 132410) | Hypersaline lake sediment archaeal communities from the Salton Sea, California, USA - SS_3_D_1 metaG | ecosystem: Environmental > Aquatic > Non-marine Saline and Alkaline > Hypersaline >... | reverse complement strand
TATATCGATGTCATAATGCTTGTCCTGGGCTTTATAGTACTGCTCTATTACCGGGGCAAATTTATCAATGTCAATCCCTGGTTCTTGAGGAGAGGTTGAGCCGATGGAGAAAAAGACCGGTCTGGCGCTGGGTGGGGGTGCGGCGCGGGGCCTGGCGCACATCGGCGTCCTGAACGTCCTGGAGCAAGAAGGCATTCCCATTGCTGTGATTGCGGGCACCAGCGTGGGCGCCATTATCGGGGCGCTCTATGCCGGAAGCAAAAACGCACACCTCATCAAGGAAAGGGCCATCGAACTGTCAAATCGGCGGCTGGCCCGGTTCATCGACCCGGCCCTGCCCCGGACCGGGTTCATCCGTGGAGAGAAATTCAACGAGCTGCTGGCCTCTTTTCTCGGCGCGAACACCAGGTTCAGCGACCTGCAGATGCCGTTCGCCTGCACGGCGACCGATATCGATACCGGGGAGGCGGTCGTGCTAGACCGCGGTCCGGTGATAGAAGCGGTTAGGGCCAGCATGTCCCTGCCGGGAATATTTACCGTGGCGAAGTGGGGAGGCAGGTACCTGGTGGATGGTGGCCTGGCGAACCCGGTGGCGGTGAACCTGGCCCAGAAAATGGGTGCCGACTTCGTCATTGCCGTCAATGTCATACCGGGCGTGCTTAAACGTTCCCACAAATCAGCCGAGGATAGCAGGAAGCGCGACCGGGAACCGAATATCCTGCACGTCCTGATCCAGTCCATCCACATTGGCACCTATTCGCTGGTGAGGTCAAGTCTGGAGGACGCCGATATTGTCATTGAGCCGGACGTGGCGTATATCGGGGCGGCGGAATTTCACCGTGCCCGTGAGTGTATAGAGCAGGGGGAACTGGCGGCACGGAAAGCCATGTCCGATATCAAGAGCAGGTTGGGAGCCTGAGACCTGTGGAGATGGATATTGCCTGCATCTGAAGTCGCCGCCGGAGAACGTCGCCTGTTTCTATCCGCCTGGCACTACCCACAATACCGCCTCCTTTTCCTCTCTTCGCTGGGCACCTATATCGGTCGCTGGATAGATACCGTAGTCGGTGCCTGGCTGGTCCTGGAGCTGACCGATTCCCCTTTCATGGTCGGTCTGCTGGGCACCTGTCGCTTTGTTTCCATGCTGCTAGGGCCTTTCTGTGGCGCCATCGCTGACCGTTTCAGCAGACGCCGGATTCTGATTATAGTGCAGGTGACTTATGCCTTCGGCGCCCTGATTATCATGGCGCTGTTCCTGACCTCGAGCCTGGAAGTCTGGTATCTCTTTCTGTTTACCCTGGTCGGTGGCGTGTCCTACACCTTTGATTACTCCACCCGGCATGCCACGGCGGCTGATATCGTCAGGCGGCAGCATATGGTGGCGGCTATCTCTCTGTTATTTGTGTCACAGGGCAGCACCACCATACTGGGGCCGCTCCTGGGCGGGAGCCTGCTCGAGGTTATCGGGGCGGGTGGCTGCTTTGCCCTGATTGCCGGCAGTTTCTGCCTGTCATTTCTGGCCCTCCTGCCCATGAAAATCGAATCTTTGCCGCAGCCGGTGGCCCGGGAATCAATATGGCGGAACCTGGTGGCGGGCTTCCATTACATAAAAAAGGACCGCTCTCTTTCGGCACTGATACTGCTTGCCGCGCTGGTAAATCTCTTTGTTTTCCCGTACTGGTTCACTTTGATGCCGGTGTTCGCCCGCGATGTGCTGCACACCGAGGCAACTGGCTATGGACAACTGATGGCGGCAGTCGGGCTCGGCAATACCCTCGGTCCACTGCTGATAGCCATACTGCCCGATTCAATACCCCGGGGCAGGCTGCTGGCTATCGTCATCACGGCCTGGCCAGCCATCCTGATTATTTTTGCCTTCTCCCGCCTCTTTTCTCTGTCGCTGTTGCTGCTGGTTATGACCGGGTTGAATCAGGGAATGGCCATGGCGCTCATCCAGTCACTGCTGATGGTGTGGTCTGCGGAGGAAATGCGGGGACGTATTTCCGGTGCCCGCGCCTTTGCCGTAGGTACGCTGCCTCTGGGCAACCTGCTGACCGGCGCCGGTGCCAGCTTCTGGGGAGCACCAGCCATGCTGCTGGTAAACTCGGCCGCGGCCATTGCCATCGCCATCGTCATTATCGCCTGGGCACCGGCATTGCGCAGCAGGCGATAAGCACCGGTAAATCACCATGTTGACGGCAAACGAAAGGAAAGGTATAATTAATAATGCAAATGATTTGCATTAGCATTAATAACGAGAATCAGCCGCAAGATGAACACGAGCCGCCGTAAACTGAACGACGCCGGGAAGAGGTTTACCCGTCAGCGGGCGATGGTTATGGACATCATCCGTCAGGGGCAGGGGCATCTTGACGCCGATGAGATATTCCGCCGCGCCCGAGAGAGGGAGCCGCGCCTCAGCCTGTCCACGGTTTATCGTACCCTGCAGATGATGAAGGAGCTGAACCTGGTAGATGAGCTGCACTTCGGCGAGAACCATCATCACTATGAGGTAAAGCCAGCGGAAGAACATCATCATCTGGTTTGTCTTGGCTGTGGCCGGGTGATTGAATTCAGTTACCCCTTATCACGCCACCTGAAAGAAAAGGTCCCGGAGATGAAGGGCTTTGATATTAACGAGACGGAAATACGTGTTGATGGCTACTGCGAGCGGTGTCGTCGGGCGCGCCGACGGTGATATTGTTGTTCCACATGGTTCCACAGAAAAGGTGAAATATGGCGGCGAAGAAGCAGGTGAATTTAACGCAGATGTATCCCGGGCAGAGTGGCCGGGTAGTGAGTATCGATGGGGGAGCCGGGCTGGTGGGCCGTCTCAGCGCTCTGGGTATCCGGCCGGGCCGAGCAATTACCAAGGTGAGCTCGATGCTGATGCGGGGTCCGGTAACGGTGCAGGTGGGCGGTACGCGGCTGGCCATTGGATTTGGCATGGCAAGCAAGATTCTGGTTGAGCTCGAGCAGTGATGGAGGAGGGGTATGGCGTGTCACGGTGCCAGGTCCCGGGTTAGAAAGCGCCGGGGCGGAAACAGCAATCCGAAGAAAATCCTCCTCATGGGAAATCCCAATGTCGGCAAGAGCGTGGTCTTCTCACGCCTGACCGGTGTGCGGGTTATCGCCTCAAATTATCCGGGGACCACGGTGGGTTACACACAGGGGCTGATGAAAGTGGGGGAAGACATGGCGGAGGTAATCGATGTCCCCGGCACCTACAGCCTGGAGCCAACCTGTGAGGCGGAGGAAATCGCCCTGCAGATGCTGGCCTCCGGTGACGTTATCATCAATGTAATCGATGCCACCAACCTGGAGAGGAACCTCAACCTGACGCTCCAATTGCTGGAAAAGGGCATACCGATGGTAGTGGCCCTGAACATGTGGGACGATGTCGGTCACCGCGGCATCCATATTGATTTAAATCGACTTGAGGAGTTGCTCGGCGTTCCCGTTATCCCCACGGTGGCGGTGAGCGGCCAGGGAATCAAGGAGCTGGTGGAAAGCATTCCCTCGGCCAGGGCGACCAAGCCGCCGCCAATCGGCCATGACGAGCGGTGGGCCGCCATTGGCAGCATTACCGAACAGGTGCAGCAGGTCACCCACCGTCACCATACCTGGCGGGAGCGCCTGGAAGACGCCAGCGTCCGGCCTTTTACCGGCATATTTATCGCGGCGATGGTCCTGGTGGCTACGTTCCTGGGCATACGCTTCATCGGCGAGAGCCTGATTAGCTACGTTCTGGACCCCATATTTGAATATCTCTGGACGCCGGTGGTCCTGTTTTTGAGCGACCTTCTGGATGGCTCCGGTATCCTCCATAACGTGCTGCTGGGCAATATTATGGCCGGCGAGGTCAACTACATCGAGTCGTTTGGCCTGCTGACCACGGGGCTATATGTTCCTTTTGCCATGGTACTACCCTATATCGTTTCTTTCTACCTTGTGCTCGGCCTCCTTGAGGACGTCGGTTATCTGCCGCGTCTGGCCATTCTCATGGATACCATCATGCACAGACTGGGTCTGCACGGCTACGCCATCATTCCCACGCTGCTGGGGCTGGGCTGCAACGTGCCGGCGATTCTGGCCACAAGGATACTGGAAAGCAAGCGGGAGAGGTTCATCGCCGCCACGCTAATCTCCATCGCCGTGCCCTGTGCGGCGCTTCAGGCAATGGTCTTCGGTCTGGTGGGAGAGCGCGGGATTCAGTACGTGGCCATGGTCTACGGGACCCTGTTTGTGGTCTGGGTAGTCCTCGGCTTCATTCTCAACCGCACGGTGAAAGGGTTCAGCCCTGAGCTATTAATCGAGATACCGCCCTACCGACTGCCGCCCTGGCGTACCGTGCTGCAGAAGCTGTGGTTCCGGATTTATGGCTTCCTGCGCGAAGCAATTCCCATTATCCTGGGCGCCGTGCTGGTGATTAACATACTGTATGCCGTCGGCTTCTTCGATGTCATCGCCAGTTTCACGGCACCGGTGGTAACCGGACTGCTGGGGTTGCCCAAGGAGGCGGTGGTGGCGCTGGCGATAGGCTTCCTGCGCAAGGATGTGGCGGTGGGCATGCTGGCGCCCCTGGCTCTGACCTCGGGACAGCTGGTGGTGGGCAGCGTGGTGCTGGCCATGTTCTTCCCCTGCATCGCCACCTTTGTGGTGCTCCTCAGGGAGCTGGGGGCGGCGGGAATGCTCAAGGCCGCCGCCATAATGATTGCCGTGGCCCTCTCCGTGGGCGGCCTGCTGAACTTGATTTTGTAAGAACCATCTCATTTTCATAGTAATTGCCTTTAACCTGCCTCACCATTATAATTTAAAGGTATTCTTTTTTCTTGAAGTACTAAAAATGCACTGGATATATTACGGAGGCCGTTATTTTACCCGGGTGGTTCTTTTCCTCTTTACCCGCTGGCGGTTGCTGGGGAAGGAGCACATTCCCAAGGAAGGCCCGCTGCTGGTTGCATCCAACCACCTCAGCCTGGCGGACCCGCCGATAATGGGTCTCAGCATCAACCGGCAGACGATGTTCCTGGCCAAAGAGGAGTTATTCCGTTCTCGCATTAACAGGTATATCATCGGCAATTATGGAGCGTTCCCGATACGGCGCGGGGGCATGAACCGGGATGCCCTGCGTTTCGCTGAGCAATGGTTCGGCAAGGAAAAGGCGCTGATAGTATTTCCGGAAGGGCGGCGCAGCATGGAAGCGCAGCTGGTGGATGCCTTTTCCGGCTCGGCGCTCATCGCCGTGCGCAACCGTGTGCCCATCCTGCCAGTGGGGATATACGGCACTGAGAAGATAACCGGTGCCACCTGGTGGCTGCGCCGCCCCCGGATTACGGTAAATATCGGCCGCCCGTTCCATCTGCCGTCGGTAAACGGCAAGGTTACCCGGGGACAGCTTGCCGAGTTCACCCGCTCCATAATGGAGAATATTGCCGAACTGTTGCCGGAAGAATATCGGGGGAAATATGGTGGCGAAAAAAGCTAGCCGTATGGCAATTGAAAAGGCGGACAAGGTAGGTTTCTGCTTCGGCGTGAAGCGGGCTATCGATATACTGGAGAAGGTGGCCCGGGAGCGTGGCGGCGTGGAGACGCTGGGGGCGGTGGTGCATAATCAACAGGTACTGCAGAAGCTGGCGAAAATCGGGGTGAAGGTAGCGAAAAACGTTGAAGATATAAGTGGCGATGTGGTGGTGACCAGCTCTCATGGCATAAGCCCGCAGCTTGAGGAAGCGATAAAGGCCAGAAATATCGAGATTATCAGCACCACCTGCCCTTTTGTGCTTCGGGCGCAGGCGGCCGCCCGGAGGCTGGCGGAGGCAGGTTTTCTGGTGGTTATTTTCGGTGATGCCGAGCACCCGGAGGTCAAGGGTATTCTTGGCTGGACCAAAGGGAAGGGTATTGCCGCATTTGATGAAAAATTTCTGGACAGGCTGGACCATATACCGCGCCGCATAGGGATTTTATCCCAGACCACCCAGGTACCGACCCAGTTCACCGATTTCGTCAAGAAACTGATTGATGCTGCCTTTGTCCGGGATTCGGAGATGCGCATTATCGACACCATCTGCCACGATATCAGGGAGCGCCAGGCCGCCGCCATCGAACTGGCCGGGCAGGTGGACCTGATGCTGGTGGTGGGCGGACATCACAGCGCCAATACCAATCGTCTGGCAGAATTATGTTCCCAGGTAACGGAGACCCATCTGGTAGAAACCGCTGCCGAAATCCAGCCGGCCTGGCTGGAAGGCAAACGCCACATCGGCGTGACGGCGGGCGCCTCCACCGATGAGCAGATAGTCAATGAACTATTGAAGGCGTTGCAGGCGTAAATTAAATTGCCAGACAGGTTACAGTACGGGATATGCCGGGAATAGGGTGAATCTTACCGGTAACCAGGTCGCCAATTTCATTCAGGCTCTCACCCTGCAATATAGCAATGATATCATAAGGACCGGTTACGGTATCTACTGACACAATCCCCTTTAGTTTTTGAAGAGCAGCAACCACGTCTTTGGTTTTACCTACCTCTGTCTCAATCAATACAAATGCCTTGGCTGCCACCGCATACACCCCCTTTCTGCCAGACTGACCAACCTCATCTGCAATTTGACATCGGTAGTATAGCTAGCGCAAGGCGCTATGTCAAGGAGGGTTTAATGCGGCTACCTTGACGCCAGCATGGGGCTTTACCTATAATTTTACTTGATTTTTACAGCGGAAAAAAATTTCAACGCATACTCCAGTCGGCCTTCATTGGTTTAAAGCAGTGGCAAGGAAAGGAGCCTGTCCTTGGAATATTTTTTATCGGAAGAGCAGCAGACTATAAAAAGCCTGGCCAGAAAGATTGCCGAGGAAAGAGTCCTGCCGGTTCGGGCCGAGCTGGATGAGAAAGAGGAGTTTCCCTGGGCCATCATCAAGGACCTGGCGGATGCCGATATGTTCCGCGTTTTTATCCCGCAGAAATACGAAGGACTGGGCGGCGGCTGCCTGGAACTGTGCCTGGTAGTGGAGGAATTGAGCCGGGCCTGCGGCGGCGTGGCAGCCACCTACGCGGTAAATGCCCTCGGCTCCTACACTCTTATGGAGTATGGTACCGAGGAACAGAAAAAAAAGTATCTCCCTGATATTGCCGCCGGTAAAAAGCTGACCGCCTTCGCCATCAGCGAACCCACGGCGGGCAGCGATGCCAGCGCCATCAAGATGACAGCGGAAAAAGTTGCCGGCGGTTATCGGCTAAACGGCACCAAGCAGTTCATCACCAACGCCGGTGAGGCCGAGCTTTACACGCTGATCGTCCTGACCGACCCGGCGAGGGGCGCTCGTGGCGCCAGCGCCATCCTCGTCGAGAAAGGGACGCCGGGATTCACCTTCGGCAAGAAGGAGAAGAAAATGAGTATCCGGGCGTCAGCCACCGGGGAACTAATCTTCCGCAACTGCCTGGTGCCGGAGGAGAACCTCATCGGCAAGGAGGGCATGGGCTTTATCCAGGCGATGCGGCTCTTTGACCGTTCCAGGCCGGGTATCGGGGCGCAGGCGGTGGGCATCGCCCAGGGGGCGCTGGAGGTGGCGGTGGACTATGCCCAGCAGCGTATCCAGTTCGGTCAGCCGATTATCTCTTTGCCGGTGGTACAGGACATGCTGGCAGAAATGGCCATCCAGGTGGAAGCCGCCCGGGCGCTGGTCTATGCCGCGGCGCGGACGGTGGACAGCGGCGCCCGGAAAATCACCGAAGCATCAGCCATGGCCAAGGTCTTTGCCTCTGACGTGGCTATGAAGGTGACCACGGACGCGGTACAGATATGCGGTGGCACCGGCTATATGAAAGATTACCCGGTGGAGAAGATGATGCGGGACGCCAAAATCACCCAGATATATGAAGGCGCCAACCAGATTCTGCGCAACGCCATCGCCGTTGAACTGAGGAAGCGGAAGGCAAGGACGGCATGAACATCGTCGTCTGCCTGAAGCAGGTGCCGAGCACCACGCAGGTAAAAATTGACCCCGAGACCAACACGCTGATACGCCAGGGCATCGAGAACATAATCAACCCTTTTGATACTTATGCCATTGAGGAGGGCATCCGGCTGAGAGAACGCTTCGGTGGCAGGGTAACCGCCATCAGCATGGGGCCGCCGCAAGCAGAAGCCGCCCTGCGGGAAGCCATCTCCCTGGGCGTCGATGAGGGTATTCTGTTGAGCGACCCGGCATTTGCCGGCGCCGACACCTGGGCGACCTCCTGCACACTCTCTATGGCGCTTGGTAAACTGGAGCCGTATGACCTCGTTATCTGCGGTCGGCAGACTCTGGACGGCGATACCGGGCAGGTCGGCCCGCAGCTCGCCGAGGTGCTTAACCTGCCGTTTATCGCCTATGTCAGCCAGATTGAAGAAATAGCGGATGACCACATGCGTGTCCGGCGCATGGTGGAGGACGGGTACGAAATTATGGAAAGCCCCCTCCCCGCCGTGCTCACCGTGGTCAAGGAAATAAACACGCCGCGCCTGCCCTCGCTCCGCGGCATCGCCCGCTCCAAAAGCGCCACCATTCCGGTCTGGGGAAGCAAAGAATTAAACGCGGACCCGGGTAAGGTCGGCCTGGCGGGCTCTTTTACCCGGGTCATGAGGATATTCTCGCCGCAGCGGGTCTGCCGGGGCGAGATTTTCCAGGGAGATGTGACAGACCAGGTTGATTGTCTCATTGGTCGGTTGAAGGATGATGGGCTCTTATAAAGGTAAAGTTTATGGGTAGCGATAATTTCCGTGGCGTCTGGGTATTTGCCGAGCAGAGGAACGGCCAGCTCAAGAGCGTCGCCTACGAGCTTCTGGCCAGAGGCAGGGAACTGGCCGATGCCCTGGGGACAGAACTGAGCGCCGTCTGTTGTGGCCACGAAGTCGATGATGTCAATAGCCTGATTGCCCACGGCGCCGACAGGGTTTACCTCGTCGCGATCCCGGAGCTGGCCGATAATCAGGAAGACCTCCTGACGCGGCGGCTCGTCGAGCTGATTCAGCAGCACCGGCCGGAAATCGTCCTGGCCGGCGCCACCGCCCTGGGCCGTGCCTTCATCCCCCGCGTGGCGGCGGCGTTGCCCACCGGCCTCTCGGCCGACTGTACCGACCTGGATGTAGATGCTGATAAAAGGCTGCTCCTGCAGACGAAGCCCACTTTCGGCGGCAACATCATGGCCGTCATCACCTGTCCCGCGGCGCGGCCCCAGATGGCCACGGTGCGTCCCCGCGTATTCTCCCGGCGTGAGCCGGACAGCAGCCGCAGGGGGGAGATAATAAATGTGGACTTCAAGCGGGAACGTTATACCTCGCGGACGAGGCTGGTGGAATTTGTTGCCGAGATAACGGAAACGGTCAAAATTGAGGAGGCAGACGTCATCGTCGCCGGCGGGCGCGGCCTGGAAAAGGCGGAGAACTTCGAGATGATTAAAGAGCTGGCCTCGGTCATGGGTGGTGCGATGGGCGCCACGCGGGCGGTGGTGGATGAAGGGTGGCTCGCCTACCCGCACCAGATAGGCCAGACCGGCAAAACGGTGTGCCCCAGGCTGTATATTGCCGTGGGCATTTCCGGCGCCCTGCAGCACGTGGTGGGCATGCAGACCTCAGAGTGCATCGTCGCCATTAATGACAACCCCCATGCCCCCATCTTCGAGGTGGCCACCTACGGCATCGTGGGGGACCTGTTCCAGGTGGTGCCACTGCTGATTGAGAAACTTAAGAAACGATAAGCAGAGCCACGCTTCACCGAGCTTGCGATTAAGCCGCAGCTTGGACTATAATTAAAAGAACTGGCTGGTGAGGAGGTGGCTGTTATGGAGATAAATGTTTCCCAGTTGCTCAAGGAACCAATCGGGTCATCCCGTAAATATAGCGTAGACGAAACGATTGATGTTACCGGAGATGGTCACGATAGGCCGGTAAGCAGTGATGTCAGTCTGCTGAGAACGCAGCGCGGAGTTCTGGTGAGGGAAGAACTGCAGACCAGTCTCGGACTCACCTGTAGCCGTTGCCTGGACAGATTTGAGTTTTTATTGAACATAAGTTTTGAGGAGGAATACATCCAGACCATTGACGTCAGCAGCGGGCTGCCGCTCCAGCCTTCCGGGGAGCCCGGTTCGTTCACCATTGATGAGCATCATGTGATTGATTTGAGCGAAGCAATACGTCAGTACACGCTGCTGGCGATTCCGATGAAACCGCTGTGTCATCAGGACTGTGCCGGGCTTTGCCCGACGTGCGGCCGCAATTTGAATCAGGGGGAATGCGACTGCCTGGTGCAGACAGTTGACCCGCGCTGGTCGAAACTGATGAATCTGCGGTAGTTTACTGAAGAAAGCAAGAGGAAGTGTAAGTTATGGGAGCGTTGCCGAAAAGGAAGATATCCAAAGCGCGCCGCGGCCAACGGCGCAGTCATACGGCGTTAAAACCGCCACAACTGGATAACTGCCCCCAGTGCCACAGCCCGAAGCTGCCACATCACGCCTGCCCCACCTGTGGCACCTATGCCGGCAGAGAGGTCATTGAGGTATCCGGCCCATCAACGAGGTCCGAGTAAAACCTTTGCCTCCAATCTGGTATGCAGTGACAACCCATGATAGACGCAGCTAAGGTAGCTTACGTTTTTCCCGGTCAGGGCTCTCAGCTGGTGGGTATGGGGCATGACCTGTATCAGAGCTTTGCTTCGTCGAGGGCTGTTTTTCAGCAGGCGGATGAAGTACTGGGGTTTCCTCTCTCAAAACTCTGTTTTGAAGGGCCTGAGGAACAACTGCGGCTGACGCTAAATGCCCAGCCAGCGATTCTGACGACCAGTTACGCCTGTCTGGAAGCTGTCCGCGAGGCTAATCCCGGTCTTCCAGAACCACGGTTTGTGGCCGGCCACAGTCTAGGCGAATATACCGCCCTGGCCGTATCCGGCGTATTTGACTTCAGGACTGCAGTCTATCTGGCCAGGGAGCGGGGCCGTATGATGCATGAAGCTGACACCGTGCGCCCCGGGAGCATGGCGGCGGTTATCGGCCTGGAAGAGGCGGTGCTGCTTGAGGTCTGCCAGCAGACGGGGACCTGCATCGCCAACATGAATTCACCGGCTCAGCTGGTCATAGGCGGCGATACAGATGCGGTGGCCGCAGCCATGGAACTGGCCAGAGACAGAGGGGCCGCCCGGGTGATACCGCTGCCGGTAAGTGCCGCTTTCCATACTCCGCTGATGGAGCCCGTCATTGCCAGCATGGCGGATATCATTTCTCGTTCTACCTTTGCTGACCCGGCTATCCCCGTCATCGCCAATACCACCGCCCAACCCCTGACTACGGTGCAGGCGGTAAGGGAAGAGCTTGTCCAGCAGTTAAGCCACTGTGTCCAGTGGCAGCGTTCCGTGGAATATATGATTGGTGAAGGAGTTGACACCTTCCTTGAGATAGGGCCGGGCAAAGTGCTTGCCGGCCTGATAAAGCGGATTAACCGCGATGTCCGCACCATAAACATAGGGGATGCGCAGGCGGTGAGCAGCAGTCTGTCATAACCCAGGGAGGTAATCATGGACCTATCCGGTAAAGTGGCCATTATCACCGGTAGTGCCCGTGGCATCGGGCGGGAGATTGCGCTCCGGCTGGCCGAGGCGGGCGCCAGCATTGTCGTCAGCGATGTTGCTGACGCGGAGCCCGTGGCTGAGGAAATAAGAAAAAAAGGCGGGCAGAGCCTGGCAGTGGTGGCCGATGTTACTTCGACGGCCAGCGTTGCCGGCCTGGTGGAAAAAGCGCTTGAGAAATTCGGGCGGATTGACATCCTGGTAAACAACGCCGGCATCGCTCGCGACCAGCTTCTAATGCGAATGTCGGACGAGGACTGGGAGGCGGTGCTCAACGTAAATTTGAAAAGCGTTTTCCTGTGCACCCGTGCCGTACTGCGGCCTATGGTCAAACAGAGATGGGGTCGCATTATCAGTATATCCAGCATCGTGGGCATCGTGGGCAACCCCGGTCAGGCGAATTACGCCTCATCCAAGGCCGGCATCATCGGCTTTACCAAAACGCTCGCCCGTGAGGTCGGCTCGCGCGGCATTACGGTCAACGCTATTGCCCCCGGCTTCATTGTCTCCAAAATGACCGACCAGTTGAGCGAGGAACAGAAAGGGGAGATGCTGAAACGGATACCGCTCGGCTTCTTGGGCACGCCGCGGGACGTTGCCGAGGCGGTGGCCTTCCTGGCCTCGGAGGAGGCGAGGTATATCACCGGGCAGGTGCTGGGTGTTGATGGAGGGCTGGGGGGACTTTAGAGCGTCAGGTTCAATCCGGTTCAGGTCTGGTTCTGTCTTTTCTGGCCCAGCGATTTTATATCCGGCCGCCGGCGAAGCCCCCACTCCTTGAAACACTGCAGCACTTCCTCGTCGCTGGGCTCGTGCCAGTAGCGGTAGAAGTCGGAGACGTAGAACTCCGGCCCGAACCCGGAAACGCAGGCAATCACCCGGTTGGCCACCTTCTCCACCTTGGGCAGTGCCGCGGCTGATGCCACCGGCACGGCAACGATTATCTCGCTGGGCTGGCGGTAGCGTATCGATTCCACGGCGGCCATCATGGTATAGCCGGAGGCAAGGCCATCGTCAACGATGAGCACTGTTCTGCCTTTTAGCAGTAAAGGGGGCCTTTTGCCGTGGTAGAGCAGGCTGCGCTGGCGGATGTCAGCTCGCACCCGGCTCACCTGATAATTAATCTGCTGCTGGCTCAGGTTGAATCGCTTGACCATGTCCTCGTTGAGTATGGTGGTGCCGTCGTCGGTAACAGCGCCAAAGCCGCCCTCGGGTCTGAGGGGCAGGGGGATTTTGCGGGAAATGATGATGTTGAAGTCGGCATTGAGGGCCAGTGCTACCCCCAGCCCGACCAGTACCCCGCCATTGGGTATGGCCAGCACCACGGCTGATTTGTTCCGGTACTCGGCCAGCCAGAGAGCGAGCTGCCGTCCGGCATCATAGCGGTTCTCAAAAATCGGCTGCTGCCTGGTAAGACGCATGCTCATCTTCGCTAAACCTCACGTCTCAACTGATTAACCTGAACTCGGTCACATCCACCAGCCCCCGGTCGGTGAGCTTGAGTTCGGGGATGACGGGCAGAGCGAGAAAGGAAAGGGTGGCAAACGGAGAGGGGAGCTTGCTGCCCAGTTCTGTGGCGCTCCGGTCCAGCTTTTCCAGGCTGGCCACCACGCTTTCCAGCGATTCGTCGGAGAGCAGTCCGGCGATGGGTAGTCCCAGACTGGCCCGTACTTTGCCTTCTGACACCGCCACCAGGCCGCCCTGCTGGCGCTCGATTTCCCGAATCGCCATCAGTATATCCTCGTCGCTCGCCCCGACAGCGATGATGTTGTGCGAGTCATGGGCCACGGAGGAAGCCAGTGCTCCCTTCTTCATCCCGAAGCCGGATACCATGCCCAGCCCGATGTTGCCGGTTGCCCGGTGCCTTTCCGCCACCGCCAGCTTCAGGATATCCTGTTCCGTGTCGGGAATAACCTGGCCGTCTACCTCTTTTACCTTCAGGCGGCGTTTGCGGGTCACTATCTGCCCCGGCACCACTTCTATAACGGGCAATTCTGCTGAGGTAGCGGTTAATTTCAGTTTTTCCAGCGTAACCGGTTTCATGTTTATCGTCCCGGTCACCGAGCGGTTGTCCACCAGCGGCGGGGAAAACAAGGGCTTTCCCTCTCTTGCCACCATACGGCCGCGATAGAAGACCGTGTGCACGGACGGGCTATCTAGGTCATCAAGCACCAGGATATTGGCGAAGTAACCGGGGGCGATGGCTCCCAGGCCGTCAAGGTGAAAATACCCGGCTGTGTTGATGGTGGCCAGCTGGATGGCCCGCACCGGGTCAAGGCCGAGGTGGATTGCCTTGCGCACCACGGCATCGATATCGCCATCGTGCAGCAGGTCGTAAGCGCTGCGGTCGTCAACCACGAGAAGGCACCTTTTATAGGTCTTGTCGGTGACCAGAGGCAGCAGAGCTTCCAGGTTCTTTTCCGAAGACCCCTCCCGTATCATAATATGCATGCCTTTTTCCAGCTTTTCGGCGGCCTCTTCAAGCTTCGTGGACTCGTGGTCAGAGCCTATGCCGGCAGCGATATAGGCATTAAGGTCTTTTCCCGTGACGCCAGGGGCGTGTCCATCAATAACCTTTCCGCGGCTTAAAGCGAGCTTGCGCAGCACCGTGGCCTCGCCGTGGATGACGCCCGGGAAGTTCATCACCTCCCCCAGCCCGACCGTTTCCCGCCAGCGCAGTATCTGGCGGATGTCCTCGGCGCTGATAGCGGCACCGGACGTCTCCAGATGGGTGGCGGGAACACAGGACGGTGCCATCAGGAACAGGTCGAGGGGCAGCTTGCGGACGCAGTCAAGCACGTAGCGCATCCCATCCAGACCGCAGACGTTGGCGATTTCATGCAGGTCAGTCACGATGGCCGAGGTGCCCCTCGGCACCACTGCCTGAGCGTACTGGCCGACGTCAAGCATCGAGCTTTCCAGGTGAACGTGGCCATCGATGAACCCCGGGGCAAGGTATTTGCCGGAGGCGTCTATGATTTGTTTTGCCTGGCGGTAGTCTCCGACACCGGCGATGCGGTCGCCGCAGATGGCGACATTTCCTTCTATTACCTCTCCGATGAAGGTGTTGACCACCCTGGCGTTGGCGAGGATGAGGTCGGCGGGCTGGTCCCCTCTGGCCACTGAGAACAGCCTGTTTTGCCTGGACGTCATTATGCTCAGTCCTCCAGGTAGCAGATATCGGGCAGGTTGCGGAATTTCTGGTCCGCGTCCAGCCCGTAACCGACGAGGAACTTATTAGGCACGGTAAAACCGGTATAGTCGATGTTCACCGGTCCCTCCCGCCGTGATGGCTTGTCAGTGAGGGCGCAGAGCTTCACCGAAGCTGCTTTTTGCCGGTGCAGATAATCGAGCAGGAAGTCGGTGGTGAGGCCGGTATCCACGATGTCTTCCACGATAAGCACATGCCGGTTACGTACTGGCGTCTCCAGCTTCTTCACCACCTTGATTTTGCCTGAGGTCTGCGTGTTGCTGCCGTAGCTGGACAGACCGATGAAATCGACCTCAAGCGGGAAGCCAAGGTGGCGGATAAGGTCGGCGAGGAAAACAAATGAGCCTCTGAGGATGCCCAGCAAGAGGGGATTTTTGTTGCGGTAATCCTGGCTGATTTCGGAAGCGAGGCGCCTGACAGCGGCTTCAATCTCTTTGCGGTCGTAAAGTATGTGGAGTTCTGTTATGGAATCCATCTCTGGTTGAGATTATAAACCTAACCTTTGTGCCTGTCTACCGCAAGTGGAAGTCCGGTCAGGTTTTATTTTAAAACTGACATAATCTGGTGCCGGTTTAATATGCCAGTCGTTTGATACTGTGGACACTATCTAACGATAACGCTTTCTGGTCGCTACGGGTGGGAAGCCTGTCGCCGCAGTTATTTCTGCAAAGCGAGAAAAATCATGCCGACTCTAGCGTCGGCCCCTCACCACGAAGAACAGGACAACTAGAATAACAATGACGACAATTCCAACCCAGGTCATTACTGACATGGCTAATCCCCCCTCCTTTCAACTGGAAATCGGGAAGTATAAATCAAATTACGTTACCAGCCGGCAGTCTTTCAGAATGATATTCCTTTCACAGCCTATATACGTGCCCTGTACGGTTGCCGTTTGCCCTTCCGTAAGGCGGGATAAGGGCGTACTGTGTTCACGACTGAAGGTACAGCGTACCTGCAAGGAAGATGATGATTTCCCGGCACCCGCCAGCAGGATGTAGAAAATATCCAGGTTGTCTCTGGCGAATACTTTTTCCACGGTTCCGGTCACCTGAAGCGTTTGGTTTAATAGCTTGCTATTGGTACCCACCTTGTCCGATTTGAAGGCGGCGTTCAACTCGGCAACGGTCGCGCTGATGATACCGGTGGCAGTTTCAGGTTCTAGGGACGGGATAGCCACTGGCGCCGGCTCTGGTGAGACCTCTGCTTCGGCCTCGATTTTTGCTACTGGCTCTGTAACCGTCTCTGCCTCTGGCTCCGGTGCTGGTTCCGGTTCCGCCTCAGCTTCTGGTGCCGGTAACTTCTCCGCTTCCGCTACCGGCTCTTTCTCCTCAATAGCCCCGGGTTCTGCTTCTGGTTCGGGTGGCGGCGCCGGCTCTTCCTCTGCCTCCGTTTCCTCTTCGGCTTCCGCTGCTATCTCGGGTGCGGTCGGAACATCAGACTTCAGTTCCGGCTCCGGTTCCGGCGGTGGCGGTGGTTCTGGTTTTGGTGGTGGTGATACCGGTTCCGGTTCTACTTCGGCTGCGGGCGCTGGCTCCGGCTCGTATTCTGGAGCTGACTTCGCCTTATGTCCTTTCTCCTCCTGTATTTCCCGGTAGGTCTTGGGTATTTTCTTGAAAGCACCGGAGAGAAGCGGATTGCCGCACCACTGGCAGGCCCAGTCCTCGGTTCTAAGTGTCTCCCGACCACAATTAGGACATTTTGGCATACAGAACCTCTTTTCCACAGATTATACCATATTATTGTTGAATGTAAACTAGTGGCCTGCCCCCCGACTTTTGGCATCCAGCTAACGTCCGGCCCGATCAGGAAAATCTGTAACATTTTTGCAAGGCGTCAGTGCGAGGTGTTCACTAAATAGGGCAGAAGGTATTGACAAAAGCCAGGAAAAATGTTAGAAATATATAACGTTAGAAATAATTAACTATGGAGCGGTTGGATGAGAACGAAGAAAATATTCTGGGCGGTCGTCACAGTGGCCCTGGTGGTGGCGGCTATTCTCATCGCGGTGGAGGCTTACTACGTGGTGGTGGCCTTTGTGGTCGGGCTTTTACTTCTGGGCCATCGTGAGCTGTGGTCCTTGCTCAGAATACGGAAAATGCCGCCATTTGACGAGCGGGTGAGGGAAAACACCGGCAAAGCGGTGCGCAATGGCTTTATCTTTTTTGTGGTGGCTACGGCATTCCTGATGCTGCCCTTCAGCGTCAGGCTGGTGGAGGGGCCGGATACGGTGCAGGTCCTGGGTGCTTTATTCATCGCTGCCGGCGTCGTTTATCTGTTCTCCTATCTTTACTACGACCGGGCAGGACCAAGGCTGAGTGAAAGGAGCTTAAAATTATTCAAGACCTTTCTGCTGGTAGCGGGGATATCGCTCGGCGCGGCAATAATAAGCATCTTCCTGCACAATGCTATCTATGCTCTGCTCATGCACTTCTGGGGCGCCGATTTTGAGGAACCGGTCTTCTTCATCATTGCCACCATCGTCTGTCCGCTGGGGTTCGCTGTAGGAATCATCGGCAGTCTGGTGATATTTTTTCAGGGACTGTTCCGCAGGGCCTCCTGAAAAGGACAGACATCCATTTCCGTGATAAAGTTAATTATGCTAATGGTTGCTTAACGATGAGAACCAGAATCAAGGAATACCGGACGAGACTTAATCTGACCCAGGAGAAGCTGGCGGAAATGGTCGGGGTGCGGCGGGAGACCGTGATTTTTCTGGAGCAGGGCCGGTACAATCCGTCGCTGCGGCTGGCAAATAATGTGGCCCGGGCGCTGCAGGCCACGATTGAGGAATTGTTCATCTTCGAGGATGTGGACCACGCCGAAGGCTGAAGTGCGCTTTATTTTGTTGTCACCCCGAAAATGCTCTCTATTGACAGCACCATCAACTTGGTATACTCTTATGCTCAAAGAAAAGGTGCAGGAGGGAGCAATGGAGAAATCATCTACCGGTCTTGATGAAAACGTCGCCGGATTACTGTGCTATGTACTGGGCTGGGTGAGCGGGTTGGTCTTTATCCTGATCGAGCAGCAAAGCAAGTTCGTGCGCTACCACGCCATGCAGTCGATTTACGTTTTTGGAGCCATTACCGTAGTGGCCATCGTTGTAGGCTGGATACCCGTTGTCGGTACGGTGATTGCGAGCATTATCTGGCTGATTGGAGTTGCCCTGTGGATATTCCTAATGATACGTGCCTACCAGGGAGCCAAACCCAAAGTGCTCTGGGCGGGCGATTTGGCCGAGAAATGGGTGCAGAAAAAGGGCGATTAAGCTCCCGACCGGTTAGAAATAGGAAGAAGGGAGGGGGATAGCTCCTCCCTTCTTTTTCCTTCTTATTTTTATTTAATTAAATGCTCAATCTACCTGCTTGAACCGGCTCTGCGGTGCCCCGCAAATCGGGCATTTGGCCGGGGCAGCGCCTTCTACAGTGTAGCCGCAGACCTGACAGACAAAGTAGGGCTTATCGGCCGGTTTTTGCCCGCCTGTAAGCGCCTGCAGTGCCTTTTCATACAGGGTATGATGGACTTTCTCCACCTTGTTGGCGTAATCGAAGGTCACTTCCGCCTTCTTCATGCCCTCGGATTTGGCCTTCTCGATGAATTCCGGGTACATACTGGTGAATTCATAATGCTCGCCGCCCATAGCTTCTTTCAGGTTTTCCTCGGTGGATTTGATGCTGCCCATGGTGCTGAGGTGGTTGCGGGCATGTACCGTCTCCGCTTCGGCCACGGCCCGGAACAACCTGGCTATATGCGGATGCCCGTCTTTGTCCGCCTTCTCGGCGAAGAACAGGTAGCGTCGGTTAGCCTGGCTCTCACCGGCAAACGCTGCCCCCAGATTTTCCTGCGTATTGCCCATTATTGAACCTCCTCGTCCTCTTTCTTTGAGTGTGGGTTTCTATTCAGTAATTATAACATTTCACTCTGTGGCTGTCTCGCTCTCGGGCTTCTCCGAAGCCCCCATCATTTTCAGTCACATTTCTGCGGGACTGCAGCCTTCCCCGCCCATCATAGTCATCACGTTGCGCATCATACCTGCCATCATTTTGGGCATGGCCCGGGAAGCCAGTGCTATCAGAATGCCGCCGCCGACCGCACCGACAGCCATCGCCACCATGTATTTCCTGACATTACAGCCTTCGTCAGACATCGCCGTTCCCTCCATTTTCAGATTAATCAGTGGGTAATGTCTGGATAATAATCCGCACCGGTATTATTGTCAATATTTATATCCGTTTTCCAGCTTGACAAGTGTTAAATGGCTTGGGTAAAGTGTTCTTTAATGCCGTTTGATTTGAGTTGAGAAAGGAGGGGAATTATGGCGTCCAAAGTCTTCGCTCTGGTGAGCAGCGGCGACCGGGAGGTGGCGCTTGAGGTGGGGCTGGTCTATCCGCTCAACGCCGCCAAAAAAGGCTGGATGGATGAGGTGAAGGTCATCTTCTTCGGTCCTTCCGAGAAGGTAGCAGCCAGTGACGCGGAGGTGCAGAAGAGGGTAAAGATGCTGCTGGAGGCCGGCGTTGAGGTACTGGCGTGCAAATGGTGCGCCGACCGCATGGGAATCACGGAAAAACTGGAAGCCAATGGTATCAAGGTGGTCTACGTCGGGTCGATAATATCCGACCTTCTGAAAGAAGGCTGGGCATCACTGACCTTTTAAATTATTTGACAGGAGGTAACAACGTATGGAAACTTTCGAAGGAATCAAGACCAGGCAGAGCATTCGCGGTTTCAAGCCCGACCCCATTCCCAGAGACGTGATAAATAAAATTCTGGAGGCGGTGAGCAACACACCTTCCTATACCAACACCCAGCCTTGGGAGGTGGCGGTGGTGTGCGGGAAAAAGAAAGATGAACTGAGCAAGATTATCTTTGAGCTGGCCAAAGCCAAGGCGCCGACCCACCCTGATCTCCCTATGCCCAAGGGCTGGCCGGCGGCGCATGATGCGCGTGCCCATGAGCACGGCGCCCGCCGACTCGCCACGCTGGGCATTGAGAGGGGGGACGAGGAGGGGAGAGCGAAACTGCGCCTGATGAACTTCGAGTTTTACGGTGCACCCTGCGCCGTCTTCCTCTTTATCGACGGCTCGCTGGGAGAATGGTCGATTTTCGATATGGGGCTTTTCGCCCAGAATCTGATACTGGCGGCGCACTCGCTGGGCGTGGAAAGCGTGCTGCAGGCGTCAGTGACCAACTACGCGCCTGAAATAAAGAAATTCCTGGGTATCCCGGAAAGCAAGAAGCTGGTCATCGGCATACCTCTGGGCTACCCTGACGAGAAAGCTAAATTAAATACCTACCGCAGCCTGAAACAGAAGCCGGAAGAGTTTACGAAGTGGTATGAGTAAGGAAGTAGAAAGAGGGGACGAAAGCCTCCTCTTCACTTTGTACTAGTCCCCTCTTATCAACCTCTCCCCGTACTCCAGTAGAACTTTAGTCCGTTCCGGGGAAGTCTTTTTTGTCTCTAGGTATTTTTTCAGAGCATCTAAAGGGGTGATTTCCTCGGCGGTGAACTGGCCGAGGCGCAGGCGTGCCTCACGTACCGTCTC
>Ga0180437_10004307_pt1 | contig 20354 bp, 20 predicted proteins | sample SS_ome_4_FD_132410 | JGI IMG/M metagenome (GOLD analysis project Ga0180437, IMG submission 132410) | Hypersaline lake sediment archaeal communities from the Salton Sea, California, USA - SS_3_D_1 metaG | ecosystem: Environmental > Aquatic > Non-marine Saline and Alkaline > Hypersaline >... | reverse complement strand
GCGTTGATCTGGACGAGCCCGCTTCCTACGCGGACCTCGACCCCGCGGGGATGCTGGCGTTTGCACGGGACTTCCCCGCGCAGGTGAAGGAGGCGGCCCAGATCGGTCGGGATTTCGCACCGCCTCAGGCCTTCCGCAGGCCAAAGCAGATCGTGCTGTCGGGCATGGGGGGATCGGCGGTGGCGGGGGATTTCCTGGCGCGGCTGTGTGAGGACCGGGTCGCGGCGCCGTTCCTCGTAAACCGCACCTACGGCATCCCTTCGTTCGTGGGGCGGGACACTCTCTTCATCGCTTCGAGCCACTCGGGGAACACGGAGGAGGCCCTGGCCGCGGTGCAGGCCGCGCTTCGGCGGGAGGCGCGGATCATCTGCATTACGACCGACGGGAAGCTCAGGGACTTCGCCCTGCGCCATAAGGGCCGGAGGGTCGCTCTGCTTCAGATCCCGCAGACGGACCCGCCGATGCCGCCGCGGGCGGCCCTGGGATATTCACTCATTCCCCTGCTTCGCGCCTTCGAGACGCTGGGTCTCTGCCCCGGTGCGGGACGGAACATCGGCGAGGCGATCACGCGCCTGGAGCTGCTGCGGGACCGCGTGGGGCCGGATGTCCCCACCGAGCACAACCGGGCGAAGCAGCTCGCCCGAGACCTCCACGGCCGGATTCCGTGGGTTCAAGGCACGGCCGGAATCATGAGCGCGGTCGCCTATCGCTGGCGAACGCAGTTCAATGAGAACGGGAAGATGCTGGCCTACTCGAGCGAGTACCCCGAGCTGAACCACAATGAGGTGATCGGATGGGAGCAGGCGGACTGGCTCCGCGACGTAGTCTCGGTCGTGATATTGCGGAGCCCGAACGACCACTGGCGAGTGCGGGCGAGGGTAGATATCACCAGCAAGAAGCTGCTTGCCGGGAAGGCTCCCGTGCACGCGATCGAGGCGGAGGGCCGCTCCTCTCTGGCCCAGCTCCTGTGGGCGGTGTACCTCGGAGACTGGGTCAGCCTCTACCTGGCGGCACTGAACGGCGTCGATCCCGGCTCGATCGAGTCCATCAATATCCTCAAGAGCGATCTGGAGACGCTACAGCGGCCGCAGACGTAGAACGTCTGTCGAGAGCATGCGCCTTCCGCCATCAGAGCCGCCCATCTGTCATCAGAGGCAGCGGCGGTCGGCTCTGACAGCGGCTCTTGGGCGCGGCGGTCGTTATGTGGTATTGTGAGACCGGCGGGATGCCGGCGATCGTTTCCAGGGCTCCTGGGCTTTGGAGAGAGGCAAATGGCTGGGAGAAAAGGCGCAGGTTCGTCGCGACCGCGGGGGAGGGATATCTACGAGGGATTGCCGTCGGATGCCAGCTACAAGCGGACGGCGCACAAGCGGGCCGCCCGAAAGAGCATAGGCCGGTGGCTGATCCGACTGCTGGTGGTGGCGGCGATTGCCTTCGCCTGGCATCTCTGGGGCGATGACGTGCGGAGCATGATGCGCGCGCAGGCGCACGAGACGACGGCGGAGTTCGAGGAGGGGTCGAGCCGCATCAAGGAAGGCCGAGACCGACGCGCGGGCGTCGGGTGGGTCGAGGGCGAGTAGCGGCACGAGATCTCCCGTCGCACGCTTCGCGGCAGCGACCCATGGTTCGACCTTGGGCGAGCGATCCTCGCGGGCAGACCGCGGTCGAACCGGGCGTCGTTCCTGCTTGACCCCTGTACGCGCCCCTGAGTCCCTTCGCGCGCGGATGCACGCGAGGGGCTAAGGAGATCGTATCGAATTCCTTACCTGACATACTCCGGAGGTTTCCAGGTGGCCAAGATCCAAGTGGGTGCGACGGACTATCTGCCCGAGACCATACACGCCCTGGCCAATCCGGGGCTGCTGCTGGTATCTCTCGACAAGCGAGGCCGGCCGAATGCGATGACGATCGGATGGGGTTCGATCGGCACGTACTGGGCGAAGCCCGTCTTCATCGTTCCGGTGCGGGAATCGCGGTACACCTACGGCTGCATGAACAGGTCCGGCGACTTCACCGTGAACGTTCTTCCCCGCACGCTGGCGGACCTGGCGGCGTTCTGCGGGACGGTGTCCGGCCGGGATCACGACAAGCTCGCCGAGGCGAACCTGACGGCGGCGCCGAGCCTGAGCGTGAAGTCGCCCATCATCGAAGAGTGCCTCCTCAGCTACGAGTGCAAGGTCGTGCACGTGAACGACGTGGTGCCCAAGGCCCTGGCGCAAGACCTGGCGGGGGCGTGCTATCCGAAGGGCGACTACCACCGCCTCTTCTTCGGGCAGATTCTGAACGTGAGGGCGGAGAGCAACCTGCGGCGGCGGCTCTAGAGACCATGGGAGAAGAGCCCCCGGCCCCTGCACGCTTCCGGGCGCTTATATCCGGCACGGTCCAAATGGTCGGATTCCGCGCCTTCGCGGAGATGCGAGCGCCTTCGTACGGCCTCACGGGATATGTTCGCAATGTGCACACCGGGGAGGTAGAGGTGGTGGCGGAGGGCGATCGGAAGCTGTTGGAGGCGTTCCTGGTCGACCTCCGCAGAGGGCCGAGCGGCGCCAGGGTGCGGAACGTCATCGTGAGCTGGGAGAGTGCGCGAGGGGAATTCGAGGACTTCTCGGTGCGCTATGGTGGCTGGTGAGCCGCCGGGAGAGAGAGGAGGAGGAGGTGGAGGTCGTTGCCATCTGTGGGAGCCCCAGGCCGAAGGGAAACACGGCGGCTTTGATCGAGGCGCTTCTGGAGGGGGCGAGGGAGGCGGGGGCGAAGACGACTCGCTTCGACCCGGCGCGAATGCGCCTCCAGGACTGCAACGCATGCGACGAGTGCCTCGGGAGCCCGGAGGCGGCCTGCACGCTGGATGACGATATGGCGGAGATCTATGCCGCACTGCGGCGAGCCGACGCCTGGGTCTTCGGGACGCCGGTCTATCATGCCAACGTGACGGGAACGCTGAAAAGGATGATCGATCGGATGTACGCCTTCTACACGAACGAGGGAGGGGAATGGCGGCTGGGGCTGGAGGGAAGGCGCTGCGGGGCCGCGATCGTCGTTCAGGCCGACGCGGAGCAGGAGACACCGCGGCGGGTGGCGGAGTACCTCGAACAGATACTCGGCGCCTACAACGTCGATGTGGTGGGAGGGATCGCCGAATCGAGCCTGACGGCGCCGACCGACGCGGCGGGGCGGCCGGACCTGCTCGCCCGCGCCAAGGAGCTGGGCCGAGAGATCGCCGGCAAAGCGGACACGCTATCGTGAGCGGCCCGAGGAGACGGTCGGCGAAGTCGCTTGCGGAGGAGGCGGCGCTGGATCGCCTGGCGGCGAAGGCGAGGCGGAACCTGTCGGCGCGCAGATCGCCCCGCGCGGGATTTACGCAGCAGCAGGCGGAGGCGCTGGCGAACCGCTACTCCAGGTTCGAGGACGAGCGAGACGAGGACGGCTTCCTGACGAGCAGCTCCCTGACCATCCATCGGCCGGACACGCCCCGGCCCTGGATCCACTTGATGGGGAGCGCCCACGAGGAGGCCTATGGCGTCATGGGTTCTTTCTGGGACCCCACCGGCCTGGGCTTCCTGTGTTACGAGAGCGTGCTGGCGGGGCCGGTCACCTCCCATCGGGACACCAGCTACGTGCCCACCGCGCCCCGCAGCACGGACGTGCGCCAGTTCTGCCTGCGGGAGGAGCGGGAGGGGCGGCCGGCGGTGTGGCTCATGCTTCCCCAAGTCGGCCTCGAGGCGGGCCGGCACTCGGGCGCCTCCTGCCGACAGCACCCCGGATGGATCGAAATCGGAAGCGCTCGGAATGGGATACGATCGCGGCTGCGCGTCTTCGTGCCGGTGGATGATCCGTGCGAGGCATGGACCATCACCCTGACCAATGAGACCGACCGCCCCCGCAGGCTGAAGCTGTTCGCCCGCGTGAACTGGGGGCTGCAGACCCATCCGTCCTACTACTTCGACCCGCGGGTCACGTCCGCGGGCGACCATCTGAAGGACCTCCGTGCCATCGTCGCGCTCAACCGGGACACGTCGAACGCGCTGCCGCGAACCGGGTTCATGATGTCGAGTGCGGCCTTCCAGGGATTCGACCTGAGCGGCGAGGATTTCACGGGGGGCGGGCATTTCCGCCGCTTCCCGCGGGCGGTCGAAGAGGGGCGGTGCCGCAACTCGCTGGGCCTTCAGCCCTATCTGGGGCTGGTCAGCGCGCTCCAGTACGATCTGAAGCTGGCGCCGGGAGGCTCGCGGACGCTGCACCTCCTCGTGGGTCGGACCGAGCGGGAGGCGGTCGACTACCGGAGGCACCTGACACGTCTGCGCAAGAAGCTCTTCGCCGGCGGGGGAGTGGAGGCCGAGTTCCGGCGGCTGGAGGAAACGTGGCGGCGGAAGCTGGGCCGGGTGGCCCTGCGCAGCCCGGATGAAGAGGTGGATCGCAGCTACAACGTATGGCTGAAGTACCAGCAGCACAACACCGCGCGGTTCACCCGGGCGCTGGACCAGGTCGGATATCGCGACGTGCTCCAGGACCTGCTGGGGCTGTGCAACTTCGACCCGGAGTACGTGCGGAGCTTCCTGCCGATAGCGCTGAACTTCCAGCTCCGAGACGGCCGGGCGATCCGGCAGTTCTTCAAGTATCCGGGGACGAAGGCGCCGAACGACGAGCGGATGTACGGCGACAGCCCGGCGTGGATCCCCGACACGCTGGTAACGTACCTCGAGGAGACGGGCGACTTCGACCTCCTGAAGGAGAAGATCGGGTTCTACGACCTGGAGCATCACCGGCAGGACAACCGCCTGCGGAAGTCCGTGTACGAGCACGCTCTCCTGGCGCTCGAAGGCCTCTTCGAGACTCGCGGCCAGAAGGGGCTCTGCCTGATCGGGCACGGCGACTGGAACGATGCGCTGGACGGCCTCTCCAAGCGGGGGAAAGGGGTGAGCACCTGGCTCTCCATCGCCCTCGTCCACGCCGCGCGGCGCATGGTCAAGCTGGCCCGGCATCTGGGAGATGGGCGCACGGCCGACTCGATGGACCGGGTCATCGCCGCCATGACGAAGGCGGTGAACGAGAAGGCGTGGGACGGTGACCACTACGTCTTCGGGTTCAACGACGACGGGGTGGCGCTGGGGGCGAACAGCTCCCTCGAAGGGCGGCTCCACGCGCCGGTCAACGTGTGGGCGCTGCTGAGTGGGGTGGCGGCCGCCGCCGGCCGCGAGGACCAGCTTCTGAAGACCTTGAGGAGGCTCTCGACGCCCGTAGGGCTCGCCCTTCTCGACCCACCCTATACCCAGAAGAGCCGGGAGGAGGCGGGGCGGATCGCCGACATCACCCCCGGCCAGTTCGAGAACGGGGCGATCTACACGCACATCCACGCCTTCTACGTCTATGCCCTGGCCTGCGCGGGCCGGGGCACGGAGGCCTATCGGGAGCTGAAGCTGGCGCTGCCGGAGAACACCTTCCCCGATATCTCCACCGGCCCGCCCCACCAGCAGTCCAACTTCGCCGTGGGCCCCTCCCATCCCAACTTCGCAACGAACCTCTACAGCAACTTCACGGGCTCGACCGCCTGGTATCTGAGGGCCATCGAGCGGATGCTGGGCGTGCTGGCGGACTTCGACGGCCTGCGGATCGCGCCGGCGGCGCCGGAGGGGTGGAGGGAGTACGAAGTGCGCAAATGGTTCCGCGGCGTCGAGTACCATTTCCGCTTCCGGAACGAAAGCGGGCGAAGTCGAGTGAGCGCGGCTGCGGCGAGCGGGAAGCCGCTCGAAACCGCGGGCGGGGAGTTCACGATCCCGCTGCCGCGCCGGCGGCCGCGGAGGCCGGTCGAAGTGGAGGTGGTGATGTGAGCGAGGTCTCTGAGAAGCTGCTCGACGCATTGGTGGCGCGACATCCGGATCTGGCGGCGTGCAGGGACGATATCGCTGCCGCGCGCGACAGCCTGATACGGGCCTACGAGGAGGGGCACAAGCTGCTTCTCTGTGGGAATGGTGGGAGCGCGGCGGATTGCGAGCACATCGCGGGGGAGCTGCTGAAAGGGTTCGAGCGGAGCCGGCCGCTCCCCGAGGAGTTTCGCCGCCGGCTGGCGGCACAGGGGCGGGAGGGGGAGCTGCTGGCCGAGAAGCTTCAGCAGGCGCTCCCGGCGCTCTCTCTCTGCGGTCACCCGAGCCTCGCCACCGCTTTCGCCAACGACGTGGACCCGACGCTCGTCTTCGCCCAGCTCGTCGCCGCGCTCGGAAGCGCGGGGGACGTGCTGCTGGCGATCAGCACGTCGGGCGCGGCGGAGAACGTGATGCACGCGGCGCGGGCGGCGCGGGCGCTGGGATTGGGGACCATCGGGTTGGCGGGGAGGGGCGGGGGCGGGCTGGCAGCCGTGTGCGATGTGCTCATCGATGTGCCTGGAGAGAGCACGGCCGAGATCCAGGAGCTTCACGTGCCGGTCTATCATCATCTCTGCCGGGCGGTGGAAGCGCATTTCTTCGATGGCTAGGGTGGGCGCGTCGGCAGAGAGTCGAACCCGAAAGGAAATGGCGAAGCATGACTGAGAAGCGGACTGGACAGGCGCAGAGCCGCGGGCGCCGTCCGATGATGCTGCGGGAGATCTACGAGGAACCGGAGCGCGTTGCGGCGCTCATCGCGCGGGAAATGGCGCCGCTCGAAAAGGCGCTTGCGCCGTTTCGGGAGAGCCGGCCGTCGCTCATCTTCGCGGCGGGGCGCGGCACCTCGGATAACGCCGCCACCTTCGGCCGCTATCTCTTCGAGCACTTCCTGGGGATACCGGTGTCGGGCGCGGCGCTCTCGCTGTTCACGCTCTACCCGGCCCCGCTCCACCTGAGGGGTGCGCTCGCCATCGGGATCTCGCAGTCGGGGGAGAGCCCGGATGTGGTGAAGACGCTGCGCACGGCCCGGCGGATGGGGGCCTACACCATCGCCGTGACGAACGCGGGGAAGTCGTCGCTGAGCGAGGTGGCGGACCATACGATCCGGCTGCACGCCAGGAAAGAGCGGGCGGTGGCCGCCACGAAGACGTACACGGCCACCCTGGTGGCGATGGCGATGATCTGCCGCGCCTTGGGCAGCGAGCTGACAGAGCAAGAGATCGAGGCGCTGCCGGAGGCGATCCAGGCGGCCATCGCCTGCGAGCCGACGATCGCAGAGATCGCTCCGTACTACCGGTACGCGGCGCGCTTTCTCTGCCTCGCCCGCGGCTTCAACTACGCGACGGTTCGCGAGGTGGCCCTCAAGCTGATGGAGACGTGCTACGTCGGCTCCTCGGGAATGTCGGCCGCCGACTTCCTGCACGGGCCGATCGCCTTCATCGAAGAAGATACGCCCACGATGGCCTTCGTGCCGCGGGGGCCCACCTACGATTTCATGCTCGACCTCACGAAGACGCTGAACGCGCACGACGTGGATGTCCTCGTCTTCACGAACGCCGAGGATATCCTCAAGCAGGCCGCCCTGGGCGTCCACTGCCCGGTCGGCATCCGCGAGGGCCTCACGCCCATTCCCTTCGCCACACTCGGCCAGCTCTTCGCCTGCCATCTGGCGATGATCAAAGGACTGAACCCGGACGCGCCGCGGCGCCTGACGAAGGTCACGCGCACGCTTTGAGGGACGTTTGCCCCCTGCCGAGAGGGCGCGGGGAAGGAGAGCTTGAATGCGCTATGCTTTGATCGTTGCCATCGCCGTCGGCCTGGCGGGCTGTCGGGCGACGCCGGCGGGCACGGGAGGGAAGACCGTGACAGAGAAGCCGGGCGAACCGCCAGCGGCGACTCAGCCGGAGGCGCTGCCGGATCGGGAGGAGGAGAAGGCGCAGGTGGTGCTCGACACGGAGAAGGGCGAGATCACCCTCGAATTGGACCCGGCGGCCGCTCCGCTCGCGGTGGCCAACTTCCTGGAGCTGGTCGAGTCCGGGTTCTACGACGGTATGCCCTTCCATCGGGTGGAGCCGGGGTTCGTTATCCAGGCCGGCGATCCGAAGTTCGCCGCGGAGGCGTCAGTCAGCCGTTCGCTTCCCGACGAAAGATCCCCTATCAAACACCTCCGCGGGGTGGTCGCGATGGCGCGTCTGTTCGGCCCGGAGGGGATGATTCCGAACTCCGCCGGCACGCAGTTCTACATCTGCCTGGGGGAGGCGCCGCACCTCGACAGGATGGGCTTCACGGCCTTCGGCAAGGTCGTGAAGGGGATCGAGGTGATCGACCGGATCGCCGTGGGCGACAAGATCCGGTCCGCGAGGGTGCTCCCGAGGGGCTAGGTCGCCCTCAGCCAAGCTTCCCGCCGCCTTCACGGTTTCTTCACCGTCTGCGGGTACCGTACGAATGAGAAGATCGAACGGAGGCCCGCGCTGTGAAGATGGTTTCAGTCACCGTACTGTGTGCCGCGCTCGTGCTCTCGGGTTGGGTGGGCGGCATCGCCGCCTTCGCCGCGAAGCAGCAGACGCCCCAGGTTTCCCTCACGCCCGATGAGGCGCTGATTCTTCGGCTGATCAACGAAGAGCGAGGCCGGCGGCACCTGGCATCGCTCGAGCTGGATCCGGTGCTGGTCAAGGTGGCGAGGGAGCACAGCCTGGACATGGAGCGACGCGACTACTTCGGACATCTCTCCCCAGCTCCCGAGGCGACCACGCCGCTCGACCGCTACGCCTCCGCCCTCGGCCGCCATCCGGAAGCCGTCGTCGGCGAGAACATCGGGCGCGCGGCGCAGCCGTTAATGGGGCTGATGCATCTGTATATGATGAAGAGCCCGGAACACAGGGCCAACATCCTCGACGGGGAGTACGCCCGGGTCGGGGTGGGGATTCACGCGCTCGACGACGGGCGCGTCTGGCTGACGGAGATGTTCGGCGGGGAATTCCCCTCGGACGCGCCGACGAGCGGAAGCTAGCTTCCGCTCGTCAGACAGTTCCGGTTCCTCGCGTCCAGTCGTCCTGCTGCTGTTCGCCCATTGAAGTAACGATGGGCGAACAGCTTCCTCCAGTTCCTACCGGTGCGTCCGATGAGTTTCGCCCTTGCTTCCTTGGGCGAAACTCGTTAGGGTGCGCATACGGTTGTCCGAGGCGTGCTTCGCCACCCGCCGACCTCGACGGTGTTCGAGTTGTCGTTGTGCTTCCTCCAGCAGGCCTGGGCGCACTGATTCACCCGCATGTTGCTCTCCATCTTGCCCATCCAGAGCGACTTCATCTCCGCCGCCGACCCCGACTCGCTCGTGCCCGCGCGGGACCAGCAGGTCTGCCAGCACTGCTTGTCGCCTTCGTGCGCCTTCATGGTGGCGAACTTCTTGTTGTAGTGATCGACGAGCATGGAGCAGGTCGTCGTGCAGCGGTCGACCTCGCTCATCTTCCCCGCGGCGTGCTGGGCATAGAGCGTGCCCGCGATCATCAGCGCAAAGAGGACGCCAACGACGAGAGACAGCAGACGCTTCGACACAGTTGGACCTCCTTTCTGGTCGAAAGTCTCACCAGGCGAACCTATCACAGGTCACCTTGGATGTCTGTCTTGGCGCCGCCACAATTCGCCCCGGCCTGGGACAATCGAAGAGACAATGTGCCATTCCCGACTCAGGCCGGCACACATTATCTCACCCACCTGGATTCCTCGGGAGCGAGAGCCGCCGACTTGAAAGCCGACGGACGGCGATTGTGCCGTCCGTCGGCTTTCCCTCGAAGGCCTATCGGCCCCGGGGGGCCGGAAGGGCTACTTCAGGTAGATGTTGTGGGGACAGTCGGCGCAGTCCCGGTTGGGGCAGGGAACGGGCTTGCCGCAGCCCGTCACCGGGGTGGCCGCTCCTCCAGGATTCCCGGCAGGTTCCTCAGCCTGCGCCGCCGGAGCGGGCGCATCGCCGGTCGGCGCCGGAGCCGGCGCATCGCCGGTCGGCGCCGGAGCCGGCGCGGTTGACTCGGCGGTCGTCGCGGGCGCGGCAGCGGCCGGCTGCTGTGAGGGAGTCGAACCGCCCGTGAGCACCCCGAGCACTCCGAAGGCCGCCAGCGACACGAGCGCAATCACCAACGGCACGAATCGCTTTCTCATGTGAGCCACCTCCTCCTCCTATCTCAGTCCACCCGAGAGTTCAGACGAGCAGGGGGCGATGAGATTCCAGCGCGCTCGGCCGACTGTGTGCCGCCGGCTAACGCACCAGAATGTCCGCGCGCTTCAGGGTCAGCCCGCCGGCGGACGCCTCGACTGTTGGGAATCCGGGAGAGGCGGAGATGATCTCGGGGCCCTCCGCCGTCGCGATGATGGTGTCCTCCGACTTGGTCCCCGCGATCGACGGGTTCCAGGCGAAGGCCTGGTTTGGGAGCACCTCGTCGTCGGTGTCCACGGTGGCGCGATACTCGCGGGGAAGATACCCGGCGGGGCCTCCCTGGTGATGGAGCTTCCACTCGTCGGCGAAGCCCTGGGCGGCATAGGCGTCGAGCCCGGCCTTGAAGACATCGCCGATCCTGGCGCCGGTCCGCGTGGCGGAGATGAAGGCCGCGTCCACGTGGGCGACTGCGTCGTGCTTCTTCCTGAGCTCCGCGCCAACGGGGCCGAAGCTGACGATGCGCGTGGCCGATACGACGAGGCCGCAGCGGCGGGCGCAGACGACGAGCATGACGGTGCGCTCGATGGTGTTGTCCGTGGGGATGGGGTGGCGGTACTTGAGCAAGCGTTCGTCCGCTGCGACGAGCACGACGATGGGCGTGAGGCCGCGCCGAAAGTGCTGCCCGGCGAGCGCCGCCGCCGCCTCGTGCTCGGCCATGCCGGGCTCCAGGTCCATGCAGGCGGCCCCGATGGCGGCGCCGACGTCGGCTCCGACGGCGCGGCAGCGCTCGACCTCTTCGGGCGTCAGCGAGTAGCGCAGGGGGGCGATTTCATCGGGGCAGGCGGTGACTCCGGGAAGGGGAATATCGGCCGCGACCTTCTCTCCGGGGGCGAGTCTCGCCACAGCAGGCGCCAGGGCGTCTTCCGCCCACAGGCTCACGTGCTCCTGGAATCCCTGCCCCGCCAGCTCCTCCTCCAGCAGGCGCGGCCGCTCGACGTTGTTCGTGATGAGGGTCTTGCGGTCCCGGCGGACGAGGAGAGCGCCGACGCCGGTCTCTTGGGCGAGGTTCACGTGGCAGTCCGCGCCACACCCGAACCAGGAGAAGTTCTCCAAGCGGGCCAGCAGCACGGCGTCGTAGCCGCCCCGATCGAGGAATGCGTCAATCCGACGCTGCTTCTCGGCGCTTTCCGAATTGCGTGACATCGCAGACCGTCCTTTCTGAGAGCATCTGTTAGGATTGCGTGCGTTCCGTCGCCGGCTCTACGTGAGCCGCGTCGCTTCGATGCGGATGCTCCGGCGGGTCTTGTCGGTGACCTTGAAGCCCTCGCTGACGCGATAGCCGACGACCCACACGATCTCGTCGCCGGAGAGGACGAGAGGCACGCTGTCGCGCTGCGCCCGGGGGACCTTGGCGTTCACGAAGAAATCCTGAAGCTTGACGGTGCCCTTCATGCCGATGGGGCGGAACCGATCGCCCCGTCTTCGCGTTCGTACGCGGAGGGGACCCTCGATCTTCGCCGCGTTCAAGAGGGCGGCCATCGGGCTGGGCGGGGGGCGCTTTGCCCGCGAGCGGCTGGCGGCGATTTCGAGGCCGAGCTCGCGGAGCAGCACGCGCCCGGGGATGGGGAGGGTCCATTCGCGGGTGCTGACGGCTTTCTCGACGGGGGCGGCGGCGATCACGACCTCGCCGTAGGTGCGCTCCGCTCGCAGCCCGCCCGGCAGCTCCGCCAGTGCGCCGGTTCGACCTTCCAGCGCGAGATGGAGGATAGTGTCGACCCGCTCCAGCTCGATATCGAGTTCGTCGCCCTTCACTTTGGCGATGGCCGCTCGGATGACCCTTCGCTGGAGCGCCGACGGGAGCGCGCCGAACAGGCTCAGGAGGATGCCGACCTCACCAGGCCGCTGGGAGGCGACGCCGCGGAGGGCGTTATCGGCCTGCTCGGACAGGAGATCGTCCTCGGCCCGCATGATCTCGGCGAGGCGCGAGAGGGTCGAAACGAGGGCCGGCTGGATGCGCTCGAGCACCGGCATGAGCTCGTGTCTGACGCGATTTCGTGCAAACGCCACATCGCGGTTGGAGGCATCGATGCGATAGGAGAGCTGCTGGCTGTCGCAGTAGTGCTGGACCGCCTCCCGCGTGACGCCTATGAGCGGGCGGATGATTCTCCCGCGAACCGGCGGAATGCCGGCCAGGCCCCGCGGGCCCGTGCCCCGCAGGAGATTGAGAAGGATGGTCTCGGCCTGGTCGTTGGCCGTGTGGCCGGTGGCGATACGGTTGGCGCCGAATCGGTTGGCCGTCGACTCCAGCAGCCGATACCTGATCTCTCGCGCGGCCATTTCCATCGAGAGGCCGTGGGATTCGGCGTAGGCGGGGACGTCGGCCTGGTGCTGGCTGAACGGGACGCCGACCTTGCGAGCGAAGGCGGCGGCGGCTCTGGCGTCGGTGTCGGCGTCAACCCCCCGGATGCCATGATGCACGTGGGCGACGCGGAGCCGAAAGCGGTGCCTGCCCTTGATCTGAACAAGGGCGTGAAGGAGGGCTGTCGAGTCGGGCCCGCCGGACACGGCAACGACGACCAGATCGCCGGCGGCGATCATGCGGTGCCTCTCGATCGTATCCCGCACCTGCTCCAAGAAGGCGCCCAGCTTATCCTTCGAAGAGAAGGTCTGGGAGACGCCATCCTTCTTCGAGGAAGCGCCCAGTGCTGGCGGCGTTGCGCTCATCGAATGCCTCAGCTCCGTCGCGGGGCAAGCCGAGCACGGCGAATGGAACCGGCTCGCTCGCGTGCGTTCTCGTCGCGATCTTCGTGTAGTGATCCGATACTATCATTATCCGGCCGTCCGGGAGTGCCTGCAAACGGTCCAGAAGAGGGCCGACGACCTCTCGATCGATCTGCTCCAGGGCCCACACCTTCCGCTCGGGGCTGGCCTGGTGGCTCGCCTCGTCGGGGGCCTCGACGTGAACGACGACGAAATCGAATCGCTCCAAGGCCGCCAGCGCGGCCCGGGCCTTGGCCGCGAAGTCGGTGTCGAGGTTCCCGGTGGCCCCCGGGATGTCGGGCGCGGCGAGGCCGGCGCACTTCCCGACTCCGCGCACGAGGTCCACCGCCGCGATCACGACGCCCGGCAGGCCCCGCTGCAGGGAGAAGGATGGAAGCTCGCACTTCCTCCCCTGGCCCCACAGCCAGATCATGTTGGCGGGGTTCTTCCCCTCATCTCGTCGGCGCTTGTTGATGGTATGAGAGTCGAGGATCTCTAGCGAGTCGAACATCAACCTCCTGAGCGTTTCCTCTCCGTCGCCTTGGGGGAGATGTCCCGCCACGGCCTGGCCCGTGATGTCGTGGGGCGGAGTGGTATTGACGTCGGGAGACCCCTCCCGCCAAACCGTGACGTGTCGGTAACTCACTCCCGGATAGAACTGGATGCGCCGGGTACTGAGGCGCTCGTTGAGGACGCCGATGAGGACCCGGGCGTCGGCCGTGGCAATTTCGCCGCCCGAGTAATCGATGAGGGTCGTCCCGTCGCACGTCACGAGGTTGCAGCGGAAGGCGATGTCCTGGGCGTCCAGCGGGACGTCCAGGCTCGCCGCCTCCAGCGGCGCCCGGCCGGTATGATACCGCCTGGGGTCGTAGCCGAGAATGGAGAGGGTGGCGATGTCGCTGCCGGGGTCCATCTCCTCCGGTATGGTCCGAGCGAGCCCGCAGATGCCCTCCCGGGCGATGGCGTCCGAGTGGGGCATGCGGGCGGCCTGGAGCGGCGTCCGCCCGCCCAGGTCCGGCTGGGGCTCGTCGGCGGCGCCGTCCATGATCACGATCAGGCGCTTGGGCCGGTGTATTGCAGAGGGGCCGTGCATGGCGTAAGGAGTATATCAAAGCAAGCGAGGGAGGGTCAAACCGGGCCCTGAGAGTGCCGAGGACCCGATGAAGGCTCCTCGCGCGGGGCCGTCTCAGCGTGCACTTTCGCTCTGTGTGCGGAATAACGTATTGGCAAGCGGCGGCAGCTCGGCGCGCCGGTCCCGCTTCCACGAGGAATCGTACGCATTGAATGAAATGGGGTATCGTTCAGAGTGGAAGGGAAGCAGGATGGGACAGACGATACTGGTTGTAGACGATCATAAGCCGACGGTGGAGCTGATAGAGGACGCGCTCAAGCCGCATGGATTCGAGGTCGTTTCCGCCGGGAACGGCGCGGATTGCCTCGTCGCCGTGCAGGAGCGGCAGCCCGACCTGGTCATCATGGACGTTCACATGCCAGTGCTGAGCGGACTGGACGCGCTTCGTCTTCTCCGCCAGAGCCTGGCGGACCGCGAGCTTCCGGTCATCGTCCTGAGCGGGCGCGGAGGCTTCTCCGACGTTCGCCGTGCCTGGAAGCGCGGCGCCGACATATACTTGACAAAGCCGGTGAGGGTCGGGGCCGTTGTCGCGGCCGTCAAATGGCTGCTTCGAAGCGGCGACGGATCGGCCGCTCGGGAAGGACGGTCGGGATCGGGCCGGGTTCTCAGCAGCGTCGTGACGAGCGATCTGTAGAGGGCCCCGCGCCGCCTTGGCGAAACGCCGAACCGGGGGCCGCACCTGACGGGGCGCGGCGCCCAAACATGATATCGTGCTGGCACCATCAGCGCGCAAGACGCATGATGTCGTAGGGGGGCTTCCACCCGAGTCTCGCGTTGTGCCTCCGAGGAGTTGGCTTGCCGCCAGCCACTGCACGAGGGGAGGCTCGTATATGGGCAAGAAAGTGCTGGTTGTGGAGGACAATCCCGCCATGGTGACCCTGCTCGCCGACGCTCTCATCGACGCGGGATTGATCGTGATCTCGGCCGAAAATGGAAAGGAAGGGCTTGCCTTAGTCGAAACGGAGAAGCCCGATCTCGTCATCCTGGACCTGATGATGCCGGTGATGAGCGGGCTCCAGGTGCTCCGAACGCTGCGTAGCGAACCAGTGACGCAGTACCTGCCCGTCATCGTCCTCACGGGGCGCAACGGACCGGCGGACGCGCTCGATGGCTGGATGGGCGGCGCTGACCGCTACCTTACGAAGCCCTGCAGCATGGAGGAGATCCTCGCAGCCGTGCACGGCATGCTCTCCGCGAGCATTCGGCACTAATGAATGTCGCCCAAGGAAGCAAGGACGAAACTCATCGGAAACACAGGGTGGAACTTGAGGGAGCTGTTCGCCCATCGTTACTTTAGTGGGCGAACAGCACGAGGGCAGGCCTCGCAAGTTACAGGACTATCCACAATGGGCTGATTCGGCAGCAGGTTGCGTCCGGGAAGATACTGCGCGCCGGGTGAGCCCGCGTACGAGATCGACTTCGACCCCTGAAGCGGGTCGCGCTCCATCGTGGTCGCGACAGGAATGTCGTTCCGACGGCCCCAGCACTGCGGTAACACCCCACGCCGATTGCACGCTGGCGCTGTTCGGTCTCCATGGGGTATAATGGCAGGTCGCCGTGTGTGACGGCCGGCGACCACGGGGTGATATCCCCGGTACGGAGGAAGCTCGCGTGAAGAAGTCTCTGAGTCCGCTCTTCGTCATTGTCGTTATCGTGATCGCCCTCGCGCTGGGAGCGCTCTATTTCATGGTTCGCTACAGGACGAAGGAGGCCCAGTGGGTTGCTGAATCCCACGCCCTACAGGCACAACGCGATCGAGCGATGCGGTCCGGCCGTCGTGGGATGATGCGCATGCGAGCGCGGGGCAGCCAGACGAGATCCGGTGACTCCGCCCGGCCTGGCGGCGCACAGCCTTCTTCGGAGCCCGAATCCCAGCCCGAGGCGCCGTGACAGGGCGGGCGCGCCGGGGCCCAGCCCCCGAAGCCGTCGCACCCTCTGGTGGCAGAGCCGTGAGCGCGCCTCCGCGCGCCCCGCTCATTTGCTCCGCGGAGGGCGATGCCTCACCAAGGCGTACATGTGGCATGTGTGAAGGCCGCAGCCACCTGGGTAGCATGAAAGCGCCGAAGCGGGAGGGACAGACCTTGAGCACAGAACGGCCGGGGCGCATACTGATCGTCGAGGACAACTCGGAGGTCATGGCCGTGCTGCGAGAGCTTCTTCTGCGCAACGGCTACGACGTCCAGGAAGCGCGCCACGGCGCCGAGGCTCTCGTCCAGCTCAGCGCACCGAAGGGGAGTCTGCCCGACCTGGTCATCCTCGACATCGGGCTTCCTCTGGAGGGTGGCGTCGGTGTTCTGGCGTTCATGCGCCGCACCGTCCACACCGCCCTGCCGGTCATCGTCCTCACTGCCAGCGCCTCCCACGCGCAGGAGCAGGAGATCCAGCAACTCGGCGTCAGTGCCTACCTGCGCAAACCCGCCTCTTCCGACCTTCTCCTGGCCGAGGTCAAGCGGGCTCTCGCCGCTCAGGGCCGAACGCGCTGAGCCCTAGCCCCCTGCCGCTTCCTATCGTCCGGGTCGGCCGCCGGCCGACTCGAGGGTCTCCGGCGCCCCCTCGACAAACAGGAGAGAGCCGGACTCCCGCCTCCTAACCGCTCCGCTAAGTGATCGGTGGTGAGCCCGGCTCCCAAGAACGGTCTTATCTTTTGCGGCGCCTAGGAGTTCCGTGTCGTTGGAGCAGTCCGACGACACCGCTCTGGTCGTAGACCGCGGCGACATCCAGGGGCGTGTACCCCTCGGAGGTGGTCGCGCCCGGATCCGCCCCTCGGTCCAGCAGAAGCTGGACCACGAACACGTGCCCGCCCTCTGCTGCGAAGTGGAGCGGCGTCCAACGGTTCTCCGCCGGTTCGTTCACATCGACCCCTGCATCCAACGCAGAGCGCACGAGGTCGAGCTCGCCATCCCTGGCGGCGAAGTGCAGCAGTACCGTCTGGCCGCCGTGCTTTGGCCTCATCGTGCCCCCCGGCACGCAGACTCCTGCCCATAGGCAGCGCTATAGGGTCGAGCACACTCCAGGGGGGATACTCAGGGGCGGCGCTCATCCGAGGTGTAGTTTAGGCATGTATGTTCGGATTCCTGCGCGCTTCCTAAGTGATTTGTGTCAGGGATGGCCGCGGTTTGGCGGTAAGCCGCACATCGCGGGCGTGACTCCCTCGCAGCTACTCAGCCGGGGGGATGCGTTGGGCGAAGGCGGTCACCACGCGGGAAGGAGCGTTCATCCTCATTCATGATGCTCTGAGTGGTCGTCCAGCGGCGTGTGTTTGTGATAGCGGCCGAGCTGATGGAGGCGGTTATGGAGGCCGCGGTGCGCCGACGTCAGCACCAGCCGCATGCGCTTGTAGGCAGCGTCCTCTGCCCGGGTTCCGACGGTGTCGAGATAGGCCAGAGCGCCCTCGATCTGCTCCAGTATCGACACTGCGTCGGGGGCCGCGAAGAAGGGAGATCCCTCGATGTCCACCATGACCGGGGAGGAGTGGGCGGCGATGATCTCGGGCTTGTCGCGGTAGTGTCCCCGGACCAGCAGCGCAAGCCAGGAGCTGCGATCCATCTTGACCGACCAATGCCCTTCATCCCGGTCTGACTTGACTCGCCGGCTTTCACGAATCTCGCCGTTGACCACCAGCTCCACCCGGGATAGCGGCACGGTTGCCGTGGCGACTCGCCAGTGAACGCCCACGGTCCCGCCGCCGGCATCCATTTCGATCCGGGCTCCGGGTTCCTGACCCTCCACTGAGAAATCGAGCAGCGGCCCGTAGGTGGCGAAGGTCCGCGCCGATCGGATGGCGTCCTTCCAGGCATCGTAGGTGAAGGGCCGGTTCGGATCGAGCCGGGCATAGGTGCGAATGGTGCCGACCGCCGTCGTCGCCGACATCTTGTCGGTCCCGCCGACAGCGGCAATGAGGTAGCCGTTGTTCAGGTAGCGATACCAGTCCACCAGGGAGTAGGGGCTGATGCCTCCGTAGAGGTTGTCCCAGGCCGTCATCTCGACGGCGTCCGCGGCGCCGGTGACGAGGGTGGCCGCCGTCTCTCCCCGCGGGTCGGGGAAGTGAGGGATGACGACGACGCCGTTCTGCTCTTTGCACTGCTGCGCCCACTCGGTCATGAGACATTCGATGGGGTCCCCCACCGCCGATTCGTCCGGCCCTCCTGTGGTCATTGGAGCGATGATCCCGCCCTCGTATCCGAGGAGGGAGATATGCCCCAAGATATGCTGCCGGTTCTCCGTGCCGACCCGAACGAGGTACTCGCCATCGCCCCCTGCCTCCCGCGAGCCCCAGGTCGTCTTGCCATCGAAATCGCCGACGTTCGTCATCAGCTCGCCCCACTGGGAGGCCAGCAGGTTGATGATGTTCACCCCCTCGCCAGAGCCCTCCAACAGGGCCGAGCCTGGAGACAGGAAGTGGACGTGGGTGTCGGCGCTCACCCAGCCGCGCTCCCGCCAGTCCAGCACCTTCTCGATCTCCACGAGGATCTCTTCGGTGTTGCGGGTGACTCTGCAGACCTTCCGGACGGGCCGGATCTCGAAGCCCTTCGAGACTTCGAGATAGACCTTGCCCAAGGGGAGGTCGACTCGGGTCTCACCGGGGATGTAGGTGCAATAGTGGATTCCTTTGTGGGCGAAGTCGACGCTGTAGTCCTCGAACCAGGCGGGGTTGGGGAGGCGGTGGCGGTCTATGGGGGGGAGATACTCGCCCGCCTCACCGTGGAGGTGGAGCTTTACGGGGACCGGGTGTCCGGTGTCCCTGGCGACGACGCGGACGGTCACGCGCTGCGTCGCCGGCGGAACGTAGGCGAGCGGCCTGGTGCCGCTTCGCGGGGAGAGGCGTTTCACGGGAACCGCCTTCCCGCCCGGCAGGTGGAAGCAGGCATCGGGATGGGCCGTGTACTCGACCAGCACCTCTCTCTGGGAAACCTCGGGGAGTCGGTTGTTGTAGGTCCGGCTCCATTCCTCATTGGGATAAAGCGGGCGCTGGGAGGCGGAGATGACCTGCCCCATGTCGAGCTGGACCTGCGCCAACGTGCCGACCTCGTCCAAAGTCGGGTCGAGCTGCTCGCCCTTGGGAAGGCGGAGTACGGCCTTCTGCCGGGTCTGCCAACGAAGCGGGTGTGAGGAGGCCTTCCCCGCGGACACCGCCGAGAGCAGAACGAGGCCGCTGATCGGCTCCAGGCGAAGGCCGACGATGGGCTTGCGCGGATGGGGGTTCTCCCAGGCGAAGAGCCAGTTGAGCCACCGCCCGCCGTCACCGGAGTCGACCCGGGTTTGGGTTCGGCCCCAGGAGAAGTGCTGCTGCTCGTGGTGGGGCCGGAAGGAGCGGGGCTTGCGATGGGCGACGGCCTCGAAGCTCCGCTCTCCCCACCGGCCTTGGAAGGCGGCGAGCTCGAAGCGTCTCCGGATGGGGATGACCTCTTCCGTGCCATCGCCGTAGAGCACGACGTAGTTGGCCGCGTGTTCGCCGAGGCGCCCCGTGCCCGTCTTGCTGCGTGGGAAGCCGCGCTCGTCTGTGTCGAGCTCGCGGGCGTCGGAGGTGTGCGCGAAGATCAGCCAGGGAGCGCGGACTTCCGCCAGTTTCACAGAAACCGATGCGTCCTCGAGGAGAACGGCGCGGCCGATGTTGAACGGGATTCCCCAGTGGACGCACCTGCCGCTGGGGGCATGGATGGCCGCCTCCCGCATCTGCTGCGACAGCTCCGAGCGCTGGCGCAGGTCGTCGAGCCGGGTATTCCCAGCCAGTTTGAGCGGCTTGAAGAGGATGGTGCTGGGACCGTCTGCTACTCGCGGCATCTTTCTGGCTCCTCATTCGGTGCGCGCACCTCGACGTCGCGCACGAAGTATTGCGAACTCACGGGTGTAGCCCGATGGGGGTCCCTCCGGCGTCAGCAGCCGGCTCGCCCTGTCTTCGCCTGCGCGCCGAAGTCGACGGGCTGCTCCAGTCGCTCGGACTCGTTCGGCAAGTGCTCGTGTGTGTCCACGATGTCCATCTCGCTCATCTCCTCGATGAGCGACTGCTTGAGGGCGTCAATGCTCACAAGACTCTCCTCGTTGGTGAGGCGAGAGGGCAGCCTCCGGCGGCCGGAGGGCGCCCGGATGCCGGGGTCAATCCTGAAACGAGATTCCCGCGCGCTGCCCGATGGAGAGCACGTATGTGCGGGCCTGGTCGTAGTCTTCGGCCGAGGCGAGGTGCTCCAGCATGGCGGGCGGCTGCTGCGGGAGGGCGGCGATGCCTTTGAGATACAGGGCGATGTCGAAACCGCCGCGCCCGGCGAGCACTTCGCCCAGACGGACGGTGATGTCGTCCTCCATCCGGATGTCCTTGAGGTGGCAGGAGGCGACGTAGGGGCCGAGCTTGTCGAAGCACTCCTGGATGGTGGCGGATACGTCGTAGTAGCGGTAGGGGCTGTTGACGACGTTGACGGCGTCGAGGTGGACGCCGAAGGCGGGCCGGTCGATCGCCTCGATCAGG
>Ga0180437_10004306_pt1 | contig 20356 bp, 34 predicted proteins | sample SS_ome_4_FD_132410 | JGI IMG/M metagenome (GOLD analysis project Ga0180437, IMG submission 132410) | Hypersaline lake sediment archaeal communities from the Salton Sea, California, USA - SS_3_D_1 metaG | ecosystem: Environmental > Aquatic > Non-marine Saline and Alkaline > Hypersaline >... | reverse complement strand
GACTCCATTAAAAGCAAAACACAGAATAATAAAAAGAGATCAGGGAAAACTCCCTTCTGCAGATATAATTATAGCAACAGGATTTAAATCTGTTGCACACACACTCAGATCTCCAAAACGATGCGGTATAAAGAGTCATTGGATTCGTGGTTGGGAAACATGGCAAATGTCTGAGACAAACATCATTAAGAACATTTTGCACACTCCAACCGTCAAGTTTGTCAATGGCATCGGTCTTCAAGAAAAACTATATAGTCATGATACTGATTCTTACATTGTTCGACCAGGATACGATTTAGATGAATTGTACCCAACAGGGGCGCGATATAGTAGGGATAAATTCATTATTGGTGCCTTACATACAACAGGAAAACATGTCGGTATAAAACGATATGGGTGGGTTTTAGAAGTAGTAAAATACATGAAAAAGAAGGATCCAAATGTTGAGTTGTGGATGATGGGAACTGCAGGTGCTCCACCACAAGCAGATAGATATTACAGACTTCCTAACATGAAGCAAAAGAATGAGTTTTACAATGGAGTTGATGTATGGCTATCACCTTCAAAACAAGAAGGTTTACATATGCCGCCTGCTGAAGCAATGATGACCAAATGTCCCGTTGTTGGGAACAATACAATATTATCAGGCACTAAAGATTATTTGGTACATGAAAAAAGTGGACTTGTAGCAAAAAATGATTATAAAGATTTTCGAGATTGTGTTGAGAGATTATATAACAATCCAGTTTTAAGAATATCACTCGGAGAAAATGCAAGGTCGTGTGTTGAAGCGATTGGTTCGAGACAAAAAAATATGAATGAGTTTATTGAATTGATAAAAGGACTTAAATGAAAATTTACAAAATAGAAGATATATTTGAAAAACTTGAGCACTGTATAAAGTACAAGTTGCCTTTCTCACATATAAGGTTTGGGGACGGTGGGATCAAATATATTCATTCTATTTTATATAAAGATTATGAACAGCTTGGAATCATCCTTAAAAAAGAAGGGATTCCTAATCAACTTGTTGTGGAGACATTAGAACTTTGGGGGTATTATGCAAGGCATGCTGATTTCATTGATACTCCAGAAGTTTATTATACAGGCGAATTTTGGGAGCGAATAAAGAAACCAGGCAAACCAATAAACTATGAAACAGATCAAAAATTGCGGATGTGGAGAGAGTTATATGATAGAGCGGAAATTGACAATGAGAATTATTGCAATCCCGAATCTAATTGCTTAATGATTTTGAAACGTGACGGAAAACGAAATCTTTTCGATGTGATGAAAAACAGGAAAGTTTGTTTGATCACAGCACGTCCTGAAGTTAAACAATTAATTCCTGAAGTTGATGTTATTGAAATTGTGGGGCAGTGGCAAAATCAGTATGAAAATTCATTTGATGAAGTTGTTGATATAATTGATCATACTGCAAGAGATTATGATTTTTGGATGGTGGCTGCCGGAGAGCTTGGTAGACTTTATTCAGGCATGATAAAAGAGAGAGGGGGGAGAACCATAGATATTGGATTTATAGTTGAATACTGGCTTGATAGTGACCTCCATCCAAGATTTAAATTGTTTATAAAAGAATGTTTAACTAACAGACTTGAACTTGTGCTCACAGAAGAGGGTAAAAAATTTGAGAGGTTTATATGAAAGAGTTGATAGATATCACAATGACTGCTGTTCTAAGACCTTCTTTGTTGTCAGGCACATTAAGGTCAATAATAAAACATATATGCAAAGATGAGATTGATAGATTCAGATTAATCATAAATGTTGATTGTGTGGGGGAGGATATTGATCCCTTAAAAGTCATTAAAACAGCAAAAAAGAATTTTAAAGATGTTGTTTATAACATTGCTGAAACTCCTTCATTTCCTCATGCGGTAAAGTGGGTGTGGGATCAAGCAACAGCACCATATATCTTTCATTGGGAAGATGATGTTGATGTTCTTCATCCGGTTGATATTGATGATATGATTGCAATTCACAAAAGGCATCCCGACATTTCTTCTTTGAGATTATATAAGGCAGCAACTCCAAAGAGAAAATCGTTTCACACATTTAGTTGTAGATGGGATTATAACAAAGAAGGATTTTATGTTGCCAGAGATTGGAGAAGACAATTTGGATTGAATCCAATATTAATAAAAAGCGAATTTGTAAAAGAAGCTGTAACACGGATGGTCGATACAACCAATCCAGAAAAACAATTTAGAGAATCTCAAAAGTACATGAGAGGATTAATAAAGAAGTGGAAGTATGCATTATATACAAGACCGGGAAGTCCAAGAATGATTGATGGAAGAAAAGGGCAAAAATGGAAAAATCAAATGGGGTTGGATAAACCTGGCGGAGGTCAAACATTTTTGAAATGGGAGAAGAAATGATGAAACTAACACACAATCCAGAAAACGGATATCATTTAATAGGAACGAATTTAATTCATAAATCATTTATTCATGGTGAAAATTGTAAGATTGGAGATTATTGTGTAATTGAAGAAGGATGTATAATTGGAGATAACGTAGACATTCAAAATCATGTGTTGTTAAAGAAAAATACTAAAATTGGGAATGATTGTTATGTTGATAGTTACTTCAGATCATCTGGTGATAACAAAATTGGAAACAACGTAACCCTCAGATTTGGATCAACAATTGCCAGACTTGTTTTTGTTGGGAACGATGTTTTTATATCACCAAACGTCATGACTGTATATAGTTTACCTGATGGTACAAAAAGTGCTGGAACATATATTGGAGATGGAGCCTTTATTGGAACCGCAGCTGTATTAGCACCAAATATTAAAATTCAACCTGGTGCTATTGTTGGAGCAAACTCATTCGTAAATAAATCAATATTGGAGAAGGCGATTTATGCTGGAAATCCTGCGAAAAAAATTCGAGACATATGAAAAAACTTGTCCGATAAATAATTTACAGGATGGGTGCGTTACGTTTATTCGAGATAAAAAATATATACACTACTTAAGAAAAAATAAAGATGTATGGGTAATTGCACCCAAGGAACTAAAGAATGAATTTGGAATGTATCAAGAGTCATATAGTCCAGACATTAAGGGCATATTTATTGATTATCCTGAGTATTATTTTTGTTTGTATCATAATATGTTATATGGAGATAGACCGAAGATTGAACCCAAAATTGGAAAGAATTGTAAAATCCATGAAACCGTTGTCATGGACGTTGATGGGCTTAAAATCGTCAACGGGCCAAATGGCGAAAAGATTCAGTTCATACATTCTGGGTGGGTTGAAATAGGTGATGATGTTGAGATAGGACCTTATACTGTTATCCATCGCGGTACAATGGGAGAAACTAAAATTTCAAACAATTGTAAAATCGGAGCTAAAAATAACATAGGGCATAATTGTTTCATTGGACCGAATACTGTTTTTGCAGTTGGTTCGATTTTAAATGGTGGTGTGTGGATGGGCAAAAATTGTTGGGTTAGTTCTGGTGTTATGATTAAGCACTACACAAAAATAACAAACGATGTTGTTCTTGGCATGGGAACAATGGTGTTGAAAGATATAACAGAATCAGGTGTTTATGTTGGCAATCCTGCTAGATTTTTAAAACCTGTAAAAGAAGGATGGAATTTCTAATGAAAATATTAGCTATTGGTGCACATTTCGATGATGTTGAAATTGGGTGTGGGGGAACTTTATTGAAGCATGTAAAAAAAGGAGATGAAGTCTATATTGCGGTTACGAGTTCGGATGAGCATCGAACAGGTAATATAAAAGAAAGGGTGTTTGAACAACAAGCCGCAGCAGAATTAATGGGGCTTCCTGATAAATGTTTGTTTTTATTTGCAGAAACTGACAGTGATGCAGATATCATTGGCCCTCTTGATTTAATTGAACCCGATATTGTTTATTGTCACCATGAGCAGGATACACATCAAGCTCACAGAAGATCATCAATTGTAGCTCAAGCCGTTGGTAGAAAACAACACATAACAACATTGTTTTATGATAGTGGGTCAACATACGACTTTCATCCAAATGTGTTTTCTTTGATTGACTATGAAAGAAAACATGCAGTTTTGAGATGTTACCAAAGTCAGATCATTCATGGAGCAATCAATTTGGATCGTGTTAAAAAGAAAAATTCATTTTGGGCGACATTAATTACACCAAATCCAAGAGCATATGCAGAAGGATTCAAAGTGAGGAAATTATTATGGGAGATATAACACCACATGCAGCAGCATTAATTGAATTACTTTCTAAAAGAGTACACGGAATTGGATGTGAGGTTGGAGTCCATGCTGGAGAAACTACTGTTTCATTGTTGAGTGGTTTACCATTAATTTGTGAATATCATGCTGTTGATCCATGGGAATCATATGAAAAGTATAATGGGAAAACATATAGAAAACCAGGACATAAAAGATTAAAAACATGGCCAGCCGTAATGGAGAATTTCTTACAGGCAACTAAACCATACTCAGATAAGGTTTTTACATATAGGATGCAGAGCACAGAAGCTGTATATGAATTTACTGATAATTATTTTGACTGGATTTTTATAGATGCAAATCATGATTATCCGTACATCAAAGAAAATTTAGAGATATGGACTCCAAAAGTAAAAAACGGTGGAATTGTTTCTGGTCATGATTATGACAATGGAAAGTGGGTGGGGATCAAAAAAGCCGTGGATGAGTTTGTCCCAAAAGAAAAATTGAATATTATTCCTGATTGTTATATATGGTGGTTTATAAAATGAAAATATTACTATTGAGTCCTAATCAAATTCATAGATATAATTGGGGGCACCAACTCTTTAGAAATGCTATAGGAAGACAGACCCAAACAAAATATTATGGACAGGGGTTCCCAGGTTTTGACCAGAAATTATCTGTAAAAGAAATAATTAAAAAGAAATGTAAATGGAAACCTGATGTTATTTTAACATACGGATGGAGATATTCAAAGGACTTTCAAGGACTTGAAGAAATTGATGATATTGCAAAAGTTCACATTACGGTTGATTATGGGAGACCACAAGGAATCCCAAAACAAAACAAGTTCTTTAAAAAGAATAAATATGACTTGGTCTTTGCGATTACCCTAAATGCCCACAGATTATTAACAGAAAATAAAGTATGTGATAAAATTCAAATGCTTCCATTTTCAGTTGAAACCAATGTTTATAAACCCTTGGGATTAGAGAAGAAGGATCAAATACTTGCTGCATTTACAGCAAGGTCTGATATATATCCGAATCGAACAAAGGTTCAAGTTGCCGCAAAACAAACTGGTTATCCTGTTGTTACAAAACGCATAGTCCAACGGAAACTGATCAGATCAATAAATTTATCAAAAATATGTTTAACAAGCAATAACATATTCAGATCATTTAGTATGCGGTATACGGAAACAATGGGGTGTGGTGGTTTCTTGATGGCCGATGAACCAGAAGATATGCAATTTTTGGGGTATGAAGATAAGAAACATTTTGTTGTTTATGACGGTATGAATGATCTAAGAGATAAAATTTTATACTATATGAAACATGATGCAGAAAGAAATAAAATTGCAAAACAAGGAATGAAGTTTGTTAGAAAAAACCACAGTTGTACAAAGAGAGTATTTGAAATGCTTTATACAATAGAGAAGGAGCTTTGTATATGATCGAGATAACAACCACACAAGACGAAATGCGAAAAATGGCATTTGAACTTATATCAGATGGAGAGTCAATTGTTGAAGTTGGTTGTTCATCAGGAAACTTCGCTGCCTTGTTAAAAGATAGAAAACATTCTTATATTGGAGTTGATATTTTAAGCGAAAAAATAAATGAAGCAAGGAAGAAATTCCCTAATATGAATTTTGTGAATTGCGACATTATTCAAAACTTATATATATTAAAACAGGCAACAACTGTAGTTTCATTTCAATGCTTGGAGCATATAAAAGACGATCTTAAGTTGATTAATGCAATACCTTTTGGAACAATAACAATTATATCTGTTCCAAACAGAAACTATAAGGGACATGTAAGGTGGTTTGAGGTTGATGGGTGGAGTGAAAGATTTTCACCATACATTGAATTAGACGAACCAATTATAATTCAACATCCAAAAAAACCAAATAACAGAGCATTCTTATTTACAGGAGTTAGAAATGGCTACAAAGATTGAGAAAACTGCTATCATTGAACCGGGAGCAATCATAGGAGAAAACTGTTATATTGGTCACTATGCGGTGATTAGACCTGGAGCTATAATAGGGGATTACTCCCATGTTCGCGCCCACTGTTTCATAGCTGCTGAAGCAGAAATAGGACGATACACACAAATTATGCAGTTCTCTAACATATGCCGTAATGCTATAGTTGAGGATGAAGTGTTTGTTGGAATGGGGTGTATGACAACAAATACAAAGAAGATAGCATATAGACGGAATTATGAAGATGTGAATGAACCACCAATCATAAAAAGAGCTGCCAGACTTGGTGCAAGAGTGACTATACTTCCAGGAATTACAATTGGAGAAAATACAGTTATTGGAGCAGGATCTCTTGTAACAAGAGACATGGCATCGGGATATATATTTGCAGGAAGCCCAGCAAAATTACTAAAGAAAGTTCCTGAACGAGAGCTGATATGAAATCTTGCTGTATGAGAAGCTATTACTGTGATATAGTAATGAACAATTCAGTTAAAGGCTGTCCCTGTTTAGATTGTTTAGTAAAAGTGACATGTACAAAAATATGTGAGGATATGAATAATTATTATAAGTCGATATTTAATTTTGATAGTGAGGAAATGTCATGGCAAAATTCGGATTAATTGGAGCAAGTGGCTATGTTGCTCCACGTCATATGCAAGCAATAAAAGATACAGGGAATGAGTTGGTTGTTGCTCTTGATCCAAACGATTCTGTTGGTATTCTTGATAAATATTTTCCAGATTGTCAATTTTTCACAAGTATGGAGCGTTTTGACAGACACATTGTTAAATATGAAGAACTTGATTACATGGTTGTTTGTTCGCCAAATTATTTACATGAGTCACATTGCAAATTGGGAATGCGTTTGGGAGCAGATGTGATATGTGAGAAACCTCTCTGTACAACTGTTGAAAATTTAAAACAATTACAGAAAGTTGAAAAACAAATGAGGAAAAAAGTTTACTCAATTCTACAACTAAGATTACATCCAAGTATAAAAATATTGAAACACATGATAGCACCCGATAGTTTTTATAATGTTGATTTAAAATATATAACTCCAAGAGGACCTTGGTATTTTCAAAGTTGGAAAGGGAAGGAAGGACAGTCAGGAGGAATCGAGACAAACATTGGTATTCATTTCTTTGATATGTTAATCTGGTTGTTTGGTGATGTTAAAAAATTCGACTTAATAGGACGAGATGATAAAAAATCTGTTGGTGTGTTACAATTGGAACATGCAAATGTCAGATGGTATTTGTCTCTTGATAGAAATGATCTTCCCGATCCAAGTCAAAAATTTCACAGATCAATGTTAGTTAATGCAGAAGAAGTAAGATTTGATAATGTTTTTTCTGAACTTCATACGGAGACTTATAAAGAAATCCTTTCCGGAAATGGATATGGCATTGAAGAGACACGAAAAGCAATACATTTAGTACAACAGATAAGGGAGAACTCATGATTTATTTAGTTGGTGGAGCAAGACCAAATTTTATGAAGATTGCTGCTATTTCAAGATCATTTGATCATTACGGAATTGTCTATGAAATTATTCACACCGGCCAGCACTATGACTATAATATGAATCAGGTATTTTTTGATGAGTTTGGTTTGCGAAGCCCAAAGGTTCATTTAGAAGTTGGATCTGGTCACCACGGAGTACAGACTGGAAAAATCATGGAAAAATTTGAGATGTTATGTTTAGATGATAGACCAAGAATGGTATTTGTGGTTGGTGATGTTAATTCTACTATGGCTGCTGCATTGGTTGCTGCAAAACTCCATATACCCATAGCACACCAAGAAGCTGGTATGAGATCATTTGATAAAAGAATGCCAGAAGAAATAAACCGAGTTGTGACAGATCATGTTTCAGATGTGTTGTTTCCGATTTCACAAAAAGATTTAGAAAACCTTTTAGATGAAGGAATTGACAGAGATAAAATTCATCTTGTTGGCGATCCCATGATTGACAATCTTTTGTATTATGTAGATCAGATACCTGAGCGTGATGTAAAAGAAAAACATATACTTGTTGAGTTACACAGACCATCGAATGTGGATGTTGTAAGCAATCTAACAGAAATCATGCTCGGTCTTTCAAAATTAGCAGAGAAATATCACATTGTATTTCCAATACACCCGAGAACAAGAAAGATGATTTATAAATATGGACTAACTCGATATCTTGAAGGGATTGATCATTGTGAACCAATGGGTTATTTTGATTTTCACGAGATGATGAAATATGCAGGATGTGTGATTACAGATTCAGATGGAATCCAACAAGAAACCTCTGTTTTAAACATTTCATGTTTGGCAATCAGAGATACATGTAACATTCAATATACAATTGATTTTGGTACAAATGAATTGTGTGATGCTGACAGAGATCAAATATTTAATAAAGCAATTATGAAATTTCACACTAAAGAAACAAACAAATTTACAGGAACATTAGAAATGTTGAATAATGGTTTTGCATGTGACCGCATTGCAGAAGCATTAATTTCCTTGGATAGTTAATATGAATATTTTAATTACAGGTATGCAAAGATCTGGTACAACTTTACTCCGAAGGATATTTACAGTTCATCCTGACGTAAGGAGAGTATTCCACGAATCATTCTTCCTTAGTAAATATCAAAATAAAAAACTGTTAAATCAACATGTTCTTGCTTCTGGGATAAATCAAAAGAAGCATATATGGGGAGAGAAGTGCCCGTATTATCCAAACATAAGAAAGATTAAAGTAGAGAAATATTGCAAAACTTTAAATGAATGGTACCCTAAAAAGTTTAAATGTGTTCATGTTGTGAGGCATCCTCTTGATGTTGCAAACTCGAATGTTTCTAAATTTAAATATGTGAAAGATATTAATAACCCCATAAAAATGTACAAGAATATATTATCAAGAATCATCAATGGGTTAAATGAAATGCCTTATGTAATTCAAATTAAGTATGAGCATTTATTGTTGGAACCAGATATTGTGATTCCCAAGATTTATAAATTTTGTAATTTATCGCCAGATGTTGATTTTAGAAAAAATCTTAAAAAGTTAGCAAATAAAAAATATCAAGAAATAGACCCAAGTAGGGCATTTGCACATTTGAAATCAGAACAAAAACTCAAAGTATCTTTTGATGAAGTATTTAAAGTTGTAAATACAATCGAAGGACCAAATTATTAAAAGGCGGTGATACCATGTCCGATTATCCTGGACAAGCAGAACTTCGAAGTTTTGCACATGAAGCGATTCAAACAATGTTGTCCTATAATGTCCATCGGTATGAAGCTTATGCCTATTTGACAAATCAGCTTGCAATCATGGATTCGAGTTATGAATTGCAATGTTGTATTTTTGACCAAGACCCAATTGAGTATATTCGGGAATGTGATAAGGTGGTCAAGGAGTGTCGTGTATGACATGTGAAAATTGCACATATGATTACGATTACACCAGATGGTGTGTTGACGCTTGGGATTTAGAAAGATATTATAATTGTAACGAATCTCCCACGCCGGTAACAGATTGTGATTTACTCAGCGTTGGGGATTCTGTTGAGTTTAATATAGAGCAGGAAAGAATGTGGGGAGAAATAACCGAGATATGTGAAGACTGTTCTCTATGTTGTGATTTTGTTGTTGAAGTAACATCTGATTTACTTTTAGAACACAGATTTCAAAAAGGAGATTTATTATTAATATCAATGCATTGTATTTACAATCATGTGATTGCGGAACAAAATAAAGTAGATCCATGTCCAGATTGTAAGTGCCCATCTCCCTATTCTCTACCACAGAATTAGAACAAAATAAAAAGGGGCTTATCATGAAAAAGACAAATGTTTACATGTGCAGTAAGGGACATCTCCATTATTGTGATGAAGAACCTGAAGTTTGTAAACATCAGAAATGTGATTGCACAGAATTTGGGTTAGTCAGCAGTGACTTTGAAGTGGAGGGTGACGATGGCATATCCGACGAATCCGGATACAGTAATAATTAAGAATAAGTTTTATTCAAAAGGGTTAACTGAATTAGATATTTGGAATTATTATCAAAGTGTTAAGGTCCCATTGATCAAAGAAACAATGAACCGACAGATAATGGTTGCAATAATGACCGATATAAACAAACCAATTCTTAGAAGAAAGTTTGATCAAGGCGGTCCTATTAAGTTAACCCAAGCAAATTATGATAAAATTATAACTGGCAGAACATCAACAATCTATTCTGAGATGGGTCCGTATGAAACATTTGGAATTATTGATATTGATGTACACCCCAATGATGGTTTTACATGGGCAAGAAAAGTAACAGCAGATGTTTATGATTATGTCATGGACAAAATGCCTGTTATCAGAACAGCAGAAATTCGATTCACTGGAAAAACATCATTTCATATTGTTTGTGAGTTTGGAAGGAAAATGAAAATAGACGCTATTCGGTTCTTATTACAAAAGTTTCTACGAGAGTCGGAATTGGCGAGAGTATATACAGTGGGAGGAAAAAGAACTGCGGGAATTCCTAATTTAGATTTATCACCGAATAAAATACGAGGAAATTATATTACCAAGCACTCCCTATCAATTTGGGGTTTAAAATGTATGGAAGTTAATTATCAACAACTTGCATCATTTGATCCAAGGAGGGCAATAATAAGATGATTTATTGCAATAATATTATAGTATGTCCCATTGATCAAAGGGGCAAAAGAAAACCATCAAAATTAACAAAGAGGAAAAAACTTATGGCACAATTCCCGTTGACATATAGAAGAGATCCAGATGACCAAAGAGACTTTAAATTCAATACGATATTGATGGAGTCTCCTAATTTACAATTAGCTGGTTCCATTGATCATACACCGGAAATGTCTCCTGTTAAAGATCAAGGACAGTTAGGTAGCTGTGTTGGTTTTGCAGTAACAGCTTTGAAAGAGTGGCAAGAAAAGATTGAACATGAAGCTGAACTTGCTGCAGGAAAGAAAGGAAAAGAAAAGGTCTATGATTTGTCAGAATCATGGCTTTATTGGAATTGTAAAAAGATTGACGCATGGCCAGGCGAAGAAGGAACATCAATTCGTTATGCCATGAAGGTATTACAACAAATTGGAGTCCCAACAGAAAAAGCATGGCCATATGACGATGTTGTAATTGGCGAGCCAAAAAGATGGGCAAACCTTGTTGCAAGATGGAATACAATTGAGTCATATTGGAGAGTTGGTAATCTGCATGAATTAAAGGTTGCATTGATGGATGCACCCGTTCCAATTGGTGTCGCATGTTTTCTTGAAATCTTTTATACAGGAAGAGATGGTATAATTCCTTATCCTGCAAATCCAAATGATATGTATGGTGGTCATGCTATATTAGCAGTTGGATATGATGACTCAAAAGGTCTTGTTAAAATCAAGAATAGTTGGGGAGCAGGTTGGGGAGAGAACGGATATGGTTATCTTCCTTATGATTATATCAGAGATTTCATGTGGGATGCATGGGCAGCTAAAGATCATGCTGTAACAAAAGATATGTTAAAAGGAACTCGGGAGCTTGTATGAATTTAAAAAATGTAAGACATATAAACGAGTTAAGGCGTCTCAACATTCCATTGAATAAAGCACTTATTGTGGGATCTGGGACATTGGCTTTACTTGGATTAAAACCAAACGATGATCTTGATTTGTGGGTAACAAAAGATCTTTACAATAAACTAAAGAATAACAAGAAACTACATCCTGTAAAACAACATGGTAGAGTGTTTTATGTAAGCAAAGATCAATCTATTGAAATGTCAGATTCAATGCCTTGTACAAAAGGTAGGGTCGAAGATTATTTGAAAAGAGCAATCGTTATATATGGATTTCATTTTAAATCTGTTGATGATGTTATTGCGTGGAAGAAATGTATGGGAAGACCGAAAGATTTTGAGCACATTAAACTTCTTGAAAAATATAAGAAAAATAGTGTAGCAGAGAATTATTTAAATGCATTGCAAATGCTAAGATGAAGGGGAGGATATGCGAAGATTCTGGTTATTTAGAAGCAACCTAATTCCGTTAGAATATTATCATGACTTCAAAGACCTACCTACGTTCGAGAAGTGTTGTCATGATTACTATATGTTGTTGCCATTATGGTTACTTCAGAATGATTATTTCGATGAAGTAACCATATGGCGAATTACAAAGAAACCCAAAGAAGATATTGTTTTTGATGTGAATGGTAAGAAGTATATTCAGAAATGGGTAACAAATTTCAACAAAACATTTGATTATCCAAAACCTGATGTATCATTCTGGCGTGGTGGATTTACAGAGTATGACAGAGTGACAAATTTTCAACCAAAACATTTTGGATTAAAATTGTACTTAGGAGCAGGTAGACGAATAACATCACAATACGGTGGAAAGTATGATGTTTATCTCATGGAAGATAAACGGGATTTTAAAGACGGATTCAATTGTTTGCCTTTCTATAAGACAGCATCACCACATATATTCTACCCCAAAGACGTACCCACCAAATGGGATATATGTTGGCCTTGCAATTTTACACAAATCAAATACAAAGGGCAGAAATTATTCATAAAAGCCATTTCAGAAAGTTCATATTTACAAAGTTTAAAGATTGTTCATTGTGGGAATCAACCCAATGTTGGTAAACAATTGTGCCAAAGATTCGGTGTAACTAATATCGAGTTTATGGGTTCTGTTGATAGACCACATTTGAATATGGCATTAAATTTGAGTAGCTTCGGATTAAATCTAAGTAATATTCAAGATGGTTGTCCGAGGGTTTCAACAGAAATTTTAATGAGTGGTACACCATTGATTTTAAACGAAGAAACAAGGTTATTAGACTTCTATAAAAAGAATGGTGTAGTGATTGTAAATGAGAAAAATTTGACAAAAAAAATAAAGAGGGCAATGGAAGAAAAAGACGACTATAAACGTCAAGTAAAATGGGCAATAAAAAACATGATTTCGTTTGATCATGTGAATCGAAAAAACATTCATCGGTGGCAAAAAATATGAGTAGGGGATACTCATATTTTTCTTTTCGGAAGGAGTTTGATTGATTATTTCAGGAAGGTAATTTTGTCACTCCACCAGGACCATCCGCTTTTGATGCTCTCTCCAGCGGAATCGGCTTTGTCACCCCAAAAGGTCAGAGCAGTCTGAACCATTCCGGGTTTGATCGGATCATGGTAACCGACCATGTGCTTGGTTGCACGAGTGGAAATGACAACCGTTTCTCTCTCCGGCAAATCCATTCCGATTTTGGCTTTTGCCTTCTCGAACATCGAATGCTCGGGAACGATCATGATGATCGGTTGATCGCTTGTATTCCGAAACACTTCTTCGAGATTGGAAACCATAGCGGCTTTGGCATCTTCGGGATTCTGCTGAAATGCCATAACATACATGCCGCTGTAAAAGGCTACACCGATCAGTGCCAGAGAAATGAGAAAACGAACCCTTACCATCACTGCCTGAAACATTGCTTTCATGACTTGCTCCTTTTTTAAATGTGGTCTTTGTTTTGAAGACCGTCAAGTATATTGGTCACCGCTTCGACAGGATTCAAAGCTTGACCATCGAGAATCATCATTGGAACACCTACTGCTCCAACGACACAACCAATGATGCCTCCAATAAAGGCACCGATACAACAGACAAATATCATTGCGATTAGCCCTATACAAAACAATACTTCTTTCAGCTCTGTCCTCCTTTGCTGTTAAAAGTTTTTGCCAAATATCTCTATCACTTATTAATATATATAGAACTGGAAAATATATCTGAGATGATATTCTCAAACACAGTAACAAAAAATTAATAAATCGAAAGGAGAATTTTTTAATGAGTAAGCCGAATGTTGTAATGCTTTATAGTGGAGGTGCTGACAGTTTATTGATGCTACACCTTGCAAGAATGGCTGGAAAGACACCTCATTGTGTATTGATTGATTATGGACAAAAGCATGTTGATGAATTGAGTTATGCAGCAACGCAACTTGAAGATGTTGGAATAGAATATCAAGTAATTAAAGTTGATGGTTTAAATGTCAACAGTGGATTGACAGGAGATCTTAAAGAGTCTCGTTGGGACAATGTTCATGAGATGAATGTTCCAGGTCGTAATACAATCTTCATTGGTTTGGCCATAAGTGTAGCAGAGAATATGGACATTGATGAAGTATGGTATGGACCTGATTATTCAGACCGCATTAATTTATTTCCGGATTGTTATCAAGAATATGTTGTTAAGATGAATGAAGTATTAGCAATCTCGGGTGTAAGACCTATCAAATTAGTAGCACCCCTTCTTGGAATGACAAAAGAAATGATAATTGACATTCTATCAAATGAGTTTGGAGTTAAACAAACTGATATGCACAGCGGATATGATGCACCGTGTGACTGCGGTGATGGTTGTAATTGTACAGAGGAAGTTCTAGATCAACTTGAAAAGGATGCAATCAGACACGATGAAGTTTAATGAATATCAAAAAGAGTGTGCAAAAACAGATGTGGGTACTGCGGCGCAAGACTGTTTAGAACCTGGTTGGTTATATTATGTCTTGGGGATCGCAGGCGAATCTGGCGAACTAATGGAAAAAATCAAAAAACTATTCCGGGATAAAAACGGAGTGCTTGATGATGAATTTAAAGATGCCGTGGTAAAAGAAATGGGAGACGTTCAATGGTATATGGCCAGACTTGCGTCTTGGTTTGATATTGAATTTGAGGACATCTTCGTTGAAAATGTCAATAAACTTCAAAGTCGAAAAAAGAGAAATAAACTTCACGGCGATGGAGACAACAGATGAGTGAATTTGAAAAAGAATTGGCCGCTTTAATAAATAAACATTCAGTAGAAAATGAAACTGACACTCCAGATTTTATATTGGCCGAATATCTCAATAACTGTTTGAGCAATTTTGCTTCACTTATGGATAAAAGAAGTAAGTGGTATGGAGGCGACAAATCTAAATGATAAGTAAAAATATATTGGTAACCGGTGCGGCTGGATTCATCGGTTACCATCTATCTAAAAAATTGTTGGACGAAGGGCATTGTGTTACCGGAATTGATAATATGAATCCGTATTATGATGTGAAATTGAAACATGATCGAATTGAGACAATCATAGACAATCCTGAATTTACATTTCATAAAATGGATTTACAAGATGCAATGATGATTGATTATCTGTTTAAAACAAATGTATTTGATATCGTTTTTAACATGGGAGCACAAGCCGGAGTAAGATATTCAATTGATAGCCCACAAACATATATAGATTCCAATGTTACAGGATTTTTGAATATACTTGAGGGATGTAGACATTATGATATTGAGCATTTGATTTTTGCATCATCAAGTTCTGTTTATGGTGCAAATCAAAAGATCCCATTTTCAACAACTGATAATGTTGATCACCCAATGGCTATATATCCAGCCACAAAAAAAGCAAATGAAATGATGGCTCATGCATATAGCAGTTTGTTTAATATACCGTGTACAGGCGTAAGATTCTTTACTGTTTATGGTCCATATGGAAGACCTGATTTATCATTGTTTTTATTTGTAAAAGCGATACTTGAAGATAAACCAATTAAGGTATTCAACAACGGTGATATGTCGAGAGATTTCACATACGTCGATGACGTGGTTGAAAGTCTTGTAAGATTGATGTATATAATTCCCACTCCAGAAAATAATTGGGAATCGAATCCATCTAAATCATATTGCCCTTATAGATTATATAACATTGGAAATCATGATCCGATTAACTTAAACGATTTCATAAAATTGATTGAAGAAGCACTCGGAAAAGAAGCAGAGAAAGTATACCTTGGTATGCAGGATGGCGACGTTCAAAGAACGTATGCTGATGTTAATGATTTAATCAATACAATCGGTTACAAGCCATCAACCCCAATCAAAGAAGGAATTAAGAAATTCGTTGATTGGTATAAAGAATATTACAGAATAGGAGAGTGAAATGAAAGACTATAATACAGGACCAGGAATGGATTGGGATGAATGGTATCTTGAAATGTGCAAGACTGTTGCTAAAAAGAGTCAATGTTTGTCAAGACAAATTGGTGCGGTCCTTGTAAAAGATAAAGCCATTGTGGCTCAAGGATATAATGGACCACCAAGGGGAGTCCCTCATTGCGGGCACAGGCATAAGCTGGATCCTGATCTGATGGAACAATACCAACAACTTGGTTTGTCATCTGAAGCAATTTCAGAAATGACTGCAACCACATGCCCAAGATATATTATTGGTTATCAATCAGGTGAAGGTCTTGATTTATGTGTTGCTGGCCATGCAGAACGAAACGCATTGATTAATGCAGCAAGAGCAGGAATCAAAACAAAGAACTGTAAATTGTATATGGACTGTGGTGTTCCGTGTACTCCATGTTTGGTTGAGATCATCAATGCTGGAGTCAAAGAAATTATTGTCACAAAAATGCAGTATTATGACAGATCGGCTGAATATGTATTAAAAAACAGCGACTTAATTTGTCGTGTTTATAAACATCTCATACCCGTAGAGGTATCGTAATGCACGCTAACACTACATCACTTCATCCAACTCATTTTCTAAGAGGAGTTGAGTTGGTTGAGAAAGCAACATCCGATTTTGATGCCTGTACAGAAAATTGGCCATATCCGAGTCAATATAGATATGGTATGCCAATGGATCATTATTATGCGGAGGTTTGGTGTAATGGAATGGATTGGCAAGTGAACCATTGGATCATTGAAGAGTTGGATTTAGAGAAACCACAAATTCAACCCTTGATTATATTTGAAGAGTTTGAAGAAGAACACAGATTCAATCCTCATGATTTTGGAATGTTGATCATGGCTGCTTTTTATTATAGACGAGATTATACATTCGTGAATCATAAAAACCTTGGTGTTTATAATGATATGGTTTGGCCATTTTTACATTTAGAAAAAGATGAAATTCAATATAAGAAATGTAAATGGTTCAGGTTTGAACACGCCAGCCAGGAACCTGTTTACTTCTGGATGAATACGACATTCGTTCCTGCAATGGTAACGAATAGGGGGAAAGATGAAAACAATCGGAGTGATAGGAACCCGGAGACGCAACTCGGGGGAAGCGTGGAAAAAGGTAAAGGTTGTATTATCCGAACATTACCAAGAAGGTGATTGGATTTGTTCTGGAGGATGTAAACAAGGAGGTGATCGTTTTGCTGAAAAATTTTCTAAACAAGAAGGAACACCTATACTCATATTTCACCCCAATTACAAACGATATTCACGCGGTGCACCTCATGTTCGTAATGGTGATATTGCTCGGCACTCAGACATGATAATAGCATGTGTAGTCCATCCGGAGGATGGAATTGATGATGTGTTAAAAAGAGAAACAGGCGGAACCGAGTCAACATTAAAACAATTTGCAAAGAGGTTCCCGGAAGATTATCATGAAAGGATAATCCTCGTATGAAATGTACAGTTGTAAATCATCAAACAGAAAAGCACGACGTTTATATTGGTAGACCCTCAAAATGGGGCAATCCATTCAGAGTTGGAAAGGATGGAAGTCGTGCTGAAGTCATTGAAAAATATCGAAAATATATATTAGGGAATCAAGATTTATTAAATGATCTACATGAATTAGAAGGAAAGATTCTTGGTTGTTGGTGTAAACCCAAGTCATGCCACGGAGATGTATTGGCTGAATTGGTAAACAACAAGGATAATTTAATATTTTGAAAGGAATGAAAATGAGCGAGAGTTATGCCCAAATTGCAGCCGATCAAGATTGGTTGGACGAAGAAGAACAGATTGTGAAACAGGCAGAGGAAAATGCTCCAATGACACGAGTTGTTATTGAGTCACCATATGCTGGAAATTATGATATGAATGAAGCATATGCAGAATTAGCAATGCATGACTGCCTGGTCAATCATCATGAAACACCTTATGCATCACACTTGCTGTACACACGCAGATTTGTTTTGAGAGACAATGTTCCCTCTGATAGAAAGCTTGGAATCAAAGCAGGTTTTTTCTGGCGTGATGTTGCAGAGAAAAGTGTATTTTATCAAGACCTTGGAATGACCGAAGGTATGCAAGAAGGTGTTGGTGATTGTATTATGAAAGGGAAACCTTATGAAATCAGAAAACTCCCAGACGAACTTTGGGATATCTTTGCATGCTTCTGCCTTGAGAAAGGATATGGAGCACCGAAAAGGAGCGAATAATGGAATTGATTTATCTTGTAGGACAAATTTCACCAAAGCATGAAGTTACATATCAATGGAGAAGAAACATTCAAAATGAATTTGAAGGTGATCTGAATATTTTCTTTATTGATCCATGTGCAAATGCCTTTAACAAGAAAGTTTTGGAAGAAAAAGAATATGCTGTATCAAAAGAAAGACGGGTAAATGCAATTGATGTGTTACCTGCTAAGGATTATACCTTCTGTAAACGGTCTTCTATGGCTGTTGTTAATATGAATCATTATGATCCTGTGAAACCAATGCTCGGGTCCTTCTTTGAGCTGGGATGGTATTTTACAATGCCCGAGAAGACTGTTATTGGATTTGCAGAAGATCTATCTGATTATCAAGTACAACATCCGTTTGTACAACAAGCAGTAACTACATGGTGTCGTGATGAATATGAAGCGGCAGCAATTATCAGACAATATTTTGTAGATGCATAAGGAGAATGTTGATGTACGAACTACCGCCAGAGAATGAAATCAAAGAGTATAAGCGAAGTGAAGAAGAAGAAAAACAAATGGGTCAAGAAAGTGCTGGACGTTTCAGTGCAGGTAAAATAAGACATGATCTTATTGCACCATGGGCTCTCAATGAACTTGCAAAAGTCTACACATACGGAACACAAAAATATGACGACGATAATTGGTGGAAAGGATTGAAGTGGAAACGTGATGTTTATGGTTGTATTCTTCGTCATGTTTGGAAATGGTTTCGTGGAGAGTTATATGATGATGAAAGTGGAGTTCACCATTTGGCTCATGCAGCATGGAACTGTTTTGCATTAATGTCTTATGAAAGACACAAACTCGGTGTCGATGATCGTATCCCTTATGAACTTGACTTAATGGATCCCGAAGAAAGAGTTAGAAGAATTGAAATGTGGAAAAAATGTAAGGGAGAAAATTATAACGGCTTAGATGAATCTTAAAAGCCAAGGAACAAAATTATGAAATATAAAATGTGTTATGAAGTCATAGCGGAAAACTATGAGGAAGAACAATTTCTTCTTAGTAGATTCCCTGACTCAATATGGTTTATTACAGAAAAACATGTCAAGTTTTTTATCCCAAAACAAGACAAACAAAAAATTGTTGAATCAATAGGCGAATGGAGGGAGAAAAGGAAAAAGTGAAACACACAGAGAAATGTCTAGCAGGCGGAGAATGTAATTGTGCAATCGAATTAGCGAATATGGGCGAGCAGGCAAATGCAGGATTTACAAGGGATGATAGTTCAACAGCAACAAGATTGTTGGATAAGAATTGGAGTCCTTTGATTGTACGAAAATATCAAATGGAAGGGTGGCCGTTGTTTGTATCATTGATTTGTGATGCCAATCTGAACGACCTTGATGATCTTGTCTATAAGATTCATAACGAGGCCGTGGAACATGGGTTTGTTGATGGAAAAATTCAAAGCGCCCGTAATTATGTTGGATTTATGAGCGACAAAATTATCGAGCATTACAATGCAGTAAAACCGGGTGTAACAGAAGGTGTTGCTGTTATTTGGTATGTTGATAAATGTTTTATTTCAAGTTGTTATGGAGACTTGATGACTCATACAAAATGTGCAATTGAACTTTATGGCATTCTGAATATGATGCCTCACATCTAAGGGGGAAGAATGGAATTAGTAGAGAAGTCATGGGGTTGGGAACATTGGTTTGTCAACGGTGCAAGATACTGTGGCAAACTATTGTTCGTCAGAAAAGATGAATGGTCTTCAAAGGGAGCATATCATTATCACAAATTGAAAGATGAAACATTTTTTGTGATTGAAGGTGAACTGAGACTTGATTATGTGACTTTACAAGACGAAGAGTTTAAGACAATT
>Ga0180437_10004304_pt1 | contig 20357 bp, 21 predicted proteins | sample SS_ome_4_FD_132410 | JGI IMG/M metagenome (GOLD analysis project Ga0180437, IMG submission 132410) | Hypersaline lake sediment archaeal communities from the Salton Sea, California, USA - SS_3_D_1 metaG | ecosystem: Environmental > Aquatic > Non-marine Saline and Alkaline > Hypersaline >... | reverse complement strand
TTGTTGGGCATACTTTCAGTAACTGCCCCGCCGGGCTGTCGGACCTGCACTCCGCCTCTGGCGCGACCTTTCTGTCCGAATTGTCGCTTCTTGGCCATCTGTTCCTTCAGTGTTTATGGTTACACGGGTTATTATCGGCAAATGAGAGGTTTTCACGCCAGATTTTCCGGCGATTATAGGTAATCGGCACAGATCAGCGTGGCGCTTGGGAAACAGCCGTTGGGGCACTGTTACGAAGGGGTCTGGATCGTCGCCTGTGAGCGGACTTTCAATGCTCGGCTAACTGCTGATAGCTTTCCAGCCCTGGTTGAGTTCTTCCATCAGCGTTATCAGTTCGCGGATAATGTTCGAGTCTTTTTTCTGGTTGGCTTCATGCAGACGCTTACTCATAAACAGATACAGGCTGCGAAGGTTTTTCGCTATCTCCCCGCCGGCCTCCATGTCCAAAACCGCGTTGAGTTCGCTGATTATGGCGTCGGCCTTGTTGATGTATTTGCCTTTCGCTTCGTAGTCGTCCTCTTCGAGGGCTTTGACCGCAAGTTTCATAAACTTAATGGCGCCCTCGTAAAGCATGACAATCAGGCGCCCTTTGCTTTGCGTGGTAACCGCCGTCTCCTGGTATGCTTTGACTCCGTTCATGCTATTTCTCCGCGCTTCGAAAGGCCGACGGCCTGGATTAATCGTTCGGCTCATAGGAGATGACCGCTGCATTGCTCAGCAGCCATCTCCTGTAATCGCCGTTTAAGGCCCAGATACTATCTGAGCAGTGACAATGCCATCTGCGGCATTGCATTGGCCTGGGCCAACATGCTGATACCGGCCTGGCTGAGCACCTGGTTCCTCGTCAGAACTGCCATTTCCGTGGCAACGTCGACGTCTGAGATTCGGCTCTCTGCTGTATTCAGGTTCTCTGATTGGATATCCAGAATCATAATCGTGCTGTCAAGACGGTTCATTTTGTAACCGAATGCCGCACGGGCGGTATCCTTGAGGCCGATAGCCGTGGAGACTCTGGACAGAGCGGTTGTTGCTGCGGTTGTGTCAAGAATGTTGATACCTGTCCCAACGGAGGTAGTCACATCGCTGTCGGTCTCGAGGTTTCTTGCACCGGCGCCACCGGAACTGAAGTCGGTAGCCTGGGTGAAGAAGCCGGTCGTTTCTATGGCGTCATTGACCGCCGTTGCCGTCCAGGTCAGGTCATCCGCCGTCGTGAAATGGGATTCTATCTTGAGTTCATACTTGTTGGTGGTGGTGTCCCAGTATGCCGACGCCATCTGGTAGTTGAGCGAGTTGCCGGCCGTGTCGTTCTTGTTGATGTTCTGACTGGCCGTGTTGATGGCGTCGATGACCTCCTGCAGCGTGTAAGACGCCGCTGCAGCGCCGTTGGATGCAAAGTACACAGATATCGCTTCCTCATTTGTAGAGGTATTGGTATCTGTGAACGTGATCGAGAACGTCAACGCATCGGTGTCAGTACCCGCGTCGGTATCCTCAACCGTCAGATAGGTGTCGGTAAGCAGTGATACGCCGCAAGTTGCGATACTCTGAAGCCCCGCGGAACCGGTTGCGATATTCAGGCCGCCCGAAGCGGTTGTCATATTGACTTTGTTTATGTCGATAGTGCTGGACGTGCCGACGTGGATCTTGACGGTGCCGGTGCCGGTGTTGAGCATCTTGATGTCGTTAAACGCCGTCGCTCCTACGATTCTGTCGATTTCAGCGGCCATCTCTGCAAACTCGGCATTCATGATTGTACGCTGGTCACTTGAATATGACCCTGTTGCGGCCTGTTCGGCGAGTTCCATCATTCGCACGAGGTTGTCGTCGATGACAGCCATCGCACCTTCCATCGTCTGCAGCATGCTGATGCCGTCCGAGGCATTACGCGCACCCTGCTGCAGCACTGCAACGTCCGCTCGAATCAACTCGCGGACGGCGAGGCCGGCTGCGTCGTCCCTCGCACCGTTGATGCGCAGGCCCGACGACAGCCTTTCGACACTCTTGGCCAGGCTGTCATAAGCCTTGCCTAAGTGTCTGGCGGCATTTTGCGCCATGATGTTGTTCTTAATTGCTAACATGTCTGTGACTCCTTAATTAGGTTCCTTTTTGTTGGCCCTGTCGAAAGCCTTGTTTTACGCCTTAAGCGTGTAATGCACCTGGTGCAGAACACGTTTCTAACGCCCTTTATCGGTAAGAATGAAAAGGACTTAAGGAATTTCTTGTGGGAAACTATCGCAAAATCAGTGGACCTGTAATATTGTGCGTGCGGATACTGATAAAGCAGTACGGCCCCGGGCCGCGCGGGTGCAACACGCGGATTTAACAAAAATACAGTTCGATTTATCGTGAAATTCCAAATTAGCTGCCCTTATCCTTCCGGAGCAGTGCTGAGTCCGGGTCCGGCCAATAAAAGTAAAGTATTGCACTTGCTCAGAGCAACGCCAATGAATACAATTCGAAATACCGGTCAAAAACACCGATACTTAAGCTCGTTGTGTTACCTTCCGGTATGACCTTAGGCGCCATGCGCAAATGCACAAACAACATGGACAACGTGCCGAAAAAGTGCTGCTTGTGTTCAACTGCCACGAAGCATGGGTGTACCAGCTTGGTGCACTTGGATACAGCCTTGACGTAATTATAGGGCTCAAAGGCAGATTCAAGCAGGGCTGGGATGAGCAGATGCGACCTGTCCCGCGAAATGCGCGAATGATTTCGCTGACAGAAGCGCAGCGATCAGAAGCCGAGTATTACTGCATCATAGCACACAACATAAGTGATTTGCTGGACGTCAAGTTACGTCCCGAACCGAGGCTTATCGTCATCCATTCAACTCTTCAAGGACGCGTGCGAGAGGAAGATTCCGCCGTTGAGCCCGAGAGAATGAAACAGATGCTGCACACGTACCTGGAACTCGTCGGCGGCCATGCAGTTCCCGCTTCTATGCTCAAGGGTCGATCATGGGGTTTCACCGAGGATGTAGTGCCTTTTGGCGCCGATCCCGCCGAATATCCGCCGTATTCGGGCCGGGACAACGTTGGGCTGAGGGTCAGTAATTTCATAGAAAACCGTAAGAAGATTTTGTTATGGGACTTTTATGAGAAGGCATTTGCCGAGATTCCGGTTCGGCTGGTCGGCCACAATCCCAACATGCCTGGAGTCGAAGCCGCTCAAAACTGGGACTGCCTGAAAAGCATGTTTCGCCTCTCTCGGTTCTATGTCCATACCGCCGACCCCGAACTTGAGGACGGATATAACATGGCTGCACTTGAGGCGATGGCTGCCGGCATGCCCGTGTTAGGCAACTGTCATCCGAGCTCTCCCGTTCGGCATGGCGTAAGTGGATTTCTGAGCGACGATCCGGCGGAATTGGGAGAATACGCCCGGATGCTGCTCGACGACAGGAACCTGGCGGTCAAAATGGGAAAGCAGGCCCGAAAGACCGTCGAGGAGAAGTTTTCACTGCCAAGATTCACCGAAGCTTTTCTGCAGTCCATCGAAAAGGCCCGAGGCAAATGGCTGAAAAGGAAAGTCAGACCTTGATCCACATGCTCGAATTACCGAAATAATCTCTCGCAACTCGGCAGTCGGCTGCCAAAGGGCTCTGGGCTCTAAACCAACACATTTATGGACCGCTCGGTGATGAGCATCTCGTATGGTTCGGTGCTTGTGTAGATGGGCGAATTGGTAAGCCCTTCGCCCACTGGGACGGCATCGGAGCTGTCGTTGCCGCCATGGAAATGATTCTGCTCAGACCAGCCTTCATGAAGCGACTGGTCTCTGAAGGCATTCTGCTCGGATTGGTCGGTTAATGAAACTTCGAGCCGCTTGACGGCGATTCCCGAATCTTGAAGATTCCTGACGATTTGAGGAAGTGCCTGCTCGATCTGGTATCTGGTTTCTGCCTTGCTTACTTCAAGCATGCCCGTGATTTGGTCCTGCTCTTCCTGGAGCCTTACGAAGACTCTTCCAAGTTCCGGCGGATTGAGCCTCACGGTGATCTGCTGCTCGCCGGACCCACCGGAAAACGAAGTTCTTATGGACTCGTGTATCTGGTCGCCGATACCGGTCGAGCTTCTCTCGGGTGTGGGAGGACCGCCATTTCTGGCTGTTTGCGCGGAAATCGCGGCAAAGCGTTCTGCGACGGGTGTTTGAACGCCGTTGCTTGAGATAAGCTGGTCGATCCCTGCGGCATCCCGGTTGGAGCCGCCGCTGGAACCCGAATTCTTCGCATGGTTGCCCGAACCGCCCGATATGCGCCCGTGCGGCCGATTCAGGTTGCCTGCCAGTGGGTCGCCCGCCGGGCTGTCCGCATGGTTCTTGCCTTTACCCAGCAAGTCCCGTGCTCCTGAATTCTGCTGGTTGGTGGCGTTTTCGCTGAGAGTATGCTTACCCAAGTTGGAAGACGGCTTTGACGCGCCTGTTGCAGTCTTCTCAGGCAGTTCGGTATATGTGTCGTCAGCTTTCGGCAGGTCGCCCTTGAGCGATTCTGTTTTTTGCCCGGTTGCCTTATCCAGGTCGTCGGACTTGCTCAGTTCTCCAGCGGCACCAATGGGTCTATTCTGTGCGGTAGCAGCTTCGGGCAGCGGTTTGCCGGGTTTGGAAGCTGCTGTTTCGGAAGTTTTTGGTGCTGTGAGTCTGCCGACGTCAGCACGCTGCTGGCCAAAGTCAGAGGCGGTGGTGGCTAATTCCCTTGGATTCTGGCTGATGGTCAGCCCTTTTGTGGAGATAACCATTTTTGCTGCCGCCTGCATTTTTTCGTTCACTTGAGCTTGGGCGGGGCGGGCTTTCTCGGCAAGGACCGCCCTCGGAGCATCAGGTGATATGCCTTTGGCTTCGCGCAGTGCCTGGCCGTTGTTAGTTATTGTCGTAACCTCAACTGTTTTGGAAACTTGCACGGGTACGGCATGCGGCTTGGATATCTGTGAACTCGCCAAAAAGTCAGCGAGTTTACCCTGATTCTTCGAGAGGATCAGCGTTTTTGCATTGTTTTCATTCGAATTCACTGTTGGTTTTTCGGCAGCCTGTGCACCCTGTGGCGATTCTGGCGGGGCCGTGGCCGCAGCGCTGTGGCCCTGGTCAGTCGATCCGCTTTCTTGTGGCTGGTCAGCTTGTTTAATCCCGGCTTTGGCGCGAAATGTGGAGCGAAAATCCTCTGTAGGCTTATCAGTACGCTCGCATTGCGTATACGCAGAAGAATTATCAGTCGTTTGCTTCTGCGGTGTACGGTCCATTGGCGGAGTTTCAACCGGTGTCGTGGAAAACTGGCTGGGGTCGCTGTCTGTCGCGGGCCTGTGCGCCGGACGGTTGGGGCTGATGTTACCCATCAGCAAAGTACTGATTGTCAATGTACCCGTACTCATACACAAGTGTTTTAGCAAGTGTTGTGCCCGCATTGTGGCTTCTCTTGATGCGGACACGTAAGTCTTTGTCACAACTGAACATACGAAACAAAAAAGTTGCCGCCTCTGTCACGCGATTTGCATGTGAGACAAGTTGCGGCGAAAAACTCCTGAAATGTTAGGAAAAAACTTCCGGATCACAGGTCGCGCCAAAGATTTGAGGCATGTGTCGGGGGCGGCCAGATGTCAAGAAAACGCGCCCGACTGTATAGAATACTGACGCACCCTCAAGCTGCAAGAGAAGCCGGTTTTCAGCATGTAACGTGCTTTTTGTGTGTCTATTGCGTATTTGACAGGGCGAAAACAGCCAGCCTTAAGGATTTGGCACGGTTATTGCAGGATTCAGCCAAGAGACGAAGTTTCTACACAGGTTTTGGGAGTCGGATATGACCGGAACGACCAGCGTAGTCGATTTTCTGCAGGCTGGCATAAAGGCTGAATCCCTTCGCCAGAAGGCTATAGCCAATAACGTCGCCAATCTCAAGACTCCGGGATACCGTCGAATCGCCGTGAAATTCGAGCAGTTACTTGCCGAGGCGATGAATTCACGGGGAGAGGCGGATCTTGATCAAGTGGAGTTGGAGCTTTACCACCCAAACGAAACCGCGGTGAAGTCAAACGGCAATGATGTCAGCCTTGAGGTTGAAGTTGGACAGATGGTCAAGAACAGCCTGCGGCACAAGACTTATATCCGCTTGCTTAACAAAGTGTACAGGCAAATCGAACTGGCGATTGATTCGAAATAGCCGGAGCAATCGTCGCAAGAATGAAAGAGGTGTGAATTGAATGCGAGTTGACAGCAGTTTTGGACCAATAGATGTGGCCGTTTCGGGCCTCCAAGCGCAAAGTAAGAACTTGGACATAATCTCTTCGAATGTTGCCAACGCCCGGACGATTGACGGCGGCAGCGGCGAACCGTACCGCAGACTCGAGGCGTTGTTTAAGACAGACAGCGAGGGCGTCGGCGGCGTCGAACTGGACGAAATAGTCGCAGATATGAGCGATTTCAAGAAGGTGCTCGACCCGGGCAGTCCAGCCGCGGATGAACAAGGCTACGTTTCGATGCCCAATGTAAGCCTTCCGACCGAGATGATTAACCTCAACGCCGCAACCCGGGCGTACCAGGCAAACGTGGCAGTTCTGAAGCGTTATCAGGCGATGATAGAAGCCACGCTCGAATTACTTCGATGAATTCTAAGGGCGAGAAAATGATCAATCCGAACCCCAACGTAAACACAGTTCTACCGAAAATCAACCCGAACCTGAACCATCCGGCAGGCGGTAACGCTGTCAACGGCGCCAGAAAGGGAGCCGACTTTGCAGATACAATCAAAGCGGTCGAAAAACATCTGTCCAACGTAGATGACCATCAGCAGTCGGCGAGTATGTCGATAAAGGAGATGTTGTCCGGCAGAAACGAGGACATTACTTCGGTTGTTGCGGCTGTTGCAAAGGCCGATATTAGCTTCAAGGTTCTCGTCGGCGTTAGAAATAAGCTTATAGAAGCATACAAGCAGACTCTGAATATGCCTGTATAGCAAATTGAGTGTCGCTGATTGAAGAAAAATCGACAGTCAGTCCAAAAGGGATTCGATGGACCTGTTAAGAAGGATAAGGGCGATTTGGCAGAACGTAAGCCTGATTCAACGGGCTTTGCTGGTGGCAATCGTCTTGACTTTGGTTATTGTGGCGGTGCTGCTTACTCACTGGGCGAGCAGGCCGGATATGAGGATGCTCTATCGCGACTTGTCCGCCGAAGAGGCGTCGAAAATTGCGGAAAAGATAAGCGAACAAGGTGTTTATTACGAGCTGAGAAACGCCGGCACGAGCATCTTTGTTCCAAAGGACAAAGTCTATCAGCTGCGTTTGGATATGGCAAAAGACGGACTTCCCGTCGATTCACAGGGCGGCTACAAGATATTTGACAGTGAAAAAATAGGGGTCAGTCCTTTCGTTCAGAACATCAATCTAAAGCGCGCGCTGGAAGAGGAGTTAGCCAAGAGTATCCAGATGATAGAAGGTGTGCTTCACGCGCGCGTTCATATAGTCGGCGCCAAGCAAACTCTGTTTACTTCGCAGGCGGGAGAGACCACCGCTTCAGTGGCGCTGAGGTTGAAAGCGGGGTATCGGTTGAGCAACGCAAACATTGCCGCCATCACTCATCTTGTGGCGGGCAGTGTCGAGGCGCTTAAGGCCGAAAATGTGACGGTGGTTGACAGCAGCGGAAGGCTTCTCTCACGCTCCATCGACGAAGGCGCCGACCTTGGAGCGAATACGGTTCAGGACTATAAGGAAAGGGTTGAGGACAACTGCGCAGGAAAGGTCGAGGAAATGCTCACCGCGGTGCTTGGGCCCGGAAGGGCAGAGGTCAGCGTCAGCGCCATCGTCGATATGAACAGCATCAATCTCTTGACCGAAACCTATGATCCAAGCAAAAAGGTGGCTTCAAAGGAAGAGATCAAAAGCACGTCAAAGACAGAGGGCGACAGCGCCGCTGGCGGCGGGACGGTCGTTCCGGGCGGCGTGGAGAAGGACGAAACGGTTAAAACCGACTACGTGGTGCCCAAGATCGTCAGGCAGGAGGTTATCCTGCCGGGTAAGGTAACTTCGTTGACGGTTTCAGCGCTGGTGGATTTATCGGTTGGAAGTGTTGCCGACGCAAATGAAGCCGGTTCGGGCGCACAGCCGGCTAAGTTAATGACTGTGGCCGACGTCGAAGCTATCATACAGAATGCGCTTGGGCTGAAGGACACAACGAGTATTAAAGTGGTTGACGTTCCATTTCACCATCCGGCTGAATCGGTGGCCTATGAGGCCTCGAGCGGACTCGACCTTGTGGCAATTGCCGGACAGGCGTCATTGGGCATTATGGCGATTTGCGCGCTGCTTGTGCTGAAGATTTTCAGCGGCGCTGGAAGGAAAGCTCGCATGGCACTGGCGCACGGGGCCGGGACCGGGGGCGCCGAAGCGCGGCTGCCGGGGGAGAGAGGGGCAGCGGCGCTTCCGGCAGCCAAAGGGGCCGGACCCGAGCCTCTGACGTTACGAAAAGAAATAGCCGGTGCTCTGGCGAAGGACCCCGAGCAGGTCAAGCACCTGTTCGCCAGTTGGGTCGAAGAGATCGGTGTTTAGAAGTGGTTAACTGACAGCATCTGAGAAAGGATGCCTGGTGCAAAACACGAGATAGCAAGATGCAATTGACGGGCAAACAAAAGGCGGCATTGCTGTTGACGATCCTCGATCCGGCAACGGCGGCGCAGTTGCTGAAAGGGCTTGGCACAGAGGATATTCAGGAAATAGCTATGGAGCTTGCGCAGATTGATGCGGCGGGTCTTCACAGCGCGGCCCGACAAATGGAGGTTGCCAAAGAGTTTTGCCGATCGCTCAAACACAAGGAGGGCCAGGGATTCACCATCAGAGGTTTTCTCAACGAAATGCTGGTAAATATCGTCGGCAGAGAAGCGGCCGAAGAAATTCAAAGCGAAGTCAAGGACCTAGCGCAGAAGAAGGACCCATTTATCGACATTCGCTCTGCAAACACCGATGAGCTGGTCCTTGCACTTGAGGGCCAGCACATTCAAACCATTGCGGTAGTGCTCTCGGAGCTGCCGTCGAGGAAGAGCCAGGAGGTTCTGTCGCTGTTGGACAAGGAGGCCCAGACCGAAGCCGTTAGAAAAATGACGAACCTTGAGATGGTCAGTTCAAGGGTCAGACGGCGTATAGCTTCCACGGTGTACGAAAGGCTCAAGACCTTTAAGGGAGAGACTCTTCCGGAAGGCCGGGAGCAGACTCTGCGAAAACTGGCTATCGTATTGAGCGGGCTGCGAAGGGACCTGAGGGACCGACTTCTTGGCGACATCAAGGAGTTTGACGAGGAAACCGCCTCAATGGTGAGGAACCTGATGGTAACCTGGGACGATATACCGTCTATTGCAGACAGGTCACTTCAGGACTTTATGCGTTCGGTAGAGTCTAACAAGCTGGCGGTTGCACTGCACGGGGCTGATGAGGTGATTATGGGAAAAATCCGGTCGAATATATCAGAGCGCGCCGCTGCCTCGCTTGACGAGGAAGTCTCTCTGATGGGCGAGCCTTCCGAAGAAGAAGTGCTTGATGCGCGAGATGAGGTTGTCATTCCGCTGAGAGAAGCAAATGAAAGAGGCGAACTGCGGTTCACAGGGCGATAGCAGGATGTCGCAGATGCTTATAATTGAACTTGAAAAGCCGATTGTGTCGGTGGAAGTCCTGAACGATTCCGGCGGCGATGCCGATCCGGCCGTTGCTGAAAAAAACTCACAGTTACATGAAGAGCAAATCAGGCTGACGCAGCGACTGCGAGCCCAAGAGGCCGAGCTCTCTCAGCTTTGCGCCATGCTGCAGGGGCTTGTTGACAAGTTCGAGAAGTTCTACAAGGAAGTTTTTACCTCCCACAAGGAAAAAATCGCAGATCTTTCACTGGAGATTGCGAGGAAGGTATTGATGCAAAAGGTCGAGGAAGGTGATTATGAGATAAAATCAATCATACAGGAAGTCTTAAGCAGTGCTCCGACGCGCGAGGGCCTGGTTGTGCGCTTGAATCCGGCGGACGTCGCGGGGTTGGAAAAAATTCAGCAAGAGGGCGCGGCAGGGAACTTGTCCGATATCAAGTTCATAGCTGATGCAAGTATCGGGCGCGCCGAGTGTGTGCTGGAAAGCCCAAAAGGAAGGATCGCGTCGTTGATTGAGCAGCATCTCGAAAGAATCGGAAAAGCTCTTGGAAAGGTGGAGTAGCTTATGTCGGCCACCGATGTTGAAAAAAGTCTGGTTGATTTTGAGCAGTTTCGTTCTGCGCTGCGCGATGTGAACCTGTTGGATTGTCAGGGCCGTGTGGTCAGGGTGTCGGGCCTTGTGGTCGAATCCAACGGCCCGCCGCTGGGAGTGGGCGAACTATGCGGAATTAATATTTGCGATGGCAGACATGTCCTGGCCGAGGTGGTGGGATTCAGGGACGACCATCTTATTCTGCTTCCATTGGAACACATTGAAGGCATATCGCCGGGCGATACGGTGACAGCCTGGACAAGGCCTCGATATATTGCGCTGAGCGAAAACGTTCTTGGCAGGGTTCTAAACGGCTTGGGTGAGCCCATTGACAACAAGGGCCCGCTTGAGGGTACGGATAAAAAGGCCCTGGACGCAGGCAGCCCCCCGCCGCTTAGCCGAGAGAAAATCAGCAAACCCCTCCCGCTGGGCATCAGGTCGATAGATGGAATGTTGACATGCGGTCGTGGGCAGCGTGTCGGCATTTTCTCCGGCAGCGGCGTGGGCAAGAGTGTGCTCCTGGGTGACATCGCAAATTCCAGCGAAGCCGATGTAAACATTGTGGCGCTGATAGGAGAGCGCGGGCGAGAGGTTCGCGAATTCCTTGAGGAAGAGCTTGGCCCGGCTGGTTTGGGCCGTAGCGTGGTAGTAATAGCACCGGCCGATTCGCCGCCGATTCAGCGCGTCAAGGCCGCATTTGTGGCTGTGACCATCGCCGAGTATTTCAGGGACAAGGGCGCCAGCGTGCTGTTCTTGATGGACTCGCTGACCCGTTTTGCCCAGGCGCAGCGTCAGATTGGCCTTGCAGCGGGTGAACCGCCGGCGGCAAAGGGCTACTGTCCAAGCGTTTTTTCGGTCATGCCGAGGCTTGTCGAACGTCTCGGATGTGCCGAGAACGGAAGCATCACGGGCATACTGACGGTGCTGGTTGAGAACGACGATTTAACGGATCCGGTTGCCGATTGCGCCAGGAGTCTTCTCGACGGTCACATAGTTCTGTCCAGAAAACTGGCCGACCGCAGCCATTATCCGGCGGTGGATATTCTGCAGAGTGTAAGTCGCCTCATGTCGGTGGTTACGACAAAGCAGCACAAAGCCGCGGCACAAAAGCTAAAAGAGATATACTCAACCTATATCGATGCTGAGGATCTAATAAGCATCGGTGCGTTCTCGCCGGGCAGCAACCGACGCATCGACGGGGCTGTTGCCTTGATCGATCAAATAAACGAATTTCTTATTCAGCCCATCCGAGAGAGGACAAGCTTCGAAGAAACGGTCGAAAGACTGACAGGAATCACGCGGTCATGGGATGAGATGCTGAACACTAAAGGCGGCTGACGAGCCGATTGATTTGAGCGGTCGGCAGCGGTCGAGGCTGAAACTGAATACCGGAATATGAAAAGATTTGTATGGCGGCTGCAGAAAGTTCTCGACGTAAAAGAAACACAAGAACAGTTGAAAAGAGCCGAATTGCTCGTGCTGACTGAAGAGCTGATCCGGACGCGAGGTGAACTGCTCGCGTTGAGAAAGATATTGGAGAATATAATAGCTGATTTGAGCGGAAAAGAAGCCATGCAGCGACTCGCCGAACAGGAGCTTTTTATGAAATGTTCGGGCACAACCGATGCCCGGATTAAAGAGCTCGAAAGCAGGATAAAAGGACTTGAATCGGAACAAAACAAGAAAATCGGCGAGCTTCTGAAAGTAAGACGTTTTAAGAAGGGCCTGGAAAGATTGCGGGCTGAAACAAAAAGAGAATTCATATGCCGGCAGGAAAAGCTCGAACAGAAAGAACTGGACGAAGGTGCAGTTATGCGTTTTGCACGAAAGGCTCAGAATTTGGCAAGAACCGACGCTCTTGACTGATTTGGAGACAGATCGATGAGCAGGAAAGTGATAATAATCATGGTTTGCGCAAGCCTGGTGAGTTTTGCCGGGGCATTCGGCGTTGCGTGGTTTACCAGGCCCGCCACGCAGTCCCCGGATTCGGAAAGCGGCGGCCAGACGGCTGCCGCCGCCGACTCCAACCAGGGACAAGACCTTGTTGAGTCGGATACAGCCGCTTTGCTTACTGCCGGTGTAGGACGAATAGAAAAGAGCCTGAGCGAGAAAGAACTCCGGAATCTGATCTACGAGGTTCGCGCAAAGATCGAGCAGTACAACAGGAATCTGGCGGCTCTCAAGGCCCGCGAAGAGAGATTGCAGCTAAGCCATGACATGATGAGAGAGGACATTGAGAAGCTGAATGGCCTTCGCACCGAGTTGGCAGCGACCGTTGTCAGCCTCAAACAGCAGCGCGACAAGTTGCTGAAGAGCAGGCTTGAGATTGAAAAATCCGAGCAGGCGAACCTCAGACTGATAGCGGCCACTTATGACAAGATGGACCCTTCGAGTGCAAGCAAGATAGTGATTAACATGGTCCAGATTCAAAACGGCAAGATAGGCGCCAGTTTGACCGACGCAGTGAAAATACTCCACTATATGACCGAGAGGACCAAGGCCAAGCTGCTCGCCGAACTTGTCGGCTCCGAGCCGAAACTGGCGGCGGTTCTGTCCCAGAAACTGAAAGAAGTGGTTGAGGAAAAGTAGCCTTATGGACGTCGCAACAATAATAGGCGTTTTCCTCGGTTTTCTCGTTATCGTCGGCGCAATTGTAGCCGGTGGCGGCTGGCACATGTTTCTGCATATCCCGTCGCTTGCCATCACTGTCGGCGGAATGCTCTGTGCCACGCTTATTCACTTCTCACTGCCGCAATTTTTGGGGATATTTGCGATAATTAAAAAAACAATAGTGACAAAGGTTCCCCTGCCGTCGGAAGTGATTCAAAAGATGGTGAATTTTGCGGCAATCAACAGGCGAGATGGCGCGTTGGCTTTGGAGCGCGAGATTCGTAACGTGGATGATGTATTCTTTGTCAGGGGCTTGCAGATGCTGATCGACGGGCACGAGTCCGACACCATTCGCGACATCATGTCGCTGGAAATTCAATACCTGCGGGACCGTCATTACAACGGCAAGAAGATCCTCGAGTTCATGGGCACGGCGGCTCCGGCTTTCGGGATGATAGGGACTCTCATCGGCCTGGTGCAGATGCTCTCCAACCTTTCCTCACCGGATAAAATAGGAGGGGGAATGGCAGTCGCGTTGCTGACAACGTTCTACGGCGCTTTTGTTGCAAATCTGGTTTTCATCCCCTTGGCCGGAAAGCTCGGGATTTACTCCAAGGCCGAGACCACCGCGATGGAAATGATTGTGGAAGGCATCTGCGCCATCGCCCAGGGCGAAAATCCGACCGCGGTTCGTGAGAAAATGCATGTGTTCATTTCGCACAGCAGACGCGTAGAAGTGAAGGCTGAAGTGTAGTGGTCCCCAGGAGAGTACAGTCAGAACCAGAAGACGCACCCAAGGGTGCACCGCAATGGATGGTGACATTCAGCGACTGTATGACGCTGTTGTTGACGTTTTTTGTGCTTCTTCTGAGTTTTTCGTCGTTTGATGAAAAAGTACTTCGGAAATTGAGCAGAAGCATGCTCGAGCATATGCCGACGGTGAGTGTTCAGTACAAGCGAACGAGTGACGCCTTTCTGCCCACCGACCAGATCCAGCCCACGGAAGAACCCGACGAAGGAAGCGAAAAACCCGCCCTTGTAGAAGAACCCGAACCGAATCAAAAGCGGGAAACCGAGCCTGTGGATTTTCGAAGACGCAAAGTTTTTCTGATCCCATCCAAGAAAATCTTCTGGGGTAGAGCAGCAGCGATGTCGCCGCGCGGCCGAAGCATTATCGCGAGCATCGCAGAATTTCTCAGAAAAGTACCGGGGCGCGTAGTAGTCGGTGAAAACGGGCGGGACAGTGCCAAAGCCGAGCAAATCGACGGCCTGCAGCGGGCCTGGGAAGTGGTTGATTATCTCGGCAAACAGGGCCTTGAGAGGGAAAGGTTCAGCATTACGTCAATGAGCACCTTGCCGCAGGAAAGCGTTGAGACCACCACATCGAAAGGCCGAAGCAAAAGTGCACAACGTGCTCTCGAGATCGTCATACTCGAGCGGAGATTATACGATTGAAGCGCGAAAAAAAGACCACAGAGCAAGACAAACCGGGCGCTCCCGCATATTTGATCACTTTCTCGGACATGGTGACTTTGCTGCTGACGTTTTTCGTTATGTTGCTCAGCCTTGCCAGAATGCGGGATCCGGAACTGGTGGGTATAGGCAGGGCCTCATTTCTTTATTCGGTTAGGAGTCTCGGAATCGGATTGCTGGTCGGCAAAAAGATAACGCCTATTTTCGAGCACGACAAAATAAAGTACTTCATAGATGAGCCGGACGAGCAGTTCGACGGCAGAACAATAGATGCCACCGAAGAAGAGATTCGGCGTATCTTCAAAGAGGTGGCCCGCACCGTGAAGACGGTCCGCTCGCAAATAGTAGCAGAAAAGACAGATTTTGCAGTGACCGATATCCGGTTTGCCCCCGGTGCTTCGGCGTTGGATCAAGAGGCTGAGGCGTGGCTGAAGAAGTTTTGGCGGGATGTCTGGCACAATTCAAATGCCCATGATATCGTGCTCTATGTTCTTGGTCTGGCGCCGGATGAACCGACCGAGAAGCAGCAGTGGATTGTCTCGGCCCAGCGGGCCCGGGCTGTCGCTGAGTTTCTGCGCCGCCTCCAGACCGAGGATTATAAGCGGCCCGTCTATTGCTGGGGCGCAGGTCCCGGAGGCGATTGGGTCGGCCGGGATGGTGCGGTCTCGGCGCGGTCACAGATAATGATCGCTGTGCTCAGGGCAGATGAGTAGGTCGTGCCAATGGCGACGGGGCTGGCTGTCGAGTCTGGTTGCGGCTCTTGCCCTGCCATGCAAATCGACGCATCTTTTACATCCAACCTGCCGGTCCACGGGCTTGTCACGCTTGTATAGTTTCTCGACAAAACGCCTGATTCAGTGCTGAATTCTGTATCAAAACCGCCGCTTAGAGCACATTATGCCCGGTTTGCCGTTTCGGCACGCCATTTGCACATCACAGGCGGGAGAATTACTATAGGTCTGTTTGAAGCGTGACGCAACAAAAGAGAAAAATCGGTGCATTGCTGGTAGCGGTTGCCTTGGTCATCTGTGCGCTTCTTTTACACTCGCATCAATCGGTTCGCGCCGAACCGAAAAGAACCTTGTTTGACAATGCCAGCCCGCTGTTTGCAAACGACCCTAATTTTTCATCGTCTTCGACCGGTGGTCCCACTACCGGCGAGTTAATGGGCAAAATGATGATAATGATCCTGCTCGTTGTCGGAGTGGGCGCCGGGGCGATTTACTGCTCAAAGAAGTTCCTGCCAAAAATCACCCACCTGCCGGGCAGAGAAGTTCGCATTATTGAAACGACCCATCTGGGCCAGCGCAAAGCCGTGCACCTGCTCGAAGTGGGCAATCAGCGAATTCTTATAGGCAGCACAAATGAGAGTATCACGATGCTCACTGACCTGACGGAATACTGGTCGCAAACAGACCCTTCGGTGAGACAGATCCCGGCGAACCCGAACAATTGAGGATGTAAATGACCGGTAGAGTTGTTGGAATTGTTTTTTCACTGCTTGCTGTTCTCGCAGGGCCCGGTCGTTCTCTCGGCCGAACCGGCGAGACGTCCGCGTCAAGCAGCCCGCCAAATGCAGTTCCAAGCATCAGCGACCTTGTAACGGTGGTCGATAAGGCAACGGCCGACAAGACCGAAGGAAGGGACTGGTCGACACCTGTCAAGCTTGTTATCATTTTCACGGGACTGGCCATCTTGCCCAGTCTTTTGATAATGACCACGTCTTTCACGCGGATAGTCATCGTGTTGGCCTTTGTTCGGCGGGCTTTGGGGACACAGACGATCCCGCCCAACATCGCAATTATAGGTCTGGGCTTGTTTCTGACTCTGTATACCATGTCCCCGACATTTTCGAACATAAACAGCACAGCCATTCAGCCGTATCTTGCCGACCAGATTGATTTTGAAACCGCAGGCGCCAACGCCGGCGCGGGGATGAAGGAATTCATGCTTCGCCAGAGTCGTGAATCCGACCTGGCCCTCTTTGTTCAGATGGCCAAGATAGACCCGCCGTCGAGCCCGACGGACGTGGGCATGCACATAGTGATTCCGGCATTTATCATAAGCGAATTTCGTACCGCCTTCGAGATCGGCTGTCTCTTGTTCATTCCGTTCTTGTTGGTGGATATGGTTATTGCAAGTGTTCTGCTCAGCGCGGGGATGATGATGCTTCCGCCCGTCATGATTTCCTTGCCTTTCAAACTGATACTGTTCATCCTGGTTGACGGGTGGGGTCTGCTGGCAAGGAGTCTTAGTCTCGGTTTTAACTGACATGGCTTATGGATAATACCTTTGCTCTTTATCTTGGGCGACACGCACTCGAGGTGGCCTTGCTTGTTTCGGCGCCGATTCTGCTTACCTGCATGATTGTCGGCGTCCTGATTACACTGTTTCAGGCGGTCACCTCCATACGGGACATGTCACTGACAGTGGTTCCGAAACTCCTGGCCGTCGGCGCGGTGGCGCTGATCTTTGGCGGATGGATGCTCGGCATCATGCTCAAATTCACCAGCGAAATATTCGCCCATATACAGAATTACGGGCCATGATTCATGGAACTGATGATTGAAAAACTGCTCGGTTTTGTGCTCGTGCTGACAAGGCTTTCGGCATTTTTCATGGTACTTCCCGTCTTTGGCTGGAAGAGCATACCGGCGAGGGTAAAAGTCGCAACGATCCTGGGGATGGCGATTTTCTTCTCGATCGTCATCCCTTTCGGACTTGACGCGACAAAAGTCACGGTATTGGAGGCGTTGTTGTTGATAGTCAACGAGTCTGTTTACGGTCTGGCCCTTGGTCTGATTGTGGTTCTGATATTCTCTATAGTCAAATTCAGCGGTCGGGTGATCGAACGTCAAATGGGTTTGGCGCTGGCGGCCACGCTGGACCCGCTGACCGGCGAGGGGGCTCAGCCGCTCGGCATGCTCGTCGAAATGATATTCATTCTGCTTTTTCTAAGCGCCAACGGTCATCATCTGCTGCTGATGGTTGTCTCAAAAAGCTATGAAGCATTTCCAGTCGGGAGCATCCCGACAACACCGGTTTTGACGGCCGGTGTGCTCGAGGCCGGTTCGGCAATGTTTTTGGCGGGATTAAGATTGTCGGCACCGGTACTGGCGGCTTTTATTGTGCTGCTGGTTACGCTGGCCGTGCTGGCGCGCATAGCTCCACAAATGAACATACTGTTTATCAGCTTGCCGCTGCGCGTGGGCCTTGGACTTCTCATGGCCGTGCTATTTGTGCCCCTTGTTAACGGCTTCATCCCTGAGTTCGCCGATTGGCTGGGCAAGCTTTTGCCCTTGTGATGCCTCTTGGCGCATAAGAAAGCTGCATAGTAAAGGGAAAAGACAGAGCAGCAAATTGTTCTTAACGGGTATCGATCATGCCGGAGAAACCCGCGGCAGAAAAAACCGAACAGCCGACACCAAGGCGGTTGGCCAGGGCAAGGGAGCGGGGCCAGGTCGCCCAGAGCCAGGAACTACCCGCAGTCGTGTCAATAATAGCACTGACTATCGTGCTGGCTCTGATGGCTCCGAAAATGATGCGATGGTTCTTTGTTCAGATGAGATACGGGATATCGGGTGACAGCGAAGTCTTCGCCGATACTCAGGCTTTTCTGGGCTTGTTCAATGCAAGAATAATCGATTCGCTGGTCATCTTATGCCCGGTTTTTGCGGCGGTTTGTGTGGGCGGCATCGTCTCCTGCGTCGCCGTCAGCGGTCCCACCTTCGCTCCGAGGGCCATACGACTCCGCTTCAACGCGATTAATCCCGCCGAGGGACTACAGAGGCTGATAAACGCTCGCTCAATGGTGCATCTCTTAGCCGCGATATTGAAACTGACATTTGTCTCGATAATAGTCTGGCTTTATCTTCGCAGCAGACTCGATATGTTGGCTGCTCTTCGATGGACGTGGTCCACTCAAATATTGACGGCCATCGCAGGAATAATACTCGGTCTGCTGATACGCGTCTGCATCGCGCTGCTGGTCATAGGCATCGCCGACAGCTTCTACCAGAAATGGAAATACACTAAGGATTTGATGATGACCAAACAAGAGGTTCTCGAAGAGCGCAAGGATTTCGAGGGCCTGCCGAGCGTCAAAAGACGAATCCGGGAAATCCAGGTAAAGATGAGCATGCAGCGGATGATGCAGGAGGTTCCCAAAGCCAGCGTTGTCCTCGTAAACCCGACGCACGTGGCTGTGGCCCTTCGTTATGATGCCGCGACAATGGATAGCCCCAAAGTTGTGGCCAAAGGCGCCGACCACATGGCTGAAAAAATAAGAGAAATCGCACGTGCGTACGGGGTGCCGATAATAAGAAGACCGCAATTGGCGCGAACAATATATTCGACCGTTGATCTGGGCAGCGGCATACCGGAGGCGTTGTACATGGCGGTTGCGGAAGTGCTCGCGATGATCTATCGGCTGCGGCATAAAGTATAAATCAAAGTTGCCACATAAAATTCATTAATTCGAAGTTGACAAATGACCTTTTGGCGTAGTCCGAATCCGGAGCAGAGCATTGACTTGCGACTTGTAGGTCGCAATGATTTCCTCTTCACAGCGGGAGCCCTGGCGGTTATCGCGGGTCTGCTGTTTCCGGGAGGGGCCCATTTGCTCGACGTTGTTCTGATTTTCAGTGTGTGCCTTACGGCGGCGGTATTGATAATAGCTTTTTCAGCCAACGCGATTCTGGAGGTATCGGGTTTTCCTCTGCTGATACTGGCGGCAACGATGCTGCGCATGGGACTAAGCGTGGCCTTTGTCAGGCTGATACTTTCGAAAGCCGACGCCGGCACAATTATTTCCCTGGTAGGCAGCGTCTTGATTCGTGGTGGTGCAATAGCGATGATTCTGATTTTCGCCTCACTTGCGGTCGTTGTTTTCGTCGTTGTCTGGCGTACAAGCCTGAAGCTCGGCCGTGCAGGCGCCGAGTTTGCGGATGACATCGCTCCGGTCAGGCAGATCGGCATCGACAACGATCTCAATGCTGGTGTCATTGACGAAACCAGCGCAGACCGGCTGCACCGGAATCTCGCACGTGAAGCAGGTTTTTTCTTTGCCATGGTCGGCGCCGCCAGATTCATGCTCTGTGCCGCCTTTGTCGAGTTGCTGACTATCGCAGCAGGCACGGTTGGTGTGCTGATGATGGGCGTCGCCGGTGTAGCGTCGGGCGGTGTGTCGGTGAAAATGTATGCCGCCCTGGTTGCAGTCGCGGGTGTCATAAACCAGCTTTCGGCCCTGTTGGTAAGTTTTGCCGCGAGATACCTGGCGTTGAATAACCTGGTCATCCCAGCCGAGTATGAAAGCGTCAGCCTGGTCTGGCGCAATGAGCGAACGTGGATAGAGGTCGTGAGTACGGAAGCCTCAATGGCCGTGCCCGAATCGGAGGATAACACCATCATCCGGCAGCGCCGCGAGTACGTCGAATCGCCTGGGTGTTTTGAGGCCGAATTCAATGATACTGTGCATCCGGCGGCTCCGGATGACGAACAACTGCATGCGCGCCAAACCTTCTCAGGTAAAAAAATCGACTGGTCACAAACGCCCCCGTCCGCCGAAAATCAAATTGAAGAGGCTGATTCGAGTTTGTGGATGCGGCAGGAAGTCGAGAACAGCGGCTGTTACGATGCAATTGCAGGGCTGATCGGGTCGGCGTACGGTGATAACCGCAAAACGATACTGATGGCGGCCGAAAGCGTCGAGCTGCTGGGCGTCAATATACCCGTCAATGTCGCAATACGTCTGGCACAGAGCGGACGAAGGTGTCTGTTGATAGACCTTGATTCGCACAGGGCGGCTGTGTCGAAGGTGTTCGACATCGATGGTGCACAACACGACGGCGGGACACTGCCCGGGGCAATCGCCACTTGTATCGAAAACCTATGGGTTTTACCGGTTGGCTATTTCGGTGCCGCGCGATCGGTGGAAACGGAAGTAATCAGCCGCCTCGAAAGTCAATACGACAATCTGATTATCTACGCTCCCGACATCAGGGGACAGGCGGCCGTGATGAAAATCGCTGCATGTGCCCGCACCGCCATGCTTTTCGGATGCCGTGACGAATCAAG
>Ga0180437_10004303_pt1 | contig 20361 bp, 14 predicted proteins | sample SS_ome_4_FD_132410 | JGI IMG/M metagenome (GOLD analysis project Ga0180437, IMG submission 132410) | Hypersaline lake sediment archaeal communities from the Salton Sea, California, USA - SS_3_D_1 metaG | ecosystem: Environmental > Aquatic > Non-marine Saline and Alkaline > Hypersaline >... | reverse complement strand
CTTCGATGTAAACGGTTCGATTGACCAGGTCGGCTGGAATCGCGCCCCCGAAAGCACCTTCGACATCACGTTCTACGCAAACGACACTGCCGGGCACCAGGTTTCGCTGGCAGTTTCCGTGACGAAAGATGTCACAAATCCCGTGATAACGATCTATTCCCCATCTACGGATCAGGTTGTTAATGCAACCGCTCCGGCGTTTAACGTGTGGAACAACGACACGAACCTCAACTATATGTGGTACACCATTGGTTCCAACAACACCAAGCATATCTTCGATTTAAATGATTCTATAGACCAGATAGGCTGGAATCGCGCTCCAGAGGGCACGGTAACCTTAACATTTTATGCAAATGATAGTGCTGGAAATCAAAATTCTGATTTTGTTAATATTGTAAAAGATACTGATATAACACCACCAAGAATCAATTTTATTAATCTTGTAAACAATTCAATTGTTACAAATGTGTTTAATATAACCATAGAAGTAATAGATCCTAATGAACCAGCATCTAATAATGTTGTAGCAAGTATTTCAAATAGTACATACGATTTTCAATTGAATCTAACATTGCTCAAGACACAAATTCCTAACCAATGGACAGTAGAATGGTCAGACATCGATGTTTATAATTTCGGTGAGTATTATATAAACATAACAGCAATAGATAGCTCAAATAATAATAATATAAACTCAACAGTATATATTATAATTGAATTTGTTAACGATGTTAATGCTCCAACTTTGAAATTTCTCACATTAGCTAACGGAACTACAATTACAAGTTCAGGTATTTTTGATATTCAAGTTAATATTACAGATGATTTTAGTACTCCTGAAAATGGTAGTGTTTATGTAGAAATTTGGAGGAATCCATTGGAAATCAATACCACGATGGAAAATATTGGTAATGACATTTGGAGATTTATGTGGTCAAACCTCTCACTTTACCCTAATGGAGATTACACGATAATTATAAGAACAAGAGATTCTTCTTTAAATAGAAACAATAATTCAATAATTTTATACATTACACTTAATATCGGAAGCGGTCCAGGACCCACTCCTGGTCCTGATGGTTTCGATCTACTGGGATTCTTATTAAGTCCGTTGGGGTTATTGCTTATGGGAGCTATCGCTGTTGGTGCTATAATTCTCGTGGTGGTCATTTCAAGAAGAAAGGGATCTAGGGACATTGAGAGAGAAAGGATCAGCGTATTGACAGGTAAAAACATGTGTGAAATCTGCGAGCATTTCGAACCTGAGGATAAATTCTGCAGAAAATTCTTAGTTATGAAACCAGAAGGCCAATACGATTTTTGTAAGGGCTATAGTGCTAAAAAGCAGAAGAAAGAAGAGGAAGTAATCCGTATAGAAGAATTAAGTGAGGAGGAAAAAGCTGCTCTATTGGAACCGTTAAAAGATACATTATGCATATCGTGCCAACATGTAGATATTCAAACACGACTTTGCAAGAAATTCATGAGTTATGCTCAAGTGAGCAAAGGTGCTTTCTGTAAGGGATATAGAAAGATTCAAGAAGATACTGAGACAGCGAAGGATGAGAAAGTTAAAGGAAAAGCTCCTTCTGCGAAATTAATGGGCCCACAAATGTGCACTGTATGTATTCATTACGAACAAGATACAGGATTTTGCAAAAAATACTTGACATTCAAAACTCTCAAAGCGAATGAGGTATGTAAAGGTTTCAAAAGAGATAAAAGCAAAAATCCAAATTTTATAGAAACACCTCCACAAAACGATGTAAGTAGCGACGATGAAAAACCAAACAGAGATGAGCGGATAAACAAGATATTAGATATGGTTGGGAGGGATGACGAGACTCCTGCTCCACCAGCGATTGATAAGCCAAAAGTTCCCCCAGGTCAACCAAAACCTCAAAATCTATGTCGTTCTTGTCAATATTACGAAGTAGAAACAGGTTTCTGTAAAAAATACTTGACTTACAAACAGCTTAAACCAGGAGAATTATGTAAGGGATATAAGAAAATTTAGGAATAGGATAAAAAGAAGCATTCAAGAGTATCTATTTCAAATAATCTTCTATTATATTATAAACAATTTCTAAAGTTTCCATATCCGGTAAGAAAGTTAACCTTACATGATCCTTTCCGTAATTTCCAAATCCAGAACCGTATACAGTGCACACACCAGTATTTTTAAGCAAGTCGACGACGAATTCCTTATCGTTTTTCCATTTAGAAAATTCATTAAAATCAATTTTGGGAAATATATAGAAAGCACCATCAGCGTTGTTTACACGAACACCTTCAATTTGTCGCAATCGTTTAAACGAGTAGTCTCTTCTCTGTTTTAGCTTATGGACCATATCATCCGTATGCGTTCCGGGATTTTTCAACGCTTCAATTGCAGCATATTGAGCTATAGAGTTTGCGCATAATCTTGCTCTTGCCATCTTGGCTATGCTTTCTTTTAATTCAGTAATTTTATTTTCAGGGTCATAATAATAAAGATAGCCAAGCCTCCAACCTGTTGCAAGGTGGGCTTTAGAGAATCCATTCATCCCTATGATCGGAACATCCGTGCTGTTTGAAGCGGGACACGTGTATTCCTTTTCAAAGATTATTTGATCGTAAATTTCATCAGATATTATAGGTAAGTCATGCTCTCCAGCAATATCAATTATTTCTTTAACTTCTTTTTTGCTGAAAACAACTCCAGTAGGATTATTTGGAGATCCTAATAATATCGCTTTAGTTTTTTCGTTTATTTTTTTTCGTAAGTCATCAATATTAGGCGCCCAATCATTTTCTTCGTCTAATTCATATTCAACAGGGATGCCATCAAAAAATTTTGCATAATTAATGTATACGGGATAAGAAGGGCCTGGAATGAGGATCTCGTTATTGTTCTCCATTAATCCAGACAGAATGAAGAAGATTCCTTCAGTAACTCCAGATGTTACTAAGATATCTTCAGTAGTTAAATCAATAGAATTTTTATTGCTTTCAAATTTGCATATTTCTTCTCGGAGTTCAGGAACGCCTAACGAGTCGACATAAAAGTTTTGCCCTTCCAAAGCGGCTCTAGCCATTGCATTACAAATATAAGCTGGAGTTTTAAAATCATATTTAACAGGATCACCTATATTAAGGTGATACACTTTTTTTCCACTAATTATTACCTCGTTAGCGATTACAGCAATATCCCTAATTGCATATTCTAATCCTTTTAATCTCTGAGAAACCATGTACTACAATTCTTTATTGTTTATTCATTAAACCTTAAACAGAATTTTATATTAGAAAGGAAAGGAAAGCTAAATAATTTTATTAAAAAAATAGTGATTTTGTTTTATATATAATCAATTGTATCTTGTGTGTTTTTTTGATTTTTTCGAAGTCCTAAATTTTAAATTATCTTAATTTACCATTTATATGAGAAATAAATAATATGTTAAAAAATTTGAAATAGTACTGAAGGGTTAAGTAATGGTTTACTTTGAAATTAGCCGAGTTGGGTTCAATTGTGGTCGTGATAAAGTTAATTGTTCACTCTATCCTGACAAATGCATGGAATGCATTGAAAACCATATTAAGAAACTAGGTTTTAAAATACATTCTAATATCAAGATCATAGAGATGGATTCGGAAGATAAACGCCTCCAGATGTTCCGAGAGTTGATTTGGTTAAAATTTTTGAATGTTTTAAATATTAAACATATTATACTAATGGATATTAATTCTGGATTGCCATTTCTTAATTATCCTGTATCAGAAGCGGGTATCGATGCGAGCCTCTTGTCAGGATTCATTCAAGCAAACATCACTTATTCAGAATCTGGGAGAGTATCAGATTCAGACTCAACACCAGCAGTAAAGCACCATTTCTTCGAGTTTCAATATCAAGACTTTAATATTTTATTAAGAAACGGAGAATTTGTTCGGCTGTGCTTAATTCTTGATCAAAAGGGATCTAGCACATTGAAAACTATTGTTAATAACTTTCTCGACGAATTTGAGAAAAATTATCGAAATAGACTCGAAAACCTTCGAAGAACTGGAAATATTGCTTTTGCGGGTTTAGAAGAGTATGTTGCTGATGCTTTCGATGTCCAGTTGGTTTTTCCCATGGTTTTAGCTCACACCATTGCACCTGATGTATTAGAGGAAATAAATAGAAATAATATTCAAACAGCGGTTCTTAAATTCGCAAGAGAGTTTCTTTCTTCGAAGCCGTTCTTTTTTATATATAGCCTGCTCCATGAAGTTAAAGATATTGTAAATTTAGAAGCTAAAATTGTCTTATATGAGATATATCAACTTTTAAAAATGAGAATCATTATTCCAACAACTATAGAAGCTGCTGAGACGAATGTTAAAACCTTCCAAGAAGCTCATGCTAGAAAAATTGCGCATAGCCAGGTAATATCCAACATTATTCATAATGAAAATGAGTTAAATGAGTTGAAGGAAAGAGCTAAAAGGATGAATGAAGACGAGGCAAGAAAATCCATGTTGCTTTTTATCAGGAAAGGAAAAACAGCTGAAAAGGCTAAAATATACAAAGAAGCGCAGATGGAATACGAAAAAGCGCTATATCTGGCATCAGGTTTTAACTTTGAAAGGGATGTAGGAAAAATTTCATTCATGATATTAGAGCTTGATAAGAGAAATACAGAAATGGAACTTGAATATGCAATGAATGCAGGAGAATCAGCAGAAAAAAAGAAGAATTACATAGACGCTATCCGGCACTTTAAGAAAGCAATCCAAATCCTCGAGCAAAATCCAAATCCAAGTAATGTTGAGACATCAATAAAAAAAATAGAGAAGAGAATTACTAAGCTTCAAGCAAATATTTAACTGAAATGTGTGCAAAGAATAAGTTTTTGAATAATTATAAAACATATATACTTACATTTTTAGCAAGTTTTCCACCTCAAATAAATGCATCAATATTCGTATTAAAATCAATTTTTAGACTACTAAGTATTTAAATACTTAAATTATCATGTTAAAATCAATCCATTCATTTGACTACTAAGGTAAAAAATTATTGACGATTATTGAAGATAAGTCTGCATATCCGTATATTACGACATTCAAGAAAGAACCGTTTAAATCTTACGCTCAAGTCAAAAGAAATGAAATTGGAGATTTTTATCTTAGTGAACATGAAGGAGTTATTGAATTCTTTACTTATTATAAAGAGAATTTGTTTTTAGAGAATTCTTTAAATTTAGAAAATGTTTATTGGTTTCTTTTGCTATGTACATACTTAAAAGAAGATATAGCAGAACTTCAAGACGATTTATATAATTTTATAGGAAAATGTGAAGTTATTGTCGGTGATAAAATTGGATTTAACTTTTCACCAAACTCGCAACAAAAACAACCTGATATATGGTCAACATATTTTGCATTAGCTAGCTTGAAATTATTAAATTTTTTAAGCGTATATCTTAGAAGCAAGGGAGAGGTTAATGTGAGAAAAGGACTCCTTAATTTTGTTCAAACGCATAGAACAGACACGGGATACTTGCATTGTCATGATAAAAATTGTAAAATAGATAATAAAACTTCGATAGAAAGGACTTTATATTTTATATTGGAAATATTTATTTTATTAAATGTAGAAGTACGTTCAAATAAGGAAAAGGTTTTGGGGTATATAGGCGATATCAAAAAGGATCCAAGCTTAGTATTTAAGTTATTGTGTTTAAAATTTATAGATTTGGATTCTAATGTGAAAGACAAGGATATACAATATCTTTACCAATTTCAAAAGGAAAATAAGGGTTTTAGCTTTAAAAAGCTCGAGGGTAGAATCAATACAACTTTTTGGATCGTTTATGCTCTTGATAATTATTCTTGGATACTAGATTATAACCCGATTGGGATTTACTCTTTTATTACATCACAATTGCATGAAATTGTAAGTGATGGAGGTAATAAAACAGTAATAAAACTCATGGAGTTATCAAAATTAATCATATTATTGTCAATAATCTGGAAAAAATTCATACAAGAAATAGAAAGGGTCATTTTCAAACAAATAGAACAAGAAAAATACATTGATTTAAACCAAATAGAAAGCAGTTTTGGGTTAGCACATGGGATTCAAGACGTTATATCCTATATTAATTTAAATTATACTTTTAATTTAAGAATTTTAAATAATCAAATAGAGTTTAAAAATTACCTACGCAACCTTAGTCATGGAAAAAGAGTAATAGCTAGAGAAATTTACGAAAATATTTCATCTAAAAGCATAGTTTCTCTTTCTGATATCTTTAAAAGATATAAAAGATCTCACCATCATGAACCCTTAAAAATAAAGGAAGACGTGTTTCCTCTAGTTAAAGACATGATGGATCGAAATTATTTCAAGGGTACCATTAGGGCGAGAAGGGGATTATCGTTAGGAAAACGATATTACATTTATTTGAATTTCTTCTTAGATAAAATCATAGTTTCGGATACTGATTTAAAATTAGAGCAATTACTTATTGAAAAAGAAAAATTAAGTGAGCTTAAAAATACGATTTACAACATGATATTGAAATTAAAAACAGTAACGCTAAAAACTCGAGAGGAAATCGAAAGTTATCTCTTGATTGATGAAATAGACATTGCAAAGGATAGAATTAAGTATCTCATCCATAATACTTTGTTAGACGCAGAATTTCTGAACGAAAATATCGAATTATCTTTCAACGAAGATTTATATTACATAAATCTCCAAGAAGTATTGACTCCAGAGATAAATCGCTGGAAAAAGGAGTATTCAATTCTAAAAAATAAGTTAAAGGATTTGGAATTAAATCTTCAAGCGAAGATTGAAGAAAAAGAAGAATTAAGAAGTTTAAATAAAGTATTAGATACTCTGAAAGAAAAAATAGAAAATATAGATGTCGATATTACCAGAAAATCAAACAATTTTAAGACATTCTTCAGAGAAATCCTCGAAAAAGACTATAGTGATGATAAATTTAACCTACTGACGCAAGAATTGGACAGGATCTCGCAAAGAGTTAAAAAATATGATACAATTATTTATAGGGTTTCTCAACAAATAACAACAGATGAAAGAAAACTTAAAAAGAAACATAAAAAGGTTATAGAGCATTGGTTAAGCATTAAGAATGAATTTGATGCGGTATTTAGCTATTATACCAATGGATTTGAATTTTTTCATGTAAATTTGAAAAAGATCGAAGAAATAAACGAGAGTACTAAAAATGAAATCGAGAAAATCAGTGAAAAAGTTAAACAGGAAATTAGCGAAAATCAATTCGAAATTCAAAAAGTATTTGACGACATCAAAAAGGATTCAGATACCTTATTGAGTGAAAAAATGAAAACCATTAAGGAACTCCAGAAAATGGTTAAAAAAGAGACAAAGTCTAATCAAAAAATGTATCTTTTATACCGTTATTTACCTGAAAAATTAGAGCATTTGGAAGAAAACACGCTTGAATTGGTCTCAGAACAAGTTCAGACCTTAAAAAATAAAGATGTTGAAGAGAGAAATAGAGCTATCAACGAGGATTTTGATACTTTTGTATTGGAGGAAATGATTAAAATTAGAACAAAATTAATAAATTACAAAAAAGAATTAGAAGAATCAAAAAACCTCAAGATAAAAGATATAGATAAGGGATTTGATTCTATTCTAAACTTATTTAAAGAGACAAATCGTCAATACAAGAAAAAGTTAGAAAATTGTAAACAAAGAATTCAGAATTTTGAAGAAAAATCAAACCTCACGATAATTCAATGGGAAAATTTCGAAGAATATTTAAATAACGAAATTAAAAACCTAAGGGAAGAAAATATTATCAACATAATCATAGCTCGTATTAACTTAATGTCTGATGAGAAAAAAACAAATAATATAGCCCTTGTTGATTTAAAGAAGGATTTAAACTTGAGCTGTAAAGTCTTGATTTCCAAAATTAAAGACATGATTGAAATATCTAAAATTAATGCAGAACTATACGAAGATAAAAAATGTGTCTTAGTATTTACTGAACATTATTACAAGAACAAGGAATTGAGAAACTTTATTGATAATAAAATAATTAAACATGATGGAGAAAAAATTGGTAAAATTTTAGCTTTATACGATTCAAGCATAAAAAATCGTACTTTAGGCGTAAACACGCTAGAATTACAAAATAGAATTGACGATTTGGCGAATTTTGAAGATTCCGCATTAATTCAATATAAAGACAAGGTAAAAGAATTACAGATCAATATCTCGAGAAGGGAATATATCCAAACTAAAAAATATTTTGAATCTAATCTGCAAAACCAGAGCCTTACGATTAATAACATGAGGACCAATCTTTCTTTCTTTAGGAACAAAGAAATTTCAATTGATCAAAAATATCAAAAATTAGAGGTTGAATTGAAGCAAAGATTTAGTAGACTTTTTGAAGAGAAAGAAAAATCTGATTCACATATCAAAATTAGGGAGGAATTTCGAGTTATTAATGAGAAATTCCAAAGAAGAGTAAGACAAACCCAAGATGAAATTGAGGCGGAGTTAAAATTATCATTAAATAAAAACTATGAGACAAAAAAATTAGATCCAGAAATTAGAGAGTTTTATGTGAGGAAAAAGAAAGAATTTCTATATATTTATGATAAAAAGGTTGAATCCATAAAAGAACAGATCGATAATATTAAGAACGATTCGTTTCGGGGAGAGTTATTAAAGACTTTTAACGACAATAAGATTCACCTAAGTCAATTACTCGGAAATCTAGAAAGAAGAGTAGAAGACGATGTAGAGGTAAAAGAATATAGAAGGGCATATAAAAAAATTTATGAAAGAGCCGCTGATATTGAGGATAAGATCAAAGATATAAACAAAGAAATAAACAATCTCGTTAAATCATTTAATAAGCAATCAAAAGATTTTGAAACTAAAAATAGATATGTAATAGATGACTTTGAAAACTTCACGAGCGGATTTATTGAAATCTTAAGCGAAAAAGTTAAAGCTTTAGAAAGATTGATACTTAAGTCATATATTGAAACTACAATTAATGCTGTAGCGAATGAATTTTTAACGATTAGCTTTTTAAACGAAGAATTAAAAATTAAGAAGAAAAATATACAAGAAGCCATACTATTGCTAATAAGCTCGGGAGAATTAAAAGGGAAATACAACATTCGCTTGGGCGTGTATTACGAAGATCCAAATGTTTTAAACAATGTTGATGAAGAAGAGTTAGAAGTTATTAAAAAAATGAACTTCAGAGTATTCATGTTCTTAACTCATATTAAGAACTTTACTAGTCAATATGCTTCAATAATAGCATTTTTCGCATCAATACTGACAATTACATATACATTATTAATGCTAACTGGAAATATCATCGTTGCATTAATCCCTTTGCTTTTAACAATAATCTTCATGATGTATTTATATCTCAAGAAGAGGAAGGAAACAAAAATTAAATAATTAGCGAAAAGATTTCTTATAAGAGTCTTTTTTGCTCTTCTCGTCTTCTCATTCTTCGTTCTTCCCTTTTTTTTTGTAGCCTTTCAATTTGTTCAGTTGTAATGAGTTTTTTTGATAAAGGCTCCTTTTTGACGATTTTCTTTAATTCTTCCGAAAATTCGTCAAATTGCTTAATATTTCCTTTTAATTTCCCATTTTTAAATATTACATGAAATTTTTTAATGAATTTGGTAGCAACTTTTTCGATAGTTGCTTTTAATTGTTCTTCGCTAATATTTGAGTTGCTTACAGCGATTACAAATAAAGCATACTCGTTAAACTCGAAAATGATCTTATGATTGGCAAATTGAATGAATTGAATTGCGTCAATGAAAGCCTCGTTCGCAAAACTTAGAATTGCGGTTAAAAAACTTGAAATCAAGTCAGTACTTAAGTCTGTACTCCAATCACGGTAGTTTTCCTCAAATATACAGATGCCAGAGTTGTAATCTAAAACCCATAAGCCGTCTATAAGAAAGTCTTTCATTAATCATCCATTTAATCTTGGTGGTATGATATTTCAATTTACGAGTTATAATGAATTTTATTAAAATATAAAAAAGAGGAAAATAAAAATTAGCTATATTTACTTATATGACTCGATTACTTATTTTAACATTGAATTATTGTTCCTTATAGCTGCTTCCGCGTCCTTCATGATTCTTTCGATGATATCGCTAACATCTTCAATTTTATCAATAATACCGATTGATTGACCGAGCAATACCGCTCCTGTATCAGTATCGCCATTATACACCCTATCGTATGCGCCTAAATCCTTTACTCTCTGTTCAGGAGAGATCGATGCTTCATAAGCCATCATTGCTTCCTTAGTAGAAGGTGCGGGATGTGCTTCGGCATATTTATTCCGATATAGACGAATAGGTCCGAAGGCCCCAGTGAAAAGCCCTGTATCTTGTGGTTTACCAGGCGGAATTAAAGCCTTGTAACTCTCGTGAAATTCGCTTTGTTTTGAAGCAATGAATCTCGAGCCCATTGCTATTGCCCCTGCACCAAGCGATAAAGCTGCAGCTAAGCCTTCTCCTGTCGCAAATCCTCCACATGCAATTTTGGGTAAATCTGGAAAAGCATTATTAATTTGTTGTAGTAAAACGAGCGTTGAAACTCTTTCATATGATTGATGCCCTCCACCTTCCGTTCCCGTAACTACTATTCCATCTACGCCAGACGCAATACATTTCTGTGCCAGCCATACTGCAGGTGCCACATGAAAGTGCTTTATATCCGAGTTCTCCCGTAATTCCTTAAAATATTTTGATGAGGGTAGTAAATTAGACGATCCAGCACTTGTTAGCCAATATTTACATTGCTCTCTCATCTTGGGATTTTTCATGACGATTTGAGGCAATTTTCTGACCATCTCTTTAACACCCACGTTATTCCTAGATGTTAATATATTCAAACCAAATGGTTTATCTGTATGTTCAATCATATATTCCATGCTTGCTTTATGTTCTTCAACAGGATTGGTGCCAACTATATTAACGTTTGATAAAACACCTAGCCCACCCGCTTCACTAGTAGCAAGTGCTAAATTTCGGGTAAAGAAAGGGCCCATGGGTGCGCTAAAGATGGGATATTTTAATCCAAACATTTTTGTTATATTAGTTTCTATCATTTTAAATTAATCTCCTTAATTTTACTTCATATTGGGTGATTTCGCTTGACTTTTAATCCGTCATGATATTTTCTATAAATATTATAGCTTATCAATATAGTTTATCACTAAGGTAAAAATTACAAATCACCTTTGTCAGAATAACTCTGCAGAATTTTTAAACTTTCTCTGAATTGTTTTTACCTTTAAAAATTCTTAATCATACTCTTTAATGAATTGAACATAATTCCCTGCTTTTTTTAGATAGCCCAAATAACACGCTTGATTATAATGAGCGTAAAATTTCTTTTCTATGATATCTTCTTCACTAGCGAGTTCTTTGAATTCAGAAAGAGCAATTTTTCCATTTATAGAGTATAATTTTGCTATATTGATTAAAGTCTTTACATTATTATTTATATAACGCTTGCGCTTGTTTTGTGTCATGTCTTTTTTCTTACCTTTTAATTTTAACATATTTTGTTTTAATTTTGATTTATCTATCTTGATTATATCTGAGTAAAATGAAACTCCACATTCCCTTAGTCTTTTGTATTCATCAGTTAACTTGAAATTGTCTAATTCCGAAATAATTTCCTCGATCGAGCGATCGGCTAAGAGTTCTTTTTCTTTTTCTTTTCGTTCTCGAAAATTACTAAGAAAGTCAAGTCCTGAACAAGAAGATTTCATAGAGGAAAAATCAATGTTCTGGCGGTTAATGTTATCCACGAGGGACAATTGCTCTGGATTTAATAAAATGGTATTCATCGTGTCTTCCTTTCTCAAGGCAACTTTATGAAAAGGAACATCAATGGTATTCTCGGTTATTAAAATATAACATCGCCCTTTGGCAAATCTTCCCGTCCTTCCACGCCTTTGGATTAGTCTTATCTCGGAAGGAACTGGTTCATAAAATACAATCGAGTCTACATTTGGTATATCGAGACCTTCTTCGGCGACGCTTGTTGCTATTAGAATGTCGATTTTATCTTCCCTAAAATCATTCATAATCTCTATTTGCCTTGGCTGTGAATATCCCATATCGTCCATTTTCATAGATTGACCAATGAATTTCTCGATATTGAGGTGATTTGAAAATACATCAAGTAATCTGTTCTTTAAAAATTCTGCCATTTCTCTATATTGCGTAAAAATTATAAATTTCTTATTATTGTAAGCTTCAATTTCTTCCTTAATTATAGAAATCAACCTATCTATCTTAGGATGAGCCAGATTAAATGTTCCTTCCTTTTCAATCATGGATTGTATTAATTCAAAATGTTTAGAACAAGCAATTCTCTTAGAAGAGAGAATGTCTTGCTCTGCTTTATAATGCAATTTGTCTAAAAACGATTTAAAAAGCGTTATGTTTTGAGTTTCTAAAAGATCCTTTGCGTGGAGGATGGATATACAGCTAGAACAATACGAAAAAATTGATTGGATGTTAAGTTTCTTCTTTTTTACGATATCTATGATTGGCGGCGTCTTGAAAGATAATTGATTAAGGTATTCTTCGTCTGTCATTTCAATTATGTTACCACTTTCGTACCTTAAGGAAAAGGTTAAATCCCTGGAAATGCGTAAAAAGTCCAATTTTGAGAAGTATCTCTTAGATGGATTGATTAAGTTCCGATCAATGAAGAATCGTAGAAATTTATTTAATAGATGGTCCCATATTGCGCTTAATTTGATAATTTTTACTGGTAATTCGACTTTTTTTATGAAAACATCAATATCGTGAATGTATTGTTTAACATCGATATCGTCACGCGTTTTAAAAATTATGTTTTCAATAAAGAGATTATCGCATATCTGTTGTACATGTTCATAATCCTTACCAGGTGACGCTGTTAATCCTAAAATTAAGGGATCTGAACACCCTCCAGCAAGATATTCGCTCGAAATAAAATTATACGCGTAATTTCCCTTTGTTCTATGAGCCTCATCAAATATGAGCAATGATACATGTTTTAAATCGTAGCGTCCTCGTTCCAAGTCGTTCTTAATTACTTGAGGTGTAGAAATGATAATGCTTGAATCGTGAAACATCTGAATCCTTTTTTCAGGAGGGATCTTTCCCGTCAAGGCAGCAATAAGTTCTTCATTAATATCTAAAAATTTTTTACAAGAACTCTCGTGTTGCGAGATTAAGGGCCTTGTTGGGGCAAGGATCACTACTTTTCCTTTTTTCGAATATTTCTCTAACGATTTAGCTACGAGTAAAATGGCAATAATTGTTTTTCCTAAGCCCGTAGGCAAAACTACCAGTGAATTTTTATTTATGCACCGAGTTATTATATTTTTTTGATAATGTCGGTAATTTATTTTATCGTTTTTCAGAAAAGGACCGTTAAAATACTCTGGAACCGTTATTACCATGTTATAAATTAGTTAAAACTGAAGTATTTAAAATACAACCATCCCTACTAATTTTGTAATATATTAATAGGTAGATAAAAAACCATAACTGTGTATGGAAGAGAACCCGAATTATACACAGTTATGGAAAAAAGAATGTGTAATATTATAATGCAACCTAAGATCATGTAAACAACATGCGATTTTAAGTTCATTCCTTAAGATTATTAGGAAGAATTTCGATTATGATAGAATAATAAAATCAAAATGAAACGTAATGTTATAATTTATAACCTTTAAAGAGGAAGAAACTTATACTCCTTTTTTCCGGGAGTTTTTTTTATCAAGCCCTTTTCCTCGAACATTTTGAGAGTCAAGCACACCCAGCCACGAGCAAGCCCGTGTATGAATCTTCGCTCATTTGGATACAATTCGTTAATGATTTCTGTAGGAGTTATACCACTATTGCGATTGTTTACTATTAAACCCATAACTTGATCAGCTCTCTCTTGTCGATGCTTTAAAATTTCAGCGATCCGTTCAGCCGGATTTTCAATAGGAATTCCGTGAGCTGGTAAAATCAGATTTAAATTAGGTAAATTTTGTATGGTTTCAATTGATTTCACATAATCTTCAATATTGCAAGTGGGAGGTCCGAGCCAAGTAGTTATATGTTGGAGAATATTATCTCCAGAAAAAAGAATACCTTTTTTTTCATTATATAGCGAGATATGATCAATAGCATGTCCAGGGGAGGGGAAAACTTTCCATCTATCATCTCCATTTATCACGATTTCGGAATTTTCATCAATTAATTCTTCAGGATCATCTATATAAGAAACACCATAACCATGGCGATAAAACCAACGATATAACTTCCTCCGAATTTTTATGCCTAAGCGATCTGGGCTTTTCTTTTTCTTTTTTTTTATTTTAAAATAATCTTCAGAACTTTCCTCGAAGGATTTTGAGAAGTTATCTTCGTTTTTTATGGTTTCTGCCATTTCTTTAGTTAAAACAATCTTAAGACCGAGTTTTTCCCGTAATAACTTGAGCCCTGAAAAGTGATCGGGATGAGAATGGCTAGGAATTACTCGTGTGAGATTAAATTGCTTGCCCTTTTCTTCATAAATCTTTTTAATAATTCCTATTTCCTTAATAAGAGCTTTTATTGCCTTTTTGGTGCCGTAACCCGCATCGAATATTAACCCATCGCTCCCTGCTATGATGTACACATTTTCGGGGGGTTTTACTACTCCAGACAAGCCGCCTCCTTCTCTTATAGAAAAAATTCCGGGATGTACTTCCTTCATGTTATCTTCAAGATAGAGAAATTAAGAATCAAAAATAAGAATTTTGATTTCCGTGCGCTATAAAATATACAATTATATGAATTAAGATTTTTCTAAATCTTTCCATAGATAATCAAACATGTATTTCCCAACAATTAACGCTAAAGCAACTCCAACGATCTCGTCTATGATATAATGCTGCTTGACAAATAGAGTCGACAATACAACTCCAAAAGCAATCACGAATGTAATAATCGCCAGAATCCTCGTTTTGATATCAGGTTTGATTTTGTAATACCGATACCACGCATAGAATACTATGAAAGACACTGCCGCGTGAAGGCTTGGCAAGCAATTGAAGGACACATCAGTTCGATAGTAATCATACATCGTATCGGCCCAGAAGTTTCCTACGATTGGATCGGCTAAAAGTTCTTGCCTCCACCAGTATGTTGATACCGGGAAGAAAATATATACTATCACCGCAATCAAATTAATAAGAACCAAGGACCAGCCTAGCGCGTATCCTTTTTCGGAAGTTCCAAATCCAAAAAACAGCATGGAAACGATTACCATGGAATAAAACAAATACACGTAAAAGATTGCCATTTCAGGAACAAACGGGATGTAATTATCCCCAAGAAAATCCAAACGAAATCCCGTTTCTTCCGCGTATAAAGTTCCTGTCCAATCGTATACAACTCTATTAAGAATTAAGAAGAAAAGAATAAGCATTACGATTAAATTTAAGATACCAAAAGAGATTTGCCTACTCCATTTCGTTGTCTTTCCCTTGAAAAATGCTTTTTCCACTGCTTTTTGAAATTTATCAGTAATTTTGAAATTGATTTTCATATTAACTCACAGTTTTAATAATTAAATTTTATAAATAATAGTTGTGCAATAAATAACAAATAAAAAAAAAAGATTCAAACCTTTAAGACAATGAGCTTAATTCTTACGTTACAAATCGTTTGCATGACGCTATATGTTTTATTCTTTTCATTAAATTTCATATTTTGGGCTTTCTTTTTCATTCTCAAACGAAAAAAATCTGAGGAAGCCTCGGGTACATTCTTTTCCCTTATCTCCTTTTTCTTCTTGTTCACGGCTATTGCTTACTTGTTCAGGTTTTGGTTCATGTTTTTCATACCCACTAATTTTTACGACGAAATAATATATCGCAACCTACAAATTACCCGGGAGTTATCAAAATATCACGCTTCCTTAACCTATTTAGGATATGCATTTTTAAGCGCTGCATGTGAATACTCGATATATAAAAAAAAAACGCGTTATGTATTTTCAATTTTAATAGCAATAAGTTCTTTGATACTAATAATATTACCATATGAGCTCTCACTTCTGTTTCAAATTGTTCCAATTGTAATTTGTTCAGCAACAATTTATCTCCTCATTATCACATATCTTTATCTTGCATTTAAACATGCGGGTCACTTTCGAAGGAGAGCATTGATTATAGCGGCGGGTTTATTCATATTTTTAATTGGTCAACTTTTTAATAATTATGGATTTTTGCAATTATTTCCTCCTGAGTTCCAATATGTTCGTTATACAGTAATATCCCCTTCCATGCAGATTGTTGGTATACTATTATTGTATTATGGCTATAGAGAAACCGATTAGCTTTAAATGAACTCAATTAGTATTCAATACACTTCAAGGTCTTTTCCTGACACAACCTTTCCATTATATAATTCTTTGATTTCTTCAAGGATTATCTCATCATTTAAATGCCAGAAAAGTTGATGATATAGAATTAATATTCCAGGTTTGGCAGCTGAGGCAATTTTTGCAAGTTCTAAAGAAGAGGTATGTACGGTTGAGTGATATTTCTGCCAGTTAGGTGGTAATCTTTCTAAAACTGTTTTGGAATATACTTCATGGACAAGAACGTCACATCCCTTATAAAAATCGGCTAGTTCGTCTATAGCAGCAGTATCACCTGAAATCACGATTGTTCGATCTTCTGATATAAACTTATAAGCAAATGAAGTTAAATTCCCATGTTTGACTGGAAATGCTTCGATGGATACATTCGAATCTTCATAAACGATTCCAGGTGCAATTTCGTGGACAATTACTTGGTGTCCCTTATCATTAGCAGGTTCTAATCCATTAATTCTCTCGTCAATGTCGAGGGTATAAGCCGAAAAAATATGGTCTGTCATTGCTTGCGTCCCTTTCGGACCGAAAACCTCTAAAGGTTTTTTTCTTCCTGCAATCCATGGTGTAAAGATGAGATCTGGATATCCAATAGTGTGATCTGAATGAAGGTGCGTTATAAAAACTCGATTTAAAAAAGGAGGTTGAAGGGGCTTGATACCTAATTGGGATACAGCCGCTGCTGCTTGACGAACGATTCCTACGCCACAATCAACTAAATAAGCGTTTTTTTTGACAATTACAGCAACGGAAGGACCTGAACGTGAAGGATCTGGGATCGGCGTTCCTGTCCCTAAGAGAACTAATTCCATTTTATCATAATTTGATATTGATATGAATAATTATATTGGTTTTAAAATAAAATTTTTTATACATATTCGATTGTTGCTGGTGGTTTGGGCGTGATGTCCACATAGACATTCTTAGTTTCAGGGATCTGGAGGATTTTGTCTTTCAATTCAGTGATTAATTCGATTGGTAAGTTGGTTACCGTTGCGGTTCTTGCATCTACGCTATTGATACTTCGTATTATGACATCGAATTTTCCTTCTGAACTCCCATATAACTCGTAAAATACACGCGCGTATCCGGTAATTTGGGAAGCTTTTTGAACTAGTTTTTCGAAATCCCATGCCCCTTTTTCTACTAACGGAGCATCGTATGTCCTTTTTCCATCTTTCAACCCGGTCACTTTTCTCGAAAGAACATCAATACTCACGGCAGCGAATACTTGGAATGGTTCTTGTTCTCCATTATCGTTTATTATCATTGGTTTTCCATACTTTTCCACATAGAAATCCTCAACGCGAGATTCAACTATATCATGAACCTTTTTCTCGAAGGATAGATTCTCCATTGAAACGGGACCAATAATTCTAGCCGACAATGCCGGTCCGGGAAACGCTTTCCTATACACAAGTTCAGGTGGCATTTTTAAATAATCAAGAACTGCTCTAACTTCAGGTTTCGTCAGACTGGCTACAGGCTGTATGGTCGCCTCAACGTCGTATTCTATGTCAAGATTATGCTGACTTTTAACGAATCCCGCTTTATTCTTTTCTAATAAAGCACCTTCCTCTTCAAGTGACATTGTCTCTTTTAAATCAGTAATCTTACAACCAAAACTCTCTTCAATATCTGGCAAGATCGTTCCGTCTGCCAATAGATCGCAATTTTCTTCCTTGATTACTCTACTAATCGTGTTTGAATACGCATCCTTGAATAACTTTCTCTTCTTTTCTGCATCTTCCTCTCCAATAACTTTTGGCAAGAAGTCATCTCGAATGTCGAGAACAACAACATCTGGGAAGAATTTTTTAATGTATTCCCGTTCCTCTACTCCCCTGATTATCCTCATGAGCCCATGATCAATAAATACTGGTATTGTATCGATTCTCGCCTCTTTTAATGTTAAATACGTTGCAGAACTGTCAATTCCCCCAGAAAGAGCACAGAAGACTTTTTTATCCTTAGCGTGTCTATTTAAAAACTCAACCGCTGCTTTGACAAATTTCTTTGGCTTACGCGGAGGATCAATTAGTCTATGATTTAACATGGAAAAGATTAATTTACTTCTAAAGATAAATATAGTTATTAAGCAGTTATGAATGATCTATAAAAGGACCTTAAGTCCCTAGCTACTATTGCCCCTTACACATTTAAATACCATTTCCCCATAATATATCTTGAGGTCATGAAACATGGAAAACACGGAAAATGAAAACAATGAATTAATGATAAGTCAAAGATCGCTTCTAAAAAAAATATGGAAAATTAATAGATTATTTAACATTTATTTCCAATCGCTAACATTTTTTCTCCTCTATTCACTTTTTTATAGTGGTTACTTGCTTTATTTATTCATAACGGGGCAAATTACTCCCACGCTTTCTCAGAGATATGGAGTGTTTGGAGTAGTTATCAATACTATTCAAGTTGTCGTGCTTTTTATAATGTTTATCTATTTTATATATCAAAATTTCGTCTATTACTCATTTATGCGTAGAGGAAAGCGTGCTATTAGAAAAATAAAAGAAACATATTCTAACATTTACAGTTTTGAATATAGATTGCATCAAGGGATTGTTTCGTATGTAAATAATATCACCAATTTTTTTAAACCGTATTCAAAAGAAAAAAAGAACCTAAGCGATACTGTGACTCTTTTTTTATATATGAATTTTATCTTTAGTCTGTACATAATTATTCTCATGGTAAGCCTTGCTGGAATTGGTGAGACTACATTGGTAGATTCTCCATTCATGATATTTATTTTCTTAACTACAGTAGCTAGTTGGCTTGTTGGCTTTATAACATCTTTTAAGATTCGAAAGAATATTTTAAAATGGGAAAAAATAATTCCTAAATTAAAAATATGGGCTCAAGAATTAGAAGATTTACCTTCAAACACTTCAAGTAAATCAGAAATTCTCGAAGATGAGCAGAATAAATAAACCATATTTAACAATTGGTGATCCTTAATTGAGTTCAAGACGGAATAAATTTGAAATCTGGTCTGAAGTAATGGAGTCGTGTCTGAGGACTCCACGAACTCAAACTTGGCTATTACGAGAAATTAGGTTAAAAACGCAAGCTGTTAAAGAGACATTACAGTTTCTTCTTACTCGACATTTAATTGAAGAAGTGAATGATGCTGATGGAATTAGATATCAGACAACGAAAAAAGGAGAAGAGGCACTAATTAAATACTATAATCTAATCAATGACTTTTTTGAACTGGATTAGATTTAATTTCTCTATTTTGAGAATTTATGCTTTTATATACTCGTTATTTTAAAATTGATAATTAATTTTCACTATAACTAAAAATGAAAAAACTAATACCTCATAAATTCACTATATCATTTTATATAGGAGTTAAAGAGATTATTTATTACACATTGATGGCGAAAAATAATAGTGCGGAAAATATTGTTCTTGATTTGGTAGTGATACCCTTCGACCAGATAAAGAATCATGTTATTCTCGACATTTTCTTGCTGCTTTCAAGCGCTCGCAAGCGCCGAAAACTTGACCAAAGTTGCAAAATCCGTGTAGGGTTCCCAAGCACTCAATTTCTGATCTTAGATGGCTTTTTTTGTTTACTTTCTTGACGATTTTTTTTTTTTGTTATTTTACTAGGTATGGAATATTCCAAAACTGTTTCTTTTGAGAGTTCCTTCTCGAACTTTAGAGAGTTTTTGAAGTTCTCCCCGCCGAGTAATGCGCCGTCTTGAGAAAACAAATAAAGCCGCATGTGTTCACCGTAATCGGCAACCACGACAAAACGAGCGTCTTGCACCTGCCTGACTTGCAAGTCTGGCAACATCCCGCGCTTTAAAACGCTCTTGCTCTTTACTCTTAGCACTTCTAACGATAAAGGCTTTTTCTCGGCGTATTCTTTCTTT
>Ga0180437_10004300_pt1 | contig 20372 bp, 18 predicted proteins | sample SS_ome_4_FD_132410 | JGI IMG/M metagenome (GOLD analysis project Ga0180437, IMG submission 132410) | Hypersaline lake sediment archaeal communities from the Salton Sea, California, USA - SS_3_D_1 metaG | ecosystem: Environmental > Aquatic > Non-marine Saline and Alkaline > Hypersaline >... | reverse complement strand
GGTCCAGGATACCCTGCGACAATCGTGCCGGGAAGACGATCGAAATCGCGAAGGAATTCGAGAAGTACGTGAACGAGGAGGATCTCGGGGATTAGGTGAAGCGCATGGACGGATACGATGATTTGTTCGGGCTGAAGGATTCGTATTTCGACGGCTACGAATACAAGGGGTACAACGTAAGAACGAACCTTGTTATCGAAGGCCAGTACGAATACAAACCGCTTACTCTTTCGACGCCCGTCGAGGTATACAGGGCATTCAGAAAGCTCGAGAGCAGCGACAAGGAGAAATTCTACTCCGTCCTCCTGGATGCAAAAAACAAGGTGATAGGCGTCGAAATGGTGAGCCAGGGATCTCTTGATTCCTCACCGGTCCATCCCAGGGAAGCCTACAAATCCGCCCTTCTTTCTTCAGCCGCCTCTGTCATATTCGTCCACTGCCATCCTTCCGGAGATCCGGAACCTTCTGGTTCCGACAGAATGCTCACGACTCAACTGGAAGAAGTGGGAAACCTGCTCGGAATCGAGGTCCTCGATCACGTGATAATCGGAAGGGACGAATTCTACAGTTTCGCCGACAAGGGCGAGCTGTTCGCCAAGATCAGGGAAAAAGCTAAGGAGGAGGAAAACCGGTGATACGATGCGGGAAAATCGAAGGGAGCTGTCCGTACCGGAAACCATGAAGAGGTATCCGAGGATCACGGCGCACATCATAGCGGAATCCCTGGGGTATGCCACTCCCTCCCGCGCGGCCGGGATTCTCAAGGACGCCAGGGAAGGAAGGGAAAACCACTGCGAATGGATTTACTCCTGCTACGGGAGCGATCCCCTTCCCGCGGTCCGGAACGCGATAAGAAACAGGCATTATCACGAAGGATACATGGCCGAATACAAACTGGCGCTCGCCCTCGTCAGGAAGGCGATAGAGACCGGGGAAGAGCCGCTTCTGGGGAGCTGGTTTTGAGGTGTTTGAGATTCGGGAAACACCAAATACGTCCTAAAGTTGAAAGAGGTGATGCGTTTGGCGAGATTCGAGTCTGACGGGAAAGATCTCTACATAGACGGGAAGAAGGTCCTACGCGGCTGGGAATCCTTTAGCGGCTGGTACTGGTTCGCCATCGAGAAGGACAGGGAGCAAATGAGCGATTTCGGGGACGGAAGGCCCGTTCCGGACACCATCTGGTTCGGCTACGTCCAGGGCCTTGAGGAGGAATGGGGATATTTTTCCCAGGCTGAGATCGAGCGACTGAGGCCCAAAACATGGGAGATCCCGAAGAAGAATTTGCCTTATTCGGGGAGGAGATATTAAGTGTCAAAATGAAATATCAAACTTCCATAAAAAGCGAATTGATAAAATTCTCAAAGTTCAAGCATTTCTGCCATTATTTTTTCAATATTGAAGTTGTCACAATCTTTATTTTGTTTAACTGATTTTCCAATCAATCTTATTTTTTCAATATCGGGAAAAGGAAAACTCATAATCTCAGCCGCGTTTACTTGAGTACTTCCATTTATGATCTTGAAATACCTATCATAAATTTTTGAATTTAGAATTGCTGATAATCCATATGCTTCTTCTTCTGATAAACTTCCTCTCGGTTTGTAAATATAGTTAACATGATTTTCAATCCCAATAAAATCTGAATTAATCCATTTCTTTAATAAAACTCCTGCATCAATTCTTTTCCTTCCTTCCTTTGCACTGAAGCGTTTTATTAGTACATAATTCTCATTTGGGACCAAAATCTTTTTGGTTAAATTGTTACTTTTTATTGCTATGGGTTTTTTGATTCCAACGAGCGGCCAAATTACCCTTCCTTCTTTAATGTTTTGCATCCATACAAGGGGAACAAATTTCTTTTTTTCTTCTAAATCATCAATAAGGGAGTCAGAAGCCCGAAAAGGAACTACGGGCCCAGTTGAAACTTTAAAACCAAATGAAGATAGTTTATTTCCTTGACCATCCACTTTATCCGCTAATAATTCATCCTCCTCTAACATCGGAATTCGCATAATGAAATCACTATCTGTTTTTATTATGCTTTTGGAATACTCAGTTCTTCTTTTAATAATTTTTTTTGCACTTAAATTATCCCCTTCCGAATTACTTATTGTAATATACTTCGGATCTTCTTCTCTTTTAATAGCAGACAATATGACCATTTCTTGTAGGACATTGTGCTTTCTAAATACATCTTTCCTTGATCCAAAGACGTGTATCTTTGTCGGCTTCATATAATTAAAAAACCAGACTCTGAAATTTTTAAAATAAGGTCCAGAACAGTAACTTCTTGGCGTGATTACGACGAGCTCCCCCTCCTTCTTCAATAGTTTTGCCGAAAGTGTCATAAAAAGCATGTAAATATTAGGCTGTCCCTTTAGAATAACTCCTAAATCTTTAGCTGATGGCGAATTTTTTCTTATTTTATAATATGGAGGATTTGAAATGACATAATCATAAAGATTCTCTTCTTTTATTTCTTCGGAATCTTTTTTAAAAAGCCCGGAATTCCTTATAATAAAATCTTCACTCAAAATCCTATATGAGAATTCAAACCCGCTATCTTTCATTCTATTTTTACAGATTCTCATGTTTTTCTTTAAATAAGGCAGAATCTTTGCATCGTTTTCATAGATATCAAACGAAACTATGGGCCTTCTACCTTTTGAAATGAGAATATCGCATAATGTGCTTTCAAAAATCCCAATACCAGCCCCAGGATCTAATATTTTAATTTTTTCTTTATTGTGGAGGTTATCATACTGCCTTACCATGAATTCGCTAATAGATTTCGGTGTAAAAAATTGACCTTTGCTTTTTCTATCTTCAGAAGTAGTTTTTTCTATAAACTCATTTGTTAAAATTTCTGTGTAATCAGCCAATTTTTTAGGTTCTATGTTTATATTTCGGCCCATAAATTAAACCTCACATTCTGCTCTCATAAAATTTTCAAGCAATGTTGATGATTGGCTATTAATATGATTTATACATTTCTCAAAATAGTCTTTTTGAAAAAAGTCCTGACTTTTTCTTACCAGGCTTTCCCATTCAGGTTTTTTTCTTAGTTCTTCTGATTCTTTTTGAAAAAAATTAACTAATACAAATTCACATAGCAAAATTATATCCATCGGCGGAAAAGGAAATCTTGGAACTTTGATTTGTTTAGGATACCAACAGTTTTCATCATCCTCTGGGATTCCTCCTATATGCAGATGATAAAGTGGTTCTGCACTTTCTGTCTTTGCATCTCTTAGATCAAAATGAAAACGCAGTATGACTCTTTTCCATCCTAAACCTTCTAATTTGCTTTTAAGTTCAACAGCATCTATTCCTTCTCTATAAATGGCATTTTCATCCCAGCACCAGATCCTTAATAGAACATTATATTTTTTTATATCATCTCCTATCCCTTCCATTTCACAGGAGATGTCTATCGACAATCTACAATCATCGACATAATTTTTAATAAATTTCAGAGGATGTTTTATAGGGATTGAAAATTGCCATTCTACAGGTCTTCTTTTTCTTCTTTTTTGAAGAAACCCTTTCAGCGACTTTGCCCTTTCAAATAATATTCCTTTAGAATCTGCATCTAAGTACTTCCCGATATATCGTTCCTGAGCAAGGATTGCTAGGTTTCTAGGGTAATCTTCAATCCCCAATATTATCTCCTCCTCTTTTTTTGCATCTTACGAATTTCTGGCAACATCTCCCTTCCGAGAGGATCAAATAAGTCATCATTTACATCATTTGATATCCTTATCGCTTCAAATGACACTCTAGCTTCATCCATAACAGAAGGGCGTGAATCTGGTTTGTAAGAAAGTGAATATTTAATCATTACAGGCTTTTTAAGGATATAACAAACCCAATCTGCAGGTGATTCCCCGCTATAAATACATTTTGATCTTTCGACTTGTTTTTTCTCCGTTCTTTGCCAATAAATTGGAAAACCCTCTCTTACTACAAGAGATGTCTCAGATTTTTTCATTTTAGCATTAGCTATTTCTATAAGCTTCGATTTCCACCAAAGCCCTTCAGGGGGTGAAAATATACCCGAATATTTTGCTCTTTTAAAAAATTCTTGAATGTCTTCTTTTAGAAACACATCCTCAGAAACACCTAATAAAGTTGCTGCATGAACAGAATCATACAAAATTCCTGGGTAGTACAATAATGTATCGCGTATCCATTTCGCTGCCTTTGATACTGACCATTTTGAATCTTGTCCAGAATAAAAAGGGGGGTCAGCCAATATAAGATTATCGTACTCACTTTCAGGAGCACCAATTACTTTTAATAGATTTTCCCAATTTTTTGCTTTTATATTTCGAAGTTTCTTGAAACCCTCTGCTAATTCGTATAAAGAATCTATCAAGGATGAATTTGGTTTAAATACTTCATTTTTATAGATAATATCATCGAGACTTGACAACGTTTGCTTAATATCTAAATAATCATTCATCTTGAAAACGCTTTTTCTAGTGAAAAGTACAATCGGCACATCAGGAAATTTTTGCCTAAGCTCGGCTGAAAGCGTAACGCCAGAAATGCCTATTACATCTCCGTTTGAATCGGGTTTTATTAACTCAAAATCAACAAATATGAGTCCTGGGCTAACCTGTATTAAAGCTTCATAATCGCCTTTATTTTTAGGAGTATTTTTCGCAATTAATTTAAATCTGTCAGCAGTCCTCGGATCATCCCTAAATTTTATTTCATACTTTGTCAACTCCCTTTGATCATCATCTATGTAAAGTATTTTAACAACCATTTTATCCCTCCAAAGGTAGGCTTACCTCTATACACGTTTTCCAATTCTTAGGTGCGCTCACAAACTTCACTTCCCCTCCGTAAGATCTTACAAAATCCCGTACTATTTTAAGTCCCAAGCCCGTTCCGATGCCAAATCTCAGATCAGGTTCACTATAACTCTCAAAAGGTTCAAATACCTGTTCCCAGAGATCCTTTTCAAGTCCTTTTCCTGAATCCAAAACTTGAATATGCAAATTCCCATCTCTTTCAAATCCTTTCACCTCTATTCTTCTATCTTTTTCTCCCTTTACCGCTTTAAATGCATTCGACATTAAATTATGTAAGATCGAAACTAGCTCAGAACGATACATTTTAGGAGTTCTCAAATAGTCTGGAACAGAGTTCCTGGGCTCCACTCCACTCTCCCTGAAATACCAATGAAACGGACGAAAAACACTCTCTACTATTGGGAAAAGAACCCATTCTTTTTTTTCTAATCTACTTTCTCTTCCGACAGTTATTCCTAAAAATTCCCCGAGCTCCTTAATCATCTCTGTACGATTGCTGAATGACTGAAGAATTTCAGTATAATTACTTTGTTTTTCAGCAGGCAACTGATTCAACAGCATCGAAAAACTTGAAATCATCTCTTCCATATCTTCAATCAACGCTTGCAGTTCGTGTTCGAAAATAAGGACAAGCGTTCCTGTTGAGGCGAGAACTCTCAGACGGGAATATTCCTCCTCGTATTTCTGCCTTTCTTTCTTTAGCTCATCGCTCTTCAATTCGAGTAATTTTTCTTCAGCCCTTTCCCTCTCTTCTATGCCTTTTCTTCTTGTTTTTTCAGCCTTTATTCTTTCCTCTTCTGCTCTTTTTTTTGCCTCTTTTTCTTCTTCTCGTTTTTTTTCTTCTTTTAATCTTGCTTCTTCCTCAGCTTTTATTCTTTCTTCTTCTTTTCGTATAGCCTGTTCTGCTTTTTCCTTTTCTCTTTCTTCTTTGGTTTTTCTTGCCTCTTCTTCAGCTTTTCTGCGTTCCTTTTCTGCTTTTCTTCTTTCTGCCTCTGCCTTTTTTCTTTCTGCCTCTGCTTTTTCCCTTTCCTCTTCGGCTCTTTTAGCTCTTTCCTCGGCAACTTTTCTTGCTTCTTCTGCCTTTAGAGCTCTCTCCTCAGCCCTCTTTTTAGCTTCTTCAATTCTTTTTTGTGCTTCTTCTTCTGCTTTTTTTCTAGCTTCCTCTTCTAATTTTTTCCTTTCCTTTTCTTCCTTTCTTTCTCTGTCTATCTCATTTGCATATAAGACGGTCGCGAAATCAATCCCAAGTCGAACAAATTTTCTTAATTCCTCAAAGGATTCGTTGTCTTTAAGCCTTTCCCGGTTAGCTGTGATTTCCATTCCAGGATTGTCACCTGTTGTAAATACAACATGGCCAAATAAGTGATGATTTCGGAATAATCTTAGACCTGGTCTCTTATCTTCAGAAAATCCGCTTACTTCCTCATCTACACCGATTAATGACCTTGCCCGATCATAATCCAACCTTAACCAATCATCTCCCTTTCCGCCGTAACCAAACACTCTGAATTTATCAGCATAGACTTTTACGCCACCTCTTTCTCCTCCAATTTTTCTTGCTTTGCCAACTGCCCATTCTGACTTTTTAAACAAGTCTGGTCGGTAACTAAATACATATACTTCTAAATCCGTATTTTTTAGGTGTTTGAATCTTTCCTGTCGTTTAAAAATCTTTCCCTGTTTATTAATTATTTTGTTGATAACTGCAATTTCATAACTTGTCTCTCCTTTTTCGTTTACATGGCCTACCAGCTTCGTCCAGGCATTTTTAAAGAACTCCTCATCAAGTGGCTTGTCTTTCGCCGGAAATTCTGGACATTCAAACCTAATATGAAATCCTGGATCGTATTCTCTTTCTATTTTTTTTGTTTTTATCTCAGCTTTAAAAGTTATTGGAGAAATCAAATCTGACAGTTCATTTCTAAGCTCTCTAACATTAAGCTCTGTCCAACCTTCATTTGTATCTTCTAATATCAGTACAGTGCCAGTAGGAGCATCTTTATCCACTTCTTTTGAAGAATATTCGACAGGAATTTCATCTACATCTGAGCCGGGAGTGAAAGTGGACCAGTTAAAAATGGCTTCGAGTTCTTCTTTTTTATTGTTATCGGCAGAAATTGATTTTAATATAAGCCTTTTTGAAAGTCTTCTGCAGGCAAACCTTCCAATCCCCTTTTTCCCTGCCTTTTTTCTTTTATATAATTGAGAAAATGGATTCTGTTCTTTATCAATCGTTGCTATCCGCATCCATGTTTTTCTAAATCTAGATAATGACATTCCCCTTCCATTATCTTCAACAATTATTGTCCCTCCGGGTTTTTTTACGTTTATCATTCGGACTACTGTTTCAGTCGCATCAGCATCATATGAATTTTTTACTAGCTCTGATAAAGCGATTGCTCTGTTTGTAACAAGATTTTCGCCCAATTCAAAAAGCAACCTTGAATCTATATCAAAGAATAGATTCCCTTTCTTACTCATTTTAAACACCACATTATTATCGAGACATTTTAGCCTATTCATTAATTATTTTATTGTATTTAAAATCAATATCCTAATTAAATAACGCTTTTTCAGACTAATTCTACTCACTCCCCAAAACCAGCGGCAACCCTCGTTTCTTCCACAACCTTAGGCGTTCTTCGTGCGAAATTTTCTTCTTGTATTTCCCGTCGTAGTAGGCCTGGATATCTTTCTTCTTTGCTCCGCAACCCGGGCAATTCTCTAAAATCTCATAATGATCAGGAACGACATGCCTCGTTACCTTCGCTCCGGCCGAGATCCGGGAAGTCTTTGCCTGCATATATCCTTCTTTGTGGAATGTCTTTACTTTTCCCTTATTACAAAAAGGACATTCAAGTTCTATTTCTCCTTTACGCGCAAGACCTGTCATATTTCTCATTAAGCTCTATAGACTATTCTATTTAGACTCCTCTATTATCTTTTTGTATATGATTTCAAACATCCTCGCCACCAGGGCTTCTTTGATTAATTTGTTGTCATTGACCTTCTTATAGAAGTCAAAATGTTCATCAATCATCTCCTGAAGTTTCTCATCGAAGAGGTGATCGAAGGTCAGGCGTATTTTCTGCTTGCTGTTGACCTTTGCACTCGCCACAAGACTCGGATTCGACTCGATCTTGGCCTGCAACCTTTGTACGATGACCTTGTCGGATTCGTTGAATTCTGTTCCGAATTTCTCGTTTATCGATTCGATTATCTTGGACAGGACCTCCTTGTCCTTTACCGGCAGCAAGGGGCCTTCGAAACTTCCCGGAGCGAGAGGTTCCTCCTTCCCTTCCAGTTTGATTTCACCCTCAGACATCATTTGAATCCTATACGAATTCATGTCCACTTGATCCATTATTTCTACGGGAAGTCTCTCTTCGATCACGGGAAGTTTTTTAATGAGCATCTTGCCGAACACGTAAAGCTTTTCAAGGTTGACGTCCTTGAATGGAATTACCTGTGACAGGAATGCATAAAGCCTTGTGAAAGTCTTCAGGGTCTTCTTGAATTCCTCCTGCTTTTCCTGCGTCAGTTCGGAAAAACGCCTTGCCACGACTTCAAGAATCGGATGTAGCTTGTCCTGCTTGACTTTCTTGTCGAAGAACAATACCGCAAACTCGTCCACGTCTTCTTTGGAGAAAACATAAGAATCTAGCAACTTGTGCTGTATATCGTAAAGCTTGTTGGGATCGGTCCCGTGGCTCAAGCTGGTCGTCCCGTAATAAGGCAGGAATGCCGATTCGATTTCTTCGGGATCGTTGGCAAAATCCAGTATGACCGGATCTTCCTTGTTGGGGAATTCTCTGTTCGTCCTGCTCAGCGTCTGGACGGCCGCGACGCCAGAGAGCTTTTTGTCCACGTACATGGCGTATAAAAGAGGCTGGTCGAATCCTGTCTGGAATTTGTTCGCAACGATCAAGATCTTGTTTTCTGCCCGCTTGAATTCGTCCGCCGTCTGTTTCTCCCCTATGTGCCTTTCGTGCGATCGGGAATTCATGCTGACCTCTGTGAATTCCTGCCCGTCCGCTGGGTCTTTGACCGTTCCCGAGAACGCGACCAGAGTCTTGAAGTTCAATCCATGTTTCTTTATGTATTTATCGCAGGCCAGCTTGAATCTGACTGCATGCAGCCTCGACTTCGTGACGATCATTGCCTTGGCCTGGCCTTTGCCCGACTTGTCCGGAATTCTGTTTTTTATCTTATCGTTGAAATGCTCAAGAATTATCCCGACTTTTTTGTCAATCGAATGTTCGTGAAGATCGACGAACGCACGTAAGAGCGCCGTTGCCTTGTTTTTGTCATATTTGGGATCGTCCTCGATTTTCTTCAGAAGGTTGAAGTAAGTTTTGTAAGTGGTGTAGTTCATAAGAACGTCAAGGATGAAGCGCTCCTCGATCGCCTGCTTCATGGTGTAAACGTGGAACGCCATGAACGATCCGTTCGGCAATCTTTTCCCGAAAAGCTCAAAAGTCTTGTTCTTCGGGGTGGCTGTGAAAGCAAAGTAGCTGACGTTCTTGAGTCTTCCACGAGCTTCCATCTCCTTGACTATCTGGTCCTCCCAGGTTTCTTCTTCGACGTCCTTTTCTTCCGCTTCCTCCAATCCGGATACGGTAAGCACCATTTTAAGGCTCTTGCTCGTTTCCCCGGACTGAGAAGAATGGGCTTCGTCGACGATGACCGCGAACCTCTTTCCGGGAAGTTCCCTGATGTCATCGACGATGAAAGGGAATTTCTGAAGAGTGGTGATAATGATCTTCTTGCCTTTTTGCAGGGCCTCTCTCAATTGTTTCGAGCTGACGTCAATCCTCTGAACCACTCCGCTTTTTTGCTCGAACTGCGCAACGGTCCTCTGTAATTGCCTGTCCAGTACCCTTCTGTCGGAGACGATGATGATGGAATCGAATATCTTCTTGTCATCGTCGTCGTGGAGACTGGCGAGCTGATGGCTGAGCCATGCGATCGTATTGCTCTTCCCGCTACCGGCGCTGTGCTGAATGAGATAATTCTTGCCGGGTCCCTTCCGCTTGGCGATCTCAACGAGCTTCCTAACGGCATCCATCTGATGGTAGCGCGGAAAAATGAGCTTCTGTTCGCCCGTCAGCTTTCCCTTGTCGTCTAGAACATCCTCCACGTGCAAAAAGTCCCTAATCAGATCGGATACCATTTCTTTTATCAGGATCTCTTTCCAGAGATATTCGGTCTTGAATCCCGACGTTTCCGGATTCCCGGCTCCGCCATTCACTCCTTTGTTGAACGGAAGGAACGACGTTTTTCCGTCCTGCAATTTCGTGGTCATATAGACGAGATCCTCATCGACCGCGAAATAAACGAGGTTTCTCTTGAATTTGAAAAACGGCTCCCTGGAGTCCCTGTCGTATTTGTACTGCTTAATCGCATCCGCAACGTTCTGCCCCGCGAGTTTGTCCTTCAATTCCATGACAACGACCGGAAGGCCATTGATGAAAAGCACGATATCTACGGACTTGTTATTTTTCTCGCTGTAATAGAGCTGTCTCGTGATACTGAAGATATTGGCCTCGAATTTTTTCCGTAACTGCTCATTCAGCTTCGAACTCGGCTTCGGATAAAACAAATCGAAATATGCTCCGTAATCCCTGATTCCTTTTCTCAAGACATCAAGCGTTCCCCTCCTGCTTATCTCGTCGGCAAGCCTCAGGAGGAATTTGTGTTTCAGGTTTTCGCCATGCTGCTGCTTCAGCTTCTTCCACTCTTCCGGTTGCGTTGCGTATATGAAAGCAAGCACCATCTCCGGGTCCAGACATAGTTTCTTGTCATACGCCGTATTCGGACGTTTGATATATTCGTTTTTCTCTGAAAACCATTCCTCGATCTGCGCTTCGAACGCTCTTTCCGAGGTCTTTTGTCCATGGACCATTTAATTTACCCCCCTGACGTCTATTTTTCCGGTGACCGCTTGGGTAATTAAAGATATCTTATATTCATTTAAAAATTCGATTTGTTTTTTTATTTTTGCAATAAGCGTGTCAAGTTTCCGAGTCTCTTTATCTAAGTATGATACGATTTCTGTCTGCTCTTCTTGTATGGGTAGTGGCATAACTAGATTCGCATATCTTTCAGCTCCAATATTTTCAATTGTGCTCTTAATAAAAATGTAGCTTAGCCAAGAGTCATATGAAGAGCTTAAAGTATAATAGTAGAAATAGCGGGAGTTTTTGTTTTTAAGGATCGACGCTCTAATCATGTATCCAGCAAAACATGCTTTTTCCAAACCATCATAATAAAAGGTTTTTCCTACCGTTGCACCACTCCTTGCAAATAAAATATCCCCAGTTTCTAACATATAGTCTTTTGCTACCTCGACTGGCAGGCTTTTCTGATCATCATCACGAAGGTTCCCATCTTTATCTATATCCGTAATCCTTATGTATTTGGGCAATTCCGGACTATACTCTTCTCCTGACTCATTCGCTCCATATTGAAGCTTTTTTTGCACTAGAAATTTTAGTCTTTTCACTTCCCAATGTTCCGGCATCTCTCCTATCCATTCCACGCCAGAATCTTTCATTCTTGCATCTGGATTCAAGCCTTTTGTGACTGCATGCGTTATGAGGGCGGTACGTTTTTCTTTAAGAAACGATGTAAATTGGAAATATTTATCTTTTAAATTTTCTATTCTCGAAATACTTTTTCCGAGGAAATCGACAATAGATTTTTGCTCATCAATAGAAGGCAGGCTCACTAAAAAATTTTCAATAAATTCAGTAGGAACCCTCTGCTGACCCGCAACGCCTTTCATAAATCTTTTTCCTGTACTTCTGAAAAGATGACTGGTAGTCAAGTAATAAATGAATTTTGGGATTGCCTTTTTATGATGTGGTCGAAGAACGTGAAATTCTGTAGAACCAAAACCCATTCCATTCTCCAGCCCCTCCAAAAAAGCACCCTTTCCATTCTCGAAGCATGGAGTGATTTTAGCAACGATTACATCTCCATCGCAAAAAAAGGTATATCCATTCGATACTTCTTCAAAAGGTTTGTTTAAATCTTGTTCAAACGAACCAGATTCCGACACTTTTTCCATTGGAAGAAAAGTAACCGTTAAATCTGGAGCAACTGAGATCGAATTTTTCGAAGGATTTATTTTACATATATATTTCATCCTTTCTTCACCCCACTCTTCTGGTATCTTGTCGAGCCATTTCGAATGAGATTCCTTCAGTATTCGATATTTTTCAAATTTCATTTTGTATCATCCTCCAGGAGCTTAAGTATTTCCTTCTGCAACTCGCTAATATCTTCATCAATTTCATCTAGTTTACGTGGCGGTTTGTATTTGTAGAAATATTTATTGAAGTTTATTTCATAACCGACCTTCCCGATTTTCCCGTCTTTTTCATCCCGCATTTTTTCATTAATCCACGCATCCGGAACGTGGGGCAGGACTTCTCTTTTAAAGTAAGCGAAAATATCCTCTTCGAAAGGGATATGCTCGTAATCGCGCAATTCAGGATCTTCTTGTGGCTCTCCTTTGTTGTTCGTTACGACGTCTGCCATTTCATCTCTTTCAGACAAGGCCATGAAGACTGCTTTCTTGACGGGAGCATCGAGCTTGATTCCGGCTCGCCTGAACGTAAATTCCACGGCCTTTTCGAACTCGTCGGCATTCTTGTATAGCTGGTCGTCAATCTGGGAAAGTGCATCTTTGATTCGCTGTTGGAGCGATTTCCCCTCGTTCTCTTCAATGAGCTTGGCTTGCTTATTTTTCACCTTTTTACTTTTTGCCAGGTTCGCAAATGCTTTCTGCTCGTCAATCCTTGCGATCCTTTCTCTGGATGCCTGAAAATTCAGTTTAAGCGGACGTTCGATTCTCACCTTTCTGTATGCGAATTCAGTGGCTTTCAAGATCCTCACTCTTCCGTGATTCTTGTTCTCGAAGTACATTCGGGTTATTTCTTTAATCTGATCATCGGATATTTCGTTTCTCTTGGCTCCGAGGCTTTTGCGCATTTTAACGAACAAATCCGTAGCGTTTATGAGCGTAATCGTGCCTTTGCGTGAACCTTGCTTTTTGTTGGTCAGTATCCAGACATAAGTAAAAATGCCCGTGTTGTAAAAGAGCTGGTCGGGCAAAGCCACTATCGCTTCAAGCATATCGTTTTCGATGATCCATCTTCTAATCTCGGATTCCCCGGAACCGGCATCCCCCGTGAAAAGGGGGCTTCCGTTGAAGACGATCGCAATCCGCGTTGCCTCTCCGTTATTGTGCATCTTGGAAATCATGTGTTGGAGGAAGAGCAATTGCCCATCATTGATGCGTGGCAATCCTGCTCCGAACCTCCCGCTAAAACCGCGTTCGTGTTCATCGACTATGCAAGCTTGATCCTGCTTCCATTCCTTGCCGAAAGGAGGATTAGAGAAGATGTAATCGAAGTTGTGATTTGGAAGGCCGTCCTTTGAGAAACTCGAGCCGTATTTTATGTTGTCCGCATTCTCGCCCTTTATGAGCATGTCAGATTTGCAAATCGCGAACGTTTCGTCGTTTATCTCCTGTCCGAAAAGCTCTACGATCGCATTCTTGTTGATATCCGAAACAATATGGTCTTTCGCAATCGTCAGCATTCCTCCCGTTCCGCATGCCGGATCATAGACGGTAACGATTTTCCCTTCTCTGCTCAGTTCTTCCTTGTCTTTCGACATCAGCAGGTTGACCATGAGGCGGATTATCTCACGTGGGGTGAAATGCTCGCCTGGATTCTCGTTGCTCAGTTCGTTCGATTTCCTTATGAGCTCTTCGAATACGTAGCCCATCTCGTGATTGCTAATCCTGTCTGGATGGAGGTCTATCTCAGCGTATTTCTGGATGAGCTGATATAGCAAGTCCTTTTCGTCAAGATCGATTATTTTGTCGCGCAGCTTGAATTTATCCACGATGTCCCGGATGTTTTGTGAAAAGCCGTTGATGTAATTGAACGTGTTCTGTTTTATGTCTTTGGGATCATCGAGTAGCTTATGAAAATCGAATTTGGAGGTGTTGTAGAAATTGTATCTTGATGCCTTTTTGAGAATCCCAGAAAGATCTTCCAATTTCGTTTTATACTGATTATGCTTTTCCAATACTTCTGTTTTTGTCGGCTCCAGTACGCAGTCCAGTCTTCGCAGCACTGTGAACGGCAGAATGATTTCCGCGTGCTTATGTCTTTTATACGCATCCCTGATAAGATCTCTAACCGACCAAATGAAATTGGCTGTCTCTCTGAAATTATTGGTCATTATCTAGCCTCAATTTATTTTTGCTTTATGTATTTTTAGCTTTTTCTGTGACTTCCAAGACTTTCCCTTATTAAAAACCCCTCTATTTTCATTATGTTCAATGATAATTCAGGTTGGTATTTATGTCAATTAAACAGGAGCAAATACCTCTAAGGTTCGCTTTCGCAAGGCCGGCAGGCCATGGAAAACCCGGCCTCCGCCCGCCTCAATTTTCTACTTTTTTGTTCGCATATCAACGGATATCTCATTCTTACAATTATTACAAAGATAAACATCCTTTAAAGGCTGAACTCCTTCCTCACTTGCTGTCCATCCACCTGAAGTTTGAGACAGAAGAGATAATCCTTCATTATCGCAAAACGGGCATAATTCCGGTTTTTCTTTTAGCAACAGGCCATCGCAATCTCTACATATTGAATTTAATTCTCTTGGTAGTGGTTTTATTGGGATCTCTTCTCCTGCCTCAATCTCCTGGGCATATCTCCATCTGGAGACTTCTTGTTTGCAGCGCGATGTTCCGTAATTTACACAATAATCCGATAAATAGTCATCCATTTTAACCTCCCCGTTCTAGATATTTTTAGACTATTTATTTTTTTTGAATTTGTCAAATCTATGGTATACTATTTTTGGCTCTCTTGGGCCGGCCGGAGAGAGTTCCCATCTTTGGTTCCCATCATCAACCCCCCTTCTATGATGATGCCATGCAAGCACTTTTTTAGGCACCTCCTTTTTTTCTTTAATCTTATGGTCCTGTGAACCACTCTTCTATCTGTGTCCTCAACCTCTCGGTTGAGTTCTCACACACCGTAATATTAGGTCTCGGTCCCTTAGCCTTTTGCCAAATGCAGCCTATCGACTCATTAGGGGGGTTAAAAGGCGACCGATTATTTTATTCTTTTATAAGGGATGTATTCCCGCCTTTCTTGTAATACCCTGTAGATGATCGTTAGTAACCGTTTTGCTGTTGCCATCTTTGCCGAATTAGCACTTTTCCTCCGCAATCGTCTCTGGTAAAACAGCTTTAAATCAAAATCAGATCGAACCGCCGGCCAAACCGCTTCCACTGCTGCCCATCTCAGCCACTTGTTTCCTTGTTTAATCATCCTTCCGTGATAGCTCCTTTCTCCAGAAGTATAGGTCGATGGAATCACTCCAGCATAAGAGTGAAGCTTCTCTGCCCTCTCAAACCTACCAACATCTCCTATCTCTGTGGCTACCAATACAGAAAAAAATCTCCCAAACCCAGGGACTGTACGGATAAGCCGGGCCTCCTCCATCCTGGTGTACAAACTTTCAACCAGATCATTCGATTCCTTTATCCTCCTCTCTAAATGTCGATTGAGCTTCAATAACTCATCCAAAAGCTTCTGATCTGATGAGGATAGCTTTATACTTTGTAAAAACTCCATCCCTGTTTTGTTAAAGAGATCGTTTAACTGACATGCCTGGCCCCGAACTTCCTCACTCTGCTGAGCTATCAAAGATGTAATCCTATTTTTTACTCGGGTCCTGGTTGCTACAAAAAACACTCTCTGCCGCAGTATCCGCTGGAAACCACGATTCTCTTTATCTCGGTGGTACACCTCTGGGATTAAATCCGACCTCAGTAAATGAGCCAGGATCTTCGAATCTCTCTTGTCTGTTTTGATCTTGGCTTTTGCTATGGCTTTAACCTGCAGAGGATGGGCAATCTTAACCTTCACTCCCAACTCCTCCAACAAATCAATCATTGTATAGCTCGAATGACCTGCTTCTATTACGGCTTCCATCTCAGGTCCAAGACCTTCCAAGAATCCCTCGACTTCGCAACGAAAGTTCCCCACCTTACTCGTCTTGATCACTTTTCCTTTCTCATCCATCACAGTCATATGCGAATATTGCTTGTGATGATCAATACCGATATAATTCATTCTGGCACCTCCTTTTTAGAATTTTTCGGCCTGGGTAATTTATCACAGAACAAATACCCAGTGGAGGTGCATCATCATGTTACCTTTTGCTGACAACGGCCGGCTTCTTTATCTAGTGACATAGACCCAAACATTTTGGGGGTGATAAGCTGATTAAGGATATCAGGGTGTGGAAATTACAGAAAATGGAAAGGGATTTGTGGCGAATAATAACATTGAAAGTTTTTTTGTTTAATCTCAAGAATTTCTTGAATTATTGCAATGAGTTTTGATAGCATTTATTATGACGTTGTTGTCTGTTGACAAAGATTGTGGGCAAAAAGATAAGGGGGAGTATAAAGCTGTTTATATCTAATACGTTATTCTTTATTCTATACCATAATACTACAAAAGATGAAGTTTTCTGAAAGCATTAAGACCTTTTTAGCTTGGATTGGCCTAATTAGCATCGTGCCAAATACCATAATTCTTTTCCAAACAGCAGGAACGGAGAGATCAATTTATGCTGTATCGTTGATATTGATCCTCTTTATAGTCTGGAAATGGAGAAGTTTCCTCAATTATGTCCGAAATATTGAATCACTCTATTCATTTCATGTGATAAACAAGGACGGAGACGTTGAATATGAAAAGCATACCTCATTACTCCCTCTTTTATGGCCTATAAAAAAAACTGAGATATTCATGAGTCTTTCTGGCAACCAAGCTAAAATCGCGAGCGGACAAGCTAACTGTCCTATTGAATGGGACAAGCAAGAAGATAAAATTTGGCACGGCTTTGCAAAACTTCCTCCGCATAAACCTTTACTTCTGGCTTTTAGCCAAAATCCAGGTATACGTGTTGAATTGAGATCGCTTTGGGAGAAGGCGGTTGTTCTTCCACCTCATGATTTCATAATTTCATGTGGCGCAAAAAAGTCATCACGAATAATTATGAAAGCCAACTGGTGCGCTTCAATGATTCCTATAGAAGTCTATGCACAATCAGCTCCATTTCCAGTACGTTTACTTTTAAAAAAACAAATGATCGATACCACAAAGATTCCTTGGAAAAACATCGATGACCTTGAATCACACTTTGAAAATGATGGATCGATTTCTTATATTCTTCGGATCAAAGAACCCAGAAAATATTATATGTACAGAATATTTTGGAAACCACCATCTAAGGAACTTAGTCCTGATAGGCTAATTGAAAATTAGCACTCATTAAAAACCTCATTTTGCTGACAACGGCCGGCATTCCTTTGTGATAAGTTTTGACAAAAGAATATAAATTTTTCTTTCAATTTCAAATTATGAACAAAATATTCGTTATTATTGCATTATTCATAATAAGCGTAATCCTGGTATCTGGTTGCACCCAAACCGATACTTCGGGAACAGAAGATACAACAGGGAAAGACACAAAAAAACCAGAGGGATGGAGCGTACAAAAACCAGAGGAATTCATCCCTCTGGCATCAGATCCAGGAAATATAGATTTATTCGATGGAGTAAAAGAAGGGAGTTTGATTCGGTTTTACTTTGTTTTCGATGACAGGATAGGACATGATGGGAAGGTCAATCTTAAAATAATCGATAATTCAGATAAAACAGTTTATACTTCCCTGTTTGATGTAAAATCAAGCCAGTTCGTCGATTATCAGTTCCAGCTCACGGGAGAACCTATAGGCAAAGCTTATGAATGGAAGGTATCCTACAGCTCCATCCAAAAAGGCATGTCAAGCATGGGGAACGCCTATCTCACATTCATTACTCAAAACGGTAAAAATCTAAATGCAGACACGACTCTATTTGACCTCCCGTCATATACCCAGGAGGAAATTGAACAATTATATGAAAACCAATATTTTGAGACTGCGAAAACGATCGATCAAACTTTGACAGAAGGCGATTTTGAAGTTACGCTAGCAAAAGCAGGATATTTCAAATATTTGAATTATGACAAGGAAATAAGATATTTCAGAGCCGATATAAAAGTCAAAAATATTGGATCTGAATCCAAATCATTTAACAGCTATGACGCCGCAATGATAATAGGTTCAAATCAGTTCAGTGCCTCATACAGAAGCGAATTCGAAGGTATCAATATATATCCCGGTGTAATAAAAGAGGGTTATCTTCTATTTGAGGATGTACCAGAAAACATAACAGGAGAAGTAAAAATCATAGCCGGCAGCGCATTCTGGTATTCGGTAGATTACCATAGCTGGCGGGATATTTTATACCCATTCACACTTCAAATATAATTGCTAAATCCAAAATATTACCCTCATTTCACGTATAACAACCGGCGATATATATGACCAAAATTTGTGCAACAAACCGGAATTCGAATCGAATTAGCTCGTTGGCGAAGAAAATCCGCGGATTTCAACAGGAATATTCACAGAAAATGTGAAAAAAGAAGGAAAGAGGAGACAATATCAGCGGCTCTCCCGGGCCGGCGGATAATGCCGCTCTTTCAGAAGCCTCTTGTTCCAGAGGCAATCGAAGAGTACCTCCACGTCCTTCTCAATCTCCTCCTTGAGTATCTTCTTCAAATCCTCTATCAGAAACTCCTTCCATTCCTCTATCTCCTTCCTCAGTTCTTCCATATCCATCACCTCACATAAACTCCCTATAGACCCAGATCTCCCAGTCCTCCAGGTCGAAGCCGCATTCCACCTTTTTCACGATGCTTTCTATTTCGTCAATACTCGGAAACCTTTTCATGGCTCTCCCCTCCTATTTCAGAGAATAGCTTCCGCTGGCCCTTGTGCCAGATCCCCATTCCCTTTGGGCAGAAAAATAGCTGCTTCGTTTTCGGCCTCCTCCAGCCGAGAAACCTCCTGTCCTTGAATTCGTTCCAGTTCCCGATCCCTCTCTTCTTCATGAGGACCTTCTGTTTCATGGAATCCACCCCCTTTTTCCGGAAGTCCCCTGCGACTTCCGGGCTGTTCTTATCCCTGGGCGGAAGTATGGCATGGAGAAAAAGGGCCGACTACTGCTCCCGGAGGGAGAAAATCACATTATGCTGCATGCCTGCGGCTTAAGTGATTTTTTAAAATTGATGATTGCCTGAGAAAATGATATTTTTAAACCTAAATGTTATACTCTATTCAGAAATTAAAAGATCGGGGGACATCATGAAAAAAAACATGTGGATGGTCAGAGCCGGTGAAGGCGGCTACCTTTTTCAAGACTTCCATGATAAGCAGGCGGTTGCCATAGGCTGGGAAGATCTTGGTAGTCTTATGGAAGCTAAGAATGCTTCTGAAATAAAAGAACGATTGAAGAAATCATACCCTGACCAAAAGCCTGGTTGGATTGGGATATGCGCCAGCCAGATCAGCAGGTTCAGATTTGATTTTGAGAAAGGGGACTATGTCCTTACATACAATCCGCAGGAAAGAAAGTACATTGTCGGAGAAATATCAGGGGATTATGAATACGATAAAAAAACAATTGAAAATTACCCCAATGTAAGGAAAGTCAAATGGATCAAGGAAATTGACAGAGACAAGCTTTCCACTACGACAAAAAACACATTGGGGGCAATCTCAACCATTTTTGATGTCGGGGATGATGCAAGGGAAGAAATTCTTAATCTTCTCCATGGGAAAGAAGCTAAGGAAGAAGCTCCTGAAGAAGCTCAGGACATTTTAAAAACCAATATGAAAGAAAGAGCTCATGAGTTCATAAAGGATAAAGTCAGTTCTCTTAGCTGGGACGAAATGGAGAAACTCGTTGCAGGTATTTTAAGATCTATGGGATTCAAGACTAGGATCACCCCGCCAGGGAAGGATAGGGGGAGGGACATTGAAGCCTCTCCCGATGGTCTCGGTCTTGTTGATCCAAGGATAGTAGTGGAAGTAAAACACAGAAGTGGCCAAATGGGTAGAAAAGAAATCACTAGCTTTACTGGTGGACTAAGGCCTGGACATAAAGGGATTTATGTGAGTACTGGAGGATTTTCAAACGATGCAAAACATGAAGCCGAGAGAGCGAACATTCCAACAACGCTAATCGACCTTGATGCTTTGGTAAAACTTATAATTCAATATTACGATTCTTTTGATACTGAAACTCGTGACTTGATCCCATTAATAAAAATATACTGGCCCGAATAAGCACCTTCTGCGTAAACACAGACCTCTCCCTTCCGTGTAACGGATACGTCACAGATTCGACTGAAATACGCTGAAACTACGGTATCAGGATTGAAAGAGAAAACGAGGTTAAGTAGCTGATTTCAAAGGGATGAGGCTGGCACGCCCGGAGGGATTTGAACCCCCGACCTTTGGATTCGAAGTCCGTTGGTCCTCTCACTCTTCTCTTCCCTAATTGACTGAAAAGAAAGGAAATGGCTCGTCGTCCTTCGCTCTCCGGT
>Ga0180437_10004298_pt1 | contig 20376 bp, 17 predicted proteins | sample SS_ome_4_FD_132410 | JGI IMG/M metagenome (GOLD analysis project Ga0180437, IMG submission 132410) | Hypersaline lake sediment archaeal communities from the Salton Sea, California, USA - SS_3_D_1 metaG | ecosystem: Environmental > Aquatic > Non-marine Saline and Alkaline > Hypersaline >... | reverse complement strand
AAGAGGACGCCGAGGCCTTCATCCGTGAAAAGAACCTGGAGGGGGCAAAAGTTAAACGCACGAGATACGCCAATCTGATCGGCACCTATTCAACCGTCGAGGACCTGCGAAGCAAAACCTTTGCCCTTTTAGAACTTGGATACTGCCCTTACGCGATCCTGGATGCCGACGGCCATGTGGGGCTTTACGCAGGGGCCTTTTATACCAAAGCGGGCGCGGACACCCAGCGCCGGGAACTGGCATCCAAGGGAATTGAAAATCAGGTGGTTGTGCGGTAGGGGGTTGGGCCAGCGGTTGCCTTGCTCGCCGGTCAGGCGAAGACATGATGGCGTCTGTAGTGCAGATAGCGCTCGGCAATGAAATTGAGAGGCTTCTTGGCCTTCAGAAAGTTTTCGTGAAGAGCCCAGAAAACCTCTGTCAATTCCAACGCATCGGCTGACTGGTGTTCGGCCGCCAGTTTATAAAACTTTCGACCTTTCTGCTCAAATTCTTCAGGACTGATCCTCTCCTTTCCGCGAATCTGGGGTCTGAGCTCTCCTGAAAAGGGGTAACGGTATTCCCTTTCAACATAGTCCGGAAATATGCCCAGAACAAAGAGGCATATGTCCGCAATTCTTTTGTAGAAACCGAGGCGATATTCATTCTCCACAGCTTCAGAAAAACTGATGAGTGTCTGGATGTCCAGATCACTGAATCGTATTTTTCTCCAGACCCCTTTTTTCGCCCGAAAGGAAATCGCATAACTCTCCACCCGCGTAAAGGATGAGAGCATGTCCGCCAGGTAGCGGAGAAGGGGCGCATTGTTTAGAAGATCAGCCACCTCCTTGGCATCGAAAACAGGGATTCTCATGGTGCTCGTTTTTTCCAGGGTGTAGCTGAGATGGGACAGATCGTTGGCCGCTTTTCTGAGCAGGATTTCGAAAAAGAGGAGCGGGGAGATCTTCACGAAGATCTCATCATCATCGGCGACCCGTTTGAGCACTTTCTCGTCCGCCAAGATTCTGTTCCTGAATTCCTCGTCCTCGCTGATGATCTGCTTCAACCTCGGTTTGTCCGACACGCCGGGGTGGGCGGTTTCCACCAGGAATTCCAAGTCCTTGTCCGAAAGACGGAACCTTCTGAGATTCAAAAGAGACATAAACAGAGGTCCTTTCCAAAATCCCAAAGTTTTTTTCTAAAGTACAGGACAAAGTCCAAGGAAGGATCAGGGGCTCTCATGGCGCCGGGAGAGTCCGGGGTCCTTAATGGACCGTGATCTCCTTTAGCAGGGAAATATTGTCCAGGGCTTTCCCAGCCCCGATCGCCACCGTAAACAGGGGCTCTTCGGCGACGGTGATGGGAACCTTCGTCTCTTCTCTGAGGAGAAAGTCCAGGTTCTTGAGAAGGGAGCCGCCCCCTGTCATCACGATGCCTTTGTCCAAAATATCCGCGGCCAATTCCGGGGGCGTCTGCTCCAGAGCACTCCGGATGGTTTGCACGATGGTGTTGACTTCCTCAGAAAGCATTTCTCTGATTTCATCTGAATCAATGGTGAGGACTTTGGGAATGCCCGTGACCAGATCCCGTCCTTTTACCTCAAGGGTTTCTATCGCTGCACCGGGATACGCGTTGCCGATGGTCATCTTCACAATCTCAGCGGTTCCAAGGCCGATCAGGAAATTGTAGTTTCTGTTGATGTACTGCACGATCGCCTCGTCCATTTGGTTCCCAGCAACCCGGACCGACTTGCTGTAGACAATACCCCCCAGAGAGATGATAGTCACTTCGGTGGTGCCGCCACCAATGTCGATGATCATGTTGCCTGTGGGCTCATGGATCGGCAGCCCTGCACCGATGGCAGCCGCCAGGGGTTCTTCGATGAGGTAAACTTCGCTCGCTCCAGCAGACTTCGCACATTCCAAAATGGCTTTTTTCTCCACCGGGGTAATGCCGACAGGAACGGAGACGATGATTCTCGGTCTGATAAGATTTCGCCGACGGTGGAACTTACCGATAAAGTGACGGAGCATCTCTTCGGTGATTTCGAAATCAGCAATGGCCCCGTCTTTCATGGGTCGGATCACCTCGATCTTGTCCGGGGTCCGTCCCAGCATCATCTTGGCTTCTGCGCCGACGGTGAGAACCTTGTGCCCGCCTGCGGCGCTTTTTCTGACAGCCACCACAGAAGGCTCGTTCAAAACGATGCCCTTGCCCTTTGCGTAGATCAGGGTGCTGGACGTTCCGAGATCAATGGCCAGGTCTTGGGATAAGCTGCCGAAAATGCTGTCAAGAAACATCACTTTTTTGAACCCAGGCTTTGAAACGATTTAGGCCCGTCTGAGCGAGAGAAGAATCCTCCGGGTACGGCAAGATGCCTCATGCCCGCCATCAGGGAAAAATGCCGCTCGTGAAATCACCGCCTCTTGAGCCGCATTACGAAAACTAAAGACAATAACACCATATTATAGTTGAATTTATGAAAATAGGTAACCCATTTGTGATCGAGGCACTGGCGTGGCGTCCCAGAGGGAACTTGCAATTGAGTTTCTTGCCGGATCGACTACGATGACTTGCACGAGCACGACATCCATACACTCGAACTCCATCGACAGCCGTTAAGCGCTATTTAAAGCTCAATGCAGGGGCTTTTGAAAGGGCTGTCAACAAGACGGTTGACAAAGAGATCTCCCGCTACCTCAAGAGATGCGGGTTCCTTCGTGACGGCGACTAGCTTTCAGCCTGAGAGATCTTTTTGAGCATTGTAGATCACGTGACTTAAAAGACCAAAGAAATCGTGACTCCGCCATTGAAATCTAGAAAAATAGCTTGTATCGTATAAAATTCATGCGTTGTTGTGTCGCTCTGGAATTCAGCGATCAGGAGGGTGGGGAAATGGTCAAATCCACGCCACGGAATCTCATCATGTCCGCCGTGTTTAACGGAAGAAAAGGGGAGAGGCCGGCGGTTGGAAATCCCACATCTATCGTCTGTCACGGTCTCATGGATGCGGCCGGGGTCTCCTTTCCCGAAGCCCATCTGGATGCACAGGCTATGGCTGATTTGGCCCTTGCAGGTCATGAAATTGTTGGTTTCGACACGGTCATGCCCGAATACAGTGTCCACCAGGAATCGGCCGCCCTGGGTTGCGAGGTTCACTGGGGGGACCGGAACACGATGCCGGACGCCAAGAGCTCCCCGTACGCGGATTTTACCGATATCCGAATACCGGAAAGTGTCCTCGAGAAGCCCTCCATGCGGGTTGTGCTGGACGCCCTTTCCATCTTGAGGCGCCACGTCGGGGACCGGGTGGCCCTTTTCGGCAAGGTGATGGGCCCTTGGACCCTTTCCTATCACATGGCGGGAACGCAGAACTTTCTGCTTCAAATCGGTCTGGGGGAAAAGGATAAGGTGCTGAGAATGATGCGTCAATTGATGCCTGTCACCGTCGCCTTCGCAAAGGCGCAGTTTCAAGCGGGAGCGGATGTGGTTGTTCTGGCGGACCATGTGACCGGCGACCTCGCAGGCCCTTACCACTACGAGGAACTGCTTCTGCCGCTTCATCGGGAAATCACCCAGGAAATAGGAGGACCGCTCATCCTTCACGTTTGCGGGAACTGTAACGACCGTCTGGAACTCTTCGCCCAGGCGGGGTTTGACGCCTATCACTTCGAGTGGCAGATGGATGCCAAGACGGTGGTTCGCAAGGTGGGGCGTCTTCTCTCCCTTGCGGGATGTGTGAACAATCCCCAGGTCCTTTATCAGGGAACCCCGGACGATGTGCACGCACAAGCCCGCTACGCCATTGAGGCCGGGGTCAACATTATCTGCCCGGAGTGCGCGATTCCCCTTGCAACGCCCATGGAAAACCTGAAGGCGATTGTTGCTGCGGCCCATGAGGGATATTAGACCAAGGCCGAATGCTCAAGGCGCGAGGTACGAAAAGAGAGTGTTGAATCCTTGAGGAGGACAAAGACAATGGCTCATGAGCTGGGAGCGATAAAAGAGGCGGTGATCAAAGGGAAGCATGGCGAAATAGAGCAGTTGGTCAAGGCTTTGATCGAGAACAAGGTGGACCTTCAAGAGATCATCAATGAAGGGATGATCGCGGCCATGGACGAGGTTGGCCGCATGTTTTCGGAGGGCGAGGTCTTCGTTCCCGAGATGCTTGTATCCTCTTTTACCATGAAAAAGGGACTGGATCTCATTAAGCCCCTCATCAAAGATGAGGAAGCCGAATCGCGCGGAACAGTCGTGATGTGTACCGTAAAAGGGGATATTCATGACATCGGCAAGAATTTGGTCTGCATGATGCTCGAGGGGGCAGGATTTCAGGTCATTGACTTGGGCGTGGACACGACGGTTGAGCAGTTGATGGCGAAGGTTGAAGAGACGAGGCCCCATATGCTGGGCTTGTCCGCTCTTCTCACCACGACCATGCTGGAGATGAAGACGGTGATCGATACCCTGGAATCTCGGGGACTGCGAGACAGGGTCAAGGTGATGATAGGGGGCGCGCCCGTTGACGCAGCTTTTGCGAAGGAGATCAAGGCGGACGGTTACGGCAAAGACGCGGTTGAGGCGGTTCGGCTGGCGAGGGGTTTCACGCCTGAAAAAGGATGAGGAAACAGGGTGTCGGAAAATCGCCTTAACCCGAAAATAGCCCAAAATGCTGTATCCTATTTTTGTTGACACACAATATGTGCGGGCCTATAATCAATGGTCAAAGGTTCCCGAGCATAGGATACCGCTGGTGGTTCAGGGGCCATGAGAGGGGGAGAAAACGGTCGAGGTAGATTTTTATCTTGACCTCCCGATATATATGCCACAGAATCGCACAAACGGAGATTCAGCTGATGTGCTAGGACTCCGTTTTTTGTTTTGATGTTTCAGAAAGCCGAACCGCAGGTTGGCCTGACCTTCCTGGGCAGGTGCAGCCGGGGGTTCTGTAGGTAGAGATAGGGAGAGAAGGAATGCAGAAAAACTGGAGAGGTAAAGTCGTTTCCCTTGAGGCCTGGAAAGAAGCGAAAGTCATTGAAGAGAACCTTGATCTGGGACTTGTCTATCAATCCTTCCTCAGTTGCCGCCATGAAGAGAAGGTGAAAGACGACATTGACTACTGTGTGGTGGTCTACAGTATTCCGGCCGAAGATTTGCCGGAAGACGGCTTTTTCTATGATCCGGAGGAAACAGAACTGTTCACGGTCATCAAGGACCGGCAAATGGGCGAGTTCACCCCCATCGATAGCCAGGGCGTGGAACGCTTCGAGATTTACGACATGAACACGGATGATGTACACATTATGTACCGCATTCCTTTCAAGCCCCCAAGCCGAAAGGACAACTCGGGCGCGTAGAGTTTTTTGAGAGCAAACCGGACGGGCTGGACATTAAGAGCGTCACTGTGCCGGGTGAGGAAATCAGAGAGGGAACTTTCGCTGTGAAAGTTCTCTCTTTTGCCTTTTGCCTTCTTTTTTGTCCGGGGCATTAAAAAGGAATTCAGCACACATGGGCAAAGCGAAAAAAAGCAAGGAAACAACCGGCGCATCGTCGGAAAAGGGAAAATCCGCTTTGAGATCTGTGCCGCAGGTCCTCTGGAACCTGACGCTCATTTCTGTGGGCAGTGCCGTATGTGCGGTGGGGATCAACGGGATTCTCGTGCCGCGCAAATTTCTGAGCGGGGGATTTACCGGTCTTGCCTTGATCATTCACTATCTTTCGCCCGCATTGTCTGTGGGGTTGCTCTATTTCGCTTTGAACGTGCCCCTTTTCATTGTGGGATGGAAATTTGTGGGGGGTCGCTTTTTCCTCTACAGTCTCGCGGGAACGATCATCTTCTCGGGCATCCTGCAGGCATTCCACGTGGAACTGCCTGTTTACGATCCACTGCTCAGCGCGCTCCTGGCAGGCATCGTTATCGGTGTGGGCTCCGGCATCATTCTGAAGTCCCTGGGGTCCGCAGGGGGTGCGGACATCCTTTCCGTGATTCTTATGAAGCTTTTTTCCGTTCGCCTGGGTTCGAGCGTGCTGGCGTTCAATGCTTTGATACTGGCGGCAGCGGCGATCCTTTTCTCACTCGAGCAGGCCCTGTACACCCTGGTCTATTTGTATGTCACAACCCGCATGGTGAATCTGGTAGTTACCGGGCTGAGTCAGCGCAAAGCGGTGTACATTATTTCTCCCCGGTGGAAAGACATTTCACGCAAGATCATGCAGGATATCCAGCGAGGCATCACGGTTATTAACGGCCACGGCGGTTTTTCGGGGCAGGAGGAGCAAATTCTTTATACAGTCATTGCGTTCCGAGAACTCTCCCGGCTCAAGAGAATCATCAGGGCCGAGGACCCGAACGCATTTGTGGTCGTGAGCGACACCCTGGAGGTGATGGGGCAGCGCATCGGCAACCAACCTCACTGGTAGATTGGTGTACGCTGAGTCTTGAGGCGAATTCACGCCCCCGTTGGGCTTTGGGATCTTGTGAAAACGGTTCAGATGCAAGGCAGAGCGTTTTTCAGCAACCTCATCGGGGCTCTTGGCGCAGGTCTTCAAGGGCTCCCTTCAGGTCAGGAAAGGAAAAACGAAAGCCCGCCTCCAACAGCTTCTTGGGCAGCACTCTCTGTCCCTGCAAAAAGACGGACCCGAACTCACCTGTGATCATCTTAATCATGAAGCCCGGCACGGCAGGCATAAACGTGGGCTTGCCCAGAACGTCGCCCAGGACTGTGGTCATTTCCCGATTCCGAACCGGACGGGGCGCCGTGCAATTCACCGGCCCGGCGAGCTCTTTGCGGTCCAAGAGAAACAGGTGAATGGCAGCCAAATCCTGTTCGTGAATCCATGAGAACCACTGCTGTCCACTGCCCAAAGGGCTTCCAAGATACCATTTGAACAAGGTCACCATCTTCATGAGAGCACCGCCGTTCCTGCCGAGTACCACGCCGAAACGAAGCAGGACCACCCTGGCGCCCGAATCCTGAGCTTTCAGTGCGGCCTGTTCCCACGCGTCACTCAAGGAGGCAAGGAAGCCTTCGCCACGGGGGCTCTTTTCATCGAGTTCCTCGTCCCCGCAAAATCCGTAGTAACCCACAGCGGACGTGCTCAGAAGGGTGGTTTCTTTGCCTTTTCGTGGTGTGAGCGCTTCAACGAGGTTCTCGGTGGTGAGGATCCGACTCTCCTTTATGGCCTTCTTGGCAGAATCGGACCAGCGCGTGAAAATAGATGTGCCGGCCAGATTGATGGCCGCATCGTGGAGAGCCACCTCTTCCTGCCACGGCCCTTTCTCCGTGGGGTTTCCTTCGAGGTAGGAAACCCCCTTAGGCAATGGCCGGTCCGTCCTTACAGTTCGTGTCAAAAGGGTGACCTCGTGGCCTGCTTGGGTGAGCTTCATGGTCAGGGCGGAGCCCACAAACCCTGTTCCACCGGTCATGAAAATTTTCATGGTGTCCCCTCCTGAAAGACCATATCCTAAAAGAAATTCCTCAGAACCACGCCCTGGCCTGATCTTTGAGGGTTTACGTCGGAGAAGCCTTAGCAGAATGTACCGTTCCAACACCCCGTTGAACTCGTTAAACCCTCAGAGATCAGGCCAGCGCCACGCAAGGTGATGGATACGCTTTTGAAGAATGAGACAGGGACCGCGAATGTCTATGCTGAACGAAAGACCCTTTCAAAGAGCGCTCACAGGTTTTTTGTTCCCAGAGCCGGCGGTGCCATGTGCTTCCGGATTCCCAGCCGGGTCAAGGCAAAGTCGTACCGGACCGGGTCTTCGGGCACAAGTTTCTTAAAGGCCCGGGTGATTTCGACGGCGGTGCGGAGATCGGCTTGTCTCCGGCTGGTCAACCGAAGGTTCAGGCTGATCCTGTGCATGTGAACATCCAGGGGGACAATCAGCTTGGAAGGCGGTATTTGCCCCCATCCTCCGGGGTCCACAGCGTCCTGCCTCACCATCCATCTCATAAAGAGATTGAGCCTTTTGCAGGCGCTTCCTTTGGCCGGAGAGGGCAAGAAACCACTCCAGCATCCGGCAATCTTTACGGGGAATGCCTCCACAAAAGCGGCCAAACCCGGGAGGACCGTACTTTCTTTCTCATTCCAACCTGAGAGAAAGCATTCGAGCAAAGAGCCGAACTTTTCAATGGCGCACCTTGCGCCCCAGAGCATCCATGCCAGTTCGTCGCCTGCCGTAAAGCGGTGTTTGAAATCGGAGAAAGTCGAAAGAAGCGACTCCGGAGAAGAGGTCATGAGGAAATGAAAAGGAGATGGCCCCACACGGTCCAGAACCAAGGAGACGCTTTTTAGGATCTGTTCCACCCTGCCATAGGCGAGAGAGGATGCCACGAGCGCCACAATTTCCCGATCCTGGAGGGCAGGATAATGGTAAAGGAACTCGAGCGGGTCCGGATGAACAAAGTCACGGTGGTTGTAAGCCCCGTAAAGCGCATCCAGCTTCTCTCTGTCGATGAGGGGATGCGGACGACGTCCCCGAGTCCCCATCATTCTTTTTGGTCTGCAAGATAGAAACGCCATTGACAAAACATGTCCTTCGGGTGCGGGTCCGGCGGGGCGAAAAGGCATTCAACCCGAATCCGATCATCCACAACTCTTGCGAAGCTTTCGAATTCCCCCCGATGCATCTGCTTGCACACAAACTCCTCCAAGCCCCTTCTCAAGCGGGCCTCTTGGGTGGGGCAGGAAGGAACCGAGATCATCACATGATCATCTTTTTCCTCGATGTGATACCCGACGAGGATACACCATGGGAAATATCTCAGAGCCTTGCTAAACCCTTTTAGCCCTTTTTCTTTGATCCCAAATCGTGATATCAGGTCTTTGGCGGCCATTCCTGCAACCCGGCCCCACACCTGCTCATTGAGCCGTTCCGCTGTAGGCTGGTCAAAGCGTTCCGCCACGTCAAGGAACCAGAAGGCGTCTATGACACGATAGTGCCAGAGGAGGAACTCGATATATTTTCGAAGATCCGGAGCCGCCATCTTTTCAAAAATGGTGAGATCCACGATTTGCTCCCTTCTGCGCTCTCGAATGTGATGATCCAGGTGGCTCCCATTAAACCACAATGAAAAAACATTTCAACGGGATTTCACAAATACCGCTGTTTCCAGGAAAGTTCCATGGTCTTCACAAATGAACCGCCCTGGAGAGAAGAAACAGAAACGTGACGGTGAACATGACCGTCAGCACCGGTAGAATAAGGCGGCGGTAGCTCTTCAGCAGTTTGGCCTGATAGTACTCCTTGGTGACCAAAAAGCAGATATGGACCGGCGAGAGCATCATGCCCATGAAGCCGAAAGTGTAAGCCAGCGCTGCGTAGGACAGGTAATCCCAGAGGGAAGTCGTTGGAAACATGGGGATGAGGAGGGGAAAGGCAGTGCCCACAAATCCGATGGCAATCCCTGTGACAAAGCCCGAGAGAAAGGGCATGACCAAGACAATCAGGATCAGAGGGATTCCGTAAGCGACGAGCTCGTTTCGGATGTATGTGACCGCCTTGCCCTCGATGAGCAGGCTTTGAAAGATCATGACGGCCAGGACCAAGAGCAGCATAGGCAATATGTGCCGACTCAGGAAAGCCGCCCTGAGCTGCTGAAGGGAAATGTGATCGACACGGCAGACCCACAAAATGGACGCCACAAGCCCCGGCATTATCGAAACGGCTCCTGGTAAATCGACATGAAAGCCCATGAGATCGAGGATTCCCAGAAGCGCGGCCAGAGCGATGATAACAAAAACCACAATAGAGATAGGCATCATCTCCCACAAGAATGCCTTTATCCCCGGCCAGGAAAGCCCTCCGTCGTGTTGCTCCACAGAGCGCTTGATGGGCTTGAGAACAAAGATGAGGCCTGCCAAAATGGCCAAGACGCTTAGGGGTGCCATGAAGAGCATGTACCGCCACGTCTCAACTTTCAAAAGGGCCACTGCCAGCACAACACCCGGGTAAAGGGGCCACCAGTACTCCCACACATGGCGAAACCAGTAATTGAGAATGGTCTTCTGTTCCTTGGTCACGGACTGTGTGGCCAGCGAGGTCTCCACCATGGGTGCTGAAAAGAGGGCCCCGCCGGGCATGGGAAGGAGGCCGATGAGGGCGCTCATGAACGTACCGACAATGCGGGCATCCCTGGAGAGGCGGGCAAAACTTTGCACCAGCCGGTGCAGGTGCCCCGTTGCTTCCATCAGGCTGCTTAGGACAAGGATGAGTCCCACCACCAGGACAAGGCTCATGGTTTGGGGCCGGGTCACGCCGCCGAGAGCGATGGAGACCCATTGAAGGGGTCCCAAGCCCATCCAAAAACCCAGAACAAGAGAACCCAGAAGCAGCGAAAGGCTCAGGGGAAGCCGCAAACGGTTCAGGGTCAAAACGAGGCCGAACACGATGATCACTTTCAAAAGAACGGGAATGGCCAAAACCTCCTTAACAAAGGCGCAAGGCATAAGGTTCGCGGTACCCCTCGAAACAGGAATTCATCTCACCTCATTTATATCCTGAAGGGCCTGCAAATCAATGGATTTGTGATTGCCGAGAAAGGTCAGGTCGTTGCACCCATTGTGGCAGGAGGAATGTTCTGGATGGAGGGGGTGACGATGGTTGTGAAAACCCGGTTTTTAGGAGGATCCAACCGCTGGGAGAAGGAGGGGAATATGGTGGAACCGGTGTTCCCCTTGCCTTACCCGTCGGCCCTTTCACGTTGGGGGCTCGAGCAACTCCTTCATCCTCGCGAGAAAGTCGGTCTTATCGACGAAGGCTTCGATTCTCAAGCGCTTTTCTTCAATACCCTCGCTATTGAGAAAGATCATCGTGGGGACGCCCTTGACCCCATATTTTTTCAGGAGCTCCTCTTGAGAAGGGTGGTGCCGCGTGAGGTCCACGCGCAGCATCACGAAGCGACGGCTCAGCTTCAGGATCTCCTTGTCACGGAAAACCTTTTGGTCCATGGCGCGGCAGGGGCCGCACCACTCAGCGGAAAAGTCCAAAATAACCGGGCTCTTGTTGCCTGCAGCGATGGTGAGACTTTTCTCGTTGTAAGGTACCCATGATATCCCTTCCTTTGCTTGAAAGGTGAACCATAAAAAGAAGCAGGCCCCTATAACGAGCACCAGGCTGAAGGCTTTCTTACCGTAGGAGAACTTACGGACCTTTGCGCCGGTTTTATCCAGCCAGCCCAAATGGATGGCGGCGGCGAAGGCGACCCCTGCGAAAAGGAGTGCCTTTGCATGCGGGGCATGGCCCAAAAGGCTGACCATATAGGCCGCCATCAGGATAAGCACCCACCCCATGAGTTTTCTGATCCAGACCATCCAGTCTCCGGACAGGGGGAGTCGGTCCACGGCGCCGGAGAAAAGGGCCAAAACAGCAAGGGGGAGTCCGAGGCCTATACTCAGGATGAAAAAGCAGAGAAATCCGAAGAAGGGGTCACCCTTCTGACCGACGTAGGTCAGGAGTCCAAGGATGAATGGACCAAGACAGGGGGCGGCAACGAGGCCGAGAGTCAAACCCATAAAGAGGGTGCCGAAGTACCCCCCGTAACTTCTTGATACGGCTCTCGTCATGCCTGCCGGGAGTCGAAGTTCCCAGAACCCGAAGGAGCTGAGGGCCAGGAAGACAAACAGGGCTGCCATGAAGATGAGAACAAAAGGGTGTTGGAGGGCAGCTCCCACCATACGGCCCGACAGGGCCGCCCAAAGGCCGAGCATGGAGTTGGTGAAGGCCAGTCCAAGCATGTACAGAAGAGCGTGAAACAGGGCCTGCCCACTGAAGCGCTGACCCCTCGCGCCGAAATAAGAAACCGTGATGGGAATCAGGGGGTAAATACACGGGGTTAGATTGAGGGCCAGACCTCCCAGAAAAAACCCCAAGAGGGTGAGCAACAAACCCGCTCCGGGTCGCATCCCTTTGGGGCTGGCGGAAGGAGGTTTTTCCGGCTCCGTGGGAGGAAAGATACCCTGGTTCAGAAGGGCGATGGGGGTTCCTGGGGGCACGATACTGACGGGGACAGAGAGGGAGAGCTCCTCCGGGGGCTCACAGATTTCAGCAGTACAGGCCTGGTAGGAAAGAACCGCCTTTAGGAAGTGGGAGCCTTCTGGAGCGGTGTCAGAAACCACCAGGTTCCCTTTCACCAAAATGGCTCCTGAGAACACCTCGACCGGTTGGTCCGAATAGTCGAACTTCACTTTTTCAGGTGTGGGGAACTCAATGGCTTCAATCTGTAAGCATTCAGGGCACTCGAAGGCGAACTGGGTGGGAAAAATCAGTTCATCGGCCGCCACCTCCGTGCCGTGAATATACCAGTCTTTCGCAATGGTGAGGCGAAAAGCCATGGGATAGGTTTTCCCCGGCTCGTAGCAGTCCTGGGAATGCATAAACTGCCACTGGACTGTAGCAGCCCGGCAAGGGAGAGAGAGTAAAATGACGGCAATGAAAACGGCGAGACTGACGGAAACGGCTCTTTTCATGCTCAACGCCTAAAATGTAATCTTAAAAATATAAGGCACACTGTGCCTCGTGTCAAATACCTTGCAGGCCCTGATCTCTTGCCTATCGGGTATTGTCCTGTGATATAATAAGATTTTGGGCCAAAAAAGAAGAAACAGTCGCGGTATCCATTCGGAAAAACGGTTGGTTTGCAGTCTTCGCTGCAGCTCTCTTTATCGGAATACAACCAAGGGGATGCGCTTTTATGGACCACGCTGACGAGATAAGGAAGTTCTACCTGGAGCACCTGGCCGGAGCAAAACTAGAGGGAAATATCCTTAAAGCCCCTTGTCCCTTTTGTGCCGGCGACAAGCAGGAAAATCGCGGTGCCATGGTGGCCTACCTGGACCCTGAGAGCTTTTTCATAGGTTACTTCAGGTGCTTAAACCGATGCAGGCCAGGGGGTTTTCCCCTCCACTTTGGCAAGATCATGGGGCTGGATCCCCGAAAGGTCCCTGGCTACGACCCTGATCGGGACGTGCATATCCGCGATGTGGTTTATCCTTCCAGAAATATCAATGGGGAGATCAAGAAATTCAGATCTCTCATGGGAGATGTCGAGTACGCCCATTTCGGACAATTCAATGTGTCAAAAGCCGTGGTCGATGAATTGAAGATTGGTTTCAATGGTCGGTATCTGGTTTATCCTTATTTCCTGGAGGACGACAACTGCTACGCAGCGCGCTGTGTTATGCCGGATCGCCCGGAGGACAGTTTCTGGCATGGGGATGAGGCTTTTTTCAGGGAAGAATTCCGGGTTTTCAACGTGCGGGAGATCGAGCGATGTGAAAACGGCGCGCTCTTCGTCGTAGAAGGTGAAAACAGCCTCCTTACGCTCAAAGAGCTGGGGTTCCCCGGGATCGCTGTTCCTGCCTTCTCTGATTTGGAAGCGCTCGATCCCGAGAGGCTCAAATTTGTGAACCATTTGTTTTTGTTGATGAATAATGCGCCGGAAGCCCAAATGGCCGCTCGCTCTCTGGCGACCAGGTTGGGATACAAGGCGAGGATCCTAAAATGGCCGGCGGACTACAGGCGAGGATACAACCTCTGCCTCCTGGCAAAGGACAAAGGAAAGCAGTTCAGGGCGGCTGTTTCTTCCATGATCAAGGCCTCGGAGTCTTTCTCCCCGTTTCCTTCATCGGAGAAGGAACATCATCGATTCTTTCAGGAACTGGAAAGGGAAAAGGGAAAGGAGTTGCTGGGGGCGAGCGCAGGGTTTGAAAAAATGGATCAAGCCCTGAGCGGCATTCGGGGAATTAACATTTTGGGAGGCCAGCCCAAAGCAGGGAAATCCTGTTTCTTCATGCAGATCTCAAGCGAGATGGCCCGAAGGCGGGTTCCGGTCATTTATTTCGATTTTGAAAATGGCCGCCAGAAAATCTATACCAGAACGTTGTGCCGGCTCAGCCGGCTTTCAGAAAAAGAGATCAGGCTTGAGTCTCCGGAAAAAGAGCTGTCTCAAAAAATTGAGGAAACACGAGCGAAATTCCAGGAGATGCTCAGGTATTTTCGCGTTGTCACAGACAGGAAGCTGAGTCCTGACATCATGCGTAGGCAGATCGACTTCCTTCAACATGAAACGAGGCAGGACAAAACGCTTGTGGTCGTTGACAGCTTGCACAAACTGCCTTTCAAGAATCTCTCTGAAAGGCGCACCGGCATAGACGAGTGGCTTCGTCACATGGAAGCGATTCGGGATGAGCAGCACGTCGCCTTTCTCGTCATTTCTGAGCTCTCCCGCGGGGAAGGTGGGCGGTACGATGAGAAGCCGGATCTCGGTTCCTTTAAGGAGTCGGGGGATATTGAATACAGTGCGGACAATGCCATGATTCTTTCACCCAGTTGGGACCCTCTGGAGCCCTTTTCCTCAGGAGAAAGAAAAAGCACTCTGTGGCTCGTGGCGAGCCGTGAGAACAACCCTGGAAGAATCGCCGACTATGTCCTGGAGTATCCTTACTGGGGGTTCAAAGAATTATAAACACGTTGGCTCGTCGCAATAACTTACGGGCCAAAAAGTGGCCTTCATTTGTAATTCGAGGAAGGGTGCCCATGTCTTTTCTTCGGTTCCAGGGCTCCCGGGCTGGTCTTTTCTGCGACTTACCTGCGAGGGAAACTTGCCCCCTCCACTGTTCCCGGTCCTCATGGAAGGGGTGGGTGACCCGATCTGAAGTATCTGCACAGAGTGGTATTGCGCCCCCTCAGTTCTTGTCCTTGGTGAGGACCGGGCCAGGGCTTCCCCCACAGATAAGTCGCGAAAAAACGGCGCCCTCCCGCCAGTCACTCCGAAAAGACATGGGCACCCTTCCCGGCCAGCGTATTTGATTCAAGCGCTGAAATAAAGGGGCCAGAAAAGCATTTGCGCTCTATTTCGGGACCTTTCGATAGGGCAAGGGTTCTTTGCTGCCCTCCAGGATGCGCCGCATCCGGTCTCGCTCCGCCTTGACCTTGCGGAGCTGCTCCTGCAAGTCCCCTTTTTGCCCGCCTGCGGCGGAGTTCAGGCTCTTTTCCAACCTTTCCACCTCTTGTTCGAGCTGATACAGCTCTCGCGCTATCAACCGGATAGACATGGTCGAACGTTGCTTACGCAATCTCCGTGGAACTTTGGTGCGGCCTAGGTTTTGATGGGTTCCTGTGTTTCTTCCTGAGGCTTGAGTTTTCGAAGCCATTCCCTGAGCCGCTCCATCTCGCGGCGCAACTGGGGCAGGATTTCCTTTCGCCACTTTTCCTCACCCTCTTTTTCGAGCCTTTTCAGTTCATCAAGAAAACCCTGAAGCTCTTTTTCAAACGCGTCCATTTCTTGGCTTTCAGAAGCCTGCCTGCAGGTCACTGTTTTAGAATCCGCCCACATGACCGTGGTTGTTTCCCGAGGGTAAAGTTGGGCCGCGGCATCACAGCCCGGGGCCCAAGTGTTCCAACCCGAAACACCGAAAAAAAGGAGTGCAAGGACTATTCGAGTTTTCACCGTTACTCCTAGCTTATCGGTTCCGGTGAGTCCATTTTGGTTCTCGTTTTTGTCGGAACGATTCAACTCGACGGCCGACCTTCGAATATCTTTTCTTGTTCCACCATACGAGGCAATGCTTCGGGGCTGAAGTTGAGCTTGGCAAAGAGCTTTTTTTCGACCGCCTTGCAGAGTTCGAAGTTTTCTCTGATGAGCTGCTGAAGGTCTTTCTTGTTTCGGCCGTAATGGGCAAGAAGATAGTTCAGCCTTTCTTCCAGGCTGACCACCTGATCATCATTCACCCTTTTGTCCGCGTAATAAACGATCTCCTTTTCATGGACAGGTGCGTTTCGGGCGTAATGCCTCAGCTTAATGTGCTCACCGACGATATCGGCGATCTCCTCAAGATGATTTTGCAGGCAAATTTCCTCACCCTTGGCCGCATGGTCTTGCCTGGTCCCCAGACAGAGGGTCTTGGCAATGTCGTGCAAGAGCGCCCCGGCCGTCACTTTTCGGAGAGAGAGGGCTTCCCCTGCTTCGATGAGGCCCCGTGCAATGAGGCTGGCCACTTTTTCGACCGTAACGGAGTGGTCCTTGATATGATCCAGCATGCCGTACCTGTTCATGAGTTCGAAACACACATCAACGGATGGGACCATACCAGCTCAGCCTCTCTACTGCTGCGAAATCCTTTGCTGATGACGATGCGCAAGGTTAAGATACCAGGCTAAGGCAGTTCTTGGGAAATGGCAAGGGGTATCTGGGCTTTTCTGGTTGAGGAACTGGGCAGGTTCTTTTGAGCTAATATTATGTCCCAGAAATAACTTGAAGAAGTCCTCGCTTGCTCGAGGGGGCGTCGGGAGGTGCTCGTCCCTTGTCGCGCCGTAGCCTCTTGACCGCCATAGCTTTAGCGGCGGCGGTTGGCGAAGGCGGAAGCCCGCCCGTGGGAGGGGATTAATCCGCCTGAGGCGGATAAACCCCTCCCCTACGGCAGACCCGAGATTTGAGGGTGGTGTCATCAAAATACCTCCCGACGGCCCCTCGAGCCCAATTTTGGTCATTCCCTCTTTCGCAATTATGATAGGAATTTCTGGGACACGAGACTTGGGCGCTCAGAGCCGGGAGGGGGAAGTTCCGCGGATTCGCCAGCGGCCCGAAATGCGATTGTGACACAGCGTCCTGGGGGCGGGCGGGTGACGCGAGTGTTGACAAGGGAGGCGAATGTTTTGAAAATGAAATCGGGGGTGATGCCTTTGGGAAATCCCATCATGGAAAAAGGTCGGGCAAAGAAAATCCGGATCCTGTTTCTTCTCATCGGCCTGGTGCTCGCCGTATTTATGTCCAATGGCTTGACCCAGGCGGAATCGAGAAACGAACAAGAGGCCCGGTTCCTCCGCCTTCGAGAGGCGATGGTGAAGGAGCAGATCTCCCATCCACCTGATTTTCGCACACCCGTGCGGGACGGGAAGGTGCTCGACGCGATGGGCACCGTTCGGAGGCATCTCTTTGTGAAACCGGGGGACAGGCCCAGGGCATACGGGGACTATCCCCTCCCCATAGGACATGGACAGACCATATCCCAACCTTACATCGTTGCCCTCATGACGGAAATGCTGGAGGTGGCCCCTCACCACAAGGTGCTGGAGGTGGGGACAGGATCGGGGTACCAAGCAGCCATTCTGTCCTTGCTCTTGAAGGACGTCTACACCGTCGAGATCATCGAGCCTCTGGGACGGGGTGCGGCTGAACGGCTGAAGCGCCTTGGCTACTCGAATGTGCACGTCAAGATCGACGACGGATACTACGGTTGGGAAGAACACGCCCCTTTTGAGAGGGTGATCGTCACCTGTGCCGCCACTCTGGTGCCGCCCCCACTGTTGCGGCAGCTCAAGCCGGGGGGAAAGATGTGCATCCCGGTGGGCGGCCATTATGCCATCCAGTATTTGACCATGGTAGAGAAATCGCAAGAAGGCCGCATTACGATGCGAAAAGAGCTTCCTGTCCGATTCGTGCCCATGACCGCAGGGCCGGATCGGAAATGAGTGAGGAAGGAATTCCATGAAAGGCACATCGGCCTCTGCCACCATGACCCCACGCCATGCTTTTCTTCTCTTCACCACCTCAGCCTCCGTATTGGCCTATGAAATTGTGCTCATGCGCATGCTGTCCATCAGCTTGTGGCACCATTTTGCCTACATGGTCATCAGCCTCGCCCTTCTCGGGTTCGGGGCATCAGGGTCCCTCCTCTTTCTCGCTTTTCCGCGAATGCGGCGCGCCTTGGACCAGTGGCTGGTATTGCTTGCCGGTCTGGCGGCTGTCTCAATGTCTCTGGGCTTCGGCCTCTCTCAGAAGATCGGTTCAGACCCTCTCCAACTGGTGTGGCAAAACAGGGAATGGCTCAAAATGCTCTTCACCTACCTCTGTATGGCCGTACCTTTCATGTTCGCCGGGGGGATCGTCGGCACGGTTCTCACGGGGGCCGGCGAAGAGGCCCACATCCTGTACGGGGCGGATCTTGCCGGGGCGGCATGCGGTGCATTGGCGATCGTGCCGGCACTGTACTTGGGGCCCCCCTGGACCCTGTTACCCGCCTTAGGCGGGCTCCTTCTTGTGGGTGCCGTGTGGTGTGCCGCGCGCGTGCCAAGACCCGCAAAAGGTTTCCTGACCCTGTTTTTGGCGGCGTGTTTCTTGGCGGCATTGTATTGGTGCGTACCACCCCGTCCTCAGATGCATCACACAAAGGCGCTTCCCATGACGCTTGCCTTTCCGGATGCGCGGATCGAGACGGAGAAGGCAGGGCCTCTGGGGATGATTCAGGTGGTCGGGAGCGCCCTCATCAGGGATGTGCCCGGCCTGAGCTTGAACTTCGGACTCGATGCGGAAGGTCAAGAAGGAAGCCTTCCTGAGCAGAAGGAGATTTTCTTGGATGGGGACATTCTGGGGCCGATCGCATCATTTCGAGGAGACCTGGACGAACTGGCGTACCTGGATGCGACCACCATGGCCCTCCCCCACCATGTTCGGCCGCCCGGCCGAAGCCTCATTGTCGGGGCCGGTGGAGGCCGGGACGTGCTCCTTGCACTCAAGCACAGCCCTTCAGGGGTCATTGCCCTGGAGGCCAACAAACAGGTTGCGGATCTCCTTACCGGTCCCTATGCTTCTTTTTCAGGGCGCCTCTATTCAAAACCCGGGGTGAGGTTGGAGGTGCAAGAAGCCCGGCAGTTCCTCCATGCCACGAAGGAAAGATTTGATCTGATCCAGTTATCCCTTTTGGATTCCTTTGGGACCTCAGCCGGAGGGCTGCACTCTGCCACAGAGAGCTATCTCTACACCACCGAGGCCTTTTGCCTCTATCTCTCAAGGCTTTCCGATTCGGGGATCGTGTCGATTACACGGTGGCTTAAGCTTCCCCCGCGGGATTCCCTGAGGGTTGTGGCCATTGCGAGAGAGGCTCTGGGAAGGATGTCTCTTTCCCAGAGACCAGAGAAGCATGTGCTTTTCATTCGGAGTTGGAAAACCTGCACCATACTCATATCAAAACCCCCTTTTCTCTCAGATGAAATTCACCGTGCTCAGGCCTTCTGTGAAAGAAACCATTTCGATCTGGCCTACTATGCGGGCATGCCCGCTGAGATGGCAAATCGCTTCGACATTCAGAAGGAGCCTTACTATTTCTTGGGCGCCAGGGCTATCATGGAAGGTGAGGCGAAGGAATTCTTGAAGGCATATGTCTTCGATGTGTCTCCAACAACGGATGACCGGCCTTATTTCTCTCACTTTTTTCGCTGGAACAAGGCGCCTACCCTCCTTCAGCACTTAAGAAGAGAGTGGCTTCCCCTGATTGAATTGGGTTATCTTTTCATCATCGCCACCTTGGCCCAGGCCATGTTTGCGAGCGGCCTGTTGATTTTGCTCCCCCTCTTTTTCATGAGATGGGTTCACCGGCAGTCAGGCAAGGCCGGCTCTTTACCGGGGGCTACCGACGTGTTGGGTACGATTCTTTATTTCGGATTCATCGGCCTGGCTTTCATGTTTCTGGAAATGGCCCTCATTCCAAAATACGCGTTGCTCCTCTCTCATCCCATCTACTCGGCTGCCGTGGTGTTGGGTTCCATTCTCATTTTTGCCGGGCTGGGGAGCCTGTGTGTTCGTACCGTTGAAGGCAGAAGCAGCGGTTTCCTGTGGATCGGGGTGGGCGGCATCATCCTATGGGTTTCTTTTCAAGCCTTGGCTGGGGAAAGGCTTGTGGGGTGGGCCCTGGGTTGGCCTTTGGGGTGCAGGGTGGTTCTCGCTGTGCCGATGATTGCCACCCTCTCCTTTTTCATGGGCTGGCCTTTTCCTTCCGGTCTCCGCGCCATGGCGAGGCGGTTTCCCGGCCTGGTGCCCTGGGCATGGGGTATCAACGGCTGCGCTTCTGTGATCGGCGCGGTCCTCGGGAAATTTCTTGCTGTGAGCGTGGGATTCCGCACGCTCATGATCACGGCCTGCGGGCTCTACCTGCTGGCCGGTATGCTTTTTTACGGTTGGCTCACACCCCGTCCGCCTCGTGCAAGAGACTTGGAGCAACCGGCCCCATAAAGCGGAAAATGGGGATTGACAGGATGGGCTAGAACGGCGATTAAGAAGAGAGGCAAAACTTTGGTAACGTTCAAAAGTGTTGCTACGGCCAACCAACGCTGCATCGGTGGTGTAGGCCATGACCTTTTTCGAAAGGGGATATCTCACAAAAAAGTTCCACTGAGTTTTGGAGTGGCTGAGAATTCGGGGTCTGCGCCCGTAACCTTCTAGGAATCTCCCATGAATCTGTTAGACCTCGAATTCTTAGCCACCGGCTCCGAGCCCTATAGATATCCCCTTGAGAAAAATGGCCATGGCCGGAAACAGGGGCGTCTTAAACGAGAAAAAGCCGATCCCAACACATTTGAGCGTTACTGAGAGTTTGGCTTTTTAAGAAAAACCATGGAGGTTT
>Ga0180437_10004296_pt1 | contig 20379 bp, 23 predicted proteins | sample SS_ome_4_FD_132410 | JGI IMG/M metagenome (GOLD analysis project Ga0180437, IMG submission 132410) | Hypersaline lake sediment archaeal communities from the Salton Sea, California, USA - SS_3_D_1 metaG | ecosystem: Environmental > Aquatic > Non-marine Saline and Alkaline > Hypersaline >... | reverse complement strand
TAAAGGAGATATTTTCGCCCTGAGCTTCGCGCTTCATGGTCCTGATGGTGCGTGACTAAAGGATACGTGGCCAGAGACAGCATCTCGTAGAACAGGTACATGGTTAACAGGTTTGCTGAAAAGGCCACGCCCACGGTTGCTGACAGGGCAAATGCGAAGTAGCAAAAATAGCGGGTCTGGCTGTGTTCTTTCAGCCCTCGCATGTAGCCGATCGAGTAGGCAGATGTGATAATCCACAGGGAAGAAGACACAAGGGCAAAGAGCATACCAAAGGTATCAACCCTGAACTTGATGGCTGCCCCCGGCAGGAATTCCACCACCGTATATACGATCTCGGTCCCTTTCAGGATGGTTGGAAGCATGGAGAGGACGATCAAAAACTTTGCAATGGCCGCCACAAAGGTCCACGCCTCCCGGACATTGGGTGCTCTGCTCGAAAGCAGCATGGGTGTTACCAAGAAAGAGGCCAGAACAGCCAACAAGGGCTTTATGGATGTGATCGTTTCCATATGATCCTTATCCCATTTGCATCACATAATGGCTTTTGGTATGGCGAATTCGATGATGTGGTTTACAATATCACCAGTGTACAAACCGACCACGACTAGGCCTGCTGCAACGATGAAAAGCGGAACCAGCATGGAAAGGGGCGCCTCGTCCATTGGTTCCGGATGATGATCGTGCCCGTGATGGTCGCTGAAAGGCTCATAGTAAGCTATCTCGATGACCCTGAAAAAGAGAACAACATTCACCAGACTGCTGAACAGCAAGGCCACCATAAAGGCGTATTGGCCGGCCTGAATCGCCCCGGAGATCAGATACCACTTGCTAAAGAAACCGCAGGTGGGAGGCACGCCGATGATCGACAACGCCGCGATTACAAAGGCCCCCATGGTAAAAGGCATCTTGCGCACCAGACCTTTGAGGTCATCAAATGCATATCCTTTGAGTTTGTAGGCGATGTTGCTTACGACCAGGAAGGCGCACAGGGTCATGAGGGCGTCGTTCATGATGTGTAGGATCGCCCCGGTCATTCCCGCGCGGTTTCCAAGCCAGGCGCCGCCAACCATATAGCCCACTTCTGCCACAATGACGTACGTTAACATCTTTTTCAAATTGCGCTCTGCCAACGCAAGGATGGCACCCATCACAATGGCAAGGCAGGCAAGCCAGACGATTGGCTCGCTTATGGCCAAGATGTTGAAGGCAAACTCCGGCGTAAAGACAGTCAAAATAAGGCGAATCATCACGTAGATCATCACCTTGGTTACCAAAGGGGCAATCAAACTGCTGGCCGCAGAAGGGCCGTGTGTATACGCATTCGGGAGCCAGGCATGCAGCGGAAAGAAGGCCATCTTGACCCACACCCCGACCAGACAGATGATAAAGGCGCCTATGACTGCCTTGGACTGGTAGAGGTCGGGCAGGATCCTGGCGATGTCCACCATATTCAATGAACCGGTGACAATATAGAGATACCCAACGCCTAACAGATAGAAACAGGCCCCGATAGTACCCATGTAGAGATAATTGAGCGTGGAAAGCTGAGCACGGTCCTTCCCCATGGCAAGCATCGCGTAGCCGCTGAGCGCCGTAATCTCCAGCAGCACATACAGGTTAAAGGCATCTCCGGTGACCACGATACCTAAAAGACCTGTAACCTGTAAGACATACAATGCGTAAAACGGAGCTGTTTTGTCCGCCAACTCGAGTTCAATGCTCTTTTTGCTCGCTATCAAATTAAGGAGGGCAACTATTGAGACCACTACCAGAACCAACCCGTTGAGATGATCCACGTAATAGGCAATGCCCATTGGCGGGTCCCATCCGCCTAATTTGTAAACAATCACCCCTTCATCCAAGACCCTTAATAGCAGGCCAATAGATGAATACGCCGCTACGCCCAAGGCCGCCACAGCGATTGGAAAACAGAGTCTTTTGTTTATCCATACGGCAGCACTGATGACTAAGGCCGAAAGGAGGGGGACAATGACAAGTAGTGCAGGATATTGTTGACTCATTTTTCCCTTATCTGCGCTAAGATTTCGTCTTCTTCCAAGGTGTTGTGCCGATTATAGATCTTTATAGCCAGGGCTAGGGCCACCCCAAGGGTGGCCACGGACACCACGATAGCGGTAAGCATGAGCACATGGGGCAACGGGTTGATGTAGTCCACGGCATGGAACACGTGACTCGCGGCGCCATGACCATGCTCTAGGATCGGAATGGTGGCCCCTCTTTTTGCGCCCGTGGACACATAAAACAAGATGATGGCTGTTTGAAAAATATTCATACCCACGATCTTTTTGACCAGGTTGTTCTTAGCGATCATGGCATACAGGCCGATCATCATGAGGGTGATATAGATCCAGTAATTGTACTTGGCGACAACGATTTGAATTAGATCACCCATGACTTAAAGTCCTTCATCATATTTACCAGTGGATGAGACATTATTATAGATCCATATCATCGTGCACATGACGGCAATGCCCACGCCGATCTCAACAATGAGAATGCCGTGGGATCGTGCGGTCACGGGGTCGCAATGGAGCACCGACGCAAGCGCACTGTAATCTAGGAAATTGAGTCCTAACAAGAGGCAAAGGGCGCCTGTCCCCGCATAGATGATCACACCGACAGCACAAAGAACGGCATCCAGCTTTTCGCGCATCCTTCGAACAGACGTTCTTAAATCCTGCGAGATAGCCAGCAGGATGATACTGGCTCCGAGAATCACGCCGCCCTGGAACCCTCCGCCGGGGCTGTGGTGACCATGGGCAATGACGTACAGTGCAAAGAGCTGAATGAAAGGGATGAGGAACCGGCAAACCGTTTTGATGATCAGATCGGGCGGCGTCCACGTGGCGTCGATCCTCTCAAAGTCCTCAGACGGCGGCAGCTCCATGCCCTCTTTGACCCGTACGGTCACGCCGGTCAAGAGATGGCGATAAAGCCTATCCCCAGGCTCTTCCCGTACAAAGATGCGCAGCAGGATGAAGCAGGCCAGCCCTGCCGTAAAAATCACCGCCGTTTCATACATGGTGTCATAACCCCGGTAGTCGGCAAGGACTGCGGTGACGATGTTGGGTACTGAAGTCTCCTCCATGGTCTTTTCAATGAAGTGAGGAGAGAGATGTGTGCTGGCAGGAGAGGCCGGGTCAGCCCAGTCCGGAAAATCGCCCGTGGCACCAATTAACAGCACACCCGTTACAAGTGCGATGATGAGCCCTATGATCTTCAATCTTTCGTCCTCCTTGTCGTGCGGAAAACAGCTGCAACAAAAAAGACCGTACTCACACCCGCCCCCACCGAGGCCTCGGTAAAGGATACATCCACAGCCCCCATGATGGACCAGAGCAAACACATCATAAAGCTGTAAGCCCCAAAAAGGATGGCAGCCCCCAGGAGATCCTTCACCGTGATGGCTCCGATGCCTGCCATGACGACCAAGGTGAGAATGGCCAAATCCAACTCCCAGATCATGGGCTATCTCCTCTCCTCTCCTTTGGTCCAAGGCGCCAGACCGGCCCTGACCCCCGCGTCTACGATGGCGTGGGTGGCCGTGGGGCTGGCCAGAAACACAAAGACCAAGATCAACATCATCTTGAGACTGGTCAGAAAGGCACCCAGAGAAAAATGGTGCAGGTTAAACAGGGCAAGGGCGATCATGGCCAAAAGAGAGCCCAAGGTGTCCAGTTTGCCGGCTGGATGGAGCCTGGAATAAAAATCAGGAAACCGCAGAATCCCCACAGCGCCGCCGGTGAAGAAAAAGAGACCGGCAAATAAGAGCAAGCATACAATAATATCCATGTCTCAGAATCTCCCAGGTCTATGGCCCGAATCCCGTGACCTTGTTTTACTTTCGTCTGAAAAGCTTCTACCTATAGGGCGGTTCATCGTACAGTCCCTTACGTTTCTGGAAATACCTTGAAGCGGCCAGCACCGCGAGGAAGTTTAGCATGGCGTAAGCCAGCGCAATGTCCACGAACATATCGACCCGATGGAAGATAAGGCCGATCAAGATCAGCAACACCGTGGTCTTGCTCCCTATGGCATTGACGCCGATCATGCGGTCCACGACCGTGGGCCCAAATAAGGGGCGGTACAAAGAGAGAAGCATCAAAAAAGCCAAGTAAAGCCCCGAATACAAGAAGACGTTATCCATTAGACCTCACCGAATGCTTTGGCAATGTTTGCTTCCATGGCACCCGGCAAGGGATCACCGGACGCTTTGTCGATGGCATGGACCTTAAAATCGCCATCAATCGACACATAGACCGTAATGGTGCCAGGGGTGAGTGTAATTGAATTGGCAAAGGTGACGAGAGCCAAGTCGCTCTTGAGCTTACTTCGAAACTTGACAATTCGTGGGTCGATGAGTTCCATCATCCTGGGATGAAAGACCAGATAGGTCAGGTGAAGGTTGGCCTTAATGATTTCAACCATCAGCCAGGGGATATATCTTATGAACCGGCCCCACTGACTGAGAAGCCCCGTAATCTTCGGAGACTCGAACAGAAGGTCAGAGGAAAGAAAGGAAACGATTCCACAGGAAATCAGCCCGAGACTCAGATGAAAGGGATCAAACTTGCCCGAAAGAAGGACCCAGATGCCAAACATAATGATGAAAGTAAGCGCGAAAGGATAAATGAAGAATCTTCTGCCCTGGGAGGCTTGGAAGGCGGTGAGGGCCTCATCGGGACTCTTCGAATCTTGTGTGCCTAGTTGACGATCTTCATCCATAGGGTTATAGTCCTAAGTTCGTGGTTTGCTCTAACTGTGTCTCATCGTCGGAACGTCTACCGTCAGCCTCAATACCGAGGCCAATGCCGCGCTATTCGATTCCATAGATCGCACGCAACTCTTTAATAGCCTTTCTTAAGCCGCGCGGCCCCAGCCCTGCACTCTGAATTTCCGCCACTTGCTCGCTGAACCTGCTACGCTGCAACTCCACTTTTTTTGCGTAGGCCTCCTTAATGACAGCCAGAAGGTTGTCGTAATCAACCGGCTTAAGAAGATACTGAAATGCATCCTCCTGACCGCTTTCTAAGGCTGTCTCTATGGACCCATGGCCTGTGAGCACGACGCACTGAAGGAAGGGTTGGATGTTCTTGAGCCTCCGTTGGCACTCTACCCCGTCCATTTCGGGCATCTTCAGGTCTACGACTGCCACGTCATAATGCTCTTCCAGCGCCGCATCGACGGCCTCTTCTCCAGAAAATGTGGCCTTCACAGTGAACCCCTTTTTCAGGAGCCGTTTCGAGAGGTATTCGGTCAACTGCTCCTCATCGTCCACCAGAAGAACTCGGATGGTTTCTCGCTCGCTCATGGCGTTCCCCTTCTCGCTGGGGTTAACGGTTAATGGCCATGTTTCCTTATTGCACTGTATTTCCCCGACTCAGCTTCCCGTTGCTGTAACGCATGAGAACATCCTGAACATTTCCGATGATATTGTCGATCAATGCGATGTTGAATTTTTTCAACGCTTGTTGCGATTCTTCCTTCACGCCGCCACAGATCAATGTCTTCACGTCCAGCCGGCTCAAGAGATCGGCCACTTCTTGGGGCTTCAGATTGGCTATGGGGAGCACCTTCTTCTCCTTGACTATTCCACTGGTATCGAGGGTCACCAACACGAGTTCTGGAGACTGGTCAAACCGTGGAGCAATCCGCTCATTCAGCTGACATACCGCAAGTTTGCTTGCCATGCCCCCTATTAGAGCAAAGGTCGTGCCACTCCAACTTGATGAGAAGAAGTAAAGTAAACTTAGTTAGATATGGTGATGGAAGGAAATATGAGGCAGACGTTGCATCTGGTTTCAATGTTGCACATGTGAAACCAGACTAGTCAAAGCTGTCCTTTCGGACAACAAAATTAGTGAGTTAAAGGCCATTAGAGCTGATGCAACATGTGTTGCAGTAATTAAACGGCCGGTGCCGGTGTGTGCCTTGAAGACAGGCCATGCTTTTTCATTTTGCGCCAAAGGGTGGTACGGTTGACATGAAGGGACTTTGAAGTTCTCTGAATATTCCATCCGTGGGTGGCAAGGGCTTCAAAGAGTGCCTCCCTTTCTTTTGCTTGCAGCAGTTGTGCGGGGGCACCTTGGAAGTCAGGCGGGGCAGCGGAGGGGGGGGCTGTGTTTCCGTGGGCATTAAACACATATTGAGGAAGATCATCCTTGCATATTTCTCCTTGCTGGCAAAGGATGACCGCATGTTCGATCATGTTCTTCAGCTGCCGTACATTCCCCGGATAGGCATAGTTGAGAAGGATCTTCATGGCATCGGTCCTTACACCTGAGATCTCTTTCCCGAGGCTGGATCCCATCTCTGCGATAAAGTGGTCTATCAACAGGGGGATGTCCGAGGCCCTTTGCCTCAGAGGTGGGATCTCGAGTTCGATCACCCTGAGTCGGTAATAAAGGTCCGCTCGGAAGGTACCCTCTTGCACCATCTCAGGCAGATTTCTGTTGGTCGAGGCCACGACCCGCACATCGACCTTGGTGGGCTGCCTGGATCCTAAAGGGAAAAACTCCTTTTCGTCCAACACCTGAAGGAGCTTTGCCTGCAGATTTTGAGAGAGGTCACCGATTTCATCAAGGAAGATGGTGCCCCCTTCGGCCAGCTGAAACCTTCCGGGTTTGTCCCGTTTGGCATCGGTAAAGGCCCCTTGTCTATAGCCAAAGAGTTCCGACTCCAGGAGATTGTCAGGCACGGCAGCACAGTTGACCTTGACGAATGGCCCGCCTTTGCAGTGACTCATATTGTGGATGGCTCGGGCAAACATGTCCTTGCCGGCCCCTGTTTCACCCACAAGGAGAATGGACGCATCTGATTCGGCTACTACCGGGAGGATGTCGAAGAGTTTAGCAATCTTTTCGTCTTTTCCAATGATGTCTCCAAAGGTATAGGATTTCTTGATCGTTTTCTCCAAGGCCACGCGAACTGAGTCGTCCAGAAATGACCCCACTCCTCCTAGAACTCTCCCGTGACCATCTCTCAACACAGCGGCCGTAATGGAGACCGGAACCTCTCTGTTGCTCTTAGTCAAGATCCGGTTTCTTACTTGCACAATGTCTCTTCCAGTCTTTATGGCCTGTTTCAGGTGACAGCCACCATAGCAAAGCTCAGCGCGAAAGATTTCGTAGCATTTGCAGCCTACGGCGTCTGCTCCTTTAAATCCGGTGACCTTTTCTGCCTGCCTGTTGACGAAGGTGATTCGCCAATTGGTGTCCACAGTGAAAATCCCTATGGGCACACTATGGAGTACACTTTGATAGTGAGACGTGTTTTCCGCCGTGTCCATATCCATAGGCTATACCTATTGAACATCTTTGGGGGGACGTTGCGTTGCATCTCCACCGCATGCGCCAGCTCGGTACTACAACAGGGGGAGAGCCCGTGTGTTGCCAGGTGTGAAACCAGAGTCGTGATATCCAGCTTCCGATTGGGAAAGATACATTCGGCGCCGAAAAGAACAGGTTGTTGCAGTGTTGCAAAATAGTAACAATCAAAAAGCATGCCATCACAGGGCCTTCTTGTAAGGTCAGAAGAACAGAAGCATAACATATTTAATTTATTGGAATCTGCCTGTCCGAACTGCCGGGAACAGGAAGAAGGGTGTCTGGAAGGGGATGACGGATAATGTTCAGAATTAGACCCGGTGGCCCCTATTTTGATAATATTGGCCACAAAACCAATCAGTTGCAAACTGTCTTAAATTCGACCCACAGTACTGCATTCGTGGACACCAAATTGCCCGCAGCTACATCCATTGTGGCTGGATTTTGTTTCTTTTCAGCTTGCTATATAGGTCCGTTCTGCTGATACCTGGTACGCGAGCGGTTTCGTACTCATTCCGGTTGCATTTTTGCAGTACCTTCAAAATGAGGTTTCTTTCATTTCTTGCCAGCGAGTGTTCCGTTGCTGCCCTGTGTGGCCTGTGGATGGTCTCGGGCAGGTCCTCGGCCCCGGTAAAGGCCCCCTTTTTGCACGAAGATTTCCGAATGGACCAGGGTCGGGACAAGGAAAGCGCCGTTTCCTGCAATAAACGGGATTTCCTTGTATTTACAAACCCTATTGATGGCTTATGCACCAGTTCCTTGCCGGTGCCGCCGATACCTTTTCGCGTCTTTGGTTCATGGAGAATAGGACCATTTCAAAACAGCTTGAGGTGGAGATCAACAGGTCTTCAGGTTGTGCGGAGGAACAGCCGACATGGGCTGCACAAATAAATCAGTCAACGATGTCCACGGGTGTACAGACATGACATCCACTGGCTGCCAGTGGTAATAAGGCGACGCCTATTTGGCATACTTGTTAAAGACGATTGGTTCATGGAAGAAGGTCCGGAAAGGGGGACATGGAGGTCGTTGTCGGGGGATTCGGCGTGGGGCGTATGGTCTGACCATTGGGTTTGGCATAGATCTGCGAACATTGGGCCTGAGGAGTTGGTAAAATTCCTTGACGGCTTGGCCGTAAACTGATATCAGCCCATGGTGCTCGCTATGCTTTGGGCTAAAATATCATTTCCCCAATTTTTTTAACCAAAAGCCTGCAAAGGCCGTTTATCAAGTGGAAGGAGACGCTTATGAGCGATCAGCAAGACATTCGTATTCTTTTGGTAGATGATGAGGAGAATCTGGTTGAATACATTGCCAAACGGCTTCTGAGAAAAGGCTTTAGTGTAAAGGCCACCTTTTCTGGCGAACAAGCCCTTGATGCGGCAGGGCAGCAGCAGTATGACGTGGCGGTGGTGGATCTGAAGATGCCTGGGATGGATGGGGTGGAGACCCAGAAAAAGCTTAGGGAGATTCAGCCTTTCCTTCAGTGTATTGTGCTTACAGGCCACGGTTCCATTGAATCGGCTTTAGAAAGCGGCCAGGAAGACGCTTTCCAGTATCTCCTTAAGCCCGTTGATTATGACGCCCTCGTGGCTGGCATCAAAGAAGCCCACAAGAAGAAGCAGGAGTTGCAGAGTGCCAAGTTTCAAGAGGAAGTGCAAAGAATCCAAGCGGCGGGCATGGGGGCGCACGGGATGAGAAAGGCGCTTGCCGATCTGCGGAAAATATATGGAGTCGAATAGCTCGTTATCAGCCGAGCTCAGAAAGGTCACCAGGGAGCTGGCGAGCTATAAGATAGAACTGCACCAAACCAGGGCCTACCTTCAGTGTATATTACAGAATACCAGTGACTTAATCTTTGCCACAGACGCAGAGGGAACCTTGGTTTCTCTTAGCAAGGGAGGCGAAAAGGTTCTGGGCTATTCTTGGATAGAGGTCGTGGGGAGGCCCATCAAGGATTTTGCCGAAGACCCCGGATCGTTTCAGCCGGTGATGGCTGGCTGTCTGAAAGACGGTTGTGCGTTGGTTCTGGACGTTCCTTTTAAACACAAGGAGGGGAAAACGGTTTATTGTAATGCCTCATTGATGGATCTGATCAACAGAGAAGGCCAACCGGTGGGTACGGTGGGGATATGCCAGGATATTACCCGTTGGAAAAGGCTCCAAGAGGACCTCGTCCAGGTAGACAGGCTGGCAGAGATAGGCCGGATAGCTGCTGGTGTGGCCCATGAGATCAATAATCCTGTGGCAGTGATTAGAGAGGCGGCGGCCTGGGCAGGAGAGATCGTTGCGGACGCCAAGGGTCTAGTCGCTGATGACCGCCAAGAGCTGGAAGAGGTTATGGAGAGAATCGGCGCCCAGACTGAGCGCTGTGCTAATATTACCCATAAACTTCTCGGCTTTGCTCGGGAGTCACGTCCGAGCAAAAGCGAGTTGGACATCCACGAACTACTCAAAGAAACCATCTCTTTTCTGGCACCTCAGCTCAAGCACACCGTCATTAAGGTGGACCTTGCCTTTGCCGAGGGTCCCCTTTTGATAAACTCGGACCCGAGATTGTTGGAGCAGGTTTTTGTGAACCTCATTGGCAACGCCATTCATGCCCTGCTGGAAAAGGAGGGAGATGACAAACAGATCGCACTGAGGACTGTCAGGAAGGACTCGGAGGTCGAGATAAGCGTTGAAGATAACGCCGGTGGAATCCCACAAGAACATCAGGCAAAAATCTTTGAACTTTTTTACACGACGAAGCCCCCTGGCAAAGGGACTGGCTTAGGGCTTCCCATCTCGCAGAACGTTGTTAGAAGCCTCGGAGGAGAGCTCACTTTTCAGAGCAAGGTGGGGGTGGGCACGACCTTTAAAGTGCGAATCCCCATGTCGTGAGAGGGCATGCTTGACGGGTTGGACCATGGCATGACTGCAAGGGGCAATGTAGCAGCAGCAAAGGAATTCAGCGAAGCAACGAAGTCCCAGGCCACAGACCATTTTTCCATCTTGTTGTGTCCCCTTTTGGGTCGTGCTTGGCCCATGGATACCGCTCCGGGGAAGCATCGCCACCAGCTATCTCGGCGTCACTCCTACCATAACCGTATTCCCGGCCCTTGCTCCGATCTCACTGTCATTTCCCCAAAAATTAACAAGTTTTTTTGAAAATAGCTCAAATCTCGCACCCTTGTCAACCATTTGAACTAACAGCTAAAAACGTACCAAGGTTTCTAGAAAACGGCAGGGCTCTGGTTTGGGCCTTTTCTGTGCAATGGAAGCTTCGGGATAAGGAAATCCGCTTCTCTTCGCCCTCCAATGCCTTTCGTAGCTGTGCAAAGATGGTGGGTGGTAATGGCTGTAGGCCTTCGTTCAGCGAATTCTCCCATCCCTTTGTTGCCAAATTCGGGGGGTACAAGTCTTGACACATCTACTATTAGTGGAAACGAGGGGTGCGAAACTTGAGAAATAGGTTCCGGTGGGCATATCGATAAAGGTTTTGCTTGCGCCGATTTGAGTTTTGAAATGGGGTCGTCCCGTGTTATGTCAATTTACAATCGAAAGTGGGACCAAGGGCTTTTTGTATTGATCCTAGAGACTTGTTTGTTGCCTCGCCGACCTCTTGCCCCATAGCTTACAGGTGCTCCGTTCTTGTGCATGTTCGATTGAATGAGGAGTGAACAATGAAGGAGGATAAGGCCCTCAATGTGGCCATTGTAGGTGACGGGTCAGGTTATAAGGAGATCATGGATCTGATCCTTTCCTCAAGATTCAAGAGGCTTCGAATGAATCTTGTTGGGGTAGCAGATAGCAGTTCAGAGACCATGGCTCATCGTAACGCCCAAGAACAGGGCATTTTTACCACACCAGACTACCGGGATCTGTACAAGCTAAAAAATCTGGATATGATCATCGACGTGACGGGTCGCGACGAGGTTGCCAATGAGATCTCCCAAACCAAGCCAGACCATGTCCGGGTCATGGACCATGTCACTGCCCGCCTTCTCTGGGATGTCTTCCATGTTGAAGAAGAAAGGAATGCCGAGCGCAAGCGGGCCGCGGAGGCATTGCGAGAGGACAGGCGCTTCCTCCAGAACGTTTTCGACGCCATACAGGATGGGGTGACCGTTCTGGATTGCGAGTTCAATATTGTACGGGCCAATCCTTGGATGGAAAAGATGTATGCATCCCAGATGCCCCTGGTTGGCAAGAAATGCTATAGGGCTTACCAGAAAAGGGAGTCCCCGTGCCCTGATTGCCCGGCGCTTCGTACCCTTGCCACAGGTGAGGCACACAGCGAAATGGTTCCTTATCCCACGGAAGAGCATGCCACAAGGTGGATCGATGTTTCTGCATTTCCTCTCAAAAATCCCAGCGGCCGGGTGGTAGGCACCATTGAACACATTAATGATATCACGGAGCGCAAGCAGGCGCAGGAAGCCCTAGGGGAGAGTGAGAGGGAACTTAAGAGAAGGCATGACGAACTTGAAGCCATTAACCGCGTTTTTTTAAAAGTGACCGAGGAATACAATCTGAACGGCATGGGCCATGTCCTGGAAGACATCATGAAAGGGTTTTTCCCTGGCTTCGATGCTTGGATCTTCCTGCTAACCCCAGACCGAGATAGTCTCTATTTCCCTCGGGCGGAGAAGGAGGAAAGCAGAGAAACCTGCTTTGACCGAGCCGAAAGGAAATTCAGAAGCCTGGCGTTGGAAGAGGCCCTGCTACGGCTTCTGACCAGAGAAAGGATGAGGCCAACCTGTTCAGGAAGGAAAAAGGACGATTACCCAGCAGTCATCCAGGAACTGACAGCGGGATTTCGTACCTGGATGGCTGTCCCCATCGAACTGGAGAACCAATGCTTTGGTCTTTTCATGCTTGCTTCATCTTCCGAAGATGGAGAAGTGGAAGACGATTTGATCTTTGTTGAAACTCTGATCAGGCAGATTTCCGGTGTGATCCGTTATCAGATTTCGAAAGAAGTCAGGGAAGAGGCATTCAGAGAGCAGTTGACCGGGCCGGATAAGTTCATGGGCATTGTTGGCAGAAGCCGTCCTATGCAGGAGATTTACCGACTCATCCAGTCTGTGGCCGACTCAAAAAGCACTATCCTGATCATGGGAGAGAGCGGTACCGGGAAAGAGCTGGTGGCGCGCGCTATTCACCGGGCGGGCAGATACAGAGAGACACCGTTCATTGTAGCGCACTGTTCTTCGTTTGTGCCGACCCTGGTCCACTCGGAGATCTTCGGACATGAGAAAGGGGCCTTTACCGGGGCGCTCACTCGCAGGCGGGGACGTTTGGAAAGGGCCCAGGGGGGCATTCTCTTTTTGGACGAAGTGGCCGATCTACCACTGGAAACGCAGGTGCTCTTGCTGCGATTTCTACAGGAAAGGACTTTCGAACGGGTGGGAGGGGAAAGGCTGGTCGAGGTCGATGTTAGAGTCATTGCGGCCACAAATAAGAACATTGAAGAGGAGATGAAAAAAGGGCGCATACGGGAGGATTTCTATTATCGTCTGAACGTCATATCGACCGTATTGCCTGCCTTACGGGAACGCATCACGGATGTGCCGCTGTTGGCCAATCATTTCCTAAAGAGCTATTGTCTAATCGAGGAAAAAGAAATCATGGGGTTTGATACCCAGGCCATGAAAATGATGATGGACTATGAGTGGCCTGGTAACGTGAGGGAACTTCAGAATACGATAGCCAGATGTGTGGTTCTGACCCCTGGGCGCCACATTGGCGTTGATGTGCTTCCCGACCAGATTCGCGCCGGGGCGAGCACTTCAAAGGAGTTTTCCCTGTGGAAGAATGAAAGGGACCTTATCGCGGCTGTCATGCGAGAATGCAATGGGAACAAGAATGAAGCTGCTCGTCTGTTGGACATAAGTCGAGGCACCCTCTACAGCAAGCTCAAGAAATATGATATTAGACGGTGAAGGCCAGCCAAGGACGCGGGGTGTGTGGTATGGCGGCGTCTGTTGTATTTTGAATAGTCCTTAATCTATTGAATCAAAAAGCATAATGGTGTATTAGGCCTCTTGTGCGCCGGATATTGAACACTCTTTCCTTGGTTCTGCCAAAATTTCCCTTTTGACCTCCCTCCTCCCAAAAACAATAATTATGAATCACTTCAATAGATTAGCTGGATTTATTCAGGTTTTAGGTAATATTGTGGGGTTTGGCACATAACTTGATGAGGGTGTCACCAGACGTTGAGATGCTACTGGGAGGAACGAAGGCACATGGATTACAATTTGGCTCTCATCACCCAGGATCGGGGGCTTGAGAAGGTGATGAAAAGGATCTCAAGCCAGTTCGGTTGCGAGCTCACCCTTTACGAGGACTTTGAGATTTTTATCCGGGATTTTGACGGCAACGAACAGGCTGTGGTCCTTATCGATGGGTCTATCTGTTCGCAGCCACGTTTGATGGATTTGCAGACGGTTGTGAATGAGGCCCCGGCCTCGCAGGTGGTGTATCTACCCCGTACCAGAAAAAAGGAGGAGGTTAGGCAGGCCATGGGACTTGGGGCTTTTGGATGCCTCCACAGACCCGTGAGTGAACAAGAAGTCAGGCAAATGGTGGAATCAGCCCTGGGAATATGAGACAAGAATATGGAAGAAATCACATCTATTAAACCGATCTTGGCCGTTTCTGTCTCTCTTTTTGCGGCCCTTCCTATCATTGTCTTCGGAAAGAGACCGAATTTGAGGGAAGGCTGGACCTTTGCGGCCGCGATTATAAAATTTGCCATGGTCGTTTCCATGGTTCCCGTGGTCTTAGGAAAGCAGGAGTTGGTTTACAATCTAATAGATGTCATCCCTGGCACGGGAATCGCATTTAGGGTTGACAGCCTAGGACTTCTCTTCGCCCTGGTCTCCTCTTCGCTCTGGATTGTTACATCTGCTTACTCTATTGGCTACATGCGGGGGTTGGACGAGCACAGCCAAACCCGGTATTTCTGCTTCTTTGCCCTGGCCCTTTCGGCCACCATTGGGGTGGCCTTTTCGGCCAACCTTCTCACGCTTTACCTGTTCTATGAAATGCTATCATTCGCCACCTACCCGTTGGTGACACACCACCAGGACCGTGAAGCTCATCGTTCTGGGCGAAAATATCTCCTTTACATCGTGGGCGGTTCAATCGGGCTTGTGTTACCGGCCATGCTTATATCGTACAATCTGGCTGGCACCCTTGAGTTTGGAAAGCAGGGTTTCCTGGCAGGAACCGGCTCTAAGGAGTTGATGTTGGTGCTTCTCCTCATGCTCGTGTTTGGGTTTGCCAAGGTGGCGATTATGCCTTTTCATTCATGGCTTCCCGCGGCCATGGTGGCACCCACACCGGTAAGCGCCCTGCTGCATGCGGTGGCTGTTGTCAAGGTCGGCGCCTTTAGCGTCCTCCGTGTCATGACGGGCGTCTTTGGGACAGACCTCTTGGCTTCTCTTCATCTCGGCACCTTGGTTTGCTATGTTGCCGCCTTTACCACAATAGTCGCCTCACTCATTGCCCTTTCCCAGGACGGCCTCAAGCGGCGTCTTGCTTTTTCGACGATTGGCCAGCTCTCTTACATCGTACTTGGCGTCGCCCTCCTCTCTCCCAAGGGGATGATAGGGGGCATGACCCACATCGCCATGCATGCCTTCGGGAAAATTACCCTCTTTTTTTGCGCAGGGGCGATCTTTGTGGCCACGGGTAAGAAGAATATCAGCGAGATGGTCGGTATAGGCAAGAGGATGCCGGTGACGATGATCGCTTTTTTTATCGGTTCCTTGAGTGTGATCGGACTTCCGCCATGCGGTGGTTTTTTGAGTAAATGGTATCTTGTTTTGGGATCTCTCCAGGCCGACCAATGGCCTATGTTGGTCGTGCTTCTTTCAAGTTCATTGCTCAATGCCGCATACTTTTTGCCCATTGTTTATAGGGCCTTTTTCTGTCGGCAGGAGGAGTCTATGTTTACTGATAAGGTGGAAGAGGCCCCCATATGGTGTGTTGCCCCACTCGTGCTGACTGCAGCCGGTTCCATCTTTCTATTTTTTTATCCCCAGCCCTTCTTCAGATTGGCGGGTATGGCAGTGCAAACCATAGTAGGAGGCTAGGCCATCATTCTTCTTGAACCTTTTTTGTGACCAAATAGAGGGGCAGGCTGAGATGAAAAGGGAGCTGAAACTTTTTGAGAAATCAGAAAATGTAAAAAGATTCTTGTGGTTTTTTTATGCCTTTTTAGTAGTGCTCCTCATCGTTGACTTCTTTGTCCATAAGCACGCCGCCTTTCCATGGGAAGCTACCCCAGCTTTCTTCGCGGCCTATGGATTTAGCTCCTGCGTACTACTCATTTTCATGGCAAAAGCATTGCGCATATTCATCAAGAGGGATGAGGACTATTATGATTAACTCGATTCCCCCTGCCGCCATATTTATTGTGGGTGCCCTTTTTGTCCCCTTGATCAGGGGAAGGCTCAAATCCGCGTACATGTTGGTCCTGCCTGTCCTTGCCTTTGCAATCCTTGTCAAGATGCCAGAAGGAAAATATTGGGTTGTGAGGATTCTGGATTATGATCTCATCTTCGGCAGGGTTGACAGGCTCAGCATGGTCTTCGGATATATATTTACGTTCATATCCCTCCTGGGGATTCTTTTCGCCCTGAAAGTAACAGACGATCTGCAACATGTTTCAGCCCTGATGTATGCCGGAGGGGCCTTGGGTGTTGCTTTCTCTGGCGATTTGGTCTCTCTTTATGTCTTTTGGGAATTGCTGGCCATCAGCTCAACGTTTCTGATCCTGGCGCGCAGGACAAAGGCGTCGCAGCTTGCAGCCTTCAGGTATATCCTGGTCCATGTCTTTGGGGGTCTGTGTCTTCTGGCAGGGATCATGTTCTATATCCACGATTCAGGTACGGCAGAGTTCGCAAACATAGGATTAGGTGGTACAGCTTCCTGGCTCATATTCCTTGGCATTGCCCTGAACGCTGCGATTCCTCCTCTCCACCCTTGGCTTCAGGATGCCTATCCCGAGGCAACGGTCACGGGTGCGGTGTTCATGTGTGCTCTTACCACCAAGAGCGCCGTATATCTCATGGCAAGAACGTTTCCGGGGACCGAGCTTCTCATATGGCTCGGAGCCCTTATGACAGTGGTTCCTCTCTTATACGGGATTCTTGAAAATGACGTAAGGCGGGTCCTAGCTTACATCATCATCAATCAGGTCGGTTTCATGATGGTTGGAATCGGCATTGGGACAGAATTGGCCATAAATGGTGCTGTTGCCCATGCCTTCTGCGATATCCTATACGTAGGCCTTTTGTTCATGGCTACAGGATCTGTGCTTCACATGACGGGAAAGATCAGATGCACAGACTTGGGCGGGTTATACAAAACCATGCCTTTGACATGTCTTTTTTGCATGATAGGCGCGGCATCGATTTCCGGCTTTCCTTTCTTTAATGACTTTATTAGCAAGTCCATGATTGTCAGTGCCGCGGCCCATGAAAAGCTGTCTGTCATATGGCTGATTTTGCAGTTTGCCTCAGCCGGGGTCTTTCTTCATGCCGGTATCAAGGTCCCTTTCTTCACGTTTTTTGGTCAAGACTCCGGCATAAGGGCAAAAGACCCCCCCCTTAATATGCTCCTTGCTATGGGGGGTGCTGCCCTTTTGTGCGTTGTCACTGGCGTATTTCCAGGAGCCCTCTATGATATCCTTCCTTACCCGGTACATTTTGTCCCATACTCTGCTGCACACGTCGTGAACGAATTGCAGTTGCTCATGTTCGGCGGCCTAGCTTTTGTTCTACTTATACGGACCGGCCACTATCCGGAACAAGTGAGGGCCATCAATCTTGACACTGATTGGTTTTACCGTAAGGGGGGACGTCTCTTTTACTATGTTATGGACAAGGTTCTAAATGGTGTTAACGTAGTTGCTGACCGTGCCATTGCCCAAGGGATTTCGGTATGGGTGGGGCGCCTTAGCAGGAGGCCACTAACTTCTTTGGTGTCCCTTTATATGAAGGCTATGGGCAAGGATCGTGTTGCCATGGAGGAATTTGAACAGGAGACAAGCCCAGAGGCAACCAGCCTCATGGCTATGGGGGTGCCGGTATTTGTGAGTCTAGTCTTTGTGTTTTCACTTTTTGTGGTGTTTGCTTTTTTGGGCTGATGCGGGGTTGTTGTGCCTCACAGAGAACTATATGGAGGATATGTAGATGTCAAAGACCGTGCTCAGTGTGGATGACGAAGATCACGTAAGGGAATTCGTTTCCACCGTGCTGGAAGAAAATGGATATGCGCCTATCCAGGCAAGAAACGGTGAGGAAGCCTTGGACATTATCAGGCAACAGAAACCCGATTTAATCATTCTGGACATTTTGATGCCAAAGGAGAGCGGGATCAGGCTGTATCGTGAGCTTAAGACCTCTGAGTCTTTGAAAGACATTCCAGTGATCATATATTCCGGAGTGGCTAAGAGAACTGCATTGCGCGCACAGGCCGCCCAGACGGAATGCAAGGGTGGGAGTGTCCCGGATCCAGATGGCTATCTGGAAAAACCTGTCACACCTGAGCGGCTGGCAGCCACGGTGAAACAGGTATTGAGTCCTGACTCATCTGGCAAATCTGATAACAGGGGCGAAGTAGGGCAATTATGCAAATAAAGAAACTACTCTATGCCACAGGTGTGAGAGGGCCAGAGTTTGCAGAGGTGCAACGCCTCATGGAGCTCCGCACACTTGGACTTGAGGAAGTCATCTTTCTACATGCAACCGAAGTGGAAGGCTGGGAAACAAGGATGGCCGAATATGGCACAACCGCCAAGACCTTTGTGATGGAAGGGCACATGGCCGATAGCATCTTGGACGCAGCCCAACGGGAAAAAGTCTCGCTGATCGCCGCCAGCCTCAAGCGGGATGTAGACAGCCGGGTGCGTAAATCCCTGACAAAGAAGTTGCTCAGATCATCCCCTGTCCCTGTAATGATTTTGCCCGAAAAGCTGGAAGCATCAGGGGCCGCACAAGAAGGCATCTTTTCACATGTTATACTTGCTGATGACTGGTCTGCTGCCTCTGAAAAGGCACGGAGTTTCGTGTTACATTTTAAAGAACTTATCAAGGAACTGGAGATCGTCTATGTTCTAGACACCAAACTATCTGTAAGAGACATGGGAAATTTGAAAGACAAGCTCTCGCAATCACGGAAGATCTTTCTGGATCAGGGCATAGACGCCGAAGGCCATGTCTATGCCGGTGAGCCGGCCGCTGAGGTTATGCTGGCGGCCAAGGATTATGGCGGCACCTGTATCGTTATGGGGACCACTGGCAAGTCCTTCCTGAAAGAGCTTCTATCTAAAAGTTATTCCTATCGGGTGGCAGAAGCATCAGCGGTGCCTACGCTTGTGGTTCCTTGATTGACGGAAGGTATTCTTTAGAGGAGGACGAAGATGGAAGTGACCCTATTGCTGGAAGCTACAGAGAACGCTTTCAGGATTATGGAAAAGGCCAGGGTCCATGCCCTGGGCGTTCTAGATACGGCGGTGCAGTTTACAGGCGAGCAGAGCCGGCTTTTTGAAGAAAAAAAGTGGCAATTGCTCTTCGCGGGAGCCCAAAGGAGAAAAACGCGGTTTCAGAACTTCGTCGGAACGACCCTGATCCTTTTTGCCTTCTGGATGTTGCTTTCTGGCCAGTTTGATGCCTTTCACCTCACCCTTGGGGCTGTTTGTTGTACCATGGCAGCCTATCTATTCCATGATCTGTTGTTCGCCAACGTGAGGGTCGGAGACATGCGCGTGATAGCGGCAAGATTCATTGCCTACATTCCGTGGCTCATCCAACAGATCGTGTTATCAAATCTCCACGTGGCCTCTGTGGTCTTGCGCCGCAAGATGCCGATAGATCCTCAGATAGTGACGTTTAAGACAAAATTGGAGACTGATATTTCCAGCGTCACCCTGGCAAATTCCATTACGCTGACGCCTGGAACCATTACCATGGATATCAAAGACGGTGTGTACTATGTACATGCCTTGGACCAGAAAGTTGCCGATGATCTGAACGCTGGTGAGATGGAAGACAGGGTGGCTCACATATTCATGGAGGCGGATCACCTGTACGTACAGGATGTGCTGGACGCTGCTCGTATATATGACGTACTACGCGCATAAATCATCTCAAGTTGGGCAAGCCATTATCAGCAAGGGGGAAGAATGATACGGGATAGTCAAGATGTCATCGTGAAGACACTGGCCAGACTGCTGATGCCCTTTATTATCGTTTATGCCCTCTATGTGGTCATGCACGGGCATCACAGCCCGGGGGGAGGCTTTCAAGGGGGTGTCATCTTGGCAGCAGGTTTCGTATTGCTGGGTATCAGTTACGGCCTAGGAGAAACGAGAAAGCGCATGTCTGAAAAGGTGGCAGGAATCATAAGCAGTATAGGGGTCTTTATCTATGCAGGCATCGGGGTGCTTTGCCTTATCCTGGGAGGAAACTATCTCGATTATGGTAAACTGAGCAAGGTGCTTCGGGTTACACCGGCCCAGGCGAGGTCTTTGGGAATCTTGGGCGTTGAGATCGGTGTGGCACTGGCCGTCATGGCGGTTATGTATACCATCTTCTTTGTCATATTCACGGTAGGGGAAACCCTGGAAGATGATCGGAGCGGGAAATGATCGATTTTTTTGTGATTCTGAGTGTGGGAATGTGCGTACTGGTGCTCTTTTGTCTTTATCGGGCTATCTATGGGCCGGGGGTCTTAAACAGGGCCGCTGGCATCTCTGCCATCGGTACCAAGACGTTGATCATCTTGCTCATCATGGGTGTCATCTATGACAGGGTAGACATGTTTATCGACATCAGCATGGTATACGCCCTATTGAATTTTATAGGTACTGTGGTTCTGGCCAAATATATTGAAGGGACGGGAGAAGCCTAATGCTAGTAAAAGACATTGTAGCCGTATTGTTTATGTTAGGGGGGGTCTTCTTATTTACCACGGCCACCTTAGGCCTGCTACGTTTGCCTGATTTCTTCACCAGGCTCCATGCCACCGGCAAGGG
>Ga0180437_10004295_pt1 | contig 20379 bp, 24 predicted proteins | sample SS_ome_4_FD_132410 | JGI IMG/M metagenome (GOLD analysis project Ga0180437, IMG submission 132410) | Hypersaline lake sediment archaeal communities from the Salton Sea, California, USA - SS_3_D_1 metaG | ecosystem: Environmental > Aquatic > Non-marine Saline and Alkaline > Hypersaline >... | reverse complement strand
TCCGAGATAGGCGGCTCGCACGACATCCCCAAATCCCACATGACCTACCTGGTTGACCGGCTGGAGGAGATGGGGATGGTGGAGCGCCAGCCGGATACCAAGGACCGGCGGGTGGTCAGGGTATCGCTCACCCCGGAGGGGGAGCGCACGCTCGCCGGGTGCGAGGCGGTGCTGCGGGAGAACGCCCACCAGCGGCTGTCCAGCCTCGGCGAGGCGGACCTGAACCAGCTGTCCGAGTCGCTGAAGCGGGTGCGGGAGATAGTGGCCAAGGTGGAGTAGCCAGTGGCCGATGACGAGATAAAAGACATCATCGAGGTCAAGCGCCTCACCAAGAAGTTCGGCAAGCTGGTGGCGGTGGACGACATCAGCTTCAGCGTGCGCCAGGGGGAGATATTCGGCTTCCTCGGCCCCAACGGCGCGGGAAAGACCACCACCATCAGCATCCTGTGTACCCTCATGCGCCCGACTAAGGGCAGGGTGACCCTCAACGGCTACAATGTCGTAAAGCAGTCCAACCAGGTGCGGCAATCGGTCGGCCTGGTGTTCCAGGACCCCAGCCTGGATATCAAGCTCAGCGCGCTGCAGAACCTGCAGTTCCACACCGGCGTGTACAACGTGCCGCCGAAGGTGGCCAAGAAGCGCATCGCCAGCGTGCTCAAGATGGTGGACCTGTGGGACCGCCGCAACGACACGGTGCAGACCTACTCCGGCGGGATGCGGAGGCGGCTGGAGATCGGGCGCGGGCTGCTGCACTTCCCCAAGGTGCTGTTCCTGGACGAGCCCACGCTGGGCCTCGACCCGCAGACGCGCTCGCATATCTGGGACTACATCCTCGACCTGAGGAAGCGGCTCAATATAACGATATTCCTCACCACGCATTACATGGAGGAGGCCAACGTGGCCGACCGCATCGCCGTCATCGACCACGGCAAGATAATCGCGCTGGACACCCCCGAGGCGCTGAAGCAGATGGTGGGCGGCGACGTCATCACCCTGCAGACGGATAACCCCGAGGCGGCGGCGGCCGAGCTCAGGGAGAAGCACAATATCGAGGCCAAGGTGGAGGGCGAGAGCATCTACTTCGAGGTGGAGAACGGCGATAAGTTCATCCCCAAGCTGGTGCGGGAGTTCAAGGGGGAGCTTCAGGGGGTCAGCATGCGCCGCCCCACGCTGGACGACGTGTTCCTCAAGCTCACCGGTCGCGAGATACGCGAGGAGGCCGGCGGCGAGTCGGCGATGAAGCGGGCGTGGGCGGTGCGCCAGGCCAGCGGCGGCGGCAGGGGGTTCCATTGAGGCGCAATCTCCACGGCGTGTATATCATCTGGTACCGCGATATCCTGCGCTTCTGGCGGGACCGGGCGCGCATGTTCACCAGCATGGCCATGCCCATCCTGTACCTGGTCATCTTCGGCAGCGGCATATCCTCCTTCTTCGACCGGGGCGAGGGATTCAACTACATCGCCTTCATGTACCCCGGCATCATCGCGATGGTGGTGGTGCTGGGCTCCATCATGTCGGGCATCACCGTTATCTTCGACCGCGAGTTCGGCTTCCTCAAGGAGGTGCTGGTGGCGCCTATCAGCCGCACCTCGGTGGCCATCGGCAAGGCGCTGGGGGGAGCCACCATCGCCAGCGTGCAGGGCATCATGATGCTGGTGTTCATCCCCTTCGCCGACGTGGATATCTCGGTTCAGAACGGGTTCATGATGGTGGGGCTGATGCTGGTGCTGTCGGTGTCGCTGACCTCCCTGGGCCTGCTGGTGGCCACCCGCATAAAAAGCATGGAGGCGTTCCAGGCGGTGATGCAGCTGATGATGTTCCCGCTGGTGTTCATCTCCCCGGTGCTGTTCCCGGTGGAGACGCTGCCGGGGTGGCTGGCCACCATGGTCAAGATGAACCCGGTGTCTTACGGGGTGGACGCCATACGGCAGGCGGTGATGGGGGTAGAGGCATCGGCGCCCTTCGGCATAAAACTGTTCGACTATCGCATGAGCATCGGGCTGGACGTGGCGGTGGTGGCCCTGTTCGGCGCCGTCATGCTGGCGCTGGCCATACGATCATTCCGCGTGCAGGAGTGAGGCTTAATCGCCCGGGGCTCTCCTTGCCGGCATGTACTTGAAGACGAAGAATGCACCCGTGATCGCGATGTACCCCGAGACGATGGCCATGACCTGCCACGCGTCCATGAAACTCTCCCTGGCCACCGCGGCAAGCGGCTCACCCAGCGCCGGCGGCAGCTTGTCGGCTATGGTGACCGCGGCACCCACCGAATCGCGCGCCGCGGAGGCGACATCGGGAGGCAGCGTGGGGATGGTGGAGGCCGCATCGTCGAAGCTGGAGCGGTAGACGCTGTTCAGCACCGATCCGATTATGGCTATGCCCAGCGCCCCGGCTACCATGCGCGAAACGCTGTTCATCGCCGAGCCGATGCCGGCCCGCGCCTCGGGCAGAGCGCTCATGATGGCGTCGGTGGCCGGCGCCGCGATATACCCCAGGAAGAAGCCCAGGCCGAAGAAGACGGCGCCCACCTGCCAGTAGGCAGTGTCGACCTGCCACAGGGCTGCCACTATGACCGTGGCGGTCAGCAGTATGAACCCCAGCCCGATTACACGCGTGGTCCCCAGGAATTTCACCAGCTTGTAGCTGGAGCCGGCACCCATCATGATGCCCACCGCCAGCGGCACGAAGCGTATGCCAGTCTCCAGCGCGGTGTAGCCCTGCACGAACTGCATGTACAGCGTAAGCCCGAAGGTTATGCCGATCTGCCCCAGAGCAGTTATGCTGACTGCGCCCACCCCGGCGGAGAAGCGTGGATTGCGGAAGAAGCCCAGCTCCATCATCGGATGCTTGGTATACCTCTCCCACCGCACGAACATCGTAATAAGCACTATAGACCAGCACAGGGTCATCACGACGATGGGGTGTGTCCAGCCCCAGTCGCTGCCCTTGATCAGACCGAATACCAGGTTAGCCAGCGCCAGCGCGGAGAGAACGGTGCCGGGCCAATCGGCCCTTTTGGGTCTGGGGTCTCGGCTTTCGGGTATCAGGAACCAGCCGGCGGTCAGGGCTATGGCGGCGATGGGCAGGTTGATGAGGAAGATCCAGTTCCAGCCGGCCTTGTCGATAATGGCGCCGCCGATTATGGGTCCCAGCGCGATACCGATGCCGTTCAGACCGGCCCACACGCCGATGGCCTTGCCGCGCTCCTCCACGGGAAAAACGTTGGTGATGATAGCCAGCGTGGCCGGCAGTATCATCGCCCCGCCGATGCCCATCACCGCGCGCCAGGCGATGAGCTGCAAAGCGCTTGCGGAGAACGCGGCGGCCAGGCTTGCGGCGGCGAAGAGTAATATACCCACCTGTAATATGCGCTTCCGCCCCAGACGGTCGCCCAGGGTTCCGGTGGTAAGCATCAGGGAGGCGAACACCATGATGTACGCGTTTATGATCCACTGCAACTCGGTCCCGGTGGCGTTAAGCTCCCGCTGCAGCGTCGGTAAAGCGATATTTACTATCGACGCATCAATCACCACGATAAGAACGCTGACGGCTATTACTATCAGCGTCCACCACCGCATGCTGTATGCCCGCTCGGCTGTAGAACCTGTTTCCATTTATTAGCCTCTGCCAATGAAATAATGAACTATAAGGACCTAATTGTTTCATAAATATAGCATAAGCTATTGACGTTGTCAATACTATTTGGTTATAATCGATACGAAAAGTTCAAAATATATCACTGGTATGATGAAAATGGATGGTTTCGAGCGCAGGAAGGAGCGGAAGAAGGAGAGCATAAGGCGAGCGGCTCTGGAGTTGTTCCGCAGATACGGTTTTGAAAAGGTTAGCGTGAGAGATATCGCCCAGGAGGCGAATGTCTCACCGGTCACAATATACAACCACTTCGGCAGTAAAGATAATCTGGTACGGGAGGTAATTAAGAACCTGCTCCATACCATTTTGAACAAGTATCGAGGCACCATCCGAGGCGAGGGCACCTTCCGACAGAAGCTGGAGACCATCGTCTTCGATAAATTGAAGCTGATGGAGCAGTTCCAGGGAGAGCTGGTGCAGGCGGTGATACGCAGCGATCCGGATATGAGGGTCTTTATCGAATCCCTTTGGCAAAACGAGATATATCCAGTAATGGGTGATTTCTTCGAACAGGGGAGGCGGGAGGGCTATGTGGACAGCGGGCTATCTGAAAGGTCCATTATGGCTTACTACGATATACTGCGCCACGGCATATTTGCCTATATGGGCACTGATAACGCTGGGCAAAACGGGAAGCTCATGCGTGAACTGATGTCCATATTCCTCTATGGTCTGGTGGGCAGTAGCGGCAGTCGATTATAAAGATATTGCCGCTAAATATGGTTGCCTGACACCAGCGACATGAACTCGGCGCGGGTGGCAGGACGGGAGCGGAAGTTGCCCCTCATCGCCGAGGTAACGATATTTGACCCCGGCTTCTTCACGCCCCTCATGGTCATGCACATGTGCTCCGCCTTTATCACCACGCCTACGCCCTTGGGCTTGAGTACCTCCTCCACTGCCTCCGCTATCTGGCTGGTGAGCCGCTCCTGCAGCTGGCGGCGCCTGGCCAGGATGTCCACCGCGCGGGGCAGCTTGGACGCGCCCACGATGCGGCCGTTGGGTATGTAGCCCACGTGCACCAGCCCGAAGAAGGGCAGCAGGTGGTGCTCGCACATGGAGTAGAAGGGGATGTCCTTGATGATGACCATCTCATGGTGCCCCTCGTCGAAGCCGGTGGTCAGCACCTGGCGCGGGTCGGCCTCCAGCCCGCTGAAGATATCGGCGTACATCTCGGCGATGCGCCGCGGGGTGTCCCGCAGCCCCTCCCGCGATGGGTCCTCGCCGATGGCATTGAGGATGGATTTTATCGCTTTCTGGATATCGTTGTTGTTGGCCAATGCTCTTCCTTTCAGCGCGCCCCGTATTCCTTGCGGTCGAGGTGGCGGATATTATCCTTGGCGGGGACGGCGTAGTTCTCCGCGCCCATGTACAGGGCGGGCGATACGCGCCCCAGGTCTATCAACTGCTCCTCGGTGAACAGATCCTCCTCGTAGTGGGCGGCCACGATCTCGCCGACGATCCAGATATGGTCGCCGTATGCCCTCTCGTCGACGAGGCGGCACTCGTAGCAGGCGTAGGCGTCCTTCAGCACCGGGGACGAGGTCTTGAGCGGCTGCTCCCTCTCGATATGCCACCGCTCGAACTTGTCCACCTCTTTCCCCGAGCGTCCGCCGACGGCGGCCACCAGATCCGCCTTCTCGATGGGCATGAAGTTGACCGCGAACTCCCCGGCCTGGCGTATCAGCTCCATGGTGCGCCGCTTGGGGGCGATGGACACCCCGAACAGCGGCGGGTTGAACGATATCGATGTGTGCCAGGCCACCGCCATGCAGTTGTCCTGCCCGCCGGCATGCACGGTGACTATGGTTGCCGTCCGGGGGTAGTGGTGGGAGTAGTTGCCCGCCCCCTCGATGCTTATCTTCGCCATAATACTCTCCTTCTCTGTTGAACCGCCACGTTCAGTGCAGCCGGCACCACCCTGAAGCTTACCGGCGTCTCACCGACCACCTCGCCGTCTATCTGTACGGGAAGCCTCTGCGGCGAGTCCACCTCGATGCTCTTGGCCTGGGACATCCTGATCTTGGGGTGTTTAGCATGTATGCCGATGTACAACCAGGGCAAATGCCAGATCGCTTCGGGCTTGCTCAGGTCACCGAGGATGGCTACATCCAGCAGCCCGTCGCCGGGGTCGGCATGGGGGAACACCTTGCCGCCGCCGAGGTAGCGCCCGTTGTTCACTAAGATAGCGAAGTCGCGTTCCTCGTACCTCTGGCCGTCGATGCTCAGGGTTATATCCTTGTTGCTGTAGTTGGTGATTATGGGCATCAACCAGATGGCATACGCTGCCGTGCCCCCCAGAATCTTGAGGCGCTGGTTAACGCCGCCGACGATATCGGTGACGAAGCCCAGCCCGGCCGTGTTGCCGAAGAGCCGCCGCATTTTGCGCCCGTCGCCGGTGCATTCCATGACGCCGAGGTCGATGGTGAATTCCCTGAAGTCCGAGAATATGCGGCTGGCTTTCACGTAGTTCTGGGGTATGCCCACGGATTGGGCGAAATCGCTGACGGTGCCCGCGCTGATGAAGCCCAGGGTTGCCCTGCCCCTGCCGTTTTCGTCCACCAGGCCGTTCACCACCTCGTTCACCGTGCCGTCGCCGCCGACGGCGATAACCAGTTCGTATCCTTTCTCCACCGCGTCCCTGGCCAGCCCGGTTGCGTGTCCTGCGCTCTCGGTGAAGCTACAATCGAAGGGCAAACCCGAGTCCTTGAGCAGCTGCTTGATGATAGGCCACCTGGTGCGGGCCATCCCGCCCCGGGCATACAGGTTGACGATCACCATAGCACGGGACATCGCATCACCCCAATCCCAGCGCCTTCTCGATGGCGGCGAAGTCCGTCGGCAGGGAGGTCAGCGGCTCGGCATACTGCACCGCCGTGTCCGGGTCCTTGAGGCCGCTGCCGGTGATTATGGCCACCGCGGTCCTGCCCTTGAGGTCGAGTTCGCCAGCGGTCGCCTTCAACAATCCGGCCACCGAAGCCGCCGACGCCGGCTCGCCGAAGATGCCTTCCTTCTGCGCCAGCAGGCGGTAGGCGGACAGTATCTCCTCGTCGGTCACCGCGTCGATGACGCCCCCCGATTGGTCGCGGGCGGCGGTGGCCTCTTTCCAGCTCGCCGGGTTGCCGATCCTGATGGCGGTGGCTATCGTCTCCGGGTGCTCGAAGACCCGGTCCTGCACGATGGGGGAGGCTCCCTCCGCCTGGAAGCCCATCATCCGCGGCTTTTTATGCGATCGACCCGCATCGAAGTATTCATTGTACCCCTTCCAGTAGGCGGTGATGTTGCCGGCGTTGCCCACCGGGATGAAGTGGTAGTCCGGGGCATCCCCCAGCACATCGATGATCTCGAAGGCGGCGGTCTTCTGCCCCTGGATGCGGTAGGGGTTCAGCGAGTTGACCAGGGTTATGGGGTGCCTGTCGCACAGCTGGCGCACAAAGGTCAGCGCCTGGTCGAAGTTGCCGTCGATGGCGATGATGCGGGCCCCGTAGATCAGCGCCTGGGCCAGCTTGCCCTGGGCGATCTTGCCCTCGGGGATGATGACGATGGTCTGCAGCCCGAACGCGGCCCCGAACGCCGCCGCCGAGGCGCTGGTGTTGCCGGTGGAGGCGCAGATGATGGCCTTGCTCCCCTCCTCCACCGCTTTGGCCACGGCGAGCACCATGCCGCGGTCCTTGAACGATCCGGTGGGGTTGCACCCCTCCAGCTTGAAGTACAGCTCGCAGCCCAGCCCCTTCTCGATGACCCGCGACCGTATCAGGGGGGTGTCGCCCTCCCCGATGGTGATGACGGGGGTCTTATCGGTTACCGGCAGGAACTCGCGATATCTCTCCAGAACGCCTTGTCTCATCTACAATCCTTCCTTTAACAGACCCTCTAGTCTGCGGGTCAAGTCGTCGTACTGCTGCTGGTAGGCTGGTATTTTAACCTCTTCGGGGCTGAACCGCAACCCGTAGCCCCGCAGCCGGATGAGCCCGCCCTCCTGCCCGTGCCACACCATCCCCAGCAGGCCCGGCAGCATGGCGCGGCAGCTATCGCCGGGCTCCTTCTCGTTGAGGCAGTATTTAAGGGAGCCGGTAACGATGTCCACCGCAGAGGCGACGTGCGAGGCACCGGCACAGCTGAGCGACAGCAGCTGGACCCGCTCCAGCCGCCGAATCGCCCCGCCATCGGCCGTTACCCCCGATTGGAACCTGGTTTGGAGGTATTTGTAGGGCTGGGTGAAGGGCAGGCGGTCGAGGACGCAGATGCCGGTGGCATCTTCCTGTGTCAACAAGTCCTCGAAAGCGCCGAGTGCGGAATTCACCCCCCAGCCGGCCAGCTCCCCTATGGGGCGGCCCCTGGCCACCCCCGGCAGCACGATGGTTGTTATGAGGCGCGCGCCGATCTGCCGGCAGCCGTCGATGATATACCGGCGGGCGGCGGTGTGCTGCTCCTTGGTCAGGTGCTTGGGGCGAGAGCCGGCGCTGAACCTGAGCTCGTCGCCGGGGCGGAAGCCGTTCTCGTCCCGCGACCGCTGAACCAGGTTGTGCATATGGTCGAGGGCATCGATGGGGAAGAACATGGCGCCATATACAAAGAACCTGGACTTCGGGTCTCGGCGCAAGCCCGTCTCTTCAGTGTATAGCAGGTAGACCATACACGTTCTCCTCTAGCTGCGGCCGGGGTTTATCCGCTGGTTGAAGGTCAGCTTGTAGCCGTCGGGGTCCTCCACCGTGAAATCGCGGATGCCGAACGGCTCGTCTTTAATGTCGGCGGCTATCTTCACGCCCTTGCCCTTCAACTCAGCGCAGTAGCGGTCGATATCGTCGTCGATCTCCATGTAGAGGTTCACGCCGGTGCCCAGCTTCTCGCCCGGGCCTATGCCGCAGCTCTGCGCCGGGATGAACATGAGGACCATGCCGTCCTTAGAGAGATCGGCGTACTCCGGGCTGTCGGCATCTGGGAACGCCATTCCCAATTCAAAGCCGAGCGAGTCGCGGTAGAAGGCGATGGCCTTTGCCATGTCCCTCACCGCCATCATGGGAGATAGATACCCCATCGCATGCCGCCTCTCAGTCCTCGACGCGTACGAAGCTGGCGATCTCATTAATCACATCCAGGCGGGAGATCTGGCCCATCGCCTGCTGCATCGCCTTCTCCAGCGCGGGATAGGTCATGAGCACTATCTCCGCCACATCGTCGGCCACGTCGCTCTCCTTCTGTATCACCGAGGAGATGCTGATTTCGTTGTCCGCCATGACCTTGGATATCTTGGCCAGCACCCCGGGGCGGTCCACGGTGAGCATCCTGAGGTAGTAACGGGTCTCGATATCGGTGATGGGCATGACCCGCTTCGATGGGTCGAGGCGCAGCGCCGGCGTGATGCTCACCCCGCGGTCGATGCGCCGGGCCACGTCTATCACATCGGCGATGACCGCGCTGGAGGTGGCCGCGGGGCCGGCCCCCTGCCCGTAGAACAGCACGCGCCCCACCAGGTCGCCCTCCACCTGGACCGCATTGTAAACGCCGTCCACCTTGGCCAGGAGCAGATCCTGGGGCAGGAACACCGGGTGCACCCGCGCCTCCACCGCCCCGTCCCTCTCCTTGGCGATGGCGAGCAGCTTTATCTCATAGCCCAGCTCTCTGGCATAGCGGAAGTCGCGCGCCGATAGCTGCGATATCCCCTCGTGGTGGATGTCCCCGGGGCGCACCTCCACGTTGAAGGCCAGGGTGGCGAGTATGGTCAGCTTGTAGGCAGCGTCGATCCCCTCGATGTCGTTGGTGGGGTCGGGCTCGGCGTACCCCAGCTCCTGCGCCTGCTGCAGGGCGGTGGAGAAATCGATGCCCTCGGCGGCCATCCGGGTGAGGATGTAGTTGGTGGTGCCGTTGATGATGGCGCAGATGGTCGATATGCGGTTGGCCAGCAGGTCCCGTTTGAAGGGGGCGATAAGCGGGATGCCCCCGCCCACGCTGGCCTCGTACAGTATGTCGACGCCCCTGCCCTCGGCGCGGGAGAGGAACTGGGGGAAGTGCTTGGCCATCACCTCCTTGTTGGAGGTGACCACGTATTTCCCGCGGTCCAGGGCATCGTTGATAAGCTCCATCGCCGGGCGCTCGCCGCCGAGCACCTCGACCACTATATCCACCTGGGGATCGCCGACCACCTGTGAAGGGTCGGTGGTGAACAGGTCGGGGTCAATGCCGGAGGCTCGTGTCTTGGCGACGTCCTTCTCGGCTATGCGGCGTAGCCGCAGCGGGCAGCCGGTGACGCCGGCGAGGGCATCCGCCCGTTCCGTGAGGGCGCGGGCCACCGCCCCGCCGATAACCCCCAAGCCCAACAGGCCGACCCCGATGCTCTGTCTATCGCCCAACGTTATCCCCTCCGCTCGGCGAGCTGTTCCAAAGCCCACTGGTACAGCTCGTCCAGGTCGAGGTTGGGATTGCGCTCGACCTTGTTGTCCCGCTGCATCGCCAGCCATCCCGGATATGCGGAACTCTCGAGCTGCTCCCTGTACATGTCTTCGATGGCCCTCTTCTCTTTCGCTTTGACCTTGATCAAGTAATAATAATCCAGCTGCGCATCGGGATCGTTAACGTGAATCGGTTCGCTCACCTCGCCCACCTCCAGGCTGAAAGCCACCTCCTCTATATCCGCATACATGATGCCCCGTGGAAACCAGCCCAGGTCGCTGTATGAATAATTCTGCCCCACTTCGGAGAAGTTCTCGCCGGCATGGATCCTCGCCCCCGCCGCCAGCACATCCTCTTCGCTGTTCGTCAAGATCGACTCCAGGTAAACCTGCATGGATGAGTTGGGTATCTGCGCTTTGAGGTATTGGTCGATCTTGAGCTGCAGCAGCTGGAACTCCATATAATCGCGGAACTCCCCGTCCGTAAGCCCTGTTTTGCCCAGGTAATCCTGATAGGTCTGCTGGAACTCCTCCTCGGTCAGCGACTGGTTCCCGGTCTGGAACATGGACCTCAGAAGCTGGTCAAGCTCAGTATCCGTTGCCCCGATGCCGAACTCCACAGCGCCCTGGCGCACCAGCTCTCTGGTCTCCAGCAGCAGGAGGGGGCTCTCGTTATGGCTGGCGGATACGTTATACAGGCCGATCTGATACAGGTAGAGGGCATCGGCATAGTCGTTGCCGTTGAATTCGGTTTTCCCCACGCTGGTGACCCACCTCTCCCCCTCGGTGGTGTTGCCGGCGTAAGCCACTGCCACGATGATAACCACCAGGGCGATGACCAGTATGCCGGCTGCGGTGTAGATCCGCCGTCTGCGCCTCTCCTTCTCCCACCGCGCCAGGCGGCGTCTGGTCACGTGCTTGCTGACGTCCAGCTTCGGTGCCGACTTGTGTTTCTTGGCCATCTCTTGTAAAAAGGCTTGCGTGTCTGAAGGGGGTTTCGGCTAGCGGGGGTTCTTCAATCCCGCAATCCCGCGCCGCCGGTTCTCTGTATATGGGCCGGGGTGTAGGGCAGCAAAGCCAGGTGCCGTGCCCGTTTCACCGCCGTGGCTAAAGCCCGCTGGTGCTTGGCGCAGGTGCCAGTGCGGCGGCGGGGCTCGATCTTCCCCCGGTCAGAGATATAGCGCCGGAGCATTGCCGGGTTCTTGTAATCGATAATTTTCGTGTGTTCGGCACAGAACGAGCATACCTTGCGCTTCGGCGTGAACCTCCTGCCCCTGCCCTCTCTGCCCCTTGTTGGCTTAACCGGCCTTCTTCCTGGCATACTTCAAATCCCTCTCTAGCTATTTCAGAAGGGGAGATCCTCCGGCTGCACATCATCCGCCGGTATCTCCTCCACCGCCAAATCATCGGCGTCTTCGGGAAGGGAGACAGCGCCCGGCCGGTCGAGGAAGATCACCCTGTTGGCTACGATCTCAGTGTTGAACCGCTTCTGACCGTCCTGTCCCTCCCAGGAATGGGTCCTCAACCTGCCTTCCACATAGGCCCGCCGCCCCTTGGCGAGGAACTGATTGCACTGCTCCGCCAGCTTGCTCCAGGTAACAACGGTGAACCACTCTGTCTCCTGCTTGCGCTCCCCCTCCGGGGTGGTGTAACTTCTCGAGGAAGCGATGCGAAAGGAGGTCACCGGGTTGTCGTTGGGGGTGAAGCGCATCTCGGGGTCGGTGCCCAGGTTGCCGATGACCATCACCTTGTTCAGACTCGCCATTGCCAAACTCCTTTCCCTAGTCGCTCAGCCTTACCAGCAGATAACGCAGGATATCCTCGGATAGTTCCAGGCCGGCTTCCATCTCAGTCGTCGCTTCGGGTTCGATACTGAACCGGGTGAGGACGTAGTTCCCTTCGGTAAAGTTCTTTATAGGATAGGCCAGCTTCTTGCGCCCCCACTGGTTCACCTCGGCGATAGTACCGCCCCGCTGGGTGATATACTGGCTTGTCTTATCCACCGTCGATGCGACTTCGTCGTCGGCAACCGTCGGTCTGATAATCACCACTAGTTCATAATCGCGCAATCGAGTACCTCCAGGATTCGGCGTGTCTCACATATTACAGAACATGTATTATAGCACGTAACATGTATAGCACGTAACATGGATTATAGCATGAAAAGGTGACAGCAACAACTACCCCAGCCCGGGTACGGGGAAACGCATCAAGAGACCGGCCACTGCGTCACGCACCTCTTGGTGGACAGCAGAATCCCCCAGGTTGGTGAGCACCTTGACGATAAGCCTGGCCACCGTTCTGGCCTCATCGGGGCCGAAGCCGCGGGTGGTGACCGCCGGCGTGCCCAGCCGGATGCCGCTGGTGACCTGGGGCGGGCGCGGGTCGAAGGGGATGGCGTTGCGGTTCAGGGTGATGCCCACCGAGTCCAGCGCCTCCTCCGCCTGCTTGCCGGTCAGGCCCAGGGGCGAGAGGTCAACCAGCACCAGGTGGTTATCTGTGCCTCCCGATACCAGTGTCATTCCCCCCCGCTGAAGCTCGTCGGCCAGCGCCCCGGCGTTCTCCGCCACCGCCTGCTGGTATCTGACGAATTCCGGCTTCAGCGCCTCGCCGAAGGCCACCGCCTTGGCGGCGATGACGTGCATCAGCGGCCCCCCCTGCATCCCCGGGAAGACCGCATCGTCCACCGCGGGGGCAAGATCGCGCCGGCAGAGGATGAATCCGCCGCGGGGGCCACGCAGGGTCTTGTGGGTGGTGGAGGTGATGATATCGGCGTGCGGCACCGGAGAGGGGTGCACCCCTGCAGCTATCAACCCCGCTATGTGTGCCATGTCCACCATCAGCCGGGCGCCCACCGCGTTGGCGATCTGGCGAAACCGCTGGAAATCGATGATCCGCGGGTAGGCGCTGGCGCCGGCTACGATGAGCTTCGGCCGGTGCTTCCGGGCGAGGGCCTCTATCGCATCGTAGTCGAGGAGGCCGGTCTGGCGGTCCACCCCGTAGTGGACGAATCGGTAGAGCCTGCTGGAGAAATTGACCGGGCTGCCGTGGGTCAGATGCCCCCCGTGGGACAGGCTCATCGCCAGCACCGTGTCTCCGGCCTCCAGCAGGGTGAAGTACGCCCCCATGTTGGCCTGTGCCCCGCTGTGGGGCTGGACGTTGGCATGTTCCGCCCCGAAAAGACGCTCGGCCCTGTCCCGCGCCAGTTCCTCAACCTGGTCTACCTCCTCGCAACCCCCGTAATATCGGTGGCCGGGGTAGCCCTCGGCGTACTTGTCGGTGAGCACCGAGCCCTGCGCCTCCAGCACTGCCCGCGAGGCGTGGTTCTCGGCGGCGATGAGCTCTATGTGGCTCTGCTGGCGCCGCGCCTCGCAGCATATCGCTTGCCATACATCGGGGTCGCTTTTCTGCACAGCGGTGATGTTGGGGTGTTCTCTCTTGCTTTTCATATGGATGCCATGTCGCTAGCGCTAACAGCCACAGCGATTTAGTCTACTTCACCGCCGTTCCCCTGTCAACCGCCGCGGGGCTGCCCCGCCTGCGCCACCTCGATCAGCGCCAGCAGCCCGCCGGAGACCAGGGAATGCCCGCCGAGAACGATCGGTATCGGGGCTTCTAGCGCCCGCCGGGTGAATTCCCGGACGAAGGGATCGTTTATATCCCCGTATCGTCCCATATCGGAATAGAAGCGGTCGTCGACGGTGGGCGTCAGGCCGAAGTGGGTGAAGAGCACCCTGCTGTCGATGATGGCACCATGCCCCATCCGGCCCAGCGTATCGAAGAAGCGCTCCATGCCGGCCTGCTCCAGGTAGAAGCCGAGGATGCTGCAGACCTCGCCGCGCGCGGCGCGCCGGTCGGCATTCATGCTCCGCTCCTCGGACAGCATGCGCACCCGGCATGCGGTCTCCCGCTCCAGCCGGGACCAGACATAGCTGCCCACCCTGCCGGCCACGGTCACCTGGGCGTCGCCGTCGTTGAGCAGGCGTACCACCTGCTCCAGCCGGGAGGTGTCGAGGTCCAGCCCATCGAGGTATGCTGCGGTGTGGCTGCCGGCGCCGGCATGGATCTTGAGTATCGACAGGTCGGTGGGGGTGTCCACATCGAACAGGGTCGCGGCGCTTCGGGGCAGTTCAATCTGCGATAGGCCTGCCTGCGCGACCAGCAACTGGGCAAGCGGATTATCGGCCGCCGGCGGCTGGATATCCTCGATGGCGCGGCCCGGGGTGAAGGCAACCAGGTCGGAGGAGTAGAAATTATTGGCGATCACCGTATCTGTTGCCGCAGCGAGCTGATCGGCGATAGCTCTCATGTCGCTGGCGGGCATCAGGGGAACGCTCCCACCGCCGACATAGCACGGCGACTCGATAGCATATTTCTCGATGATCTCCTTGAGCCTGCTGCCGAAGTGGAAGGGGTGTCCACCGGGCTCGATGGTCACCGGCGGCATATCATCGGCTTGCTCGGTGACCAGGATAACCTGCCGGAAGGCACCCGATTGCTGCGCCCGCTCGATGGTATCGCGGGTTACGGCGCGGTGACAGCCGGCCACCATGTCCGCTGCCGGGCTGCCGCCGATGCCGCCGAGGAAGACGATGGCTGTGGGTCTGGCCATCGCTGCTTATACCTCCCTCGCCAGGGTCAATCCCCATACCGAGGCGGCCCCCGCCGCTTTGAGGGCGGCGGCGCAGACCTTGAGGGTGGCGCCGGAGGTGCAAACGTCGTCGATGACGATTATATGCTTGCCCGCTCCCCGCCTGTCGCTGCAGGCGAAGGCACCGGCTACATTGCGACGCCGGTCTTCGACGCTGGCGGTCCGCGCCTGGGGAGACGTGTTCCTGCGGCGCACGAGCGAGTCTTCAACCACCGGCAGGGAGGCGAGCCTGCCCAACTCTTTTGCCAGCAGCGCGGACTGGTTGTAGCCGCGCGAGCGCAGGCGCCGGGGGTGCAGCGGTACCGGCATCAAGACATCGGCGGACAACGGCTGCGACTGCTGGTATTTCCACATCAGTTGAGCCAGCGGGGAGGCCAGCGCCCTGACGTTCTCGTACTTGAGCTGGAGGATCGCCTGACGCATGACGCCGTCGTAGGGGGAAAGGGAGCGGATGCCGTCTATCTGCGGCGGGTCGCTCTCACAGTCGGGACACCGGGCTCCGGCCGCCAGCGGCAGGCCGCATCGCTGGCACAACGGGGGAGTGAGGTACTGCAATGTCGAGAGACATCGCGAACATATTAAAGCCCCTCCCCTTCCGCAGCCGACGCAGCGGGGAGGGAACAACAGGTCAAGGGCCGACTCCTTAAGCTTATACGATACCGCGATGGGGTTCACCGTCGGGAGTGAGCCTTCCTTCTTTGGCTATCGTGCAGGGCGCTCCGGGATCAGCGGGCCCTGGCGGTATGCCCTACGCCGCTCACGATAGGTTCGTTCACATACAGATCGCCGTTCCTGATCTTAAGGTTGAACCCGCAATCGGGGTTGGTGCAGACCCAGGCTTTATAATGTATCGGCGCCCCCTGGCTGCCGAAATCTGATAGTGGGACTAAATCTCCGATGTTGCACTTCTGACACTTGGGGAAAACGTTGTCTTCCACTGAGGTACCTCCCATCCTTCTATATCAACCGGTGTACGGTATACACTAGTATTCATTAAAAGTATACAATAGAGCATAAGCCGTTGGCAAGCATTTCAGCGGTCTAAGCAGGCTGGGCGCGCCTCACCAGCATCAGCGATTCCGAGCTGCAGGAGGCCACGCACACGCCGCAGCCGAGGCATTTGTCGCTATCGATCACGGCGACGTCGTTCACCTCGATGGCGCCCACCGGGCAGCGGTCGCCGCAGTTGCCGCACGCGGTGCACTCCTCTTCGTCCACCTGCGCCACGAAGGGCGAGGGGATGAACACCTGAAAGCCCTGGTTCTGCCCGTGGAAGATGGCGCAGCAGTCGGTGCAGCAGTTGCAAACGCAGTTGTTGATGTTCAGGGTGGACACCAGGCCGTCCTCGGTGCATCTCTTCAGCAGCGCCACCAGCTCGTCGAAAGATAGCTCACGGGCCATGCCGTGCGCCACCGTCCAGCGGCTTAGGTCGCCGGTATGGATGCATGTCTCCAGGATATGCTCGCAGTGGTTGCCGGGGTCCACCAGCCAGTGGGACAGGCGGCAGGGGCAGGGCGAAACGCTCCAGTGCCCCGCCTCCCTGAGCACCTCGGCGAGGTTCTCCGCGGGCTGGACGTCATCGGGCAGGGCGGCCATCCCGGCCCACACCGGGGCGAAGGGGAATCCCAGCTTGCACAGCTTCTCCTCGGACCATTCCTTGAGCACTTGGTTGATGGCCTTGCCCAGCTCCACGCTGAACGGGTACTTGATGTTGCCCCACAGGCCGGTCTCGATAAGACCGGGTGCCGCCGACCCGACGACCTTGTACGTCGGATCATCGCCGGGGTCGATGTACACCGTCCCCTTGTCGGCCATGGTGTTGAGCATGTCCTTCAGCTTGTCCTTCTTGATGCCCGACCTCTCGGCGATCTCGTCGAGCTTGCCCCCGGTGAGGTGCACATGGAGTGCCAGCCCGGCCTCCTGCGGCGTGAACTGCAGACTTAACAGCCTGAGCAGCGCCGGTGTCTTGGCCATGCCGACGATATCCTCCGCGTCGATCATGTCCGCCAGCTGCTGATAAACGTCTTCCTGCGCCATGATATCCTCCTTCGGTGTTATAGTATGCGGTTGTATCTATCGCAAAACGATCGACTCTAACCGATTGTAGACCGCCCCCGATGGCGTCAATGTGCTCTTCATCAGGCTGACCCCCGTCACCCGCATCGCGGCGCCGCCGGCGTATTCGGTGGCAGTAACCAGCTTCCCTATTCTGGCCTTGTCCCCGGATGACGCCCGGTCCTTCATCCGCCCCAGTGTGAGGTGAGGCGTGAACGGGCGTTTCTCCCTGGGGAAGCCGAGGTGCGACAGTGCATCGTCGATGCCGCGTTGCAGCGTCTTCACCCTTTTCACGTCGCCGGCCACCGCCACCCAGATGACCCTCGGCTGCTGGGTGTTGGGGAAGGCGCCGAGGCCGCCCACCTTCAGCTCGAAGGGGGGCACGCCGCGGGCCGCCGACCTGATGGCCTCGGTTATCCCCGGTATCTGGTCGGAATATACCCCGCCGAGGAACTTGAGGGTCAGGTGAACGCCCTCCGCTGCCACCCACTTGACCTGCGGATGCTTCTCCGGCTTCAGCCGCTGAATCAGCGACGACAGGCTTTCACTGACCTCGTCGGAAAGCTCGATGGCGATGAACGACCGGATCTTCTCCATCAGGATAGCAGCCTCAGGGCGTTCCCGCTGAGGATCATGTCCTCCACGTCCGCATCCAGGTTCAGGGAGCGGAGCTGGTTCAGCACCCGGCTCGGCGGTATCAGCGGGTAGTCGCTGCCGAACAGTATCCTGTCGGCGCCGGCGATGTCGGCCACGTGCCGGAATATCTCCGGCCGATACAGGTAGGGCGAGGCCGAGGAATCGAAATACACGTTCTTCAACGCCTCAGCCACCTCGGGCATCAGGGCGTAGAACGGCAGCCCTCCGCCCCAGTGGGCGCAGATGATGGTCATCTCGGGGAAGCGGGTGATGAGCCGCTCCAGGATATCGGGGGTGATCTTCTCCTTGCCCACGTACTGGTGTCCCACCGGCTCCGAGGCGTGGACCATCAGCATCAGGCGGTGGCGCATCATGATATCGAACACCGGGTCCAGCGCGTCCTCGTCCCCCCGCACGAGGCCGTGGAAATCGGGCCGCATCTCGCCCACGCCCCTGATGCCGCCGCGGATGCAGCGCTCCAACTCGGCGACGGCGGCGTCGATGTTTCCGGGAGGCAGGGAGCAGAAGCCCGCCAGTCGGCCGGCATACCTCGCCACCGAATCCATGATGTAGTCGTTGGTCTCGCGGCACACCTCGGGGCTGGTCCAGTTGGCGTTGAGCAGCACCGAGCGGTCGACGCCGTCCTGGTCCATCCTGGCGATGAGGTCATCACAGTCCGCGATCTTGAACTTGGTGTTGCTGTAGAGCCGCTCGAACAGCGGATCGCGGCCGGAGTACTCGTCGCGGTGGTCCCTCATCCGCGCGGGGAAGACATGGGTGTGGAAATCGACAATCACCATTTGATTTTAGGGTAGATCAGCATTGGGGTCAAGGATGTATATGGACATCGATATCCGGCTGTTATATAATTGTTTTGCTGGTAGGAAGTACGGGCATTGCTTTCAGCGAAGAAGAGCGGTAACAGGAAGGGGAAACCTGCAGCCTCGGCGCCGAAGTCGGCGGCCGGGGTTTCTGCTTCTGGGGGGCTGTCCGTGGATGAGTTGAAGGCCAAGGCCAAGCTGCTGCGCCGCCACATCATCGAGATGACCGCCGAGGCGGGCAGCGGGCACCCCGGCGGCTCCCTGTCCTCGGCTGATATCGTAACAGCGCTCTATTTCAGGGTGCTGCGCCACGACCCGAGCAAACCCCACTGGCCCGACCGCGACCGCTTCATACTGAGCAAGGGGCATGCCGCCCCGCTGCTGTACGCCGCGCTGGCAGAGTCGGGCTACTTCCCCGTCGATGAGCTGCTGACGCTGCGCAGGCTGGGCAGCCGGATGCAGGGGCACACCGACCGGGGCATCACCCCCGGCGTAGAGATGTCCTCCGGGGCGCTGGGACAGGGGCTGTCGTTCGGCATCGGGGTCGCGCTGGCGGCGCGTCTCGATGGTAAAAAACACCGGGCATATGTGCTCATGGGGGATGGCGAGTGCGACGAGGGCCAGGTGTGGGAGGCGGCGATGGCGGCGGCGCACTACAAGCTGGACGGCATCACCGCCATCATCGACCGCAACAATTTGCAGATCGACGGCTGGTGCTGCGATGTGATGAACACCGAGCCCCTGCCCGACAAGTGGCGCGCCTTCGGCTGGCACGTCATCGAGGTGGACGGGCACGATATTGAACAGCTCATCGACGCATTCGAGCAGGCTAAGTCGGTGAAGGGGCAGCCGACGATGATCATCGCCCACACCGTAAAGGGCAAAGGGGTCAGCTTCATGGAGAACAAGGCCGAGTACCACGGCAAGCCGCCCACGGCGGAGCAGGCCAAACGGGCGCTCAAGGAGCTGGAGTAGGGATGGCGGAGGAGATATCCACCCGGAAGGCCTACGGCCACACCCTGGTCGAGCTGGCCGATAAGAACAGGGATATCGTGGTGCTGGATGCCGACCTGTCCCCCTCCACTATGACCGATTTGTTCGCCGCGGAATACCCCGACCGCTTCTTCGACTGCGGCATCGCCGAGCAGAACATGATGGGCATCGCCGCCGGGCTGGCCGCCTCGGGCAAGACGGTGTTCGCCAGCACCTTCGCCGTGTTCGCCTCGGGGCGCGCCTACGACCAGGTGCGCATGTCCATCGCCCAGCCGCGGTTGAACGTGAAGATAGTGGCCACCCACGGCGGCATCAGCGTGGGGGAGGACGGCTTTTCGCACCACGCCATCGAGGACCTGGCGCTGATGTGCTCCCTGCCCAATATGACCGTGGTGGTGCCGGCGGACGCCAACGAGGCGTCGCAGGCGGTTCGGGTTGCGGCGGAGACCCCCGGCCCGTTCTACATCCGGCTCTCCCGCCCCAAGACGCCGCTGATATATGGCGAAGTCGACCGGGACTATCGCTTCGTCATCGGCAGGGCGGTGACCATGCGCGGCGGCGCAGACGCCACCGTTATCGCCACCGGCATCATGGTGGAGCCGGCGCTGCGGGCGGCGGAGACTCTGGCGAAAGAGGGCTTCGACCTGCGGGTGCTGAACATGCACACCCTCAAGCCCCTGGACGAGGATGCGGTGGTCACGGCGGCGAAAGAGACCGGGGCCATCTTAACCGTCGAGGAGCACCTGCTGCAGGGCGGACTGGGGAGCAGGGTGGCGCCGGTGGTCGCCAAGAATCACCCGGTGCCCATGGCCTTCATGGCCATAGAGGACCGCTTCTCTTCATCGGGGAAGCCCAACGAGCTGCTGGAGCAGCACGGGCTGACCGCGGAAGGCATCGCCGGGCAGGCGCGACAACTCCTGTCGCGGAAGGGCTAAGGCCGCACCTGGCCGTCGCCCATTATCACCCACTTGTAGGTGGTCAATTCTTTTAACCCCATCGGGCCGCGGGCGTGGAACTTCTGGGTGCAGATGCCCACCTCGGCCCCCAGCCCGAACTGCCCCCCGTCGGTGAAGCGGGTGCTGGCGTTGGCGTAGACGCAGGCGGCGTCCACCTCCTCCAGGAAGCGCAGCGCGGCGGAGTAGTCCTCGGTGACTATGGCCTCGGAGTGCCCCGAGTTGTA
>Ga0180437_10004293_pt1 | contig 20390 bp, 15 predicted proteins | sample SS_ome_4_FD_132410 | JGI IMG/M metagenome (GOLD analysis project Ga0180437, IMG submission 132410) | Hypersaline lake sediment archaeal communities from the Salton Sea, California, USA - SS_3_D_1 metaG | ecosystem: Environmental > Aquatic > Non-marine Saline and Alkaline > Hypersaline >... | reverse complement strand
TCCATCAAATAATGATATAACTTTTGATGCTGATCACATTGATTACATCACAAGTAACGAAGTCAAGGGTAATAAGGTGACTGTCAGAAATGTGGAAGTGAATATCCGTGGACGGACCGACGGGGGTTGTAAAATAGAACCATCTCTGCTAAGATCAGTTTATGCAAAGGAACTTCGGATAGGAAGCACTTTGTTCAGCAGATATCCACCTGGCATGATTTTTCTGAATGAAAATGGTCAGATGAACGCACTTGGAGTGTCTGCAAAATTATTGGTGAATAATCGAGCTCTTAATGATGTGCAGTGCGAAACAGAACCACCAGCACCAAGAAATGAGCCATATGATGAAAATCGTGTTTACGAAGGAGAACAACTCCAACTGCCTGATGATCAACAAGACCGAACAGGAGTTTGTGTGGCATGCCTAGACCATCGTGTCAATCGCATTTTACAACCATGTAAACATGCTTGTCTATGTGCAGAATGTTATTGTGGTTTGCAAGAACGTGTATGCCCCACTTGCCGCAAACCAATTCAGTATGCGGAACGTATGTATTTAAGTTGAAAACAGTATAAAATAGATTTTATTCTGAAATATCGGAGAGACACACACCAACAAACGGAAATACAAAAATGACTGATCAGGGAAATGAAAGTCTGCAAGAGCTTTGGGCTCTTGCTCCAACCAGTGCTGTTGATGAACCTGATGGTGAATTGCTGATTCCAGTGGAAGCATGTGCGAAAAAGAGTCGATGGCATTACATTCATAAGGCAAGAAAACGAAGGAAAGCGCGTCGTTCGCGTGCAGCAAAAAAAGGATGGCGTAAACGAAAACGTCGTGGCGGAAGAAAAAAGAAGAAGTATGGTGACGATTATGATGATGATTCTGATGAAGCTGAGGGTTTTGTCGATCCAAACATCCTAGCAGAGGTGGAAATAGAAGAAGAAAAAAAAGATAAAAAACGTGCAAAAAAGAAAGAAAAACGAGCAAGAAAAAAACAGAAACGTAAGGAAAAGCGTAGGGAAAATAAAGAAAAGAAACAGAAGCGCAAAGAAAAAAAGAGTCTTGAGAAAGAAAGAGCAGAAAAAGAAAAAGAGTTGTATCGATTGAGAAAAGAAGAAGCGCGTCTCAAAAAAGAAGAATATCGTGAACAGAAAGAGGAATTGCGACGTAAGAAGGAATTACTTCAGAAAGAACAAGAAGCAGAGCGCGAACGTATTCGTCAAGAGAAAAAAAAGGCAAAAGCCGAAAGAAAGCTTGCAAAAGAACAATCAAAGCGAGCTGCACAGGAAAGAAGACGTGCTAAACAAGAATTAAGAAGAGAGAAAGCAGAACAACGCTTACGTGAGCTCCGAGAAAAAGAAGAAGAGAAAAAAGAGAAAAAAGAACCTGTTCCGAAACCATTGCCAGCAATACCACCACCAAAAGAAGAACCAGTTATTGAACGTCAGCAACAACAATTAAACTTGCCATCTACTTCAAGTAGTCTAATCGATTTCAATACTCCAGACGATGATGAGGACGATGCTATTATGAAAGCTGCATATCAAGCTGTGGATGCCAAAAAAGCAAATACCGCTATTTAAATACATGTGATGTGTATATAATAAATAAAGAAAAAAATGAAAAAAATGAAACCATCCAGTAGATTGCCACGAATTCAAAAACATCAACACTTTTTGCCAGCAAAAAAAGGAAAGTTGCCACTGCTTAGTGAAGATGGTTATGTGAGTGACAGTATTCTTGATGATGTATTGGAATTAGCTGAATCTGAATCAAGACAATCTTTGAAATGTAACAAGTTTGATATTCGACGTTGCCTGAAAAGCGCCCAATGGATTCGCCAGCACATCTCTGCGGAAATCATCAAAGAATTGAACGAAATTATCGAGGCACATGGAAATGAAGATGAAGATGTGTTTGATTTATGCAACAAACATCAGACTATGGAATGTGATGCAGAAAAATGTCAAGTATGTAATATTTACAAAACATCGTTATGGCAAAAAATCGAGAAGATGATCAAACGTGAACAACATCAACTTGGTTATTTGGGATTGCAATTTGTGACGCATATATTTAATGTGGTTGAGGATTGGCCAGCACATGGATTTTCTATGAAACCGTGGAAAAAAGCTTTTGGTGTTCAGAGGAAAGGCGACTTACGTTTATGATGCTGTCTATAGTTATTATCATAGATAAATAAAGTTGCCCAAGTTTGGGATTTCTTGTGATGAATAAAACCATGACAGGACAGAATAGCATACGCTACACAAGTAAGATGGGACGTCTGCCAAGAAAAAAAAAGCATCGTACTGGCGTTGATTCACGTTTGTGCCGCGATATTGAAGATCTGATTGAGAGAGAATCGAAATTCCAAACGGGTGCACGACATGATGAAGAAAACGTGATGAAAGATATCGAATGGTTGGAACGTGAATTGCGCAAAAAAAGAGATGTGTTGATGCGAATGAAGGAATATAATCGAGAAATGATTGCGAGATACCGAAAAGATCGTGTACAGAAGCAAAGAGAATTGGCGAAATGGACTTTGGAAAAAATATATCGATTGAAATAATAAATTTATTCATTTCATATGTCAAAGTTCTGCAGATGAACTACAATATCATCACTATCTTCACTACTAAACCCATCCTGGTCATATAGACCTTGCATATCAGGTGCTAGAACACCTTCTTCTGTGTCATTCACTTCATCTAGTTCAGGCAATTCCTCAGGATCTGTACGGGTCTTCAAATGGATTTCTCTTACTGAAGATTCACTATATCGAGGCGCGCTTTGATTCATTCCTTCAAATGATATTAACCAAATCGCCAACCAATAAGTGATCATGACAATATACAATGCTAAATTAGGAGTTTGTAATTGATACACAAAAACATCGAGCAAATTGAGGATATCACTCAAAAGAAATATGTTGTAACCAACAGCAACGGCAGTGAGTTGCAGACTTGGACTTCCACGACAAACCACACGTGCAATACTGCGCCAACAATCTAGCATCAGCAATGACAAATAGAGTGTAAACCCAATAGCTAACGGTGGACGAACCACAAGAAATAAACCCACTGAGCAGAGGACTGCAAGCATAAAATATGGCATCAATCTGTACCATCTTCCCTCTTCCAAATGCTTATCGCCATAGCCGCGCACAGTGATTGCTAACATCATCAACAGATGACCTATGGCAAACATGAAAACACCAACAACATTACCAGCAATCGAAAGCCATCCGGACAATTCCACAATGATATCTGCAAGTGCATAAGCAACAAAAGCAACAGTGACCAGGAATGGTCGTGCTGTTCTCAAACGTGATTTCCATTTCTTTGGAGGATTCTCAGGATTGTATTGAGGTGCAGGTAATGAGTTCACCCACAAAGCCCAAGCAAATAAGTATGCAGTGAGTGACAGGACTGGCAATGGTTTTAACAAATAGTGTAATGGACCTGCCAGTTCATACAAACTCAAGTAAAGAATGAATGAAATGAAAAAGAGAATTGTGCTTATCCGCCAAAACCAAACCAACCATCTTGGTCTTGCAGTCAAAGCAGCATTTAGACCACTTACACCCTGTAGATCCCTCATGATAGTCGTAGCATTTTGCACAGTTTGTGCTGTACTTTTACTGCCGCCACTAACGGACGTCATCATGACTGAAAAGATTTACTAGAAATTGTATGTTTGTTTGAAAGAATTACTTTTTTAATCCATAGATTACCACAACAGGAAATTTAATTACATATTTCAGTAGACAAGTTTTCTTTTGGAAGAAACCAAGAGAAGCTCTCATACAAAGATGGATCTTGCATTGAACAGTGAGCTAACAATTGGCGATACGAATCTGACGTGTGAAAATGGTCTGGTTCGACCGTTGTTGTCACTATCAAATTTACAATGCATGGTTTGCATGGAATTATGTGAACCGCATGTTCTTTGTTGTTTGGAAGGTCATATTATGTGTGATGAGTGTTATGCGAATTGGGTGAAACAAAGCAGTACATCCACAGTCTTATGCCCGAGCTGTAAAAATGATTTCAACAAACCATTTCGTAATCTATTGATAGAACAATTGATTGCAAGTCTTCCCTGTGTGTGCATTCATTCCGGATGTGGTAGAACAGATGTGCCTCGAAGTGAATTGAAACATCATATAGAAAACTGTTATCACAAACCTGTTGTATGTCCACATTCAGATTATGAGAAACGTCATAACCTGCAGGAAGCTGGTAGTTGCTCGTGGTCTGGATTTCTTGGACAATTGGAAAATCACTTGAATAGAGAGTGCCCCTATAATTTAGCCAGTAAGCATCTGGAAAAAATCAATAAGCATATGGAAGACTTGGAAAAACGAATACATAAACTCCGCTCAAATGAACGACGGTTACGAAAAAACATGCCTGGACCAACAGAAAAAAAGAGTAAACGAATAACAAGGATTCGGACTTCAGATGAACTGAAGAAACTCGACGAAGGATTATTTGTTTGCTTGGATCGTTTGAGCAATCCAAATGCATGTGGAATTTGCATTCATTACCGCGGGAACTCCAATGAACTACAATTATCGCATTGGATTCGTCTTGTTCGATTTCCATCGACACCTTTGAAAAATGTTGATAGTGACGATCAGTATGCGATGAATTTCACGAAACGCTTCAATACCACACTTGCATCAAACAAAGCTCCAGTTTGTTTTGAAACTAATGTTGCTTGGGACGATCAATCAACGTATGAACTGTCAATAGCCAAACTGACAGAATGAAATATGAATATGACAACATCAACGATCCATGACGTTGATGTTGTTTAAAATGGTGGATGTACAAGAGTTATGTACGCTTTTTTTGGATGAGTTTGCATGGATTGTTCTTGCACTTGCCGTGATTCTAGTTTCTGGAAAAGAAGGTTCTCTTCTGAGATGTATTGTGGTTGCTAACGCATTGGCAGTGGATATTACACGTGTGGCAACTCTATTGCTTCCGGGTCATCACCAGATATGGAGTTTGTTGGCATTCTCCATGCAATTTGTCCTTGCAACAATATCGACTGTCCTGTACATATCAAAGGCAAATGAAGCTAATGGAATTCTTTTGCAATGGATGGTTGCTGTCCTGTATGGAGTAGCATTATTGGTAGCAGCGATAATGAAACATATACCAGTGGACTATATCGCTTCAACAATTGTTGTTGGTTTTGTTATTGGAGCATATGCTGTTGCCATAACACAATATTGTGTGCGAAAAGGTGAAGAGAGATTGTCAGAAAAGACTATTTGAATAGAGAGGAACTGTACAAATCAAGTTTTTCAATCATGCAAGTTGTTGATGAAAGAAACGATGGAGGTGGTGATTGTCCAGACACCATGGAAATCACAAGTGCCACTTCTGCAATGACCAAACTCAAACTCATGCTAGAGTATCCAAGAGTTTGTATTCGTTGTGGATCCAAATATCGTGAATTAGATAACAGCGTATCATTGCAATGTTCCTATCATCCCGGAGAACTTGGTCCATTCGTTCATAATGATGCAAACGATTTGCATTTTCGATGTTGTCAGGCATCAACGTCTCCGATGTGTCCGATGTATGATCGATTCCGACCAATTGGTTGTACAGCGTGTGCTCACACAACTGATATACGTGAAGATCCTACCAGAAAAGTGACTGTGGTTCCATCTAGCATGATTTCTGACATTCAAAGTGGTTATTCAATGCAGATGGAAAATGCACCAAAGAAACACGTGCTTCATGAAGCAACTGATTTTTATTCTCGAATTAATCCAACTGCGACCACATGGGTCTTGCCTTGCACAGATCAATCTGAAGCATTCAAATGCATTCGTATTGTGGTTGGGCTTCCACGTCAAGGTTGTCAACCTCCAATTCAAGAAAACAATCCAGCCGAAACAGATGCCCTGACAGTGGAACTGAGACAACAAAGAAATCGACGTCAATTCCAGCAAGCTGCATGGACTTGTGAAGCATTAAGGACTGAAGCCGATCAGGAATTCACTTTATGCAATCGCGTGGCCTTAAAAAAAATTTCAAGAAGGATGGAAAGATTTAATAATTATGCAAAACAGTATGCTGATGAGTTGCCTCGTACTATGCCGTTGTTATACACAATAAGACAATAAACAACAGTTGTAATACCACATAATATATTTATTGTATAAACAAACAAACAGGAGTTCGTGACTGATGAATTCAAAATGACGCAATACACGCAACGGAAGAAATGCCTCATAGTGACAGCCATTGTTGCGAATTTGTTTATTGTTGGACTTCTCGTTGCTTTCCAATTGGATAGCGTGAATCGTCCGATTATCGAGAGGGCGCTTGGTGGGCGTGCAACAGTGGGATCAATTGGAAGAGGGTTTTTCCCATTCGATTTTGTGATTGAGAATTTGGATTATCAGAATGGCACTGTGACTGCCGAGTCGATCCGAATTGTCCAAGGTGCTTCTCCGTTGCTTCGTACACTCTGGCATGGTCGTTACGTGATAGGAAGTGTCTATCTTGAGGGAGTACGTGTCAACCGCACCAAACTGTTGCAAAGCAAAGAAAACACTGCCACAGACGACGACATAGTGCCAGATCCAAAAGATAAAAAAAAAGAAAAGAATGCCAAAGATAGTCACAAACCAGAATTCGAACTTTCCTATGGAGAAGTGCAAATTCATCTGGATGAATCAGCAGAGAATTCGTTGTATATTCGAGGCAAACTGTCTTTCAGGAAGGGTCAATTCAGTAGCATGATTGCATTGTATTTCAACGAGAAGCATAAACAACCAGAGATGTTTGAAGCCATCGTTTCTGTATTTTACAAACCTCAAGATGGTGAAGGACAACTGATTTTAGAGTTGCCAACGTTGATCTTAGGTGATGTAATGGGAGAATATGCATTGGAAGAAAAATACTTGAATGGATTGGCGACATGTGAATTCGATATAAATCAAGTGCAACTTGAAGGCCAATGTGTAATGGAACATTCACTTGCAGGAGTTGGAGAATCACAAATTCGACTGAATACCATGTACCACTATGAAAAAGGTATTGCAAGTGTACATGCAAATGGTAACCTGTTGGATATGCCATTGGCATTTGATGCTCACTATCATATGAATGATAGCACATTCGATATTTGTGCAGCACTTGTACTGGACAATTGTGATGCACAACACTCTGAAAATCGATTGGCAGTGATTCGACATACAGTATCGATCGCTGGAGAATTGGGTTTTTCCGATGTTGGTGGCGAACACGACATTGAAGATCTCTCCACTGGAGGAGCATCTATTCAGAGCATTCAATATTGTTCTGCAGAAGTCTTGTGCAGTGACCAACCGTATTGTGCGCCTTGCTTGACACATGCAACACGTTCTGTGGGACCACAGAATCTCGGACGTACTGCCGCGGTCTTTGAATTTGCTATGGAACAACCCTGGCTGAATGCAGAGACTCTAGTGAGAGTCGAAAGTGCTGCGGATGGTCTACATTTGTCACTTTCTGATTTCGAAGCATTCACGCACGGATTAAGTATCGAAACTCAACCCAACTCAAATATCACCATTGATATTCAATACCATTCTGAACAAAATGTACAAAGATTCATGCCTTTGCAGAATATTCATTTCCAATCATATGCCCCTCTTCTTTTGAATGATAATCCGCTGGTGCTGACTGTTAATGATACCCAGATGCATGCAGAACTGGAACAGGATGCCCGCATACTTGGACAACTATTCCCAGAAGCACATTTGTTGGCAAATCTAAGAGCACGATGCCCATTGACTGGATTCTTTGATTTACATGAAATATTTGGGAAACGTGAAATCACAGCATGCGAATTACTTGCCACGGAATGTCGTCTTGTTCATGAAAGTGGTGGTTTACAGCTGTACTTGCCAGATCTCTATATGAAATGTGAACCTGATGGTGTACATTATTTATCTGGTCATATCATGTATGGAGAAACACCTGCATCATTCCAAGGAAACATCAGTTCTAATCCTTCGTTCTGTGCGGCGATTGTGGCTGACGTAACAGATGTGTTTGGTGTTGACACTTTAGGTTTAACAATAGAATTTCCAAAGGATTGTATAGAATAAACAAAAAAGGAAACTGAGTTTATTTAATATAAAACGATTTCTTCCATAACATGATAACAAAAACATGATGACGTCACCCATTCGTAGTTATGTCCGTGTCAAATTGCGTTGTGATCATTTGGAAGTGGTGAAAGAGAGAATCAAAGTTGTGTACAACGCAACTGGCTTCGATTTTCATAATTACACTCAACTGGACTGTCATAGCACGCTGAAAAATGTTTCGTTGGATCAATTGGATATCTTGCATGCAGTGGAAATGGCGGAATTGAAAAAACAAGTATTTGTAGGATGTTTAGGTGTTCCGCATTTCAGTGTGAAACTACGCGAAGAAATGAAGACCACTGATGATCGCCCGTCCGTGAAAGTGATAGTTGTTCGAGAATGCACATGCAATCCTTATCAAACGATTGTCCCTGGTTATGCGTTTTCAAAAACGTTGCAAAACTTCGACTCGCATATGATGTTTTTCGAACCAAAGAATAATGTGATCAAACTACGTGAGAGTTTTTATTATGGTCAGAATTTACAGATCCATCTGGACAAAATCGTGTTACGACCAAACATTTATTTGAAATTCGTGCAAATCAAGCTCCTTGGAGATCCCCGCGATCAATCAATACGACAACACATGAATGAAATTATTGATCATTTGTATTTGACTGATTGTGAACAAACTTGTAAATCGTATTTGTCTTTATTGGAATAAACAACAACCATCAAACATCCCCACAACTCCACTGATCAACTAGATACAATTCGCCATACTCCAACAATTCCAGGTAGCCAATTACTTTTCCATTTTCATCCATGACCCGTTTTCCGTCCGAGTTATTTACTGCCATTACAACTGTGGGAGTCGCTCTTTTTCGATTCGCCTCGCCAGCCAGGCGTGTTCTCCAAATGTATTCTGCAACATCTTTTGTGACAATGATAATAACCATTTTGTCACTTCCAGAAGGAAGTAATGACAAATCGATTTCAATTGATTCTATTGGACAGTACTGTCTCCAACTGAGACCTTCTAGTTCCTTTAACTGTGAACATTCACCATCAGTGGCTTGCACTACCAACTTTGCTTCAGTACCAAATTTTTTGATTGGTTCTTCAGTAGAAAGCACGAATTGTGCAGACATGTTTTCCCTAATATAACCTGTGATGTCACCACGATCATCTTGTTTGAGCAATCGGATTTCCTCTCCAGTAAGATTACACACACACAATGTTTTCTCGGCCATCATTAATGAATATCAGTCGTTTGAATGGTGGGTGTGCACGTACAACATTATTAACTCTATTGTTACCGTAAATGTCTATTGTGTGTCGTCTTAATTGAAACGATGAAATTAATCAACTTAAATAACATGCAATAACTAATTATAGAATCTGTTGTGATATACTTTGGAGTTGTGAAAGAGTCCGTTGAGTTTCACTTTTGAAAAAAAAATGTATTGTGAAAGGAATTTTCCTTATGAGGCAGAGTGTGGTTGTGCGTACCGTTCTCCAGATCAGTCATTGATGCGCTGGTGGCCACAGGATGGTACGAGACATTGTCTTGAAACTGATCGAGAAGATGAAAAACATCCACCAATAGAATTCCAGCCTTTTTTCTGTAGTCGATACTTCTCCACCAAGGAAAAGGATAAAGCTGCTTATTGGTTGGGTTTGGAAGAAGGCAGTTATCGATATCGCGTCGCTTTTGAGCAGGAGAAGTTTGATGAAGATGATGCAAGAACGATGCCAATTCACTGTCGCACAAAAAGTGGTTTTCCGGCCGTTTCCATGTGTGTTTCTCCACAGGGAATTGCAACTGTGCAACAGCACGATGATCTAGCTAATCTTGTCGATTGGTTTTTCACTATGAAATCTTGGTTGATGGAAGAAAACATCAGTGTTTTTTGGCAACCATTTTGGTGCATGGAAGATTCGTGCAAAGTGTGGGTGAACACAAATGAAGCGACTGAACAAATGAAACAGGAAGCAGCTTTTGTATGAAAAAAGTTTATTAACATATAAAAAGATTATTTTACATGACAGTTCATTCTATGTAAAGCATTTGCACCAGCCCTAATCATACGCCCACAACCCTCAACTTTGCATCGATAACAACACGGATTCATGTGCATGATGCCAGGGGTTGTGTGACATGGGCAATGACAAACATGTTGACATCCGTCATCAACATTATCTTCAAAAGATCGATGATTTGCCTCGGAACGAATTAATTTGTCAGGCACTGCGTCAAGCAGCGTGTTCACATTTTCAATTCCGGCAATTGCATATGCACGTAGAAGAGTAGCACCAAGCAATAATTGAATTCGACGCTGTAGCCATTCTTGTTCAAAATTTTCCGCAAGCCGAGGAAGAGTTTCAACAAACACTTTTTTGTCATAACTTTTCTCACGCTGAAATTTTCGTTTCATTTCTGGCTCCAAATATTTTGATGTGTTTCGATGCACGCCTTCTGGAATGTCGCCATCTTTGACATACAAAGCACCAGATTCCCATTTTGCAGTAAAATATTGTTTGAAATCACGAGAACGCAATTCCAGCAATCTACCAGCATATTGTGTTTCAGCTTGCTCCCAGATTTCTTTAGTCTTTCCAGTAAGCGCTGCCTGACCTAAAATTGTACCTCCAATCTCGTACAAAGTGACGAAGGAACGTTTCAGTTCACTCGCCTTTTTTGTGCGACGATAAAATGTAGATATATTGCCACTTTCTCGGTTGCGTTGTCCTAGCATCACCTTCAGAACACCAACGATTTCAACCAACGGACCAGTGCCAATGAAAGAAAGAGCTTCTTCAAGAGCAGCAAAAAAACGTGTTGCTCTAACTTCTTTTTGTTCACCACGCATAATGAATGTTGTTCGATATGCCTGAGGCATATCATCTTCCCATTTCGCTAAAACGCTCTGCAAATTCTTTTCATCTTTTTGCAATTGTTTCAAATATGAACGTGGCAATTGCCATTTGGCAGTCACATCTTGTTCTGGTACCAACTGAACCACATCTCTTTGTTCATGAAATATATTCCATAACGCCGCATTATTCTGAATAGCAAGAATTCGATCTGGGATTTGTTCGCCTTCATAATTGATTGTGCGAAATCGACCATCATCCCACACTTTCATCAATTCATCGAGAAGAACATATGCAGTATTTTCATCAAGATGTGGCGGAACTTTTCGAAAGTTGGATTCATTTTCAGAATCCTTAACGATATTCTCCCATCCATCACGAATGACCTGCAACCGCGATTCGCGTGTTGCCTGTCCAGATGCCATCACATGTATTCTAAGCAATGCATTCACCAACTGTTTTTGTGGTGGTTCCACAGGAGCACGAAATTTTTTCATCAAATCTCTAACACCTCCCTCAAACGATGCTTCTCCAACTCCATCTTCCACAGCAGGACATACCCACTCCGGTTTTTCTGATTGCATCGGCGGCAACTTAAACACTGAACGCATCTGATTGTTATCGATCAAGCGTATAACAAGCGGTAAAATGGCAAATTCATTTGCAATTCCAATCACGTCTACCATAGCGTCACGAAAACGAGTATACTGCAAAGTATCGCCATCAAATTGCTGCCAAAGTCCATTCAGCGATTTCCCATCATCAACAATAGAAATTTCTTCCTTGGGATCGCCACTGGTTTCCTTTGGCAAGCTCTCCAGGACTCCCGGCTCATGTTGTTGGACTTGTTCCAGCGCCTCTAAAAGCGCTTTGCCCACCAATTGTGCTACATCATCGTCAAATGGATTCGTTCTTCGCAATTCCATCCAAAACGCCACCATTTGATCTTCGTCTGGTATCCCAACAAGAGGGTACATCGAACTTGCGGCGCGTCCAAAAAGAATACCCAATCGAACAATATATTCGGAAAATTCCTTTTTCATATCATATTTCAACATCCATCCAAATGCGGGAACTTCTTCCACTGATTGTTGTTTGTATGAATAAAACAAATCCTGGAAATTGCTGGAAGGCGCTGCGGGTGGCATCACACGTGACGGATCACCAAATGCTGCTCGCATACCAGCATCATAAATCAAATGCATCAGCGAGTTGTACGAAGTCACTTCCATTGCAACCATCAATGCATCGGAAAATGCTACTTTCATTTGTTCCGCATTACCATTCAACACACTAGAGATTTTTCCAAATGCTGCTGCACGATTTTGAAATTGCTTTGTATCAGTCAATTCGCTTACATCTCCCAATTGTAAAGCACGATCCAAATGATGTGGATCTTCATGATGTTTTTTGTATGCATCATACAAAGCATCCATCAACAATTGCGGAATCAAAGGTTTTATCTGTTGTGGCAAATCAGAATATTTCGCCACATCCGACCAAAACACAGGAACATTCAATTGAACTGGCCATTGCTGTCCGATGTATTTCCGTGGTGTTTTCATCGATGCAGCCCATCCAAGCAGCATCCCAAGCTTTTTCACTTCAGGCCATAAATCACATGCAGGTTTGAAAGTATATTGTCCCATCACATGTGCTTGTGCAATCCTCGGCAAAACATTGAATTCCCTGTAAAAACTATCATTTTCCACAACGGTTTTGATCTGAACTGGCAAAGCCAATTCATTTGCAACACCAATCACATCAGCCATTGCTCTTATCAGAATGTTTTCGGATTTAGCTGATTCTTTGATCGTGTTAAAACCCTTGGCCCAATCACGATAATCAGGGCCAGGATATCCCGGTTGACCAATATTCAATAAAAAGAATTTCACTGATGCTTCCAAAACATCCGGTTGATCTTTTGGCCAATCTCCACCAATAACACGCAATGCAAACACCAGGGCTTGTCCAACACGACGAGCATCATCATTATCCAAACACGAATTATCTCGCACACGTTTCCAGAATTTGTTCAAATATTGACGTGGTCGCACGGCAGGATAATGTTTTGCACCATAACCAAGCAAAGCACCAACTTTCATTATGGCCTGACCAAGATCGGTTTGTGGTTTGTTGAAATACATCCATTCGGTAGGCATTTCTTTTTGTTTTTCTATATTAGAAGAGAATTTCGCAGGATTAAACTTTGAGAATAGTTGTTCCATTGCCAAACTTCCAGCCAGTTTTGTTGCCTCCAGAATACATTCGCCAAAAATCAATTCGCGCAAACGTTGTTTAGCACTTTCATCATTTCCAATTGGAACATGATAGAGTTCCACAAGACACTTGATGTCTGCTGGATTGTATGTGGAAGAAGTATGTGGAGGTGGATTGCGTGTGACCGATTCCAACCATAATTGATATGTTTTTTTCGGATCGTATCGTTGTTGCATTTCCAATTCATGATATTGTTGATAGAGAACAGCCAGAGCTACTTTAGCTTCTTCATAAATCGCTTGTTCTTTGGCGGATTCCAGCATATGAGAAATGGCTGGATGCAACTGTTTTTCCATCGTGGCCTTAGCTGCTCCAGCAAACAATTGCACACATTTCTGCATAGCAGTTTTCTTTTCTTGCCATGGAAACATCATTCCAACTGTTGTTTCAACAGCAGCAGAAGAAATATCATTGCTGAAACTTTGTTGAGGGGATGGAAAATCATTCATGTATTTCCCAACTTCCAATGAACCAATTTTCTTGCTGGCATATCGAAAAGCAGCACCAAATCGTACTGCTCGAGCTTCTTCAGCAGGTCCGCGTTGACCCAATTGTGCCGCGAAATCCTTCTCCAAATCGTATTTTGTATTTTCCAAATAAATTGCAAGAATTGCTTTTGATGAGACTGCAACTTGTGCATTGAATGTCGGCATGCTACGTCTTTTCATTGTGCCATTTGTTGTTTCTGCACTGTATGGCAGGGCATCCTTGATATGCAACCACACATAATTCATTTCTTTCATCAATTGCAATGCATGAACACGAGTGAATTGTTTGCCTAAATTTTCGAAATATTCTTTACCATCGTTTTCTATAGCTTGTCTGAGTGATCTCCACACAGAATCCGGAAGCATATTTGTGAAATGTGCCACAACAAACAGACCTGCAACATCCTCGGCTAATGATTGAGGGCGAGTTTTCAGAAAATCTGCCAATCCGCCGATTTCTGTTGTGGTTTTCTTGCAATCATTGACACGATGCTCTGCCATTTTGCCTTTTTCCACTGCAACACCACACACATTACATTTCTTGGTTTCTCGAATTTGATCACTAACTACATTCACAGTTGCTGCCGCTGCACTTCCAAAACCCTCTTCCAAAACAGTGACCTCCATCGTGATTATAAAAACTGAAACAAAGTTTGTTGTTATTATTGTTCACAAACTCTTGAGAAACTTATATTGGTTTCTACCAAAACAACGGAATAGTGTGTCAGCAACACATATAATCTTAAATTGCAAGAGTGTGGGCACGACAATAATGATCATCGCTCGGCTCTGTTAAACACTTTTTCTTATATTGCTTTACTTTGGTCATTATGAAATCTTTGTGGTTGATTTTTGTGCTTTCAATTGCTGCCGCAGTAGCTTTTGCTCCTGTGGCACGTGCTGTGTGTGGAGATGGAATTATTGATGGTGGTGAACAATGTGATGATGGTAATTTGGTGGATGGTGATGGGTGTTCCTCTGTTTGTAGATTGGAATGCATTTACAACAGCAGTTGTGTAAACGTGCTCGCTAATGGAGATATGGAAAGTTATCCTCCTTCAGGCGTTCCAAATCTACCAACTGGTTATGCCAATTATTCTGATGAATTTGGAGTGTCTTATTCGCGCGAAAGTTCAGTGGTCCATGGTGGTAGTTACTCTATTGACATCTATCTTGATGATGATTTGCATGTTAATAACGCAGTAGGAACAATATACAACTACCAACAACCAGTGCAAACAAATCATGATTTCATGGCTAGTTGTTGGATGCGAATCGATTCTGATGAAACACCCACAAATCATTCAGTTTCTGTGCAACTCGGTATTACAGCAAGCTTTGGTCCACCTGGATCTTTAGGCACAGTATGGACAACTATTACATCTAATGATAATGACGGTCAATGGATGCTCGTGACTGTGGGTCCAGCTTCAACTGCAGCTCCAAATTTTCTTTTTCTTGTTATCAAAGTTTCGGAAAACAGTATTCCTGCAAGTTATCATGTTTATGTTGATGATTGTTTTGTTTACAACTGTTCTGCGCCATGGGAGCCATGCATCACTTGTGGAGATGGCGTTTTTGAACCTGGTCTTGGTGAAGAATGTGATGACAATAATACGGTTGGTGGAGATGGTTGCTCTGCGAATTGCACCGCTGAAGATGGATGGGATTGTAGTGGTGGCACGACATGTGAAAAGGGATGCTTGTATTTCGATATCGATACGTTTGTGTTGAATTCTGGTAACACACATATACACTACATAATATCTGACGAGCAACAGACAAATCTCACATATTTGAGTCCTTCTACTTTGTTGAATAGCACACAATTGGCAGATGTTTTCCAGTTACAAATGCAAGCATCAGAAAGATGTGAATTTACAATTGCAAATGTTTCTGCTCTGACTGTGACACAAGGTGGTTTTGAAAATAGCCATCTCTTATTTGCAACTGGAAACATGAGTTCTATAATTGAAGCCCTTCAATGGATTGTTTTGGATCCTGATGTTGATGAAGCACCATGCTACCTCACAATAAGAGTTCTGGATTCAGTTTTTGGACAAATATGTTCTGATATTAACTATCATTTAATACAGTTTCGTAATGTTTCAGAAATATGTGGACCATTCAACTTGAACGCTCCAATGGTGTATTACGAAGGTCGATGTTATGCTTATGCTCAATCACCACTACGCAATACACTTGGTGCCGGACCAGCACCTGAAAATTATACTGATGCAGTAAAGGATTGTGCCGATTTGGGAATGAGAGTGGCTAGTTTTGAACATGTGGCTTCTTTGGCAGATCATGACGATATTATGTCAATCACATGTCCCGCTGCGACTGGTTCGGAATTGACAGCTTCAGGATTAAGACTTACTAATTGGCAGGATTTCAGTGGTTTAACTATACAACAAGCTTATGATTCTCCAACAGCCATGGAATTCTTGTGGTTGGAAGATAATAGTACATTCACATGCAATGTTTCAGAGGGAGTATGTCGTCTTGAATTTGTTATACCTTTTGTACCAATACAAGGTCCATGTGGAGTGTTTTCTGCATGTATGAATTTAAACGCATTTCCATATGGACATTATTGGAGATTTGTTGAATGCGATGGTTCAAGTTGGTCAAATTACGCAAAAGGTGTGTTTTGTGAGAAGAATGCACTTTTTGGTTGTGGAAATGGTGTTGTTGATCCTGGCGAAGAATGTGATGACGGAAACTTGATTCCTCTGGACGGGTGTGATGCACAGTGTCACATTGAGTGTCTCACACGACAAAACTGCACAAATGTACTTGCAAATGGTGGTATGGAAAGTGGTGATGGATTTCCTACTGGTTGGAGTGTTATAGCAAACTATGGCGGTTCATGGACAAGATCTTCATCTATCTCATACAAAGGCACCTGGTCATTCTGTCTCACTATTGATGATGATCAGCATGGGAACGATGCGTGGGTGCGTTCTTACGAGCAGGTGTCTGTCTCCAATGGCACCAATTACTTTGCAAGATGCTGGTTACGTATCGATTCAAACGAAGCGCCAACAAACCACAATGTGTTTGTCGCAATTGTTTTGAGTGACACATTCAGTTCATTGATTTCTCCATCAGCCACGAATGAATGGCACAATGTCACTGCAAACAATAATGACGGTGTTTGGATCCAGATCAGCACTGATGAAGTGCAGGCCATCAGCAGCAGCATGGGATTCTACCTGGTTGCCAAGGAGAATGGAAATCCTTACACTTACACTGCCTGCTTTGATGAATGTGAAGTTGTCTACAACTGCACCGATGTCTGGGAACCATGTCCTCAGTGCGGGGATGGATCAGTTGATCCCGGAGAAGAGTGTGATGATGGTAATTTGAATGGTGGTGATGGATGCTCTTCGAATTGCACCGTTGAACCGTGCTGGTACTGTGATCAAAGCGAGCCAAGCGATTGCAAACCATTGTGTGTATGTTGGGGCGATTATGAACCAGATCCAGCTGTAGTAAGTGCATTTCGCCATCTGCATGAAGTGATAAGCAGCAACCATACACTTACTGCGCTGAATCCAATTGATTATTATGATGGCATTGCATCTATATTCTTGAATGTGTATGGCTATGGACTGAATTTCAGCAATCCTCTGATTGATACGTATCCCCGTAATCCAGCTGATTCTGCTCGGGTCACTGTGAGCTCAACCAATATGACACTGATCGCAAACGTTTTGCAAGACATAGTATTGACACGTCCACTAGTGACTGGAGCAAATCGATTCAGAGCAGACCTTTATGATGGAACTCCTTCTGCAAGATGCATAAGGTCTGCAATCGAATTGCACATCTATCCTGATACAGAAGCGCTGTGTGGATTGCCGCCTGCCGGAGTTGATATGCTGACATTGCCGTTCTATGAGAATGCGTGCTATGCTGTGATTCCGTGGCCTGTGGTAAATGGACCAAGCAACTATACAGAAGACTTTTCTAGATTGGTTTGTGAATCTCACGGAATGCAGATCATTGATGCGCCAGAGTTGAACACTCAAGAGCTTCTCACTGATGGTCTGCAAAATGTTTACTGGATGTATGTCAGCAGTCTGACTACTGTGCATACTGGTCTTAGACTCGACAACTGGCAGGAATATGCCGGAAAACCTGCTGCAGATGCGTTTGCAAATTCTTCAAATGTTTTCCATTTCTCGTGGTATGACAGCGGAGCAGCATTTTCTTGCACGGGAAATCAATCTGATTGTCCGGTAGATCAAGATAAGCTTTGGGGCTCTAACATTTTCGGTCCGTGCGTTAATATGCAAACCGACATATTGGGAAGTACCAGTGCTTCCATTTGGAAGTTCGAGAACTGCACCCATGCGCAGTACCCAAATTATGCTGATGCTGTTATTTGCGAGCGTCCACCAATCACTCCAGATTCTGTAGAACGTTGTGGTCGTGATTGTGTTAAAATGTGTCCTGCATTGGCTGCTGGTAGCAATCGTTGTGTGCATCATTTGTTCCGTGATTTGGAGGAATTGGATAGCGCTGGAAATAGAGTTCCAAATAGAAATGTCCCTGGTCATTCTGCTGTTTTACATAATGCAGAAGTATCATCAACCTCTGCATCAACAAACGGTCATGTTGATAGTTTCTTTGATGTGGATTATCAGTTCTTGTTGGATTGGATCACACCAGTTCCAGCAGAGTTTGTCTATAGCATTCGTGAAGAAATTGCAACATTGAATGGAGTAGGAAAATTGAATTTGACTATTAGTGGATGGCCGTTTGCATCTATGAACAATAGTTTGCGTCTGCAAATGGTTTATAGATTCCCTGGAGCCGACTCGCTGAGCACTGAGCCAACACCCACTGACACTGGTTGCCGTATAATTGCACATTATTCTGGGGTGAACACTACAATGGAATTTTATGATCAAGTATTCCTGGATTCTTCAGTGAGCAGCACAACATTAACATCTTTTGTTTGCACCAAACACAAAGGATTCGGATGGTTCTCGGCAGAAATTCCTTATTTCACTAGCGAAGCTAGTTATGAACCAGTTGTATATTTTTGATGTTGATGAATAAATAGAACAATCTCATTTTACTACAAAAGGAAAATATCACAGATACAATACGAAAAGAATTGATCAAGACAATATCATCATTTTACAGTGCTGTTTATTTCTTTTTACTTCAGATTTTTCAGGTTTTATTAGAATATTCCTCATCATCAAAAATGGTTAAGTGTGTTTGTGGAAAATCTTCTTATAGTTGGACTGGTGGTGGATGCGGATGCAAAGATGAGAAGCTACTGAAATTGAAGAAGCTTCACTATTATGTCCGCATGCCAAATGGAACATTCCTGTCAAAGATTGGTTCAACTGAAAATATAGCGCTGGCACGTGCATTCATATCTCCACAGAAGGCAATGCACAGACTTTGCAAAAATGTTGAGAATTCCTTGGGAATCCAGTTGAATGGTTCCGATATAGAAAAGTTCAAAAACGTGATTGGAATTGCAAAATCTGCTCTTGCCAGTCAAAAACAACCAAACTATGACCTAATCGAAAACGATGCAAATTGTGATATGAAACTTGTGTTGAAACGGACTCCTTCAAATTGGGACAATCGTCATTTGTCTGCCACTTTTCATTCACGAATCAGTGATTACGAAGAAACACCAGGTTATCTATGTGAAGATGGAGTGAGCGAAACTACTTGCATGAGTGATGCAAAGACTTTTCCATCAAGTAGTGGTCTTTGGGACCAGCATGACTATGCAGCTGTTCAGGACTGGATGGAAGAAATTGAGAAGAAACGTGGACTTCCACATGGTGTTTTGGCATCTGCTTATCAATGTGTGCGATCGGAAAATGATCTCCGATGTGTTCCATGGCCAAAATGAACTGATTTCTTTTTTATTTTGAGTGAATTTTTACATATAAAATTTTGCAGCTGGATGTTCTGGCTGAATTTCATCTACCCACGTCTTTTCTTCACTGTCATCACTTGACTCGTCATCACTTAAAGAAAATCGACCATCAACAGAAACCTCTTCCAAAGTAGTACCAAAGAAGGCAGCACAATCTTCTGCGGACTGATCCGTCAAATCATGTTCAACAATTGCATTTAATAACCGATTTGTGGCACGTTTTTTTTGTGCGTGACAGTTCATCCGTACATATTTTTTGGTTCCATCACGTTGGTGCACAAGTTTCTCAACTTTGTGATCAAAAACGCAATGTCTGTGCATACAATTCAAACACAACCATAGTTTGCATGAAAGACAATAATGTTTGCATGCAATTTTTAGAGTGCTTGTTTTTTTGCGTGTACAACGTTCGCATACACTGCTATATTGAGTGCGAACGACCTTTTTAGTTTTACTCTTCATATTTATCCGTTTTTCAACACTTTTCCTCTTATACAACATCATACTTGTGTATAAGTCATACTTAATATAGGTATTAACACCTAACCCTAAAGTGTATAAAGTATAATATGACCATTACAATTGTATTATGACACTTTGTAGGGTTTTTGGCTGTGTCCCTTCGTGAAATTTCTGCAAAACCCTACGAATTGTGTCTTCAGTCTCACGGTGATTTACCGTGAGACCAACGTCTACACTTAGATTTTAATA
>Ga0180437_10004291_pt1 | contig 20396 bp, 19 predicted proteins | sample SS_ome_4_FD_132410 | JGI IMG/M metagenome (GOLD analysis project Ga0180437, IMG submission 132410) | Hypersaline lake sediment archaeal communities from the Salton Sea, California, USA - SS_3_D_1 metaG | ecosystem: Environmental > Aquatic > Non-marine Saline and Alkaline > Hypersaline >... | reverse complement strand
GGCAGATTGCAGATTGGCAGATTGCAGATTGGCAGATGGCAGATTAGCGGATAGGCGAGGGGCGAGGGGTTCCGGTTGGACGTTCAGGGCAGCGGTGACGGCTTTGATCGCGCGGGCGAAGCGACGATGGGCCAGGCGGGCCTGAGTTGGGTCGCCGGTGAGAAGGACCAGCGTCTCCGCGGCGCGGCCGGCCAGGAGCTTGAGGACGGCGAGTTGGGTGGGGTTGAACTCGTCGAAGCCGTCCACGACGAGCAGGCGCAGGTCACCCGCCAGGTGGGGCTGCTCTTCCAGGGCGATGGCCGCCAGCCAGCCCTGCCCCTCGGCGTCTACCCAGCCGGTGCCCACCAGCCAGGTCTGATAGGCATCGTAGATGGCGGCCAGGTCGTGGAGGTGAGGCGCGTCCTCCAGCGACTCGACGGCGGTCGTCAGGTCTTGGGGTTCGATGCGCGCCTGTTTGAGTTCCTGGACGAGATCGCGAAGGGCGCGGATGAAACCGGGCTTGTCGCGCAGCGGTGCAAAGTGGCGCAGGCGGCCGTCGGTGGCCAGACGGTCTACGATGGCACGCAGCAGGCGGTGTTGTACCGGATCGAGCAGACGCGGCGCTGGCTGTCCGGCACAGGTCAAAAGATCGGCGTACACGGCGTAAAAGGTGCCGACCTGAACGCCCATTGCGCCGCCGCCTGCGGCCAGACGGCGGCGGAAGGCATTGGCCTGGGGCTGGTTGGGCAGGATGACCCACACCGGCGACAGGGGATCGATTTTCCGGACGGCGTGGATGCGATCCAGGGCATAGGCCGTTTTACCGCAGCCGGCCGGGGCGAGAAGCACGCGAGTGGTCATACCTCTTTTTTTTCTAAAGCCCCGCTTCGGCGGCCAGTTGGCGGCCCAGGTCAACGAGTTCCTGCACGGCGCCGATAAACGTCTCAGCCGTCTGGAGGGAGGGGGCCGGTTCCTCTTCCTCGTCGGCGGGAGGCGCAGTCAATTCTCGCACGGTCGCCAGGCGGTTGGCCAGGTCGCTGGGGACGCGCCCGCTCTCCACCAGCTCGGCGTGGACGAGACGAGCGGCGGGCAGGTCGGGGCCGGTAGCCCGATCCTTGACCAGGGCAACGTGCGCCGAAAGCGCCCAGCCGAGGGCCTGGCGTAGCGGGCGCAGGACTTCCTCCGGGAAGCCGCCCTCCAGGACAACGTGGGCCAGTTTCAGCCGCCGGTCGGCCTGGTCAAAGCCCTGTTGCGCTTTGCGGAGCCGCTTCTGGAGGACGTCGGTGATGGTGCGGGTCGGGCCTGGCATGGCTGGAGCGCGGTAGACCTCGGCCTCCTCCTCCGGCGAGACCTGCTCCAGCACGCCGCCGGTGAGGGCGACGAGGGCGCGGTAGCCTTCTTGCTCCATCAGGTGCAGGCCGGGCACCGGGGGTGCGGGCGCAAAGTGCTCGTTGAGGAGCGATTCGACCTGAGGGCGTAGAGTGGTTGGGTCGCGATCTACGACGATCAGGACGTTGCCGTCGGCCGGCGCGCCTGGCAGTTGCGGGGCGCGGCGCACCAGCAGCACGCGACCGGGAAAGCGACCGGCCAGCAGGTCGGCAAAGTCGCGCAGCGTCGGGCGTGGCGGCGCTTCTTCGACGGGCGCCAAATCGACGACCGGCTTGACGGTGACCGACGGCGCCAGCAGGTCGTCAAGTTGTTTGAGCAGGCTCTGGCCGGTGTCCACAAAGGTGATCTCGGCGGGGGCCTCTTCGGTGCCGAACACGCCGGCAAAGACATCGCGTTTGGCGGCCAGCGTGTCGAGCATCCGCTCTTCGATGGTGCCCTGGGCAATGAGGTTGATGACGTTGACAGTGTGGCGTTGGCCGTGGCGGTGGGCGCGGGCGATGCGCTGCTCGAGGACAGCCGGGTTCCAGGGCAGGTCGAGGTTGACCATCAGGCTGGCGGCTTGCAGGTTGAGGCCCACGCCGCCGGCGTCGGTGGACAGAAAGACGCGGGTGTCGTCGTCCTCAAAGAACTGCTCGATGAGTGCGCCTCGCTTGCTGGTTGGCACGCTGCCGGTCAGCTTGACGTAACCCAGGTGTAGCTTGTCAAGCACCGGCTCGGTCAGGTTGAGCATGTTGGTCCACTGGCTAAAGACGACCGCCTTGTGGCCGTTGCTGGCAATCTCGTCGTCGAGGATGTGGCGCAACTCGCGGAGCTTGGGGGCTGTTCGCTCTCGCTCTTCTGGCGGGATGTCCGGGTCGTGCAGGGCCAGGGCGTTGCAGATGAGACGCATCTTCATCAGCGCGCCCAGCAGGACTTTGTGCTCCTTGGGCGTCAGCGGCCGGCGCCGGGCCACGGCGATGAGCCGGGCCACGGTCTGGCGAAAGCCGTCGTAGGCGTGCCACTGGGGATCGGTCATTTCGACGAAAAAGTTGTTGTCCACGCGATCGGGCAGGTCGGTCAGCACCTCGTCGCGGGTGCGGCGCACGACGTAAGGGGAGATGCGGTTGCGCAACTCGTCCAGGTTCCTGTAACCCAACACTTTGAACGAGCCGGAGCGCCGTCGCTCCAGTTGGAAATAGCGCTGGTTGAAGCGCCACAGTGGGCCGAGGATCGTCGGATCGAGAAATTGAAAGACGCTGTAGAGTTCGTCCAGGCGATTTTCCAGCGGGGTGCCGGTGAGCACAAAAGCATATCGGCTGCGCAGTCGCTTGACGGCGTCGGCTGTCTTGGTGCGCCAGTTCTTGATGCGTTGTGCCTCGTCCAGAATGATGAGATCAGGACGCAGGTGCTCGAGTTCTTTTTCGTCCCGCAGGACCAATTCGTAGTTGACCACCGTGAAGAAGGCGGGCTGGCGATACAAGGGGCGGCGCTGCTTGAGCGGGCCTTGAACCACGTTTACCGAAAGAGAGGTGAAGCGTTGGATCTCGCGTGCCCATTGGTGCTTGAGCGAGGCTGGACAGACGACGAGCACCCGCTGAATGTCGCGCAGTTGGTGAAGCAGCGACGAGGCAGCGATCGCTTGCACCGTCTTGCCCAGTCCCATGTCGTCAGCCAGCATGGTTCGCTGGCCGAAGGCCAGGTGGAGCATGCCGTCTTGCTGGTAAGGGTAGAGCCGGGTACCGATGACGTCCGGCGAGCGGGCGCCCCGGGCCACCTGCTCCAGAAACCACTCTTTCTGCCGCCGGATGTTCTCCAGGTCTTGAAGCTGATCCAGGTAGCGATTCACTTCCTCCGTCACCTGGAGCCGGGCGCGCTGGCGACGGGGTAGGGTTTCGACCTCTTTCAGCAAGGCGGGCAGCGTCTGGGTCAGGTGACCAGAAAGTATCCCCTCGGCGTCGAAATAGTGGGCCAGCAGGTCGCGCAGGGCTTTCTGCTCGGGCAGCGGTAACGAGACGCGGATGGTCGTCTGGGCCGCGTGGTGCAGGTAGATCTGGGTGACGGGAGGGGCCTCGGTGATCAGGCTGTCCCATTCGTCGCTCAGGGCTTCCTTGAGGTGAAGCAATACGCCTTCGATGTGCTTGCACGTGCCGACCAGGTTGGTCTGGTAATCCGGGCAGGCACAAGAGTTGGTGTGTTCGGTGAGGGAGCGGATCTGGACGCGGTAGGTGCGCCCGGAGGTAGAGGTCACGTCAAAGTCGCTGAAGGCGACGTGTCCCCCACGATTGACGATGCGCGCAATGTCTGCTGTGGCACGCTGGCGACGGCGGTCGATCTGCGTCTGAATCGGATCGTAGGCTTCCTCGGTCATTTTTCTCCCCCCTTCAGGTCACTCGAGAGATCAAGATTGTGGATTCATTGTATCACAAAATGAGGCAACTCGCCAGTTGTGGATGGGATTCTGATCTCATTCTGGACAGGGGTTTGCTTTTCTGGTATACTGTCGTGCGCAAGGCTTTCTGTTCCAGCCAGCGCCTGGTGATGGTGCTCCAAGAAAGTGGTCGGATCATGGGACGGCGGTCAGGTGAACTGGCACGATACCATGAAATGGTGTCGTCTGAGGCAGTGGGTCTTTCTTGTGGCGGTTGTGGCACCGTTTTTCTGCTAACACAGGTCGAAGGAGGGATGTCTGACGATGAGCGAGCACGCGAACTCTTACAAACGCCTGGCGGAACGCCTGGATGCGCTGCCCAACGGGTTTCCACCGACGGACGACGGCGCAGAGCTGCGCCTGCTGGCCAAGCTCTACACGCCGCAGGAGGCGGCGTTGGCCGCCCAGTTGCGCTTGACGCTGGAGACACCGGCGCAGATCGCCGCCCGCCTTGGCGGCGACCCGAAGGCGCTGCGCAAGCAGCTCAAAGAGATGGCCCGCCGGGGCCTCATCGCTGCGGGCCGGGCAAAAGGTGGCCTGGGCTACGGCTTGATGCCTTTTGTCGTCGGCATCTACGAGATGCAGGCGGGCACGATTGACGCCGAGCTGGCGCGGCTGTTTGAGGACTATTACCAGCAGGCGTTCGTCCAGGCGTTAAACATGCAACCACCGGTGCATCGCGTCGTTCCAGTGGGCGAGAGCGTGCGGATGGACATCGAAGTACAGCCTTTTGAGAGCGCGGCCAGCATCGTCGCCAGTGCTCAGGCGTGGGGTGTGGTGGACTGCATCTGTCGCGTACAGAGGGCACTCATCGGCGAGCCGTGCGATCATCCGCTGGACGTGTGCATGGTGTTGAGCCAGACACCTGGCGTCTTTGACCACAGCCCAGAGATTCGGGCTCTGACGCGCGACGAGGCGATGGCCACGCTGCGGCGCGCGGCAGAGGCGGGGCTGGTGCACTCGGTGAGCAACAACCAGCAGGGAGGGTGGTATATCTGCAACTGCTGCACCTGTTCGTGCGGCGTTCTGCGCGGCATGGCCGAACTGGGCATGGCCAACGTCGTCGCTCGCTCTGCTTTTGTCAACCGTGTGGACGAGGCGCTGTGCGTTGGCTGCGGCCTGTGTGTGGAGTCTTGCCAGTTCGGCGCGCTGTCGCTGGACGACGTGATTTGCGTGAACGAGAGCCGTTGCGTGGGGTGTGGCGTCTGTGTGCTGGCCTGCCCGGAAGAGGCATTGAGCCTGGCGCGCCGTCCCGCCGAGGAGATCTTGCCGCCGCCCGTCACCGAAGCGGACTGGCGGGCAGAACGCGCAGCCGCGCGCGGTCTGGATATGAGCGAGGTGCTGTAGGGTGCAGAAACTTTTTTTCTGTCAGGTGCGTATCACTGGTAGCGTGTGGTTGGAGGAATGACGGCCTTTTTTAAGCGCAGAGGTGCCGAGCACGCTGAAATATCGAGACTCTGTTGACAATCGAACTTGGCAAGACGGTGAGAGGGGACAGAAATGGTCAAGGCAATGACGACGTTGGTCGGCGCGGTACTTTGAGGCGGTGCAGTCTACGCCGTGTGCGTATGGCTGTTCAAACTGGACAATCCCCTGCCGCTGCTCATCGGGGGCGGAATAGGGACCCTGGTCGTGCTGACCGAGGCCGCTCGCTGGGCATTCGGGCGCGCCAAGGCTGCCTAGCGCCCTCTTCCTTTGCTCACGCCTCTCGTTCGCCGGTGGGTCTCTCGTTCGCCGAGGGTCTCCTGACCGAGGCGGTATGGGCTCGGTCAGGAGACCCTCGGTCAACTTCAGACCTAGGCGGCATGGGCTTGACCGGGAGACCCTCGCCCAACCTTAGACCGAGACGGCATGGGCTTGGTCAGGAGACCTTTCGCCCAACTTCAAGTCTGGCCGGCGGCCTCCATCTCGGCTCGTTCCTCTTCGCCTGGTTGCACGGCGCGGATCTTGTCCGGGCTGTCCACGCGGTCAATGAACAGGATGCCGTCGAGGTGATCGATCTCATGTTGAAAGATGCGCGCCAGCCAGTCGTTGACGCGCAGCCGGATCTTTTTGCCGTGGCGATCCTTGCCCTTGACGACGATTTCCGTCGCCCGCCACACGTCGCCCACGTAACCAGGCACGGACAGGCAGCCTTCCTCGGCTTCCTCTTCCCCCTTGGCTCTGACAATGACGGGGTTGACGATGGCGTATGACTTGACGCTTTCGGGGTCTTCCTCGTCCTCGGGCCACTCGGCGACAAAGAGGCGGATGCTTTCCCCGACCTGCGGGGCAGCCAGGCCGACGCCCGGCGCAGCGCGCAGTATGTCGAACATGTCGTCGATCAAGGCCTGCAGTGTACCGTCAAAGCGATTCACCGGTTTGGCGACCTGGCGCAAAACCGGCTCGTTAGCCAGGTGAATTCTCCGGACAGCCATCTCTACCCTCACTTGTGATAGTTCAATTATACTCTTGCCACCGCCGCTTGTCAAGAAACATGCACCATGACTTGCCCAAATCTTGATCGGTTCCTGCCGACGGCTGTTGGCCGTGGTAGGGCAGGCCTGCCCTGAGATGAGTCGAAGGGTTGGCGGCGGCTATGCCAAAATCGTGGCTGTCGTCAGTGCTGCTATTCCGCTGTTGGCCCAATATCTGCCGGGCAGCAGCCGCATCCACTTTCGGGCAACGACGGTGGAAGCGGCCCAGGTGCGCTGCCGGGACCTGCTGGGCCGCGTTGAGCCAGGAATGACAAGGGGGATAAACGACGATGGAACAACCGACTGCTTTTCCCACCGCCCCTCAAGATGTGCGCCGGGAGATACGGCAGGGCCGTTGGGCCAGGCCGACAGCCGGGTTAGCGCCTGGCTACGTCCAGGCTAACCTGATTGTTCTGCCCCGGCTGTGGGCGCATGACTTTCTCCTCTTTGCGCAGCGCAATCCCAAGCCCTGTCCGGTGCTGGAAGTGACAGATCCTGGCTCGGCGGAGCCACGCTTGACCGCGCCAGGGGCCGACTTGCGCACCGATTTGCCGAAATACCACGTCTGGCGCTGCGGTGAGCTGGAGGCTGAGAGCCCCGAGGTCACCGCGCTGTGGCGCGACGATCTGGTGGCCTTTTTGTTGGGATGCAGCTTTACCTTCGAGTCGGCGCTGCTGGCTGCTGGCCTTCCGGTACGTCATCTGGAGGAAGACTGTAACGTGCCGATGTACATTACCTCGATCGAGTGTGTGCCGGGCGGCCCCTTTCGGGGTCCCATGGTGGTGACCATGCGGCCCATGCCTCATGCCCTGGTGCCCCGCGCCGTGCTCGTCACGGCGCGCTACCCGGCGGTGCATGGTGCGCCGGTGCACATCGGTGACCCGGCCGTCATTGGCATCTCGGACCTGTCACGGCCCGATTTTGGCGATCCGGTGACGCTGCGGGCAGGGGAGACGCCGGTTTTCTGGGCGTGTGGCGTCACCTCCCAGGCCGTGGCTCGCCGGGCCCGGCCCGAATTGATGATCACCCATGCGCCGGGCCACATGTTCGTCACTGACCTCCGGGACGAACATGTGGCCGCGTCTTGACTGTTCTCTTGCAGTGTAGAACGGCGTAAGAGGAACTGGCTCGTGCCGCGTCAGGGGGCAAGCATCTGCCGGTAGACGGCGTAGGTCGCCTCGGCGACCCGCGCCTGGGTGTATCGTGCCAGGACGCGCGCCCGCCCACGCGCGGCCAGCTCGGCGCGGAGGCGCGGGTCGGCCATCAGCCGCGCCAGCTGGCCGCGCAATGCCTCGACGTCCCCTTCGGGAAAAATCAATCCGGCGTCGCCGACGACGTGGGGGATCTCGCCCGAATCGGAACCGACCACCGGTAGGCCACAGGCCATGGCCTCTACCAGCGTACGGCCGAATTGTTCCTTCCAGTTGGGCCGGGTGCGCGACGGCAGCACCAGGACGTCCAACGCGCGCAGGCGGTCAGGCACTTCCGTTGAGGCGATCTGTCCCTCAAAGCGGATCCGGCCAGTGATGCCCAACCCGGCCGCCAGCGGCGGCAAGCGATCCTTCAGCGGCCCGCCGCCGATGACCTCCAGCCGCCAGTCGCCGTGCACGTCAAGGCCGGCCGCTGCGCGGAGCAACATGTCCACGCCCTTTTCCTCGACCAGTCGACCGATGTAGCCGATGACAAAGGCCGCCGGATCCGCTTCAGGGCGTGGTGCGGCCGCCGGAGCAAAGACGGTGGGGTCTATGCCGAACTGGGGAATGACGGCCGCCGGCCCGGTGTAGCCCTTGGCCCGCAGGACAGCTTCCGCCTCCCGGTTGCCGGCCAGGGCATAGTCGGCGTGGCGCAGGTTGTACGTCTCCAGCCAGCGGAAGGGCGGCGGGTAGCGCCGGTGCAGGTTCTGCCAGGTGAAAAAGACGGCCCGCGCGCCGATCCGCTGCGCCAGCCACATCGCCTGGAAGGCCGCCAGGTTGTAGGGCTCCTCGTCAAGGTGCAGCACCTGCGGCTGGCAACGCCGGATCAGTGCCCCCAGCCGGGGGTAAAAGTGCAGGTGAAAGTGCCCGTTGAAGGCGATGGGTGTCTCAATTAGGTCGTAGCCCTGGACGTGCGCCCGCTCCAGGCGCAGCTCACCGCGTTCGTCGCGCCAGGAGGGAGGCACGACGACGGTCAGTTCCATGCCCGGCAGGCGGGCCAGGGCCTCCAGCTTGGTCTGGTAGACACCGACGACGCAGGCTTTGGAGATCATCAAAACGCGCACGGGGTCTCGCTCCCTCGGGGGTAGGATTTCGGCGGGACATTATAGCACATATTACGTCTGAGCGAAACCTTTTCGGGGCTGGACGGTCATATCGGATAGAAAGGTCAGATGGAAGTGTAGACTGAGGAGGCAAGTGCCATGAACAGAAAGCGGAAACGACTCATTGTGGGCGCGCTGATCGCCGTCGAATTGTTGATCTGTGTCGCCATCGTCGCCGGGCTGGCGACGTTCCGGTTTGTGTTCCCCAGGGTCAGATTCCTCTATGTGGCCGACACCCGCGCCGAAGAGATCGTCGAACAGAGCTTTGTCACAGACGGGCCGGCGGCGCTGGATCTGACCAACACCTTCGGCGACATCGACATCACGGGCGGGGAAGGTGACCGATTCGTCGTCAAGGCGACGAAGGAAGCCTGGGGCCAGGACAAGAGAGATGCCGAAGCCAAGGTGCAAGCCCTCCAAGTCAACATGACGATGGACGGCGGAACGTTGCGCGTCCAGGTGGAAGATCCAGGGGCGGAGACAATTGTGGGCTTTGGCAGCGTCCGCGGCAGCCAGGTCCGTTTTGTGGTCACGGCCCCCGCGCGGACAGCCGTCGTGGTGAATACCCGCCATGGGCGCGTCACCCTGACAGGCACCGCAGGAGGCGCCGATCTCACCAGCCGCTTTGGCCTGATTGCGGTCGAGGACGTCAGCGGCGATATCACGGTGGACACGAACAACGGCGACGTGACGGTGCGTCGCTCCGGCGACGAGGGGGCAGCGGTGGAGCTACACAGCGACTTTGGCGATATCACCGCTCAGGAGGTGACCGCCGGGGAACTGGCTCTCGATAGCAACAACGGCGCGTTGGAACTGGAAGACGTGACCGTCCACAATGACCTGATCCTGGACACCCGTTTCGGCAGAATCGAGTTAGGCGGCGTGCGAGCCAAGTCGCTGAAGGTGATGGGGCAAAACGGGGACATCACGCTGCAGGACGCCCGGTTCGACGGGTTGCTAGACATATCCACTACCTTTGGTGCGGTAAGCGTGTCGGACACCGAGGCCAGCGAATACAAGATCGAGACCCAGAATGGTGCTATCGAACTGGACGGCGGAGGCGGCCCCCTGTGGCTCCACAGCAACTTTGGCGACGTCGACGTGAGGGGCGCTCGGGACGCCACCCTGGACCTGGTCACGGGCAACGGCAAGGTGATGTTTGAAGGTTCCCTGTCCGCACAAGCCGACCATCTGGTGAAAAGCAATTTCGGCGCCGTGCTGCTGCGGCTGCCGCCGGACACAGCGGTCTTTTTGGATGCCGACACCGACTTTGGCCGCATCCGCTGTGACTTTGACGTGCTGGTAAAAGGTAAAGACGACAGAGAAAGCCGCGCCAGCGGCGACGAACTGCATGGCACGATCAACGGTGGCCGCGACAGGCTGCGGATCGAGACCCGCAACGGCGACATCACCATCGAAGTAGAACGATCCAGGTAGAGCAAGATCGCCCAATCATAACAAGACATACTCTGAAGGAGACACAACTATGGATACGCCGGAGGTTTTCTTTTTCATAGCCTGCACGGGCTTGATAGGTTTTTTCGTCCTGCTGTTTGGCACGCTGGCGCTCATGCGCTGGTTCCGCCACAAGGAACGGATGGTTATGATCCAGCAAGGACTGATGCCCGCCGACGCTGTCAAGCCACGCGACGGCAAGGCCTCGCTGGCCTGGGGCATCGGCATCACCGCCTTTGGCCTGGCCCTGCTGTGCGGCTTGGCACCGCTCCTTCTTGGCAGGAGAGCTGGCTCCACCGGTTCGCTGGCATCCATCGTGCCGGGCCTTCTCCCGGGCCTGATCGTTCTCTTTATGGGCCTCGCGCTCATCATCATCTATTTCGTCACCCGGCCCACGCCGGACGCCGAGCAGCTCGAAGAGGACCTGCCGCCTGCCGGGCTCGACGATGTCACAGGCCTGCCATCCCTTGCACTCAAGGACGAGGAGGCAGCCGAGGAATAGGCTACCATAGCGCGCGGCGCGCCTTTCGCGTCGCCACGCGACACGACCATCGCGGCTGACGCTCCGGGCCGGTCAGCCGCGATTTCGTTTTGACAGCGCTTGACAAATCCCCCGCTTTCGCCCATAATTGCCCTCGTGAAACTCGACACGCTGCCCTGGTCAACCTATCGCTGGCGCGATGCGCTGCGCTTTCTGGCTCTGGCGGCTGGCGGACTGGCGCTGGCCGTGCTTCCGCTGCCTCTGGCCGGATTGGCCGTCGTCGGAGGCATCGTCGTCGTGGCAACGCTCGTGCGCCCGGAGGTCGGGCTGTACCTGCTGATCGTCGCCGTGCCGTTCGGCTCGGTGCGAGAGATCAGCGCCGGTGGCATGACGGTCGGCGCGACCGAGGCGTTGATCGGCCTGGCGTTGGCTGCCTGGCTGGCACAGATGGTCGCCCGCCGCCAGGTAGCCCCAACGCTGCCCCCCCTCACGCTGCCGCTGCTGCTCTTCCTGGGAACGGCGCTGCTCTCGCTGCCCGGTGCACTGTCGCTCAAGTTTGGCCTCAAAGAGATCATCAAGTGGGCAGAGGTGCTGGGGCTGTACGTTTTCGCCGCCAACGCCCTAGACCGCCGCCAGGCGCGGAAGCTTGTCCTCCTCGTCGTGCTGACCGGCGCGGCAGCGGCGCTTCACGGATGGGTTCAATTCTTCACCCGCAGCGGGCCGGAGGGTTTTCTGCTCTTTGGGCGTTTCATGCGCGCCTACGGCACCTTTGAGCAGCCGAATCCCTACGCCGGCTACCTGGGACTGATCGCGCCGCTGGCGCTGTCGCTGGCCTTGGGAGGGCGGAAGGCTGATGGGTGGAGCCAAGGAGAGTGGCTGATCTATGGGGGTTCCTTCGGCGTCATGGCGGTCGGGCTGGCGATGAGCTGGTCCCGGGGGGCCTGGATCGGGTTCGCGGCGGCAGCCGTGGCGGTGAGCGTCGTGCGCAGCCGGCGGGCGGCGGCAGCTTCTGCCGTGCTGGTCGCCGTCGGCGCGATAGCCCTGTTCCTCGGCAGCTTCCAGTTGCTGCCTGAATCGCTGACCCAGCGCTTCACCGACTTTTTGCCCTACGTCCGCCCCTTTGATGTGCGCGACGTAAAAGTGACCGACGCCAACTTTGCCGTCGTCGAACGAATGGCCCACTGGCAGGCCGGGTGGCAGATGTGGGCGGAGCACCCCTGGCGAGGGGTGGGGGTGGGCAACTATGAACCCATCTATCCTGCCTACTATATCCCACCGTGGAAGGAACCGTTGGGCCACGCGCACAACACCTATCTCAACGCCGCCGCTGAGACCGGCCTGATCGGCCTGTTGGCCTATCTTGCTCTGTGGGGAGCAGCTTTCTGGCAGGCGGTTCAGGCTATCCGGCGCACGTCCGGCTGGGACAGAGCGGTCGCTATCGGCGTGCTGGGTGTGCTGACCCACCTCAGCGTCCACAACTTTTTCGACAACCTGTTCGTTCACAATATGTACGCGCACATCGCCATCCTTCTGGCGCTGTTGCCCGTGCTGACGGACGTCGCTGCCCATCACACTCAAGTTGGACAACAGTTTAACCGGGAGGTACAAAATCCTTGATCGCTAACGTCGTGGCCCTGGCGCGGGACAAGCGCAGAGAACTCGTCCGCTTTATCAAATTCGCCATCGTCGGAGTGGTCGGCACAGTGGTGGACTTTGGCGTGCTGAACCTGCTCATCCAGCTGGCTGACTTTGAAAAGGTGTGGGCCAACACCTGCTCGTTCACCGCAGCCGTCATCAGCAACTTTACCTGGAACCGGCTGTGGACGTTTCCCGAATCGCGGGAGCGCCCGCTTCTCCCGCAACTGGGGCAGTTTGGGCTGGTCAACGTCGCCGGACTGGCGATTAACCAGGCCATCTTTTTGGGACTCGACCGGTTCGTCTTGGGCGAAGCGGGTGTGCTGGCTGCGCCCATGGCCAATGCGGCGGATGTCATCCGTATGACACATTTCACACTGGCCTACAACCTGGCCAAAGCGGTGGCCATCATCGTCGTATTGTTCTGGAATTTCGGGATCAATCGAATCTGGACGTACAAGGGTATCGAGTGACCTCTATTGCCGTGGCGTACCTCATGCTCTGACGCGGCAATATCTGCGCCGGGCAGAGCGGCGGACGGTGACCCTCTGTCCCTGGGCCTGAGGACCAGGGGGCCCGTCGCGATCCGGGAGCCAAGGCGGGATGTCACAAAGGGTAGGCATTGCGCATCGGAATCGATTTTACGGCGGCAGCGCAGCAGGGAGGTGGCATTGGGCGGCTGACGCGCAACGTCATCGGCGCGCTGGCACAACTAGATCGCCACAACGAGTATCGCCTGTTCGTGGCGGCGGGAGGCAGAGCCGAGGGAGAGTGGCAGGTGGGCAGCCTGGGCCAGGCGTTTCAGACGTCCCACCATCCGAACTTTCGACTCAGAACCGTGCCTCTGTCCGATCATGCCCTCGCCGTGGCGTGGCACCGCCTGCGGTTGCCGTTGTTTGTCGAATTGTTCACCGGGCGGGTAGATCTGTTCCACTCGCCCGATTTTACGCTGCCGCCCGTTTTGCGCGCTCGGACGCTGGTCACCGTGCACGACCTCTCGTTTCTGCGGGTGCCGGACTGTTTCCCCGATGGGCTGCTGCGCTATCTGGAAACCGCCGTCCCGCGCGCCGTCCGCCGTGCCGACCACGTCATCGCCGACTCGCACGCTACCTGCCTCGATCTGATCGAGTTGCTGGGCGCGCCGCAGGGCAAGGTCAGTGTGATCCATTCCGGCGTCGAACCGCGCTTCCACCACATGTCGGACACGGCCAGCGGCGAAACGATGGCCGCCGTCCGCTGCAAATACGACCTGCCGCAACGGTTTGTCCTGAGCGTCGGCACGATCCAGCCGCGCAAGAACCTCGCCCGCCTCGTCGAGGCCTTTGGCAGGCTGATCGCCCAGCGCCCGACGCTCGATTGGGACCTGGTGATCGCGGGGGGAAAAGGCTGGTTGTACGAGGAGGTCTTTGAACAGGCCAGGGTGCCGGGCCTCGAAGGACGGGTGCGCTTCATCGGTTTTGTAGACGACGCTGACCTGCCGGCACTGTACAATCTGGCCGGACTGTTCGTCTTCCCGTCGCTGTATGAGGGGTTCGGGCTGCCGCCGCTGGAGGCGATGGCCTGTGGCGTGCCGGTTGTCTGCTCGAAGGTGTCGTCGTTGCCAGAGGTGGTAGGCGACGCCGCGCTGACCATCGATCCGCTGGACGTGACCGGGCTGGCCGAGGCCATGCGCCGGGCGATAGAGGACGCGTCGCTGCGATCGTCGCTGGTGCAGCAGGGACGGGCAAGAGCGGCCCAATTCACCTGGTCAAAAGCGGCTCAAGAGTTGCTCAAAGTTTATTCAGATGTCATAAAATCAGATGCCATGAAAGGGTGACCATGAAACCAAAGCGCGTAGCCGATTCGCAGGTCGTCATCAGCCGCCTCATGGAGCCGCAGGACGCCAACTTGCTGGGCAACGTCCACGGCGGCGTCCTCATGAAACTGGTTGACGAGGTGGGCGGCATTGCCGCTGCTCGCCACGCCCAGCGACCCGTCGTCACGGTGGCCATAGACTCGGTGACGTTTATCTCGCCCATCCGCGTGGGCGATCTGGTCGTCCTGGCAGCCACGCTGACGTGGGTGGGACGCACCTCGATGGAGGTGCAAGTGCACGTCGAGGCGGAGAATCTCTTCACCCGCGAGCGCACGCACACCAACTCGGCCTACGTCGTCTACGTCGCCCTGGACGAGAACGGCCGGCCGAACGAGGTACCGCGACTGATCGCCGAGACGGAGGAACAACGTCAGCGCATGATCGAGGCTGACGTGCGCCAGGCGCAGCGACTGGGGCGCAGAAAGATGAACCTTGCCTAGACTTGAGGTGCAGTGATGGCCCAATCCATGCTGCTCGAAATCCTGAAACAGAGCTCTGCCCAGGCCATTTTGACCGCGCCGTCCAAAGTAGACCGGGGGCTGGCGCTGGACATCACCTACTTTCCCTTCCTGGCGCTGGTCGGCCAGGAAGAGATGAAAACAGCCCTGCTGTTGGCGATGCTCAACCCGCGCGTCGGCGGCGTGTTGCTCATCGGCCCCCGGGGCACCGGCAAAACGACCGCCGTGCGCGGCATGGTAGACCTGATGCCCCCCGTGTGGCGCAGCACCTGCCCCTACGGCTGCACCGAAGAGGCCGCCGAGGCGCGGGGCATGGACGCTATCTGCGTCAATTGTGCTGAAAAGATGGCCCGTGGAGAGCCCCTCACCGCTCTCGACCGGATGCGCCTGGCGGAACTGCCCCTTCACGCCCGCCTGGAGGACGTGGTGGGTGGCATCAACGAGCGGGTTGCTATCGAACAGAATCGCGTCATATTGGAAAAAGGCATCCTCGCCCACGCCGACGGCAACCTGCTCTACGTGGACGAGATCAACCTCCTGGGCGACCAAGTGGTCAACGCCATTCTCGACGCGGCCGCCCAGGGGCGCTACACCGTGCGGCGAGGGGCGCTCAGTGCGACGTACAACGCCCGCTTTGTCCTCGTCGGCTCGATGAACCCGGAGGAAGGCGCGCTGCGCCCGCAGATCATGGATCGTCTTGGCCTCCGGGTGGTAGTGTTCGGGCTGAAAGAAAGCTCGCAACGCCTGGAGGTCTACCGCCGGATGCGCGCCTTTGCCGACAACCCTCATGAGTTCATTGCCACTTGCGCCGAAGAGACCTACACCTTTGGCCAGGAGATCGCCGAGGCCAGAGCCCGGCTGCCTCACGTCACTCTCACCCGCGAGGCGGAACGGTTGGCGCTGCGGCTGGTCAAGGAACTGGACATCGCCTCCAACCGGGCCGAATACGTCACGCTGGAGGCCGCTCGCGCTCATGCCGCTGCCGACGGCCGGGCTAAGGCCGGCGTAGCCAACGTCCGCGCTGTCGCGCCGATGGCCCTCCGCCAGCGCTGTAGCCAGTTCATGGTGCACTATTTTGAGCAGGATCGCGAGGAAGAAGAACGCATCCAGGCCGTGCTCGAGAGCAAGTAATCGTAGGGCAATTTGTCCTACATCGGAGACGAAGAAATGCAGAGGCTTTACAAGTCCTGGGGTGGATTCGTGCTCACCCTCATTGGGCTGACCCTGGCCGTCGTCGGCTATTGGGGGCCGTGGGTCGATCATTTCGCGGCGGCGCTGGTGATCCCTGGCTTTGACCTGGCCGAGTACGTCAAGTTTCTACCGGAGGTGCGCGCCAGAACTGTGCCCGTGACCCGCGAACTGTTCTACCTGCCCGCGCCAGCGGCCGGCCTCTGCCTGGTGCTGGCCGCCAGCCAGCTGCGCCAGCGGTTGCCGGGCTGGGCCACGGCGCTGGCCGCCATTCTGGCGGTGACACTGGCTCTCATCGTCGCCCCGCCGGCCGATTTTATCGTGCGCTTCCCCCAGGACGCAGCCCTGCGCGCCGAGTGGGGGCGGCAGGCCCTGCTGTCAGGAGTGGCTTTTCTGGCCGTCGTGGCCGCGCTGATCTGGGCCGGCCGCTTGCCTAGGCCGGCTCGGCCGATCCTGGGCACACTCATCGCCGGGGCCGGCACGGCCGTTCCACTGCGGCAGTTTTTCGCCGTCCGCCCGGCCATCGACCGCGTCTACAACAAGCCAGTGACCTTGGGCTGGGGGCTGTGCCTGATGCCCCTGGGCTTTGCCCTGCTCGTGGTCGCCACCTGGTGGCAAGCCCTCGCCTCTGGAGGCGAACCGTGAGCCAACCCCACGTCGAATGTCACGGCTGCCAGCACCAGTTTGAGGTAACGCCCGACGATCTCCGGCCCTACCACGGAGCCTACATCCAGGGCAACCGACCTCCAGAGTACGTCGTTCGTTGCCCGGCCTGCCAGGCCCAAAACGTGATGCGCCTGCCAGAGGATGCCACGGCAGGCGCACTCGTCCCAGGTAAGCCGACCCGCAAGAGATAGGCGCTACTTGTAATCCTCTCGCACCGGATGCCAGGCGTCCATCACCCGCGCCGGGCCAGAAAAGGTGGCGCTGTGGGGCACGTTCGGCGGGACCGTCGCGCCTTCGCCGGCCCGCAGCGTGCGTGTCTGGCCATCCAGGGTAAAGAGCATTTCCCCTTCCAGCACATAGCTGATCTGCTCGTGCGGGTGAGCGTGTTCTGGAATGACCCGCCCTGGCTCAAACTCAAAAAAAGTCAACATCAAGTTGTCCAGGTACACGGCTCGCCGCAGAACGCCGTCCATCATCTCCGTGGCCGGTAGGTCGTCCACCGTGTAAAACGGCATGGTTGTTCCTCCTTGTACTTGTCCATTACTAACTTCGCACTTTGGGCCTGAAATCAGGCATAAAACGCACTCAAAAATGCGGTGTTATTTCTGGACAAGTGCCTTGCATACAAAAAGGCAGGGAAGAACCCCTGCCTCGCCCTCGGGCGGTGAAACATCTCGGATAGGTTCTAAGCCTCGGCTGGCGCTTCGGCTTCGACGGTATCTTCCGGTCCTCCCCGGCCGGCCTTGGCCAGCCACTCTTGTCTGGCTTTCATGGCTGCCTCGCGCCCCTCGGTCCAGGCCTCTTCGGCCCGATGTCTGGCTTCCGTGACGATATCTTCTGCCCGCTGCTTTGCCTCGGCGACGATGGCGTCGGCCCGCTCGCGCGCTTGCTGGCCCAAGTCCTCGGCGCGCGATCGCAACTCGATCCCCCTGTCACGAATCTGCGTCCGCGTCTCCTCCCCCGACTGTGGTGCCAGCACCAGGGCCACGGTCGCTCCTACCAGCCCACCGATGATGAACCCTGCCACAAAGGCCGCCCCGTCATTGTTACTTGCCATTTCCTCTCTCCTTTCTCAAACTCGACTCATCTCCTCAGCCACCACGGGGGCGTCGCCGCTTGAATATGGCCTTTAGCCCCCCCTGGACCGCCGACAAGGTACTCACTGCTTTGACCAGCGGTGACACGACCACGTCGCTGACAAAGCTCGTCGTCTGCTTGACCGTGTCCACCGTTTGGTTGGTGGAGTTTAAAATAGGCAACACCTCCTCTTGAAGCAACCTGGTCAGGTTAATGATCTGAATGATAAGCACGATGAGCAATATGCCAATCGCCAGGGACTCGATGGCCATCAGAATGATAAACATGTCACGGAGCACCTCGGCCCAGTGAGGATGGACAAAGAGTTCGTAGCCACCGAACCCCAGCGCAGCGATGACCAACACCACGACCACCGCGACGATGATTTTTGTCCGGGTTTGCTGCTCGCGACCAACCTCGATCGCCTCGCCCTCCCCCACCGGACCTGTGGTGTGTTCAGCCATGCCCTCTACCCCTTTCTGTGCGACGCTATAAAACGACATTTTCGTACAGCACGGATTATATCACATCTTGTGGGCCGGGTCAACAGTTTTTCATCGAAATTCAGCCAGTACCGGCCGGTGATCCGACGCCTGGCGGACAGATTCGCCGTCGGGAACCCGGCAGGCAACCAGCCGCTCCTGCAGGGCAGGCGGCACAAACAGATAGTCAATCCGCGCGCAGGGCGACGGCGCAGGCCAGGTGCCGCCTCGCTCAGCCGCAGCAGCCGCAGCCCAGGCATCGGCATAACCGGCTGCCAGAATCCGCCCCACGGCTCGCAGGGGGAGCAGTTCCCTCTGGCCCTGTGCGCTCTCCCTTGCACGGACCTCGGCTTCGTGCTGCCTCACATCCTCCGGAGGGCGGGCGTAATCGGCCGGGGCCAGCGTGTTGAAATCGCCCAGCAGGACGTGGAGATCCCCGTCGAAGCGAGCGACGATGTCGAGCAGGGCTGCAGCTTCCCGGTCGCGCACGCTCTCCGAGAGATGGTTCAGGTGCGTCACGTACACGGCCCACGTCTCTCGGCCCACGGCCAACTCGGCCCGCAGGGCGGCCCGGCGATAGTGTCCCGGCGTGTGAGGCAAAGGGATCGTCCGTGCGCTGCGGATGGGATAGCGGCTGAGCAGCCCGTTGCCGTAGGGACCGGCCACATGTCCCCAATCGGAGTAGGCATTCGTCGGGCCGAAGGCAAAGGCCATGCCCAGCCGGGCCGCCAGCCTCGACAGGAGATCGCGGGTCTTGCCGGCCGACGTGAGGGGGTGAAACACCTCGTTGAGTCCGACGACGTCAGCCCCGACGTCAGCGATGACACTGGCCACCCGGGCCACGTCCACACAATCGTCGCTGCCTTGCCAGTGGTGGATGTTGTAGGTGAGGATCTTGATCGTGTCGTCTGTTTCGCCTGTCAGCTTGCGCAGGGGCGCGAAAGACAGCCGGTGCACGGGCGAGGGGCCCAGCGAGGCCAACGCCTGCTGGTGCCCGCGCGTGCCGTAACCCTTGTGCTGGCCAAAGCCATAGTCGCCGTACCGCGCGTCGAGGGCGACCATCGCCCGGTCACGGCTCACCTTGGCCACGATCGAAGCGGCGGCGATCGACAGTGAGCGGGCGTCCCCTTTGATCAACGGCCGTTGGGGCAGCGACAGGTCGGGCAGCCGGAGCGCATCTATCAGCAGCGCGTCCGGGGCCACGCCCAGGCGGCCCACGGCCTGGGTCATCGCCTGGCGGGTGGCGGGCAGGATGCCAACGTCGTCCACCCGTTCGGGCGGCACGCTGCCCACACCGACGGCCAGTGCTACCTCTCGGATGCGATCGAACAGCTCGTCGCGCTGGCGCGGCGTACACTGTTTGGAATCTCGCACGCCACGGAGAGCGTGCGCCAGGTCAGGCCGATCCAGCGGCAGCACGACCGCCGCCGCCACGACGGGGCCGGCCCACGCTCCTCGCCCGGCCTCGTCTATTCCCGCAACCTGGGCGAAACCCTGCGCCTGCAGCGCGCGCTCTTCTTGCAGATCGGGCCAACGGGCCATTTCCACCTCGATTTCAGCACGAAAGCCACACATTCCCGCCCCAGGGCGTCCAGACGCTTCTTGATCATGGCCATCAGGCTGGTCTTGCCGCTGCCCCACGAGCCAAAGATACCGATCGTCAGCGGCGTCTGGACGCTGCCGTCGGCGATGATGCCGGCCAGCGTCTTGGCATAGGGCGCGCAAAGTTCAGTTGATCCTCGTCGGCCGGCTGGTCCGACAGGATGGACAGGCGCGGCAGATGTGGCGCTGATTCGGACGTCATGGGCACCTCCTCTGGCCGGGGCGCACGGTGGAGGGCGACAGCGCGGAAAGAAAAAGGCGTAGGTCAACACCTACGCCCTCTGCCCTCCATCAGCTTGAGCGATTAGCCTCTTTTCTCGCGCAGACGGGCCGCCTTGCCCCGCCGTTCGCGCAGATAGTAGAGCCTAGCCCGCCGTACGTGGGCGTGGCGCAATACCTCTACCTTTTCGATGCGCGGCGAGTGGAGCAAAAAGGTGCGCTCCACGCCGATGCCGTGAGAGGCAATGCGCCGCACGGTAAAGCTGGCATTGATCCCCCCCTTTTTGACGCGTAGCACCGTGCCCTGAAACGCCTGCACGCGCTCCCTATCGCCTTCGATGATGCGCAGATGAACGCGCACCGTATCGCCTGCTTTAATGGGCGGGATGTTTGGGTTAGGCTCCACGTATTGTACCGACTGCATCAAGCTCGACATGATCCTTACCATCCTTGCACGACTGATCTCATCATGACATAGTCAAAACCTGTAGACGCGATTTCCATATAGCGGTTTCCACAGATTCTGGCCAGATTCACTTCAAATTGAGGCGGCCACGACGTCGAGACGCAGGTGGCCGCGAAGAGAGATTATAGCATGAAACGTGCCAGTTAGCAAATCCAAGTCTTTATGGGCTTTCGCAGCGGGTCAAAAGCTGCGGGCACAAGTCAGCGGGGTGCTACGCCTTGCTGGCCCAGATATAGGGGTAAGGGGCGCGGGGTCTTGGGTTGTATGAGTTTGCGGACAGTTAAT
>Ga0180437_10004290_pt1 | contig 20397 bp, 14 predicted proteins | sample SS_ome_4_FD_132410 | JGI IMG/M metagenome (GOLD analysis project Ga0180437, IMG submission 132410) | Hypersaline lake sediment archaeal communities from the Salton Sea, California, USA - SS_3_D_1 metaG | ecosystem: Environmental > Aquatic > Non-marine Saline and Alkaline > Hypersaline >... | reverse complement strand
GCCAGTCGCCCGACAGCGTTATCTCTATCACATCCGACGAGGTGGGGTTTTCCGGAATAATCTCCACCCCGCTCGGCGGCCAGTGGCCGTCCCGCAGCAGCGTCACCTGCCCGTCCTCAACCTTGAATCGCCACGATTCCTGATGTATACACCCGGAGGGACAGTCGCCCCATTTTCGAACGAACGTGTAGAAGGGCGGGCCGGCCTCTATCGTGCTTCCGTCGCCGTAATAGTAGTTCGGCTGCGCGTAGACGACACCTTCGGCCGGCGCGTAAATGTCGGCCAGCATCTGAGTGTTGTAGACCTGGTTGAATGTCAGAACAAAATTCGGCTTGTTGGGTATGAATTGACGCATCTCAATCATACCGTATTCGGCGTTCAGCCCGTCAAGGGCGTGGTACTGGCCCTGCTGGTACTGTTCGTAAGCTCCTTCGGTCAGCGCGATGATGATTTCATCCGGAACAGCCGAAGGGCGGTACGTAATGTCCGCAACGAAAGGGTACGCCACGCGGACCGCCGCCAGGTCTTCGTAGATTCGTTCGGCAAGCTCAACCGGCGGACACAGCGATTGACCGTCCAGATCCAGCGCAATAACCTGCGCCTCGCGCAATCGTTCCGGATTCGGCTCAACCGGCTCAGCCATGCTCGGAAACAAAAAAGGTGTGACAAGAAACAGTAAAGCCGAAAGTAAGATCGCCCGCGTTTTCATCTTTCTACCCCTTAAAAAGATACCGGTCGAATATTACCACAAAAACGCCAAAAAAGCAAGTACTTTTTCGGACACTTATGGCCTCACAAGACCGACGCCGCGCAGGATGAGAAAAAACCCTGCCTCAAAATATTAAGTCGCTCACCACCCCGGAATTGTTACACGTTTTATTTTGCCAAATCCGCTTTTTGTCCACAGGATGCCGAAGAAACCGCCTTTCCACCCAACTTATGAGCTTTCTCAACGAAAAAATCTCAAGCGCCCACCCACACCACAGACTACACGCGCAATTTTGCGCTGACTTACAATTCGGCTCGTTGCGGAGTAAGACGCCAACACGGATTAATCGCTTCCACGGGTATGATGTAAACAGGAGTTTACTTCCTGCTGCCTCTGCTGAGCCAGTCTTTGAGGTTTTTGGCCAAGATTTCGACGTCTTTTTTGTTCATGATGTGCTCGATTATGGCAGGCGGAATTTTGAGCTTTATCATTGCCTTATGCACCCTTTCCCAGAGCCTCTGGCGTTTTGCGCCCGTCTCGGCAAGGTAAAGCTCGGTCACCAGTTCGCTGAGCTTCTGCAGCATTATCGCGTCCAGATGCTCGTAGTAACGCGAGATTACGTCCCTCTGGTACTTTGAATACTCCTTTTTGGCCATTTCCTGCTCGCAGTTCGCAGCCGCCGGTCCTGTGCCGACTGTTACACGTAAACCTTGCCTCTGACGGTTCTACACGAAAATCTCGGGCAAATCAACCTGCCCCATTATTTGAGCGATTTTTCTGGCTTTGCTTCGGCCAACGGCTATAATTTGCGCGAACTGCCTACGGAAGGCTGGACTCTATAACGTAACGGAATGATAGTAACTATGCAGAAAAAGCGACTGCTTGTTATCTCCACAATTGTCTCAATTGTGCTTTCACAGCCGGCAGTGGTTTGGTCGGCTATCGAGTCGCAAAAGGCCGGGGCCTTTGCCGGTCAGGACTTGTACCTTTCCGGCGCCGAACTCCTGAGCCATCAGCCCAAAACCGGCCGATACGTCCTTATATTCCCAAAGGCTTTTTCCATGAGCTTCGGGCCCAACGAATTCTCCGCCGACGCCGCCGTAGTCTGGCTAAACAGTGTAACAACGCAATTTCGCGGAAGCACTCGGATAGACTACGAAGCAGAAGTCTACCTTAAAGGCAAGGTGACCGTCAAGAAAGGAAAAGCCGCCAGAACCGTCGACTTGACCCAGACGCTCATAAAAAAGGGCGAGGCGATGGTTCTTCGTTTACTCGTCAAGGGCGAAGTCTTCATAACCGCCGAAAAAAGACAACAGGTCAGCGACCCGGCCGAGTTGGAGATTTATTCCGAAGCTGCTGCCGCCCTCGAGACCGTACCAACCGGACCGAAGTTCGTTATCCAGCCGGGTGCTCGCGTTCCACAACTGCCTGGAGAGAAGCCCAAAGAAACGGTCCTTGTTGTGGCCAAAGAGCCCGGCCTGCTTGAAAGGATATTTGCCCCAAAGAAAAAAGAGCCCAAGCCCCGCAAACCAACGGTTCCTGAAGAGCCCGGCCGCGTCGAACCTGAACCGAAGGAACCTACCTTTGTGTATCCCGTCAATATATCCCCGCTCGGAAAAGAGCCGCTTAAGCTCGAATCCGCCCCGCAGTACGACGACATGCAGGTCGCAACGGTCAACCAGCGCTTCTACCTGTGGCAGAAGCAGGATGAACGCGGAAGCGTGCTCGAATTGCAGGCCGACAACGCTGTTGTCTATCATAAGAGCAAGGACCTTGGCCCCGAAAAGGACCAGGCCGCGACACAGGACATGCTGACCAGCAGTTCCGTTCGTGCAATATATATGGCCGGCGATGTGATAATGACCGAAGGCCTCAGAACAATCCGCGCCGACGAAATGTATTACGATTTCGAGAAGAGAAAGGCCCTCGCAATAAACGCTGTCATGAGTACTTTCGACCCCGAACGCGGCATTCCCATCTATGTCAGGGCCGCAAAGCTCAGGCAGATTGCAAAGTATAAATTTGCTGCCGAAAACGTTACGCTCACCAGCAGTGAGTTCTACAAACCACAGATCGCCCTCACCGCTTCCAGCGTAATAGTCACCGATACCACCGACCTTGATGGTCTCGAGGGAAAAATCTCCAACGACAGTTATGACGCCGAATTGAGAGACATTCGTTTGAAACTCGGTGAAACCACCATTTTCTACTGGCCGTTTATGAGAAGCAACCTCCAAAGGCCAGATGTCCCCCTGAAAAGTATCCACGCCGGCTATGACAGCGACTGGGGCGCAACCCTTGAGACCCGATGGTACCTCGCAAGGCTGCTTGGATTGAAAGAACCGGAGGGTACCGAAAGCACTTATGCGTTTGACTATTACAGCGAACGCGGAATCGGAAACGGTGTCGATATTAAGTACAGCCGCGAGAAACATTTCGGAAGGTTCCTGGGATACGTCATTGGCGACAAAGGCGAGGACGATCTCGGCAGAAACCGCATCCGCAGAAACATCGACCCCGACAAGGACATCAGAGGCCGCCTGCACTGGCTCCACAGACAGTTCCTGCCCTCCGACTGGCAGCTCACCACCGAACTCGGATGGGCCTCCGACGAAAACTTCGTCGAGGCCTTTTATCGAAGAGAATTCAACATGGGCAGACGCGAAACATATCTGCATCTAAAACGCATAAAAGACAACTGGGGCCTTTCTCTACTGGGCAAAATGCGGATAAACGATTTTCAAGACGTGCTCGAGCAGCTCCCGCAAGCTGAGTATCACCTGACCGGCCAGTCGCTTTTTGACGACAGATTCACCCTCTACAGCGACACCAACGTCGGACGCCTGCGACAGAGAATCGGCGACGACCACACCATAGAAATCGATCAGAACTGGTTTACCTTTGCCCAGCACCGCACAGAGCTGGACATGCCTTTCCAGATCGCACCTCTCAAGGTCGTCCCTTTCATCGCCGGCTCTTACGGATACGACGACCGCAGCGGTTTCACCCGCTCACTCGTTGACGGAAGCAATACCGGACATTTCGGCGAGCGCAGCGTTTTTATCGGAGAAGTCGGCCTTCGTCTCACCCCAAGGGCTTACTGGAAGGTCTACCCCAACGTCAGGTCGCGACTCTGGGATTTGAACAAGCTGCGACACATTATTCAGCCGCATTTTGTGGGCGTCCTCTATCAGGAAAGCGACTCAGTTGTCGAGCAGAGAGACACGTTGGATGTCGGCGTTTCCCAGCGGCTCCAGACAAAACGAGGTGTCGGCGACAAACAGCGAACGGTCGACTGGATGCGGCTCGACACCGATGTCGTATTGGTAAATAATTCCGAGAGCGCCGGCCAGTCCGGCGCCGACAGGTTTCTCTGGAACCGCCCTCTAATACCGCTGCGCGTCTTTTCCGCGCCACAGATATTCCAGGGCGACCTCGTAAACAGCCTGCACAGGTTCGAGAGGTGGGGTCCCAGGCGCAACTACGCCAGCGCCGACTATGTCTGGCGACTGAGTGATACCTCCGCGATATTGAGTGACATAAACTACGATATGCAAAGCGACGTGGTACAGCAGTACAACATCGGTTTTATGCATCTGAGATGGCCCAACTTGAGCTATTACATAGGTAACAGGTATCTCAGGAGGGTTAATATCCTCGACGAGCAGGGCTCAAATGCATTCACTTTCGCAGCCAATTACGTCCTGGACCCGCGATATTCCATTGTGTTCGCTCAACAGTATGATTTTGACTACGGGGCAAACGTCAGAACCGACGTAACCCTCGTAAGACGATATCACAGGGTCAACTGCGGCCTGACGTTCAGCGCCGACGAAACGCTGAAGAGACAATCGGTTTCCGTGAGCATATGGCCCGAAGGCGTGCCGGAGTTGGCTATCGGAGAGCGAAGATATATCGGGCTCGGAGGCGCGCCGGCTTATTGAAAAACCTGAAAATCAGAAACCCTATATGTTGAATGTTCGGATTGGAAGGAGAGCGAAATGTCTTTGGTTGATACAAAAAGAATGTTCGAGATGGCCCTTAAGGGCCGATATGCAATTGGCGGATTCAACGTAAATAACATCGAGATAACACAGGGAATCGTAAGTGCCGCAACCGAGGAGCAAGCGCCGCTTATTCTCCAGATCTCAAGAGGAGCACGCGCCTATGCAGGCATGCCGTATTTGAAGGCGATCATCGACGTCGCCGTCAAAGAGAATCCCGATATTCCCATCGCCATGCATCTCGACCATGGCGATACGTTCGAGGTCTGCAAGCAGTGCATCGACGAGGGCTTTACCTCCGTCATGATCGACGCATCGAGCAGGCCTTTCGACGATAACGTTCGAACCACCAGACGCGTCGTTGAATATGCACACGCCAACAACGTTGTCGTTGAGGCCGAACTCGGCCAGCTTGGAGGCATCGAGGAGGATGTCGTCGGCGTTACTGCCGAAGATATAACCAGGCATCTCACCGATCCCGACCAGGCCGTCGAATTCGTCGAAAAAACGGGCTGCGACTCTCTCGCCGTCGCCTGCGGGACCAGCCACGGCGCTTACAAGTTCAAGACAGAGCCGAAGCTTGCTTTCGACGTCATTGAGAATATCCAGCAGAAAATCCCAGGTTTTCCGCTTGTTATGCACGGTTCCAGCAGCGTCCTGAAGGAATTCAAAGACCTGATAAACAAATACGGCGGAGACATGCCCGACGCTATGGGCGTTCCCGAATCCGCCATCGCCCAGGCCGTAAAAATGGCCGTCTGCAAGGTAAACATCGACACAGACCTCAGAATGGCGCTCACCGCAAAGATAAGACAGGTTCTTAGCGAAGAACCTCGCGAGTTCGACCCGCGTAAGTACCTGGGACCGGGCAGGGAGGCCATTAAACAAATGGTAAAGCACAAGGTCCATGTCCTGGGCTGTGCGGGAAAAGCCGCTGAATGTATGTAATCGAACAGCCGATTATAATGTACAGCAAATAGAAAAAGACTAACCGTTGAATCGAGGGTAAAATCTTTGCTTGAAAGAAAATCAAGAATCGCACCCTGCGAGCCTGTGAATGCATTTCTCGCAGTCGTAAGCTGCCTCATCATAACGATACTGGTTTCGACCGGCTGCAGTTATGCAGAATTTGCTTCAGCCCAGCCTTTGTCCTCGCGAGCCAGCCAACTTCCGAGCCCCGCGGCCATGGCCCGGGCCCCTCTCTCTGCCGTTCAATCCCCGGAGTCCAGAACTCTTGAAAACACCGCCGTCCGCTGCTCCGGCAGTGTTGTCGCCGAAGTTGACGAACCCGAAACCGCCGTTCAAAAGGCCTGTGCCCTAATATACCAGGGGAAATTCGATGCCGCCGATGAGTTCATAAAAAGTATCAAATTTCAACCGGATTCCAGTTTTGACCGTTTGGCCGCAATTGTCGAAGAATATCGATCCATAACCAAACAGCGGCAATCTTCCCGCCAGGCCGCATACCGGGAAAGACTCGACGAACTGGAAAAACTGCGGACCGGAATCGATAGCAACCAGGACGTTGTCGCCGATCCGAATAACGTCGATGATGCGAATGATGTCAGCAGGATTACTTCCAGGCTTTCCGTAATTGCACGCGTCGAAGAGTTTGCAGACGACACCCAGAAAGCCGAACTGCTCGCGGAACCCCTTGTCAAACAGGTTTTCCAGGAAGCCATGGATAAAGCCGCTGAATTCGAGGAAAAGGGCGAATGGCTTGAAGCATACGTAACCTGTTACAGTTGGCTTCAGGTCATCGAAGAGGACAATCAGGCATATTCAGATTACACCGAACAGCTTATAGACAAGGCCGGCATAGTGGCGTCTTTCCAGGACAGTCCCTGTGAAACACGCCAGGAGCGATACAAGGGCGTCGACGAAGAGCTCTTTGTCAAGGCGATTAAAGACCTCGACTCAAAGTACGTCGGGACTATCGATTATCGACAGATGGCCGCAAAGGCAATAACGCGATGCAGACTGCTCGCCGAGGTAGTCGATAGGTCTTTCGCGAAGATTCAGGAAAGCATGGTTTACACCGGCGATGATTCCGAATCGTCTTTTACAAAGCCCGACAGTCAAAAGCTTGCCGCATGGGTCACCGCGCTTTCGGACCTCCAGAGCCAGACCGACCAGTCGTTCTCAGGTGTCAGCAGGGACAGGTTTATAAGGATTCTCGAAAAGGTTCTCAAGCTCAACAAAAAAACCGCAAAGCTTCCAAAACCCGTGCTTATAGCCCAGTTTGCCGAAGCATCTCTCGCCTCGCTCGACCCCTATACGGTTATGGTCTGGCCCAGACAGGTACAGGATTTCGAGAAAATAATGACCAGTGAGTTCACAGGTGTCGGTATAGAGATTTCAAAGAATAAGGGACTCTTGACTGTCGCCAGCCTCCTGCCGGATACTCCCGCGTACAACTCTGGTCTCGATGCGGAGGACGTAATTGAAAAGGTCGACGGCGTGCCTACAAAGGATATGACGCTCACCTGCGCGGTAAAAAACATTACCGGCCCCGCCGGTACCGACGTCAAGCTCACCATAAAACGACCGGGGGAAGAACAAACTCGCGATATCACAATTACAAGGGCAAGGATAGTTGTACCCACGATTCGCGGATGGCAGCGCACCCGGCTGGGCAGATGGCTGTACATGATTGACGACGACGAGAAAATCGGATATGTCCGGATCACCAGCTTCTCCGAGAAAACACCTTCTGACCTTGAAATCGTGCTGAAAAACCTCGAAAAACAGGGGATGAGGGCGCTGATTCTTGATCTGCGGTCAAACACCGGAGGCCTGCTTGACAGTGCTGTCAACATCACCGACAAGTTCATCAAAGCCGGCTGGATCGTCAGAACAAGACCGCGATACGGCTTCGGAACAAATGCCGTCGCACATAACACGCGAACGCACCCTGACTATCCTCTTGTCATACTCGTAAATTCCGTTTCCGCAAGCGCCTCGGAGATTGTCGCCGGGGCCCTCGCAGACAAAGTCCACAAAAGAGCGATCCTCGTTGGCGAAAGAACCCACGGAAAGGGCAGTGTGCAGGGAATAATTCCCTATCTGGGTGGAGAAGCCCAATTGAAATACACCATGGCATACTATATCTTACCGTCTGGCCAGAGGGTCGAAAGCCGCGATGTGATGGAAAAACTTGGTAGAGAAGACTGGGGCGTCGCGCCTGATATCGAAATAAAACTGAGAAGCGACGAAGTCAAAAAAAGACTGGAAGCACAGAAAGACAACGACGTGCTTGTTAAAGCCGGTCACTTGGACGTCAGCGAACCGCTAAAAAAACGAACCGCCGCCGAAACCATCAACGCCGACCCGCAATTGGCTGTCGGCATCCTCGCTGTTAAAACAAAGCTGATCGAACAAAGCGAGAAACTTGAAGCAAAGAAAAAAAAGAACGGTTTTCAGCTCTTGACAGTTAGCCTTTAATTGAATGGCCAAGCGGGAAGAAAAAAGTAAATTCGAGCAGCAAAGGCTGGAAAAGTTGTCTCGCATAAGGCGACTGGATTTCGTCGCTGACCCTTATGGCGAAAGATACGATGACGCTCAGAACGCCGAAGACATCAAGGCAAGGTTCAAAGATGACGACCAGACCCAGCGCGCCGCATGTGCCGGCAGAATCGTACTGCTCAGGGACATCGGAAGGCTCATCTTCATTACGCTGCGCGACTGGACGGGAACAATCCAAGTCGGCCTGAGCAAAAAGCTGCTCCCCCGCCAATGGCCGCTCGCCGGATTGCTCGAGCTTGGAGATATCATAGGTGCTTCCGGTCGGTTGGGAAAGACCAGAACCGGTGAGATCACGATTTGGGCCGACAGCCTTACGCTGCTCAGCAAGTCACTCCTCCCGCCGCCCGAAAAGTTTCACGGCCTCACCGACGTAGACCTGCGCTACCGCCAGAGATACGTCGACCTCTGGGCAAATCCCGAGGTTATGCAGCGATTCAAAATGCGAAGCGATATTATTTCCGCCGTTCGCAAATTTCTCAGGGACAGGGGCTTTCTCGAAGTGGAGACACCAATGATGCAGACCATCGCCGGAGGCGCAGCCGCAAAACCGTTCATCACACATCACAACTCCCTGGATATGGACTTGTTCCTGCGCATAGCGCCCGAGCTTTTCCTTAAGCGCCTCCTGGTCGGTGGAATGGAGAGGGTCTTCGAGATAAACAGAAATTTCCGAAACGAAGGCCTCAGCAGGCAGCACAACCCGGAATTCACCATGCTCGAATTGTACCAGGCATACGCCGACTACAACGTGATGATGGAGCTGACCGAGCAGCTCATCTCCCGGCTGGTCGAGAAGTTTTGTGAAAGCACACAGGTTACATTCGACGATATGACCGTTGACTTCGCCGGCCCCTGGCGGCGCGCCACATACGCCGAACTGCTGAAAGAGTACAGCGGCTGCAATATTGATGACATAAAAGCAATCAGAAAAAAGGCCGAACTGCTCGAAATCAATCAGGCCGAAATGGACGACGTGGTCGTTGTAAACGAACTCTTTGAGGCCACCGTTGAGGACCATCTCATCGACCCCACTTTTGTGATTGATTACCCCGCGCCGCTGTGCCCGCTTACAAAACGCAGGAAAGACAGCAACCAATGGGCCGAGCGCTTTGAGCTGTTTATTGCCAAAATGGAATTGGCAAACGCCTACACGGAGCTTAACGACCCCGCTGTCCAGGAAGAAAATTTCCGGATACAGTTGCGAGGCCAGGATCAGACAATGGCAAAAATGGACCTCGACTTCATAAACGCGCTCAAATACGGTATGCCGCCCGCCGGAGGCCTCGGTATCGGAATTGACAGACTCATAATGGTCCTCACCGGCGCCGCCACTATTCGCGATGTCGTCCTTTTCCCACTCCTGAAGCCTGTGACTGACGCCTCAAAACCGGATTGAACTTGTTCGACGCTTGGCAGTAAGATATGTCGACGTAATTGTGCGGACTGCAGCCGCCCTTGAGGCCCTGAAATGCTGAAATTATTTCTCTGGCTCAGATACCTGCGAAAGAGGAAGATCGTACTCTTGAGCATCACAGCGGTCGCTCTTTCCGCGGCGCTTCTTATTGTAGTCGCCAGTTTATTCGACGGCTTCATCCAGGCCATCGAGCAGACAGGCCGCGAAGCGTTCGGCGACGTCTACCTGAACCCCTGGGTCCAGATCGACAGCTCTGAAAAACTTATCGAACGTCTCGAGGCCCTCCCGCAGGTCGAAGCAGCCGCGGCCGTGCTCGATACTTACGGGCTGCTGCACCTGGGACCGGGAAATGTCCGCGGAGTCAGGGTCCTCGGAATCGACCCCCAGACTTACCACCGCGCCACCGGTTTCAAAGACTCCCTGCTGAATCAAAAGAATTCACCCCATCCGCCGAGCTTTGCCGTGGACCGGCTACCCGACCGCAAAGGTGGTTTTGTCGCCGTCGGCGTCCTGGCCAAACCCGATGAACAAACCGACGAGTATCACTTCGAGCAGTTGAAAGCCGATTGGATTGGCAGGCAGGTTGTGCTCACTACCGGCGCCGTCGTCGAAACCGAAAGTCAGGATTCAAGCCTTGAGAGGCGCTTCAAACGCAAAACACTCAGGTTCACTATCGCCGATATCGTTTTCACGGGTATGTACCTGCGCGACACCATGGACGTCTTCCTGCCCATCGAGCAGGTCAGAGAGTTGATAGGATCACACCAGCCCGGACGCCTCGGACCCCACGAGGTCTTTCAGATCAGACTCACAGACGGCGCAGACCAGGCAGAGATGATTGACCCTGTAAAAGGCGCATGGGAAGAATTCGCACGCTCGCAAAAGCTCCCCTCGTACGCCGCATCCAACGTAATCCTGAAAACCTCCAGGCAGATGCAGCAGGAGTTCGTTGCGGAACTACAAAAGCAGATGAAGGTGCTCATCATTATATTCGGCGTTGTATCCTCAGCCGTCGTCCTGCTGATATTCTGCATATTCTATATGATAGTCGAAACACGCCGGAAGGATGTTGCGGTCATAAAAAGCTGCGGCGCCGGCAGTGCTTCGGTCGCTTCTATCTTTCTCGGATTCGGCGCCTGCGTCGGCCTGATAGGCTCTGCGCTCGGAACAATCCTCGGATATATTGTTACCACTAATGTAAACACCATCGAAGAATGGGTCAGAATACTCTTCGGACTTAAGCTCTGGAAAAGCAGCGTCTACGCCTTCGAAAAGATTCCAAATCAGGTTGACTGGAACGCTGCGGTATGGGTCGCCGCTGTTGCGATATTCGCCGCTACCGTTGGCGCGCTCGTGCCCGCAATCGTTGCGGCAACTACAAAGCCCGTAAATATCCTTCGCTATGAATAGTCAAAATATATGTACAAGTTCATACTCGCATCGAGGTATCTGCTGAAACGCCGCATAGCCTATCTTGCGGTCCTGGCCGTTGCGCTGTGTGCGTTCACCGTTCTCGTCGTGATGACCGTGATGACCGGCCTGCTGAGAGACTTCAAAATAAAAAACCACCAGTGGGTCGGCGACTGCGTCATCAGCACCGACTCGCTCGTTGGTTTCCCACATTACGAAGAATTCATGAGCATTCTCCAGGACCAGGATTTTGTAGACGCTGTATCGCCTGTGATAAAAAGCTACGCGCTTTTGACCTTTGAACGCTCTGATTACAATGAAAACGTCGAGATTATGGGAATCGATGCGAAAAGGCACTGCACCACCACCGGCTTTGCTGAGAGCCTTCACTACCACAGAGCCGACTGCTCCAAAGCATTCGAGCCGATTTACGACGCCGATCTTCCCGGCGCCGTCTTGGGCCTCAACCTGTTCGTACCACGCGAAGATTTCGACAGTTTCAGGCAGCGCGTTGATACGCCGCGATTTTCCTTTGTGGTCAACTGCTTCCCCCTCACGGCAAAAGGCGCCCTCGCAAGGGCCGGCCTCGGACTGGTAAACACCAAAACCTTCTATTTCAGCGACGATTCGCTCACCGGACTGGCGAAGGTCGACGGCGCCTTCGCATATCTGCCCTTCGAAGATGCACAGCAGCTCTGCGGAATGGGCGGTGAGCAAAAAAGAACAAGCGCAATTTATATAAAATTTGCGCAAGATGTGAAGCTTGACCGCGGTTGCAGAAAAGTTGACTCGCTCTGGCAGCGCTTTATCAAAAGCAAAAAGGATTCCCCGCTGGCTGGCCTCCTGGACAATGTCACCGTGGAAAGCTGGAAAGGATACAGACGCGAGACAATTGCAGCCATGGAAAAAGAGCAGGTAATGATGATGGTTGTTTTTGCGATGATCGCACTCATAACCGTTTTCATCGTCTTCGTCGTTTTCTACATGATTGTCACCCATAAAAGCAAGGACATCGGAATACTAAAAAGCGTGGGCGTCTCCAATCCAAACGTCATAAAGTTGTTCCTCGGCTTTGCTTTTCTCGTCGGATTCTTCGGCGCAGGCGCAGGAATGTTTTTCGGCTGGTTGTTCCTCAGAAAAATCAACCGGATCGAAGATTGGCTCTTCCACAAATTTGACTTTCAATTATGGGACAGGAGTCTTTACGCCATCGGAGATATTCCGAACGCTATTGACTTAAAGGTTCTGGCCGTGATAATGCTTGCGGCAATTGCCGCCTGTTTGTTGGGCGGATTATTCCCGAGCTGGCGGGCCGCAAAACTTCCGCCCGCAAAAACCTTGCAGGTGAACCAGCTATGAGCAGTGACAATCTGATATTAAAAACCGAAGACATTTATAAGTCCTACCGAATGGGCACTACGAAAGTCGAAGTGCTCAAGGGTGTGAATCTGGCCGTAAAAAAAGGCGATTTTGTCGCAATTGTCGGCGCCTCCGGAAGCGGCAAGAGCACCCTTTTGCACATTCTCGGCGCCCTGGACACTCCCGACACCGGCGCCGTAAGCTTCGAAGGACGCGATCTGAACCTGTTCAATATCAGAGAATTGAACGCATTCCGAAACAGAACCGTCGGTTTTATTTTTCAGTTCTATCATTTGTTGGACGAATTAAATGTGCTGGAGAACGTCCTGCTGCCGGCCATGGCCGGTAGAGGCGTCATAGCATGGCTTGCGGGACGAAAGCATTCGAAAAAACTCGCCGCAGAACTGCTGGACAGACTCGGATTGGGAGAAAGGGCTGCTCATAAGCCTTATCAGCTCTCAGGCGGCGAGAGACAGAGAGTGGCCATAGGAAGGGCGCTCATGAATCAGCCCAAAATGCTCCTGGCCGACGAACCCACCGGAAACCTTGACTCCGCCACCGGAAATGGTATACTAAAGGTTCTCGAAACCTTGAACGCGGCCGGACAGACGATTGTTATGGTAACACACGACGAAAGAATTGCCGCAAGGGCCAGGCGAATAATAACACTCGCTGATGGAAAAATAACGTAAGAACCCAAACCAAGTATGATATAAAGTAGACGAGACACTGAGTTATGGGATTGAAGATTTGGCTTAACGACATGCTTGTTGACCACGCCGATGCGAAAATCTCCGTCTTTGACCACGGTCTGCTCTATGGCGACGGAGTATTTGAGGGAATCAGGGTCTACAGCGGACGCGTTTTTGAACTCGAAGCTCACATAAGGAGGCTCTACGAATCCGCACGAGTTATACGCCTCAAAATACCCATGACCAGAGAGGAACTTACCGCAGCCGTCTGGAAGACCGTCACCGCCAATGCCTTCTCCGACGGCTATATTCGCCTGGTCGTTACACGAGGCGTCGGAACCCTCGGGCTAAACCCCTTCATCTGCGAAAATCCTCAACTGTTCATCATTGCCGACAGTATCCAGCTCTATCCCGAAGAGCTTTACCAAAAGGGCATGAAGGTGGTCAGTGCGACCACCGTTCGCAACCATCCTCTGACGGTGCCCCCTCAGGTCAAAAGCCTCAACTATCTAAACAACATCCTTGCCAAGATTGAGGCCCTCGACAACGATGTGCCCGAAGCGATTATGTATAACCACGAAGGCTTCGTCGCAGAGGCTACCGGCGATAATGTTTTTATCGTAAAAAACGGTGTCGTTTACACGCCACCCATTCAGGCCGGCGCCCTTGAAGGCATAACACGAAACGTCGTTATCAACCTCGCCACTCAGCAGAATATAGACGTGGTCGAGAACAACCTGACAAGATTCGACCTCTACGTTGCTGACGAGTTTTTCCTTACAGGCACCGCTGCCGAAGTCATTGGAATCGTCGAAATTGACGGCAGAACCATCGGCGGCGGAATGCCGGGGCCCGTCACAAAGCTGCTCAGCAAAAAGTTCTTCGAGTATGCCCACGGAAAGGAGAAATAGCTTGCGACCAAGCGCCTCGTAAAAGCAGGCGCATCACCGGTCTATAACGCTAAGCAACATGCAATTACCCGCAAAAGTACGCACATCCGGCAGTCTGCCCCACAGCAGAATTCCCGCCTTCAGACTGATAGAAGATGGTCTGAAAAAGGTTGCAGATATGGTGGATGAACATCTCTCCAAACATGGATTGTCGGCCTGCAAAGAAGCTGCGGCGAACACTCCCGCTATGACCGAAGCAATATTACATCTGCGCAGACAGCTCCGTGGCGGCAAGATGATTCGCCCCGCTCTGGTCTTATTGTCGTATCACGCGTGTCGCCCTTCTTGCGACTCACACCGGAAAACGCACCCGGCCGCCCACAATAAACTGATACGTGCCGCTGCAATCGTTGAGATGATTCACAACGCCACCCTGCTCCACGATGACGTCATAGACGAAGGACGCCAGCGCCGCAGGCTGCCGACTGCAAACAGCTTATGGGGCAATGAGTTCGCAATCCTGCTCGGCGATTTTCTTCTCAGCACGGTTTTCCAAATGTGTACGAAGTTACAGCCCGAAGCGGCGGGTATTATTGCTCAAACCACCCACAGAATCTGTCGAGGCGAACTAATCCAGATCATTCAGAGGCGGAACTGGAAGTTGAGCGAATCGCAATACATCCACATAATCACCGAAAAAAGTGCCTCCCTCTTCGCTGACTCCTCCCGCCTCGGAGCGATCCTTGCCGGGGCTAAAGAAGCACAAATCCGGGCCTTGGCCTCTTTTGGACGTGATATTGGCGTTGCGTTTCAGATCGTCGACGACCTGCTCGACATAATCGGCGATGAAACAAAAACAGGCAAAACGCTCCGCTCTGACGCTAACAAAAACGAGGTCACCCTCAGCATAATACACTTGCTGCAAGCAGTCGGGCCAAACCGCAGGGCGGCCACCATTAAGACCTTGAACGCCGCTACACACAACAAGGACGAACATACCCGGATGGTTGAAATACTCAACTCTCACGGAAGTCTTCGATACGCACGTGATCGTGCCGACACCTTTGTCGAAAAGGCGATCGAGGCATTGGGCACAATGGAAAAAAATGACGCCGTTGCTGCGCTTGTTCAAACAGCCGAATTTGTGCGGCACAGAGTGCTTTGAGCTTCTTGGCCAAAAAAAAAGGCCGGCTCCTTACGAACCGGCCTGTCATTGTCTCTCGGAACATCAAATTATTTGCTTAGAAGCATATCGCGTACGACAATGTCGTCCAGAATTCATCCTCCGTGTTCACCGAATCCTCGAACGATTTCTGGAAGTACACCCCGGGGGTAAACGTCCCGGGCCCTAAATCCACCGACGTGGAAAGTCCGAACAGCGTGTGCGACCAGTCGTGGTCCACGGAACCGTCACCCGCGCCTGCACCGTCGTTGTAAACAATGTCCCACGTGAAGTTCATGACCTGATCCGTCATCCCCGGTACGTTGAAGTCGTAACCAAAACCGAAAACATGAATAAAACCACCCAGATCGTGGGACGGACCACCGCCTTTAGAAGGCCAAAGCCTCACAAGCGCGTAATGAGGAACGATACCCATCGGGCAAATATCAGGCCATGAGAAAATCGCATTGAACTCCTGCCTGTCACGGGCGTTTTGAGGGTTGTCCGGAAAATTATAATAGATGTAATTTAATGAGTAGTCCGTCTTGAAAGGCGCACCGTCGAAAAAGCTGTTGCTGTAGTTTAGCCCGTAATCCCATTCTTCCGCGTTGACCGTGCTGTTTTCCCGCGAGCCGCTCGAGCCCGGCTGGACCGTCAGGAAACTGAAACCAAAGCCCGAACCGTAAAGGTCAACGTCGATCCCCGGCTGGAACACCGCCCTGTTGTCCATCAGATCAAAACCATACCAGATGTACTTGCTCGCAAAGGTCATGTCGAGCGTAACACCTAACTTATCCTGGGCTTGCAAAAGACCCGACGCGCTCAATAATACCACCGCCGCTAATAAGATTCCTTTTCTCATGACTGGCTCCTTTACACTAACTGTTCTTGCCCAAATATTCAGATTTAGATACCGTATTAGCCCACCACCCTGCCGATTATCCAGAAAGTTTATCGGCACCCCACCTGAAATCAAATGAAAAAAAAAGAATTTTCAGTTTTTTTCGCATAACCGCTCCAGGCTATCTTGCCAAAATAATCCTTATAGAAAGCTTCATACGCTCTTCAACAACCACTGTATGCCTTGCTCGACCAATCATCACCACAGAAAAAAGCTTTTTTCGGACGTTCGGTTGGACAAACAAAAAACCGGGCGCACATCAAAGCCCGCCCGCAAAAAACTCCCGGAATCCGTCTCGCGAAAAATTGCCCGATAAAAAAGAACACTCACCAGTTCCGTTCCTCCGGGCCACGCTCGCCGGTTGCACCAAAAGCACAGGCGTAATGCCCCGCTTGTGCCATTACTGCTGCCGTGATTGCGTGAGCCCAGATGAGTTAGAGCTGACGTCTTATCTGTGAAACAGTAAACCGCACGCTGCCCAATGCAAAATGGCTTTCGACAGCTGCCTGTCTCGCACGTATAATATTTTGTAATGTACGAGGAAAAGGGCGATAAAATGCTTTTCAACGATTTGGAACGGGGTAATATTACCGCGGCCGCTCCCTTGGCCGTGCGCATGAGACCCCGAAACCTCGACGAATTCGTCGGACAGGACCATTTTGCAGGCACCGACAAGCTGCTCAGAAGAATGCTCGAGGCCGACAGGCTCAGCAGCCTCATATTCTATGGCCCCCCCGGCGTCGGAAAGACTTCGCTGGCCGCCGTCATTGCCAATTACACTAAGGCGAGCTTCCATTATCTAAGCGCACCCGCCGCCTCCGTCAAAGACATCCGACAGATAATTGCCCTCGCAAAGGACAGACTCGCCGCAAACGCAAAAAGAACCGTCTTGTTTATCGATGAGCTCCACCGCTTCAACCGTGCCCAGCAGGACGTACTGCTCAATGACGTTGAAGAGGGCGTCATAATACTTATTGGCGCAACCACCGAAAACCCTTATTTCGCCCTGAACTCCCCTCTGATTTCTCGCAGCACCGTCTTTCGTTTCGAACCGCTCACCATCGAGCAAATCCTTCAGTTGCTCGATGCGGCCATTGCAGACCCCGAGCGGGGACTCGGCACACTTGACATCAAGGCCGACCCGAAGGCCCTCAAGTTTCTCGCCGTTACCAGCGACGGCGACGCACGAAAGGCCCTCACTGCTTTGGAGATCGGTGTATTGTCACAGGCGGCACGCCGGCAAGACAACAAAGTAGTGTTCGACCTGCGAATCGCAAAAGAATCCATTCAGCAAAAGACAATCAGCTACGACGGTACCGGCGATACACACTATGACCTGGCAAGCGCACTGCAGAAAAGTATGCGAGGCTCGGACCCCGACGCCACCGTTTACTGGCTCGCTCGAATGCTCGCAGGAGGCGAGGACATACGTTTTATCGCCAGGCGAATCGCCGTTTGTGCCGCTGAAGACGTCGGCAACGCAGACCCTATGGCGACCGTACTGGCTGCCGCTGCCGTTCAGATATCGGAGTTCGTCGGCCTCCCGGAGGCCCAGCTTGCACTCGCGCAGGCCGCTATCTACGTCGCCTGCGCACCCAAATCAAATGCCGCCGCCTCGGCAATCTGGAAGGCCTCGGCGGACGTCAAGTCCCAGCCGACCGTTGCCGTACCAAAACACCTCAAGGACAGCCATTACCCAGCCGCAAAAAAGGCTGCATTCGGTCTCGATTACAAATACCCACACAATTTCAAGGACGGTTTCGTGCCTCAGGTGTATCTACCCGCTGATGCACAAAAAAAATATTACAGTCCCAAGCACTCCGGGTACGAAAAAAATATTAGGCGTTATTTACAAAAGCTGCAGACCTTGATAAAAAATACCAAACTTGATAAGCCTGATACTTGAGGCAAATTGGGAAATACGAGATTCGACTTATGGACAAGAAGCAGTTCAGGCAGAAAATGCAGAAACGCCTGCTTGAGATGAGCGACCTGCAAAGGATTGAAAAAAGCAAAAAAGCATGCCGAAATCTGGTCTCCACCCCACAATTCAAGGATGCATCCCGCAAGGTCATTATGATGTTTCTCTCCTTTGAGCACGAGGTCGACACCCACGAGGCCATACTTTCTGCCTGGCAACTCGGAAAAACGGTCGTTTTGCCAAAAATTTCCTGGCAGCAGAGACACATTATACCCGTCGTGATAAACTCGCTTACCACCGGCTTTTCCACAGATGTCACAGGCCTGAGAAACCCGATTAACGGTGCGCCTGTACCATTCGACGACATCGACCTTGTGGTTGCGCCCGGTTTGGCCTTCGATTCTAAAGGCAATCGGCTTGGTCGGGGCGGCTCATATTATGACAGGTTCTTTACCAACAAGGACCTGCGAGCCCCAAAATGTGGTTTTGCCTTCGCAGAACAGCTCGTCGAAGAACTGCCCACCAGCGACCAGGACGTCCCCATCGATTTCCTCGTGACTGACGAGAAGATAGAGTATTTTAAAAACCTCCAGGGAGAATAGGATGGCCCGTTATCCTAATACTTTGTACTACCGAAGGCTTCGGCTGCGAAGATGGATTTACATAGGTTCGTCGCTGCTCGCGCTCGTTCTCATTGTGGCAATCGTCCTGATTGTTCGAGCACCTTCCGAGCCTCAGCACGAAGTACTTACCACCAACAGCCGCGTACAGACACCGCAGCCTCCCGCCGAAAAACCCGTAGTCGAAGAAAAACCGACCGTTGAAACCCGCCCGCAGCCCCCGACCCAACCCGAACCACAACTACAAGAGCCGCCCCCCTCCACTCCTGTTCGAGCCTACGCTAAGGCTGCCGAACTCATAGAAGAGGCCAACGCTCTGTTGAACGCAAATCCCGCCAGAATCATAAAGGCCCGCGATACGCTGAATGACGCCCTCAAGCTGCCTATGAGCCCTCAGCAGACCGCGCTTGTCAAGGAACAGCTCTCAAAGCTTGCCGACAAGTGGCTGTTCAGCAGGGATCTGTTCGCTTTGGACCCGCTTTGCGCCAGTTTTAAGGTCCAGCCGGGCGACAGACTTTTGCAAATCGCTGAAAGGCACAAAGTGCCATGGGAACTGCTCCAGCGCATAAACTATCTGCCCAAACCTGAAGCTCTTCAGGCCGGACAGGTCATAAAAGTTGTCGACGGGCCGTTCCACGCCAAGGTTAACCGGGCCAGTTTCACAATGGACGTCTATCTTCAGCAAACCTTCGTTCGCAGCTTCCCCGTCGGACTCGGAAGCTCCGGCAAGGACACGCCCACCGGCCTTTGGATTGTAAAACAGGGCGGTAAGCTCATCTCTCCGCCCTGGACCGACCCGGATACCGGCAACGTATACCACCTCGGAGACCTCGATTATCCCCTCGGCTCAAGATGGATAGCACTCGAAGGAATCGGAGGAAATGCTCTGGGCCGGACCGGATTCGGTATTCACGGAACAAAGGACCCAAAAACAATCGGCGCCGCTGCTTCGAGAGGATGCATTCGCCTGCACAACGGCGACGCGATAAAGGTCTACGACATGTTGACACCCGAATTGTCTCGAGTCATAGTGGAGTAAATACAAGGGAGTCACATCTTGTTGCAAAGGAATGCTGCAGCTTTAAGAACCGCCTGGAATCTGAATTCACACCCAGGTTATGCGTTCCTGGGCTATGAATCGGTGCTTGTAACGAAGCGGACTTAAGAAAGCTGGGGCAAAAGGCAAAGGAGTACTCGGACTTTGCAAAGAGTTGGCGTCAAATTCTGGGCATGGGCCGCTTCGATAGTCGTGCACCTCACGGTGCTGACTGCCTTTGGCATCGTCAAATTCTCACGCTCCGAGACGCTCGACAAATCCCAATCCGTCCCGACTGCGAAGATAGCGCGAATTGACAGAGTCACGCGCCCCTCGCCTCTGCTTCCCAAGCCCAAAATCAAAAAGCCGGCGGAAACCACCCTGCCTGCGGTTGTACAAACCAGACTTGCCCCCGGTCCAATGAGCACAAACGCCGCACCCCAATCGCCCGCACCCCACGAGCATACAAGGCCTTCAGCCTCCGCGGTGTTTCGAGCCTTGGCCGACGACGAAATCTCGCCATCCGACACCAGGTTCTTCGGAAGCACCACCGACGAACGCAAGCTCTGTTATCTCGTGGACTGCTCCGGCAGTATGTGCGGGATATTCGCCCGCGTCCGAAACGAGCTTAAGCAGTCCGTCCAAAACCTGCGACCCGACCAGTATTTTCACATCGTCTTTTTCGGCGGCGACAAGCTCTACGAATTCGGCCGCAGAACCCTCGTTCGAGCAACACCCCAAACCAAATCCGCCG
>Ga0180437_10004289_pt1 | contig 20400 bp, 21 predicted proteins | sample SS_ome_4_FD_132410 | JGI IMG/M metagenome (GOLD analysis project Ga0180437, IMG submission 132410) | Hypersaline lake sediment archaeal communities from the Salton Sea, California, USA - SS_3_D_1 metaG | ecosystem: Environmental > Aquatic > Non-marine Saline and Alkaline > Hypersaline >... | reverse complement strand
GTACAAAACGCCCTCGTCTTCTGGCTGGTTGCATGACGTCGTGTCTCAAGAACAATCGACTCAGGCATCTGGGTCGTCGTCGGTTCATCCTCGAAGGCGAACCGGAGGTTGACTCCCCAATTGGTGGCGTCGTCGGTAACGTCGTCATTGGGGTCGTCGAGGATGGCGCCCAAGTAGAGGAAGCGCCCGTCGTTCATGAAGTAGGCCTGGCCCAACTGAAGTTGGGATGGGGCTACGCCCGCAGAGGGCACACCGGCAGGCTTTGGGGCGTCCTCTTCCGGTAGTTCGTATTCGTAGAGGGGCACCATGGCCGCAGTGGCCCACTCGGTGCCTCCGACATGACCATCTATCGTCGCCGTGCCGCACCCGGCGTCCACGCTGTGCCCCTGAGACAGCGCAGCCGCTGGGAACAGCAGCAGCAGGCACAATACGCTCACGCCCAGCAGTAGCCATCTCGACTTCACCTGACCCAGCTCCTTGCGGCTTGCACTACATCGTAAGATCTGGCGCACAGTGTCGCACAGGCATGAGTCTGTCTCAAGATCCTGGTATGAAGCTGTGGAAAAAGGGGCACAGGGCCTCATTTGCGGGGCCATGCCAACTGGTTCTTTCACTGGACTGCCCCTTCGATACAGGCCTGCGGCCCACTCAGGGAACGTCCAGCGGCGTTTTGGAGGTTGTTTCCACACACTCTGAATTAAAAGGGGGGCGGACTTCGTGCGCCGGGCTGTGCAACCGGGTTGCCGCTTTGGAGAGAGTGTGCTACCCTCTTGCACAGCCATCTGTTTTGCCGGTCTACGTGGCCGCCGCAACCGCTGCGGATTGTGGGTAGATGGATGGAGGAGGTGGAAGATGAGGCGGACCCCCGTCCGTTGTGTTGTTCTACTTGCTCTCGGTCTGGTCCTGGCCGCGTGTGCCCCATCGTCCACGCAAGGCCCAGCCGCCTGGCTGGATCAGCCCCTGGATGGGGCCAGGCTGCCCCTGGGACCTCAAGAGATCACGGCCCACGCCTCCGACACCGACGGGGTGTCCGGATTTGAGTTCTACGTGGATGGCACGATTCTGGTGAGCGCTTCCGCGGGTGGGAGCGAGCTGGAGCACACTACTGTGGGGTGGAACCCCAGCAGGCCTGGGGTGTACACCGTGGGTGTCAGGGCGACGGACGGCCAGGGCCATGCCGGCGCTGAAGCTAAGGCTGTGGTCACAGTGGGTGAGGTGGTGAGCCCAACCTCACCATCGCCTTCCATGGAGCCCGTGTCTTCCCCCGTGCCTGCCACCGCGACAGCCCCGCTGCCCAGCCAAACCGCCGTGCCTCCTGCTGCGACGCCGCCTCCGCCTACGAGAACGGCCCTGCCGCCCACCCAGACGCCCGTGCCGCCCACCTCCACTCCGCCGCCTCCTCCTCCCACCATCGTCTCTTTCCAGGCTAGTCCAGCCCAGATCCAGGAGGGGGCGTGCACTACCGTGAGCTGGCGAGTGGAGGGTGGCCCTACCGAAATATACTTCGACGGGGAGGGCGCTACCTCCCCCGATTCCAGGCAGAGGTGTCCCAGCCAGACCACGAGCTACACTCTGGTGGCCCGGGGCCCCGGGGGCGAGGTGAGCCAAAGTCTCTCCGTCTCCGTGATCGTGGACGACCAGGGGCCGAGAATCGCCAACGTCCAGCAGTCGGCCAATAGCGTTTACTGTCTGGAGGATCCCTCAGAGATCGAGATCAGCGCCCGGGTCACCGATCCATCCGGCGTGAGGTCGGTGGAGTTGTACTGCAATCTCGACGGCGGTGGTGAGGTGTTGTGCCGTAACCTCTCCAGGAGCGGGAACAGGTGGAGCACCACCTATATCCCGCAGGAGCACGCCATTTGCTACGGGACGATGCAGTACCGCATCAAGGCTACGGACGATTCCGCCCGGGGGAACGTCTCCTGGTGGGGCACCGGCTCTTTCGATATCTACGAGTACTGAGTGTGGCGGTCTGGAGCGTTTCAGGATCGTTGGCGACACCCGCGCGGGGTGAGGGAGGATGGCCATGAACAAGCGTCGCAGCTACGGCACATGGATCGCTGTTGCTTTGTCCGTGCTTGGCGTCCTGGCCTGCGTGGCGCTGGCCGCTTTGGCCATCCCATACCTCAGGCCGTGGCTGCTGGGGGGGGTACCTCAGCCACCCAGCGTGACGATCACCCATCCAGCTTCCGGGACTTCGACCCTGGCCGGTAGTTACCTCCCCGTTTCGGCTACGGCGTTCGGCAGCGTCCCTATCGTGCGCGTCGAACTGTGGGGCGATGGGGAGTTGATAGACACCAAGGAGAGCCACGTTCCCGAGGGAATCTCCCCCTTCTACGCCTCGTTCGATCTGACGGTGTCCCAAGGTCTACACACTCTCTTCGTGCGGGCCATAGATGCCTCGGGCACGATGGGGGATAGCTGGCCGGTGAACGTGGGAGGGGTGGAAAGGCCGGGCCCCGACGATCCCGCTCTGCTGGTAACCGTGGAGGAAGGCGAAAAGCTGGATGACGTGGCGGCGGCCTACGACGTCGATCCGGAGACCGTGCGGGACCTCAACCCTGGCCTCGGCGATGAAGAACCGCCTGCGGGTAGTGAGGTGCTGCTGCCACCTCCGCGTTCCCAAGGGGCGCCGGGGTCCGGGGGCGAACCCATCGGACCGACATTGCCCACGGGTGAAGATCAGCCCCCGGGCACCAAGACCCTGCCCCCTCCGACCGGGACGCGGCTGAGCGTCATAGGGACAGTGACGCCCATCTCCATCGGTCCATTGCTGGACCTTCTGGCGGCGGGCTCTCCGCCTGCTGCCCCCTCCGAGCTCCAGGCCGAGGTCTTGGACTGCAAGATACGGCTGCGCTGGAACGACAATGCTGACAACGAAGACCGGTACGAGGTGTGGTACGTGTGGGCCTTCACCCACGATGCGCGTGTTTTGGCCGAGTTGGGGCCGGCAGCCGGAGGGCAGGCCTGGTTCGAGTTCCCCGCACCCAGCGAGGGAGCGTTCATGTTCTGGGTGGAGGCGGCCAACTTCTGGGGGAGCCAACCCAGTAATGTCGTGGGGCCGGTGTTCGTTGAGGGAGCCTGCCCACAGACGTTGGCCACGCACGTGCAGATCGAGGCGCTGGACATGACCACGCCCGGTGGCTACGAGGACGTGTACTGCTACCTGTCCCTTGAGGGCGGTCAACCCGTCCGCGTGCCCGAGGAGAGCTTCTTCAACGACTTCGTGCGCTCGGCGCTGTGGGGGGACAATCTCCCTGTGGGGCCCACCGGTGTTGGGGGGCTGGTGGCTCCCATCCCCGGAGACGGGTCGTTGGAGGTGGAGGGGGAGTGCTGGGGATGGCTGGGGGGGAAGCTGAAGGAGATTGGCCCGATAAGCGGCGTCTACGCGCGGCAGGCCTGGGACGGAACGAGGCTCACCCTGGCGGGTAGCGGCCTGGAGATCGGACTGAGTATCAAGCCCCTGGAGGGAGCGCTGGATACCAGCGGGCAGATGACAACCTTCAGCTACGACGATCCCGGGATTCCCATTCCTTATGACGTGGCAGAGGGCAGGGTCCGCTCCTTCAATCCGGTTGGGCCGCTGGAGCGCTCGCTAAGCTGGAAATGGGATGGAGATCCAAACGAGATCTCTGGATTCCAGATTCTGCTCAATGGTGCGCCCTACAATGCGGGTGGTTGGTCGCTGGTGGATCCCACGGGACGGTCGACCTTCGTGCGATTGCCCAGGGAGTGTGGCGGGCACATCAGCTGGCAGGTGCGCGCCGTGGCCGGGCAGGCACAGTCTAGGCTGAGCGCTCTTACGCCGGACAACGACTACGATCTACCACTGTGCCCTGAATATGCGATGGTCACGTTCGATGCGATCCGACTTGAGGAGGACTGCAGTTTTCACCCGGCCTGGTTCCTGGAACTGAACGGGGAGGTCAAACAGTTCTACGAAGGTTGCGACACAGGAGCTTTCACCGGCTGCCTGATCAGGGGATTGCATACTCAGGGCAACTGCGGCCCCCATTACTTTGCGACCTGGGGCGAGGGCATGCACCCTCATCCAGACACGATCGTGGTCCCTCTCCCCACGGGCCAGATCCATCTCGAGACCAAGGTTGCGGTGTGGGACAGGTCTAGTGGCGACATGGTCGCTGCCCATTGGCAGCCGCTGGATTTTGCTACGCTGGAGGAAGCTCAGGAGGAGGTGGGCTGCGGCGAGGAGCACTGCTACTGGTTGTTCGGCCCCTCGCTGTGCTACACGTTGTACATCTTCCCCCAGCCGGCGGGTGCGGATTGTCCCGTTTCGCAGCCTGCCTACATACCCTAGCGACCAGCCGCGAGTGGTCGTATCATGGGGGATTGCAGGCTCGGCCGCCCTTGGAATGGGTGGAAGGAGTACGACTTGCGGAGCCGTGGGTGCCCCGGCGTCGATCGGGGCCCGACGGAGCACTCACCGTGTGAGGATCAGAGTTCGGGGCGCTCCTGATTGAGATTCTGCCGGATCATGTCGACCGCCTCTCGCAGCGGCGGCAGGTCCTGGTGTATGGTCTTCCAGACGATCTCCATGTCCATGCGATAGTACCCGTGAACGATCAGGTTTCGCATAACCACGACATCCGCCCAGGGGATCTCCGGATATCTTTGTTTGATGGAGTCGGGGATATGGGCGGCTGCTTCTCCGATGATTTGTAGCGCATGAAGTACCGCCAGGCCCTTCTCCTCGTTGGCAGGAACTGGTCGCAGTCCAACCCCGCCACGAACTCCTCGGCTTTCGTTGCATAGTGTGCGATGTCGTGTAGGTGATCACTGTAGATCCGCTTAGGGCTCATACGTTGACCGCCTCGGATAGGATCACTTCTCCAATGGCAGGTTTGAGGGTCCGCTTCAGGACCAGATCTACTTTCATCCCAACCAGGTCGCTGAGGCCTCGCTGCAATGCAGAGAGTTCGAGCAGGGTCGGAGCTTTCTCAAAGTCCACCAGCACGTCAAGGTCACTCTGTTCGCTCTGCTCCTCACGGACGTAGGAACCGAAAACACCCAACGACTTCACCCTATACTGCCTGCGTAGTTCGGGTGCGTGCAACCGCAGGGTGTTTACTATCTCTTCCAGCTGTGGGACATTTGCCGGTTCTTGTGCCGTTCCATCCGGCATGACACTACTCCGTTATACCTCGAAACGGCCGTAGCCCATGCGTGTGATCGCTATGAATGTGATTATGGCACTAGTGCTTGCGGAAGACAACCTCTTGGTGTTGGGGGTGCGGCCCTGTGCAGCAAACCCACTCCACCCGTGGTCAGAAATTGGCGTAGAACCCCGGCGGGCGCAGTTCGGCGAAATCTGATCGCTCCACTAGGTGCCGCCTCACGTCCACACAGAGGTGACATTTGCCCGTGTAGCCTTCGGCCAGCAGGCTATAGCCGAACTCCCTCTCCGCCAGCCTGCACAATCCGTAGGGTCCCTGCTTGACCAGAACCTCGACCAGCGGCGGGTAGCGGCCCGCCCTGAAGTCCGCCAGCAGGTGAGGCAGATCGTGCCAGTCTCCGATGGTCAGGCCTCCGCAGAAGCCTGAGATGTAGTTGCCGTACGGGTCCAGGTGGGAGTGGTGGGCGTAGAGGATGTCCATCACACAGTCTGCCTGGGCAAAGGACTCCACTGGATACCGGGGGGTCAGGTGACCCAGTTCATAACCTGACCGTCCACCGGAGATGATGCCGTAGCCCTGCCACAGGACACTCTGCGCGCCATCGAGCCCGAATCTCTCGACGTACTGGGAGAGAGGTACGGTGCGCTCCATGCCGAAGAGTTGGACCAGCTCCAGGAATTCGGGCAGGTAGAGGGTCACCCCCTGGGGTCCGAACACCTCCTCCGCGGCTCGCAGTGCCTTGACGGTGCGTACGAGGGGGATGCTCTCTGCGTGGAACGGAGAACAACTGATCAGGGCGGCCTGAAGCCCGGCCTCTTTCAGGGCCTGGAAGCGCTCCACTGCCTGCTCCGCATCCACGCACCAACTGGCGTTGGTCTCCAGATAGCGCGGGATGCCGAGGTCAGAGGCCATCCGCACGCCATCGAGAAGCAGAGCAAAGTGTAGGAAGGGCTCGCCGCCGGTGAAGTGGACCTGGGGCGTGTCGGGCCAGGTGGTCACCGCCTCCAGCGCCCCCCGCAGGGTGTCGAGGGACATGGGTTTCTTCTCCCACCCTGGCCCGCAGTTGTAGAGGCAGTGTTTGCAGGCGCTGTGGCAGCGGTAGCTGAGGATGATTCCGATGTCACGAGGGGACAGTACTGGCATCGTTCAAGTTCGAGACCTCGGAGGTCTACTGGCCCGTGTGTCTCCGTGTCCAAGGGGGGATCGCTGCTGGGTCCGATATGCCAAGTGGTCCATTCAGAGCTCGAAGCGGATCAAGGCGTCGAACAACGGTAGCCTCCGCACGCGGTTTATGAGACCGACGGAAGGCGGCTTCCGTTTCCCCGCAACGATTTCCACCAGCCCGAAACCCTCCAGGGGACGCAGGAGGAAGTCCTTCAGAAGTGATTGTCGCGTGTCTGAGCGGGAGGCAAGCACGGTGATCTCCTCGCGCACCGCCGGAAAGAAGACCACTGGCACCAGATCCTCGATCTCGTGGGCCTGCTCCAGTGGAAGTTGAGCGATGCGGTACAGCTCGTAGGGGAAGGTCTCCTGGATGCCAGGCACTTCGTCCACGCGGGTGAGATAGGCGAGGTTGAACTGCCGGAACATGGTGTCGAAGAGATGATGGTAGAGCGCCCCGATGCGGTCTTCCGGAAGCAGCTCCCTGCCCTTACGGGTGACCGCGAAGCGTTTCTTGTACTTTCTTACCAGCCCGCCGACCTGGCAGAGTACCCGCACGATGTGCAGTGGCCAGACGTCCGACTCATTGATCACCTTGCATACCTGCCGGAGCATCTCCAGGTGGCCGGGGGGCAGGGTCAGAAGCTCCAGCATCTGCTCCACGAACGCCCGGCGGAGGTTGCCCTTGGCCGTGTTCGGGACACCCTCGAATTCGTCGACCGCCCGGAGGAAGGCCCGCACGTTGTGCAGGAACGTCGTTTCACCAACCTGCTCGGGGGACAGATTCTCATTGAGCTGGATGGGAAAGGGGTCCGCCCACCAGCCGCAAGTGTGCAAGAGGAAGGCTTGGTTGGGAGACAGCCCGCCCAGCTCAAGGAGGGGACGTTGCTGGTGCTTATCCATCAAGTGGGCCACGGCCTCGCTGGACGAATGCGGATCGAAGCCAAACGCTTCGACGCTTTGCATGACCCCCTCAAGCAACTCCTGAACGGGACCATCGTCAACCGCCGTCGCGTCCAGGCCGACCGCCCGGCCGAAGTCCGCGAGGAAACGGGTGTAGATGTCGAGCAACAACTCCTCGCGCCGCCTGGACGTTGCGCGGCCCGCCTCCGTGGAGAGGCCCTGAAGCAATTCTACCAGGTCGTCCAGGTGGGGCCAGACCCGCACTCCTTCGCCCTGCCAGGGCGCGGCCGCGATCTTGTCGAGAATATGGCGCGGCACGGCGCTGGCGCCCTCGAGCAGCGCGCGCCGCTCCTGGCGGGTGAGGGCAAGTAGCACGCCCTGGGGAGGAAAACCGAGAATCATCTCAACCTCTTCAAATGACTTGGGCGCTCTCCCGAGGGCAGCAGATACGACCGCCGATCGGAGCCAGCACCGTGCCTCCCTGCTCAAGGGAAAGTCGAACTACCGTCAGACCTCCGAGGTCTTCAAAACCTCGGAGGTCTGATAGGGGCTGAGGGGGTGTTCTCCGAAGAGAGCTCCTGGGCCAGGTCCTCCAACCGAGCGAAGCGCGCAGTTTCCTCGGAGAGCACGTGCTGGTTGAGCTTTTCCAGCATGGCCATACGGTGGCCCCGCCCGATGACCTGGGGGTGCATGGTGACGGTGAAGACCCCGCTCTCCTCGTGCTCCACCATGTAATCGAAATCGCCCGCCCAGATCTCCAGGACCTTGGACGGGGCTGAAAGACCCACCCGCAGCGGATCGAAGTTGAACGTGAAGTGCGGCCAGTCATCCAGGGAGAAGTCCACCGGGAACTCCCAGATGTCCACCTCTTCCCCTTCTTGGAGGGGGTTGCTTACGTCCACCACGTCCCCCATGCGGGGGCGGTACGGATGAAAGTCTCTCGCGAACAGACTGGAGTCGTACAGGAAGCCATGTTCCAGGAGCAGCGGGAGGGTGCTATCGCTGTAGTCCCAGGAAGGGGACCGGTAGCCCAGGGGAGGGTGCCCCAGGAACCGATCCAGCACCTCCAGCGCCCGTTCCAGATTGCGGCGCTCCTCCTCCGGAGTCTGTGTGCTGGGGTCCTCGTGCCCGTAGCTGTGATGGGCCACCTCGTGACCTGCCGACAGGATGCCCTCCACCGCCTCGGGGAAGGATTCGGCCGTGTGCCCTGGCACGAAGAAGGTGGCCGGGATCTGGTACTCGGCCAGTAGATCCAGGATGCGAGGCACGGCCACCGTGGCCCCATACTCACCCCGCGACAGCATGGCTGGGGTGACCTGGGGGTAGCCGCCCAGCCACACGCACATCGCGTCGAAGTCGAAGGTCAGGCATACTGCGTAGGGCTTCTCTGCGCCCATAAATGTCCTCCTGTGGCCGAAGGCGGCCCGAGGCAGTTGAGGCGCCAGGCGATCGGGCCTGATCGGTTAACGGATGGATTCCCTCTCTAGAATCCCGGTCAAGCAGCCGACGCCGCCGGCTGCCTTGAGCAGCTCGTCTGTCTCCACCGTGTGGCAGGTGATGCCCGCGTCCTCGTAGAAAGCCTGGGTGATGGGATTGCCCGCCGACATCAGAACCTGCTTCGGTCCCAAGGTCACGAAGTTGAGGGCGAAACCCTTGATAGCCTCGTCTTCGTCCGGTATGAAGAGGACGCCGTAGCCACGATCTCGAATCGCCTCCACCGCGGCGTAAGGCACCCGACCTGGCCAGGCGATGGCCAGGTCCCGGTCGGCAAAGCGCACCTGTCCCATGAGGTGCATGGCTCCATAGGGCAGACCGACTTGGATCACCTCCACTCCCATCTCTTGTAGGAGGCTGGAGACCTGGGAGGCGCCCTCTCCGTTGGTGCGCAGACCGGTAGCCAGGAGCACAGTGTCCGGATTCAACCAGGCGGCGTCTGCGCCCTCGAAGGTGCCGTGTCCCCGGGCCGAGCGCAGGATGGGGATTCCCAGCCCCGCCAGACGCCGCGCCACGAAGCGCTCCTCCCCGGCCCGGATGGTGGATGCCGGCCGCGCCACGATGGCTCCTTCTGGCGTCATGAACATCAGGTCGGCCACGAACATCTGATTTGGCGTGGGAGTTACGTCCGGCTCCACGTAGTGGACGGTGACTCCGGCATCTAGATAGGCCGTCGCCAGTCTGTCGTGCTGCTCTTGGACCAAGGCTGTGTCCACCGGGGCAAGCATCTGGACGTCGTCCGGATCGCCGAGCTCTGTCAACTCCTCTCCAGGCCTGTGGAGCAGGACAGCCTTCAGGGGCGACCACTCCGAGTCGATGCCACAGGGATGCCAGATCTTCCCGATCTCCTGGCGCAGACCATCCGTACGAGGAGACCAACCTTCCCCGCCGTAGGCCGCGGCCTTGAGTGGGCTGCGAGCTATCGCGCTACCATCTTTCATAGCGCACCAACTCTGACAAGTCTTTGCGCTTCTTGGTGCCCGCCTCGACGGCGGGGTAACCCAGTGGAGTGAAGGCGATCGGCTCCACCCCCTCGGGCAGTCCCAGCAGTTCTCTTGCGGCCTCGGGGTCGAAGGCCCCTATCCAGCAGGTGCCCAGGCCTGCGTCGGCTGCCGCGAGAATTAGGTGATCCATGGCGATAGCCACGTCCACGTCGTTGTAGTTCTTACCATCGTTGCGCACCCAGTTGTCCGCAGGAATGCCGCAGGCACAGATTACGATGGGGGCTCTGGCGAACCAGTCTCTGTCGTAGATGCGCCCGAGTTCCTCCTCGCGGCCGCTGGTGTGTACGACGACGAACTGGATGGCCTGGCGGTTCGCCGCCGTGGGCGCTAGACGTGCGGCCTCGAGCACCCCCTGCAACTTCTCCTCCTCAATGGGATCCGGTTTGTAGCCCCGGACGCTATACCTGGCTTGGATCAGCTCCGCGAATTCCATGATCTCTACCCTCTCCGTGACTCTGTCATCGTTTCAAACACTCTGCTTCAGGGCGCCCCTGGACAGCAGTTGGGGCTGTCCCAGCCCGTCCACCTGCGTTTCTACTATGGCTTCCTCGAGGAGAAGAGCGGATATCGTCCGCTTCACCTCGTCCGAACTCCACTTGAGAACATTGAAGATGCGCTTGACAGTGGCCCGGTCCGTTGCCACCAGGTTGTCCAGGTACTGCAGGACTAGCCTGCGTCGGGCCTCCGACCGCTTGATGCCTTGGGCCAGCTCCGGCAGTTCGGGATACTGCCGTTGCAGAATGTCGTACGTGAAGGCATAGCGCCAATGTCCCACTCTGGCGACTCCAACGGGGATGACCTTGAGGCCCGCCTGAAGTTCGACCAATCCACGGTCGAAGCGGGACTTGGCCTTCCCGCTGCTGAGGCCCGCATTCTGACGCAGCTGGATGGTGTCCAGGGGGCCGTGTTCCAGCAAGGCCTCGTAGATCCACTTGGCCTCCGCGGTCATCAAGCCTGCGCGGTACTCATCCAGATAGTCGTCCAGGCTGCCCAGGTTCTCACTGCAGGCATAGAATGTGGGGAGCAGCTCAAGGGAGACGAGGGTTGCTCTCTTGCGCAGCAGTTTTCCGTAGTACCACTGGCGTTTGTCCAGGGCCTGGTCTTTCCAGCGCCAACACTTCTGCATGTCAGGGTCGTCGTGTTCCATAGGTACAGGACGCACACGCCCAGCGATGGCATGAAAGAGGTTGGGTAGTTCCGCTCCCTTGTTGGGCCAGAAGTGGCAGAAGCCTACGTTGTTCACGAAGGTTAGGGCTTCCTCGGGAGTCTCAAGTCGGCGGTGGGGCGTACGACGATAGTTGTGGGCTCGGCGCTCTTCGATCCACTCTTTGGTGATGGTTTCGGTCACGGGACTCTCTACTCTACGACCAGGCTGATATCGGTGACCAAACTCTCGTAGTCCCAGCCCGACGCGTAGACCAGCAGCGATTTCAGCCGCGCCGGCCGGGGGTAGATGCTCTCCAGGGCGTTGCCGCTGGAATAGTCAACCCAGACGTCGTGGGCTATCCTCTCTCCATACATCGTGGGGTTGTTATCCTGATTCTGGTAGTAGAAGCCGTGAGTCCAATGGCCCTCGCTACCGTAGATGTCCTCGTACTCCAGCCTGATCATGAGGGGATACTCGGAACTAAGATAGCCTCCACCTGACAAACTCTGGTTCAATAGTCTCACCTTGAGGTAGAAGCTGATAGAGGTGGCTAGATCGGAGATCTCCTCGTTCAACTCCTGCCTGATAACTGTCTCGCAGTGGTTGCCCATACTTCCTCTGCGGTAGAATCTTACGGCGCGCGACGTGGTGCCGGGAAGCTCTATCAATGAGATCTGGCCATCGATGTCGCCGCCGTCTCCCCCCTGTTCATTGTAGGCTTGCCATCCCACCGACAGGTCATCTACAAAACTCCCGTTCACCAGGAGATTCTGAGGTGCAGCCACCGGCTCCGCTGGCGGCTGCCCCTCTTCGACTGTGGTCCGTTGCCGCTGGCCCAGAGTGACACTCATGCCCTGGGCGGTGACCTCGGCTTGGCCCAAGTGTACAATCGTGCGGCTGCTGTCGCTGGTCACCTTGAGGGAATAGCTTCCCTCCTTGAGCTCCGCGGTCATGTGAGGAGATGTAGCTCGGAACTCCCGCGGTCCTTCGACGGGCACAGCAACCCCGATGTTCGCCTGGCCGTGGACCATGTCCAGGCGGAGAGCGTGTGGCCTGTTGCTGAAACGGTAGCGAGGCGAGCTCATGGCGGCCAACCTGGCCTCGGTGTCGAAAGAGAGGGTGACCGTGCTGTTGTCGAAGAGGGTGAGAAAGGCCCTGGATGAGGAGTCTGTGCGTATCCTGCTGCCCTCAGGGACGGCCGTGCTGCTGGTCACGCCGCTGGGGGTGTTCTGCCCCGGCTCCCAGACGAGCACGGTGCCCATGATCACCTCAAGCGTGGCTTCGTGACTCGTCGTGGCGTTGATCAGATACCAGCGTATGAGCAGTGGGATGCTTACGACCAGAATGCAGTTGATGGCGAAGGCCGCTAGAAGTACCAGCCAGGCCATCCTCTTAGGATCTCTACTCATCTATAGCGCACCTCGAAGTGGTCGAATTCGCCGCTGTGAACGTCCCACTGGAAATCGACTTTGTCCACCCGTGCCCTGGGAGGGCCAATCCTTATCTGTTCCAGCAATGTGTCCAGAGATCCTCTGGGACCCTCGGCCACCATCTGCACGGTTCCGTCGGGGAGGTTGCGCACGTAGCCTGTGAGGCCCAGGGAGATAGCCTGTCCGCGAGTGAAATCGCGGAAGAACACCCCTTGCACCCTTCCGTGTACTATGGCAGACAGTCGCACGAGTTCGGACATCATTCATTCCTGCCTATCTGAGCAGCCAGACCAGACGGGCTCTTCTCTCATCCAGGCGGGTCAGGCCAGCATCAAGGGCAAGGGTCACGGCTCCTTCCAGTTCCTCTGGACTGGGACGGCGGTTGATCTCTTGATACTCATGGGCCCTGTAAGTGGGCCGGTACTGCCCCATGACGTTGAGATATGTGTCTCGGGAGATATGTTGGGCGAGGAATTGGACAATCTCCTCAGTACCGGCCAGGCCGTCTGGCAGCACCAGGTGGCGGACCAGCAGTCCTCGTAGGGCGATGCCCCGTTCGTCCAAGGTCAGGTCTCCGACCTGACGGTGCATCTCCTTGACGCCAGCCTGGTTGACGCTGGGATAGTCCTGAACTTTGGAGAGTCTGCGGCCCACCTCTGCATCAGCGTACTTCATATCAGGCATATAGATATCGATAATGCCGTCCATGAGGCGCAAAGCCTCAGGCCCGTCAAACCCCCCTGTGTTGTAGACCAGCGGAACCCGAAGGCCCTTCTCCGTCGCGATGAGCAGTGCTTCAAGGATCTGAGGTACAACGTGCGTGGGGCTGACGAAGTTGATGTTGTGACAGCCCCGGCTCTGTAGCTGCAACATCATGGCCGCCAGTTCGTGGGGCTCCACTTCTCTGCCCTCGCCCATCTGACTGATCTCGTAGTTCTGGCAGAACTGGCACTTGAGATTGCAGTTGGCGAAGAATATGGTGCCCGACCCGTGCTGGCCGACGAGAGGGTCTTCTTCGCCAAAGTGAGCATTGAAGCTGGACACAATCGCCTTGGAGCCAGTTCGGCATGCCGCGCCCTTGGTCGTCTCCAAGCGGTTCGCACCACACTCCCGGCCGCAAAGCCGGCATTCTTCCAGGGTGGCCCGGGCCTCTTCGGCCCGCTGCCGGAGCGCACCGGCGCGCGGCAGTTTCACGTAGGCTGCTTCAAACTCGCGCATCTCATAATCCCCATCCGGGCTATTATACCAGACTCCCGGTCTCTTGGCGATAGTTGGCGCGCTCTCCGTTTGACAAGGTTCAGCCCGACACTTGCCCTCAACTGCATAGATGGTGGATGTGGGTCTCTCAGGATGGACTGGGTGGTGGGGTGCCAGGCGTGGGCAGTGACTCCGTCATGCTCGGCCAGCGGGTATCGCTACCAGTTGACGAGTACCTTCTGCATCTGGCCTCGACGGTCCCAGTAGAGGACGTGGCCGCGCTGATGGCCGTACTCGTACAGCCTCCAGGTGATCTCTACATCGCGCTGGCAGTAGTCGATCACCTTCTCGAGCTCTCCTTCGCGAAACCAGCGGACGGACTGGAGCCCGTCTGCGGATTTGGCGACGCCCAGGGTGGCATCCGTCAGTGTGCTCAGCGGGAGGCGGAATCCCAACACCCGATGAACGTGCTGCAGCATGTCCACGCTCGGCAGAGTCTGCAGGGGGTAGTCTGTGTAGGGTTGCAGAACCGGGTAGTCGAAGCCCACCAGATTGAAGCCCACTACCAGATCCGCTTCTGACAGGGCCTGCACCAGTTGGCGTGCCTGGTTTTCCGTGTAGGCCAGGTATTCACCACGTACCGAGTCGTAGATGACCGCCGCGGCCAAGCCCAGCTGATCGAGGTTGTGTCGCCCCCCAACCTCATTGAAGGTCCTTTGGGTCTCCAGATCGAAGCACACGGTCTTCTCGCCCTGAGACACGAGGCCCTCCTACTGACTTATCAGAGCCACCAGCACTGTCATCGTGGCGAGGCTCGCCAGCGTGGAGGCGAAGATCACGCCTGTCACCAACTCGGGCTCGGTGCCAAATTCCAGGGCCAGAATACTGGCCATCACACCAGTGGGAGTGCTGTGCTCTACGATGCAGGTCTGCGCGGTGATTCCTCCAAGGCCCATCGCCGCGGCAAGCGCCACGCCCACCGCCGCTCCACCGATCAGCTTCACCGCGGTCGCCGTGCAGATCAGGCGAAGCTGCTTGCCAAACGAAGCTCTCGCCAGCTGGATGCCCACCAGGAGCAGCATGACCGGGATGGCCGCCTCTCCGGCCATCCCCAGTGGCCTGGAGAGGAACTCGGGTACCGCCAGCCCGATTGCCCTGACGGCAAAAGCGATGGCAATGGCATAGATCATAGGGATCTTGAAGATGTTGAGGAGCGCGGTGCTGCCCTTCGCTTTGCCCCTGGAGGCGATGAAGACTGCCAGAGTATTCACCATGAACGCAGTCGTGACGAAATAGATCAGAGCGCGCTCCAGCCCCGATTGCCCGAAGGCAAAGAGGACGAGGGGCAGTCCGTAGTTGCCAGAGTTGACGAAAGTGCAGCTGAGCATAAACGCGCTCTCAGTCGATCGATCGAGACGTTGCAGCCTGGCCACCGCCCACGACAGCGCCAGGACCAGGAGGGTCCCCACTACGGTGAAAGCGACGATCTGCGCAAGGTCAGTGCCGGTGACCCTGGTCTCCACCAGCTTAGAGAAAACGAGCGCAGGTCCCAGGATGTAGAGGGAAACACGAGACAGGGTCCGGGCGTTCAGGGACATCGTGCGGGCAGCCACAAACCCTGCACCCATGATCAAGAAGACGGGAAGGACGATGTTGATGAGTACGCTTAGCAGGATCACCCTTGTACCCGCTAGACCTTTTCCTCATTAGGGAGTGCGTCGAAGAAGCCAGCGGTGAGTTCGAGTTCGCCCAGAGCGTCTTCGCCTGCTGCGGCGATGACTTCATCTTCGCTCTCACAGCAGATCCGCAACGCCCGGCGTGATTCTTCGCCGCCTATCTTGCCCAGGGCGGAGATGGCGGCCTGCTGTACCTCTCTATCCATATCGGCAATCAGTCCTATCAAAGCGGGCACCGCTTCCGTGAGCTCCAGTTCGCCGCACGCTCTGGCAGCCTCAAAACGCATCTCAGGGTTGGCGCTTCTCAGTTCCTCAATGACCGTGGTCCCCCAGACCGAGTCGGCGCTCCGGCCCATCGAATAGACGGCGCTGACGCGCATCGCATCCGAAGAGTGGCAGTAGGCCTTCTCGATCACGTCCCGTACGCCCTCGCTCCCCGAGTAGCTTATCGATTCCACGGCCCGCCTTTGGGGTTCAAGTGCCTCGTTGGGGTCGTCAATAACCCTCCACAGAGCCTCCACAACTCTGTGGCCCTGTCCCTCCTCCAGTTCCTCCAGTTCGCTCATCAGCACGAACCGGCCCAGACCAGCCGCAGCGGCGGCACGTACCAGAATGGAGGGATCTGAGGAGAGCATCTCAACCAGAGTGTCCAGCAGGCCGGGGTGCCGGTCCTCCCATAGCCCGTCAATGGCGTGGGCGCGGACTTCCGCATCTTCATCGCGGAGGGCGAACCGGAAGATGCCGCTGAAGTCCACTGCAAAATTCGCTTCGGCTATCTCGACCAGCGCGTCTACGATGTGACGTCTACGTGCGGTGCCGAAAAAAGCCCAGCGCTCTGCGAATAGGCGCAACTCTTCCGGGCTGAGATCCGAGAGCATGTATAGTCTAGCGTGCGGGAGCGGCCCGCTCTCGTCGCCGATTTCGTCCAGGACACGTTCGAATTCCATAAAACGAAGCTACCATAATCCAATGGGTTTGTAGCTTGATTATAGTATCCGTGCTTGCTCAAGTCAAATGGCTGTGTGCAACAGCCATCCACAGCTGGGGCTAACTCTCCTTGGAGCTGCACGGTTGGGATGGCAGACGGAGCATTGACCCAAGTGCTGATGGGAAGAGCGTTCAGGCTCGCGGCTACTCCTTGGGGACGGCGCTGCAAGGCGAGACTCGTCCAAGTATGTCCCGAAACCTGTCGACGTACCACAGTCCACAGGTGACCAGGCTGAACAGATACGGCGTGCGGTGCCCGAATAGACGGCCAGTGCTCAGGCTTTGCAGGAATTCTTCAGGACCGTCGAAGGGATCGATTTCAACTCCGGCTCGCCCTATCTCCCTGGCGAAGTGGGCGTCGCTACCGGCGGCCAAGGGGATGCCCCACCGGTGGGCGAAATCCTGAGCGGCGACGTTGTCTCGTCTCCACAGGATACGGGCGTTGAATCCCTCGATGATGTCCACTTCGTCGATGATGGCTTCGAGGTTGTGGCTCCCGATGGCGGTGGGCACGTCGCGAGCAAGGGGATGAGGGACGTAGACCAGCCCCCCTTGCGCCTTGATGCGGACCACTGTATCTCGCATGGAGAGGCCCGGCGGTATCCACTCGTTGAGGAATAGTCCTGCAATCTCGCCCTCTTGGGTCGCGATCTCCTCACCGATGAAGATGGGGAATGATGCCATTTCCGCCAGACGGAAGGCACCTTCTATCTCATTGTGATCCAGGACGGCGATGGCATCGACAGGGCTCTTCACGACGGCTTCGGCGATGGCCTCCAGGGCAACCCAAGAGTCATCCGAATAGCAGGTGTGCACGTGGAGGTCGATCTTCAAGGAGACTCAGTCCCCGCATCCCACTTCAGATGTTGCTGCAGGTCCTCTCGCAGGGCACTGGTACCGGTGAAGCGAATGGCCCTCATGCCCAGGGCGAGGGCGGCCTCTACGTTGCGAGGGTAATCATCCACGAAGAGTGCTTCGGCGGGCTGCACTGCGAGTTCCTCAAGAATGAGGTGGTATATCCTGGGATCTGGCTTCGTCATTCCCACCTTGCCCGAGTAAACGATGGCGTCGAAGAGGTGAGCGATACGCCAGTCGTTCTCCAGCCAGGTGTCCAGCCTGTCGGGAGCGTTGCTGAGCAGACCGATCTTGTAGCGGGTTCTCAGTTGTTCAATGAGGTGCACCAGTTCTTGGTCCACACGGTCGCCAGAGAAGTACTCTCGACGGAAGTCTGATACCTCCTGTGCAGTTGAGAGGCCTAGCTGGGGCCCGACTCGAGCCCAGTACTCCTCGTAGGATAGGGCACCCGACTGCGCCAGCTCCCAATCCTCACCTCCCCAGACGGTGCGATCTATGGTGCCTGGGCTGAACCCAAGCCGCCGCTCCAGCCGCCTGCGCACTTCTGGGAATTCGGTTCGCACCAGAACTCCCCCCAGGTCGAAGATCACTGCTTTGATGTTCATGTCGCTATCCCGGCCCCGGCGATGGCTGCTGCTCGAAGGCTGCAATTGCCTCTATGACCTGTGGCAGGCTCTCGACGGTGGCATCGGGCACCACATTGTCCGCCCCTGCATCGTAATCGGGATATAGGTCCCAGGCGGCCAGGATGCCCTTCAGCCCGGATCGATGGGCGCCTAGGACATCGAACCGTAGCGTATCGCCGATCATTACCACTCTTGAAGGAGGGAAGCTCCACTGGTTCAGCACCTTCTCGAATATCCCAGGATGCGGCTTGCGCAGGCCCACCCCTGCTGAAGTGAGACTGATGTCGAACCACTTGCTGAAACCCGATCTTTCTGACAAGCCCTGTATCAGGCGATCATCGGTGGCGTTGGAGATAAGAGCCAGCCTGTAGCCGCGTTCCGACAGCTGGCGTAGGGTGGTCTCGGCCTGAGGATAGGGTGTCCACTGCTCCTCTTCGAAGGCAAAGAAGACACGCACCGCCTCTTCTATCAGATCGGAGGCCACGTCGGGGTAGCCCGACTCGGTCAGAAAGGTCTTCAGGGAATCCTCGGTGGTGCGTTCCACCTGATCCTCAACGGCCTTGGCGTAGAGAGTCGAGCGCAGGGAGAGGTACCCTTCCGCAAACTCGGAGGGATCAATGACCAATCCTTGCTTCAAGAGGAAGTTGGCCAGGTCGCGCACTCCGCGGCGCCTGACCACTTCCCATCCATTGTCCAGATACATCAGTGTGTTCCCCAGATCGAAGATCACACCCTCGATGCCACTCATTCTTGCCTGTTGCCCTCCCAGTCTTCGATATGATCCACCATCGTGTCTCGGTCAACCAGGCGCTGCTCCTTCAGAGCCAGGTTGCGAATGGTGACTTTGCCAGCGGTGGCTTCATCCGGGCCCACGATGATCACGTAGGGAATCCCTCTTTTCAGGGCGTAGCGTATCTGATCTCCCAGGGGGTCGTTCTCGAAATACTGCTCCGTGTTGAGGCCGCCACTACGTAGCTCATTGCTCACCTGGAGAGAAGTGCCAACGTGCGCCTCATCGAAGATGGTCACCAGCACCTGAGTCTTCGTCACCCCCACCTCGGGGGGGAACATGTGCAACTCTGCCATGACGTCGATGATGCGTTCGATGCCGAAGCTGATCCCGGTGGCTGGAAAGCTGGTGTCGCTGAACGTGCCGATCAGTTCGTCGTACCGTCCGCCGCCGCAGATACTGCCCACCCGCGGCTCCTCCACCACTGTCTCGAAGATGGGGCCGGTGTAATAGTCCAGCCCTCTGACCATGGCGAAATCGACTTGATACCTATCGGGGGGGATTCCCATGTCGGTCAGGTAGGCGAGTACTTCCTGTAGCTCTTCTATGCCCTCCAGGGCTGCGGGAAAGTCGCCGAGGCGCTCTTCTAGTTCCTGCAAGACGGCTTCGCTGTCGCCCGTCACCTGCAACAGCTCCAGAAGCCGCCCAATGGCCTCCGCAGGTATCTCATTGGCGCTCAGTTCTTCCCTCACGCCCTCCAGTCCAATCTTGTCCAGCTTGTCGATAGAGCGATAGAGCCCGCCCAGCAAATCATCCGGAACGCCGGCGAACTGCCCGATTCCGGTGAGGATCTTGCGGTTGTTGATCTTCATCACGAATTCCCTGAAGCCGAGTCGGTCCAGGATGTCGTGGGTGATCATGAGCAGCTCCGCATCGGCGAGCACCGTGGAAGTGCCCACCGTGTCCACATCACACTGGTAGAACTCGCGGTATCGCCCTTTGCCTGGCCGCTCGCCCCTCCAGACCGGGGACATTTGGTAGCGCTTGAATGGCTTGTGGAGGTCTCTGTGCATGGCCACGACCCGGGAAAGGGGCACTGACAGATCGTATCGCAGGGCAAGGTTCTCCTTGCCACCCTTGCGCGAGACGTGGTACATCATGCGCTCGGCATCAGGCCCGTACTTGCCGGTCAGCGTCTCACGCAACTCGACAGAAGGCGTGGAGAGAGGCTCGTATCCGAAGCGCTCGAAAATCTCCCGGATGACGTCCATCACGTACTGACGATGGATCATCTGCTGGGGGAGGATGTCTCTCATGCCTCTGGGGAGTCTGGGTTTTATTGTCGCTGCCACTATGTATCACCCTTTCTTGTCTTGCCCCGATTCGTGTCTGCATGGCTTGCGGAGTAGCACGAGACTGGTCGCTAGAGGGGTCTCACCACCATCTCCGCTGCCCCCAGGAGAGCCCCCCCCAGGGCTGCTTCCACAGCTTTGACGATCTCGCCACTGTGGACCATGTCGGCAATGACCTGAAGGTCGGGATAGACTGGTCGGTCATGGCTGATGTGGCTGATCCGCCGCCTGATGATCTGATAGGCGGCCTCGGTCCCGGTACCAGGAAGGGCCTCGGCCACCTTCTTCCCTTTCTTGAGTTCGTACTCTGCTATCTTCGTGTGTCTCTGGAGGACTTCGTCCTCCTCCCGCTCGACCGTGCTATACTCCAATCCCTCGCGCCTGAAATCGAGGGCCTGTGCCGCGCACAGCATCTCGATGCCAACGATCTGCTCCACGTTCTTCACAATCTCCCTCGCGTGCCTCGCTGCGTTGGTGCTCATGCTCACGTGGTCTTCCTGATTGGCGCAGGTAGGGATCGAATCCACACTATCCGGATGAGCGAGAGTCTTGTTGTCCGAAACTAATGCGGCGGCCGTGTACTGGGTGAGCATAAGGCCGCTGTGGAGGCCGCTGTCTTCTACCAACATGGCAGGGAGGCCAGCACTCAGTGTGTTGTCGAGCAGGCGAAAGATTCTACGCTCCGAGATGCTTCCCAGTTCAG